>Ga0208375_1002283_pt1 | contig 18503 bp, 17 predicted proteins | sample RifOxyD1_FD_184038 | JGI IMG/M metagenome (GOLD analysis project Ga0208375, IMG submission 184038) | Soil microbial communities from Rifle, Colorado - Rifle Oxygen_injection D1 (SPAdes) | ecosystem: Environmental > Terrestrial > Deep subsurface > Rock core/Sediment | place: Rifle, Colorado... | reverse complement strand
CCCGGTGCCTGCACTGCAACGCGCCGCTGCGCCCGGTCGACAAGGCCAGCGTGCTGGATCGCCTGCCGCCAAGGTGCGGGAGCACTACGAGCACTTCAGCGCCTGCGACGCGTGCGGGCGCGTGTACTGGGAAGGCTCGCACTGGCGCAACATGCGTCGTCTGCTTGATGGAGTGCTGGTGAACAGCGGGGAAAGCGGAACTTAAGGTGCGGCGCACCCTCTCTGTAGTCTTCTCCACACAAGCAAACCTCATGAAAAGCATGAAATGGAAAATCTTCGCGACCCTGGTCGTCGGCTTGGGGCTGGCGGGGTGCGATGGCACGCCTTTGGTTCAATCAGGCGATGCCGACGAGACTGTGGTCGAACGCAAGCTGGATCCGACGCAGGTGACGCGCGGGAAAGCCGTCTATGAAAAGGTCTGTCTGGAGTGCCATGGCATTGGCGGCAAGGGGCAGCCGGGCGACTGGCGCATCCGCGACGCCGACGGCCACTTCCCGCCGCCCCCGCTCGACGACAGCGCCCATGCCTGGCACCACCCGACTGCGGTGCTGCTGGACATGATCCGCGAGGGTAGCCCGCAGGGACAAGGCAAGATGCCAGCCTGGAAGGGCAAGCTGAGCGAGCAGGAGATGCTGGATGGCGTGGCATACATCAAGTCGCTGTGGTCCGACGAGGTCTACGCGCTGTGGTGGAAGCTGGAGCAGAAATCGCTGGAACCCTGAGCGGACTGCGGACTCTGACTCGCAGCAGGTAAAATGCCGGTATTGAAATCACCCCCAATCAGGAGTAACACCATGAGCGAATACGGATTCGACACCCAGATCAGCGGCCCCTTCGACGCAGCCATCGAGAAAGTCACCGCCGCCCTCAAGACCGAAGGTTTCGGCGTGCTGACCGACATCGACGTGAAAAGCACCATGAAGACCAAGCTCGACGTCGACATGCGCCCCTACCGCATCCTCGGCGCCTGCAATCCGCCGCTGGCGCATCAGGCCATTACGGCCGAGCCAGATGTTGGCATGCTGCTGCCCTGCAACGTCGTCGTACGCGAGGAAGCAGACGGCAAGGTGACGGTATCTTTCCTCGACCCTGGCATCATGGTGAAGCTGGTGAGCAATACCGCCGTGCATAGCGTCGCGACCGAAGCGCGCGCCCGTCTGCTGCGGGTAAAGGACAGCCTCGCCGGTTGAGCCCACGGACGCGCGACAAAAGCCCGCATCTGCGGGCTTTTTCTACTTAGGCCTCGCCGTTCTTACGTCCACGTGACGTTGGTTCAGCCTTGGCTGCGGCGCATAAAAACCATTCCTGACTGGATTAGATGCAGCGCGTTCCCGCGATCAGACCCGCTCGCAAGCTATCGCCCGTACTACGATTTCATCCTGTCGAAAAGCGCATTCCAGCGCCGTACGGTAAGCAGACCACCAATCCCGTTCGAATTTTTCGACCATCACTTCGATCAGAATCATGTCGTCGTGCGCGGTCGCCCCGCTTTCCGCGTCTTTCCACAAGCCCAGCGCCGGAGATTGCACAAAAGCCGTCAGCCCCCCGAAACGTTCCATCAACTGTCCCCTTACGCTGTCGAATCTGCTCCGTGGGAACGGGTTGCCGTCATTGTCGTAGATGGGAATGAGCAGTTGAATCAAGTGCATCGTTCTGCCTTCGTATTGGGTTGTCTTCACCGTTTCTGACTCATCTCCAGAGGCGTGTGGTCTGGGATAGGGCGGGGGAACGCGTCTGTTCCGCCGTCTCCTCGCTTGTGCCGGACCCTCCGGAACCCTCGACGGTCACGCCGCTACAGTCGATTCGGACAGAGCGCACTCAAAACCGCCTCCGTATTTCCTCAATCCGATTCCGGTTGCTTTGCCACTTCCTGCACCAGCACCCAGGGCGCCACCACGACTGCCCAGAACATCGGCTGGCGCGCATGCCAGTCTTCGGCATCGGAGAGTTCAGCCCGGGCGATGCGGCCATCGGCCAGCCAGATCTGCGCTTCGGCTGCGTTGTTTTCGGCAATCAGCAGGGCAGCATCGACCAGGTCCACGCCAGTGGCGACCTTGACGACGTCGCCGCGCGCGAAGTGGCGTTCGAGTTCCGGCCACGCAAGCTGGGCGGTTTCGAGCGTGAGCTTGGCGTGGAGGATTTCGCGCTCCGTCATGGCCGGCTTTTCCCGCCGCCGCGGCGTTGGCTCAGCGGGTGCTTGGGCACTTGCGGCGGGCGACCGCGCGAGGCGAGCGGGGCGACACGCGGCTCGCCCTTCACCGGCACGTCGCGCAGGATGCGTGCGCCTTCGGGGCGCTTGCCGGTGCCGGCGGGCTGGAACAGCGGGATCAGGTGTTTCTTGCTGTTGCCGATCAAGTCCTCGCGCCCCATTTCCTTCAGCGCCTCGCGCAGCATCGGCCAGTTTTCGGCGTCGTGGTAGCGCAAAAAGGCTTTGTGCAACCGCCGCATGCGCCCTTGCTTGACCACTTCAACCGACTCACCCTTGCCGCCCAGTACCTTCTTGAGCGGGTTCTTTTCGGTGTGGTACATGGTCGTCGCCAGCGCCATCGGCGTCGGCAAAAAGGTCTGCACCTGGTCCAGGCGGAAGTCGTGCTTCTTCAGCCACAGCGCCAGATTCAGCATGTCTTCCAGCGTGGTGCCCGGATGGGCGGCGATGAAATACGGGATCAGGTACTGCTTTTTGCCGACCGACTTGGACGCGGCCTCGAACAGGGTCTTGAAGCGGTCGTAGGCGCCCATGCCGGGCTTCATCATCTTCGACAGCGGGCCGGCTTCAGTGTGCTCGGGGGCGATTTTCAGGTAGCCGCCGACGTGATGCTGCACCAGTTCCTTGATGTATTCGGGCGAACGCACCGCGAGGTCGTAGCGCAGCCCCGAGCTGATCAGCACCTTCTTGATTCCGGGCAGCGTGCGGGCGCGGCGATACATGCTGATGAGCGGCGCGTGGTCGGTATTGAGGTTGTCGCATATGTCCGGAAACACGCAGGACAGGCGGCGGCAGGCCTTCTCGATGGTTTCCGACTTGCACGCCATGCGGTACATGTTGGCGGTCGGCCCGCCGAGGTCGGAGATGACACCCGTGAATCCAGGGGTTTTGTCGCGGATCGCCTCGATTTCCTTGATCACCGAATCTTCCGAACGGCTCTGGATGATGCGGCCTTCGTGTTCGGTGATCGAGCAGAAGGTGCAGCCGCCGAAGCAGCCGCGCATGATGTTGACCGAGAAGCGGATCATCTCCCACGCCGGAATCTTGGCGTCGCCATAGCTCGGGTGCGGTGCGCGCGTGTAGGGCAGGTCGTAGACGCCGTCCATGTCGGGGGTCGACAGCGGAATCGGCGGCGGGTTGAGCCAGACATCGCGTTCGCCGTGCGCCTGCCGCAGTGCGCGGGCGTTGCCCGGGTTCGATTCGAGGTGCAGCACGCGCGAGGCATGCGCGTAAAACGACGGGTTGTTTTTGACCTGGTCGTAATCGGGCAGGCGGATCACGGTGCGCTCGCGCACGTCCTGTTTGGCCGCCAGTCGCTCGGCCTTAGGCACGATGCGAATGGGCGCGGTGCCTTCCGGCGTTTGCGCGGTCGGGCCGCTCGGCGTCATGGCGTAAGGGTCGACATGGGCGTCGATGGCGCCTGGCGTATCGAGCTCGGTGGACAGCACTTCCAGCCAATTGTCGGCCGGTTTCCACTCGCGTCCCACCATGAAACCGGTGCCGCGGATGTCGCGGATGTCGGCGATTTTTTCGCCCTTGGCCAGGCGTTGAGTCACCTCCAGCAAGGCGCGTTCGGCGTTGCCGAAAATCAGCAGGTCGGCCTTGGAATCCGGCAGCACCGAGCGGCGCACCGTGTCCGACCAGTAGTCGTAGTGCGCGATGCGGCGCAAGGACGCCTCGATCGAGCCAATGATCACCGGCGTGCCGGGGTAGGCTTCGCGGCAGCGCTGGGCATACACCGTGACCGCGCGGTCGGGGCGCTTGTTGGGCGCGCCATGCGGCGTGTAGGCGTCGTCGGAACGGGTTTTGCGGTCGGAGGTATAGCGGTTGACCATCGAATCCATGTTGCCCGCCGTGACGCCGAAATACAGCGTCGGCTGGCCGAGGGTGCGAAACGCATCGGCCGATAGCCAGTCGGGCTGGCTGATGATGCCGACGCGATAGCCCTGCGCTTCCAGCAGCCGTCCAACCAGCGCCATGCCGAAGCTGGGGTGGTCGATGTAGGCGTCGCCCGTCACCAGAATGATGTCGCACGCGTCCCAGCCGAGCGCGGTCATCTCGGCGCGCGACATCGGCAGAAAGGGCGCGGTGCCGAAGCGGGCGGCCCAGTGTTTGCGGTGGGAGAATAGGGCGGGTGTCATGGGGCGATTTTACCGGTGAAGCGGAACAGGAAAGACAGGAGGCCAGGCGGGTTATTCCCCGCCTGGCCTCCTGTCCGCCTTGTAATAAGGATGCAGTTGCCGGTTTGACTTAGCGTACTGCCAGCAGTTCCACATCGAACACCAGGGTCGCATTGCCAGGAATCACCCCGCCCGCACCGCGTTCGCCATAGCCCAGCTCCGGCGGGATGGTCAGCTTGCGCTTGCCACCTACCTGCATCCCGGCCACGCCCTGATCCCAGCCGGCGATGACACGGCCCATGCCGAGTTTGAAGTCGAAGGGCTCGTTGCGGTCGACGCTGGAGTCGAACTTGGTGCCGTTGGTGAGCCAGCCGGTGTAATGCACGACGACAGTCTGGCCTGCGGTAGCGGTGTCGCCGGTGCCGACGACGAGGTCTTCAATAATGAGTTCGGACATGATTTAAATAGGATATTTGACTGGAGTCCGCATTCTAACAGGATCGCCTTAGCGCCATTCAGCCGGCAGATACCCAGCCGCCGGATCGACCTCGATCGGGATTTCGGTGACGCTGCTGGCATCGGGTGGCGCATCGACCAGTACGATGGCAGGGAAGGCGAGCACCATGGCCACCATAAACAGTTGAATCAGCAGGAAGGGAATCGCGCCCCAGTAAATGTCGCTGGTGCGGATGGATTTGGGCGCCACGCTCTTGAGGTAAAACAGCGCGAAGCCGAACGGAGGGTGCATGAACGCGGTCTGCATGTTGACCGCGAGCATCACGCCGAACCAGATCGGGTCGATGCCGAGCTTGTGCGCGACCGGGGCGAGCAGAGGCACGGCGATGAAGGCGATCTCGAAAAAGTCGAGAAAGAACGCCAGCACGAACACCATCAGGTTGACCACGATGAGGAATCCGAGCACGCCGCCGGGCAACTGGTTGAACAGGTGCTCGACCCAGAGGTCGCCGCTCAGGCCGCGAAATGCCAAAGTGAAAATCGTCGAGCCGATGAGAATAAAAATGACAAAGGTGGTGAGCTTGGTGGTGCTGTCGACTGCCTGCGTCAGCTGCAGCCGCGTCAGCCGTCCGCGCGCCAGCGCCAGCAGCAGCGCGCCCGCCGCGCCCATTGCGCCGCCTTCGGTCGGGGTGGCAACGCCGAGGAAAATCGTGCCGAGCACCAGGAAAATCAGCACCAGCGGCGGCACCAGGGTGGTCAGCACGCGCAGCAGCAGCGCCGAACCGTGCAGGGTGCGTGCGCTGGCCGGCATCGCGGGTGCAGCCGCAGGCTTGACCAGGGTGAGCACGAACACGTAGAGCAGATACAGGCCGACCAGCGCCAGGCCGGGCAGCAGCGCACCCATGTACATGTCGCCGACCGATGCGCCCAATTGATCCGCCAGCACGATCAGCACCAGCGAGGGGGGAATGATCTGCGCCAGCGTGCCGGAGGCGGCGATCACGCCCGACGCCAGTCGCTTGTCGTAGCCGTAACGCAGCATCACCGGCAGCGAAATCAGGCCCATTGCGATCACCGAAGCGGCGACCACGCCGGTGGTGGCGGCAAGCAGCGCGCCGACGAAAATCACCGCATAGGCCAGCCCGCCTTTCATCGACCCGAACAGCTGGCCGATGGTGTCAAGCAGGTCTTCGGCCATACCCGAGCGTTCGAGGATCAGGCCCATCAGCGCGAAGAAGGGGATGGCCAGCAGCGTCGGGTTGGCGACGATGCCATAGACGCGTTCGGGCAGCGCCGAGAGCAGCGAGAAATCCATCACGCCACTGGCGAGACCGATCCCGGCAAACAACAGGCCGTTGGCGGCGAGCGCGAACGCCACCGGATAGCCCAGCAGCAGAAACACCACCAGGCCAAGGAACATGAAGGGCGCGACGTTTTCCATTAAAACCGGATCCATCACACCTCCTCCGCCGGGGCTTCGGCCGGCAGCACCAGCGCGCCGGTCAGCACGCCGATTTTTTTAATGATTTCGGCCAGGCCTTGCAGCGCTAGCAGGCCGAAGCCAAGCGGCAACAGCAGCTTTACCGGCCAGCGCAGCAGCCCGCCGGAATCGGGCGACATCTCCTGCGTGGTCCAGGCATCCATGAACATCGGCCACGCCAGCCAGGCCAGCAGCAACGCCATCGGCAGCAGAAAAAACAGCCCGCCGATCAGGTCGATCAGCGCCTGGCCTTTGGCACCCAGCCGCCCGTAGAAAATGTCGATCCGTACATGGCCGTTATGTTTGAGCGTGTAACCCGCCGCCAGCAAAAACACCGCGCCGAATAGATACCACTGGATTTCCAGCCAGGCGTTCGAACTGGCGCCGAGCGACCAGCGCGCAAGCGCGTTGCCCGCCGACACCAGGGTGGCGACCAGTACTAGCCAGATGACGAACTGGCCGATGCGTTCGGTGAGCGCGTCGATCGCGCGCGACAGGGCGAGCAAGGCATTCATAGGGCGCCGGATTCCTTCAGCAGTTGGGCAAGTTCGCGTGCAATCGCCGCATAGCCTGCGGCGTTGGGGTGGATCGGGTCGGACTTGAGCGCGTTGTCCTTGAGCACGGTATTGAGGATGTCGCCCGCGTAGGGCAGCTGGAATTCCTCCGCCAGTTGCGCGTAAAAGTCCGGTGCACCGCCGAACAGCTTCGGCTCGGGTACGCCGATCAGTACCACCTGGATGCCGCTCGCGCGCAGCGTCTGCAGCATCAGGCGCAGATTGTTTTCGGTTTCGGTGGCGGGCAGGCGCCGCAGCATGTCGTTGCCGCCGAGGCACAGCAGCACCAGCTTTGGGTGATGCTCGTCCAGCAGCGCGGGCAGACGCTGCAAGCCTTCCGCCGTCGTCTCGCCCGGCACGCCTGCGTTGACGACCGCGCGTTGCGTCAAGCCGACCAGCTTCGCCGGATAGGCTTCGTTGTGCTCGGCACCAGTGCCGTAAGTGAGGCTGTCGCCAAAGGCGAGGATGACATCGTCTGCGCCAAGCCTGGGCAGCGTCGGCGCGCGCTCGCACCCAGCGAGCAGCAGCAGGGCGAACAATGCGTAGAGAAAACGTTGAATCAGGCGCATGGCAGAATTTTGCCCAGTATTCAAAACCGGTTTACAGCCAGACCCAGCTGCATCGCATTTTTTGCCAGGTTTGCATCTGCGGTAGCCATGCTGGCTGCTCCAACCTCGATCGCCATGGCCAGATGCAGCGAGTCGCCGGAACGCAGGCCACTGGACACATTGCGGACAAACTGTGCGGCTTGCCCGAAAGCGTGCCGACTCACCGGGACAAGCCGCAAACCGGATTCGCAGAATGACTCGAAATCCTTCCATGCCACCTGCGCCTGTTTCTGCTCAATCTCCCCGCGCCGCACCTTGAGCGACAAGGCACTGGCGAACTCCGTCAAAATCCAGTCAGACGAAATCAGCGTGCCATCGCAAGCCTCAAACCACGCGTCCACTGCATCACTTGCGGGCTCTGGAACAAATAGGGGAATGGCCGCGCTGGTATCGAGGTAAATCATCAATAGCGTTCCTCCTGGCGCATGACCTCAACCGTAGCCGAGGTCATCGGCATCCCCGCCCGCAGCTTGCGCACCCGTTTGAGAAAGGCAGCCTTGTTGAAGGATTGCGTCGGCGTAAGCGTGATTTCTCCTGCCCGACTGACTTCGGCTTCAACGCTATCGCCTTCCTTCAATCCGGCAGCCCGGATGCACTCCATCGGCAGGCGCACCGCCAGACTGTTTCCCCATTTCGCCACTTGCAGTTTCATGATTTACTCCTGGAATGTATATCTGTGTAGATACATGCTAGCACGCTAAAAAAGTGTGTGCGAAATAAATGGGCTGGCAGCGGGTACGCTGAAGGTTGCGTGTCATGCCGCGCCCACCTTGCTGCGAAACACGAAATACACCGCGCCGAGGATGCACAGCGCAGCCCACAGATAGTCGAGCTTCAGCGGTTCCTTCATGTAGAAATAGGCGAACGGCACGAACACGCTGAGCGTGATGACCTCCTGCAGGATTTTCAGCTGGGCAACCGACAGCACCGTGAAGCCGATGCGGTTGCCCGGAACCTGCAGCATGTATTCGAAGAATGCGATCCCCCAGCTGATCAGTGCAGCGACGATCCAGGGTTTTTGATTCAGCTCCTTGAGATGGGCGTACCACGCGAATGTCATGAAGACATTGCTGAGCGTCAGCAGGAGGATGGAGAGTCCGATTGGATGCATGGGCGGATTCAGGTTCTAACGCAGGCGACCTGCCAACAATCAAAAATCACCGCTGAGAGCATAGAAGAGATGCCACAAAGCACTGCTGCGAGTTTCTTTGCTCTTCAAGCACTCATACCGTTCTAAGGGGTAAAGAGCGAGCGTCCCATCCGTCTTGCTTGGTCCAGAACAATAGCCAATTAAGGTGGCGTAATGGAAGTTCTCTAAACGGACTACTGTGGCCGAAAGCCATAGCACAAGCAGCAATAGAATAACGATTACGGCATTCTTCATTTGCCCCCTTGAAGCCTTAAATCTAGATAGCCGTCACGTGACGGAATAAAAGCTTATTGGGTATGTTCTGTTGTCCTGAGAATGCCTGCTGCTTCAATTCCCCGCCAGCGTCATCCGGTCAATCAAAATCGACCCCACCTGCTTGCTGCCGCGCCGCTCGACATCCTTGCCGATGGCGACGATGCCCTTGAACATCTCGGCCAGGTTGCCGGCGATGGTGATTTCCTCGACCGGGTACTGAATCTCGCCGTTTTCCACCCAGAAGCCCGCCGCGCCGCGCGAGTAGTCGCCGGTGACCATGTTGGCGCCGTGGCCGAGCAGTTCGGTGACGAACAAGCCGGTACCCATTTCGCGCAGCAGTCCAGCCAGATCGAGGTCGCCGTGCGAGACGATGAGGTTGTGGCTGCCGCCGGCGTTGCCGGTGGTCGTCATGCCGAGTTTCTTCGCCGAATAGGTGGAGAGGAAATAGCCTTCGACCACGCCGTTTTTCACCACGTCGCGTTCGACGCAGGCGACGCCTTCGCTGTCGAACGGCGCGCTGCCGAGGCCGCCATGAAGCAGCGGCATTTCGCGGATGTTGATGTGTGGCGCGAAGACGGTTTTACCGAGGCTGTCGAGCAGGAAGGAGGACTGGCGGTACAGGCTGCCGCCCGAGACGGCGGCGACGTAGTTTCCAACCAAACCGGTGGCGAGTTGCGCTTCGAACAGCACCGGGCAGGTGCGGGTGTCGAGCTTGCGGCCGTTGAGGCGCCGCACGGTGCGCTCGCCGGCGATGCGACCCACCATTTCAGGCGCGTCGAGGTCGTTGCCGTTGCGCGCGCTGGTATACCAGTAGTCGCGCTGCATGCCGCCCTTGTCTTCTCCGATCACCGCGACCGAGATGCCGTGGCGCGAACCGGCGTAGCCGTTGCAAAAGCCGAGGCTGTTGGCAAAGATGAACTGCGAGGTGTGGGTGGAGACGCCCGCGCCTTCGGAATTGGTGAGGCGCTTGTCGACTGCCAGCGCGGCGGCTTCGCAGGCCTGCGCGCGTGCGGCGGCTTCTTCCACCGTCAGCGCCCAGGGGTGATAGAGGTCGAGGTCGGGCACGTTTTGCGCCAGCTTGTCGGCGTCGGGCAGGCCGGCCGCTTCATCTTCGGCAGTGTAGCGGGCAATGGTGAGCGCCTTGTCGACCGCGCTTTTGAGCGCGGCTTCGGACAGATCGGAGGTGGATGCGTGGCCGCGCCGCTGGCCGACGTAGACGGTGACGCCCGCGCCTTTGTCTTTGTTGTATTCGATGGTTTCGATTTCGCCCTGGCGCACCGAGACGTTCTGGCCGATGCCTTCGGAGATTTCGGTGTCGGCGGCGGTTGCGCCGCTTTTCATCGCGTGCTCGATGACGGTCTGAGACAGGCTGATGAGCTGGTCGCGGGTGTAGCTGAAATGGGAGCGGGACATGGCGTGTGGGCGAAAAGGAGTGGGAGGCGGCTACGTTTTTTGGGCGTTTTGTTGGGCTGGAAACTACAATGACGATCATAACAGCAACCGAAAGCCCTACCGTGCGCCTGATTGATCCCGATGCCGAGCTGGAATTCGACCCTGATGATGTATACGACGGTCCCAGCAAAAGCCAGCAAAAACGCGACGTTGAAGCCCTCCAGGAGCTGGGCGAGACCTTGGTCAAGCTTCCGGCAGCCCAGTTCAAACGCATCGAATTGCCCGAAAACCTGCGTACAGCCGTGGCCGACTGCCGCAAAATCACCCAGAACGGGGCACTGCGCCGGCAAAAGCAATATATCGGCAAGATCATGCGCGGCGTCGATCCGGCGCCGATTCAAGCGCAGCTGGATGTGTTCAACGGCGTGTCGGTGGCGGAGAACGCCAAGCTGCACCAGTCTGAAAGATGGCGCGACAAGCTGATTGCCGAAAACGACGCGCTGACCTTGTTTCTGAATGCGCACCCCGACGCCGACGCAACGCATTTGCGGCAGTTGATCCGCAATGCGCGTGACGAGGCTGCTCACAACAAACCGCCGAAAGCCTTCCGCGAGATATTCCGGGTGATCCGTGAATTGCTGGACAAAGCCTGATTGAGGCGCGAATGCCCCGGGGCATCAATACCCGAAGGGCATCAATACCCGAAGGGCATGAAGTGCGCGAAGCAGCGCGAAAGTAACGATATCCAGATGTCTTCGCCGATATAACAACCCCGAGAAAACGCCATGTGGGGCCGCATCGCAAAATTTGCCTTGAGCCTGCCGGTGGTGCTTGCGGCCGCACTGTTCGCGCTCTATCTGGTTTCCGGATTTTTCCTCGTCAATCCGCTGGCGCAAAAGGTTTTGCCCTGGCTCGGTGAGGCCAGGCTCGCCAGCCAACTCTCCGCGCAGCAGGTCAAGTTCAACCCGCTCACCCTCGAAGCCACCGTGACCGGACTCAAGCTGGCCGAACCAAGCGGCGCGCCCCTGGCCGGCTTCGACCGCCTGTACGTCAATCTCGATACCACCGGACTGTTCCGCTGGGCCTGGCGCATCCAGGCTATCCAGATCGACAAGCCGCGCGCCACCTTACTGGTGCGGCCGGGCGGGCGGCTCAACTGGCAAGGCCTGCTCGACAAGCTCAAAGAAGACAAGGAGCCGCCTTCGGACACGATTCCACGCGTGTTGATCGACCATATTGCGATTGCCGACGGCGATATTGATTACACCGATGCCAATCGGGTTGGCCTGCCGTTCAAGGTGGCGCTGGCACCCCTCGGCATCGAGCTGGATGGCTTGTCGACGCTGGCTGAAGATCGCGGCGACTACCTGGTGGCGGCCAAATTGCCCGAACAGGGCGGCACGCTCAAATGGAAAGGCGATGTCGGCCTGAACCCGCTGGTGTCGAACGGCCAGGTCGGACTGGAAGGCGTGCGCATGGGCAATCTGCTGCGCGTGGTGAAAAGCCCGCGTAATTTCGAGCTGCCATCCGGCATGCTCGCTGCCGGCCTGACCTACCAGTTCGCCATGGTTCGCAGCCCAACCGGCAATGACCAGCCCTCGCTGCTGATCAAGGATGCCAGCCTGCGGGTGAGCGACCTTGCCCTTGCGCCCAAGGGCGGCGGCGCGCCCGTGCTGCAACTGCGGGAGGCCAGCATCAGCAAAGCGAATCTCGATTTGTTGCGGCGTTCGGTCGATGTGGCGAGTGTGCGTTTGAGCGGCGCGCAGCTGGCAGCCCGCCGCAACGCTGCGGGCGTACTGGACTGGCAGACCCTGTTTGCACCCGTTGGCACGCCTGCGGAGACGACGCCCCACGCTGCTTCGAGCGCGGCAGCGCCGTCTGCACCCGCAGCAAGCTGGAAGCTCTCGCTGCGTGAACTCGCCCTGACCGAGTGGACGGCGCGGTTGACCGATCAGACGTTTGTGCAGCCACTGACCGCCGAGGTGAGCCGTTTCGACCTGAGTGCTGCAGCAGCGGGCGAGGTCGGCGCAAAAACTGCGTTGACGGTGGGGCCGGTCAAGGCTTCGCTGGGGTCGCTTGAACTGCGTTCGGGCGCGGCGCCGGTGGCGACCCTGGCGCGCGTCGAACTAAACAACGCGCGCCTTGCGCTGGCCGACAGGCGGCTCGATATCGACGCGCTGACGTTGTCAGGGGTGACGACCCAGGTGGCGCGGCAAAAAGACGGCACCCTGAACTGGGCGCGCATTCTGCAAAAAGTGCCTGGTTCCGCTGCCGCCGTGGCCGCGCCTGAATCGAAAACGCCGGCTGCGCAGCCGCTGCAAATCACGCTGGCGCGCTTTGCGCTGGAGGCTGTCAATGTCGGCTTCAGCGACCAGACCCCCCTCCGGCCGGTCACGCTAGACCTGGTCGACGGCTTCGTCAAGGCAGGCGACCTCAACCTGGATCTGACGCGCCCGGTGCCGCTCGAGACCGGTTTTTCGATCAGGCAGGGCGGGCGATTCGACGCCAGCGGCACCCTGGCGCCCGCGCCCTTGCAAGGTGCGATGGCACTCAAGCTCGCCGGCGTGTCGCTCAAACCGTTCGCGCCTTACCTCAACTCGATCGTCCGGCTGAATCTCAACCGCGGCACAGCGGGCGCATCCGGCACGCTCAAGCTGGCGTCCCGCAGCGGCCAACCCCTGTCGCTCGCTTTCGACGGCGGCTTCAGCGTGGACAAGCTGGACATTACCGAAGAAGAAAGCGGCGCGTCCTTCCTCGGCTGGGAGCGTCTGGCGAGCCGTGACCTGAAAGTGGGGCTGGCCCCCAATCGGGTGCATCTGGGCATGCTGCGCGCGACCGCGCCTTTCGCGAAAATTCTCATCCATGAAGACGGCCGGCCCAATATCCAGAAGCTGATGCGGAATCCGCCGGCCGGAACCGTTCCCGCGTCGGCTGCCGCACACGCAAAGCAGGCAGCGACCGCCGATAAAGGCCCGGACAAAGCTGCCAGCCCGCCGCCTTCAGCAAGGGCCCGCGAGTCCGCCCGGACGGACGCTGCACCGCCTGCTTTTCCACTTGAAATCGAACAGGTGCGCATCGACAACGGCAAGCTGGACTTTGCCGACCTGTCGCTGACGCCCAAATTCGGCGCCCTGATACATGCCCTGTCCGGCGTAATCAACGGGGTGTCCACCGACCCCGACGCTGTCGCACAGCTGGAGCTGGACGGCAAGGTGGATGCGTTCGGCTCGGCGCGGATTCGTGGCACGGTGCAGCCGTTCAGGGCGACCGAGTTCACCGACATCACGCTCACGTTCCGCAATCTGGAAATGGCTAGCCTGACACCGTACTCAGGCAAGTTCGCCGGTCGCCGCATTGAATCCGGCACGCTGTCGGTCGATCTCGAATACAAGGTCAAGGCGCGCCGGCTGGCAGGCGAAAACAAGTTTGTCATCAACAAACTGAAGCTGGGTGAGCGGGTCGAAAGCCCGAGCGCGAAGAACCTGCCGCTCGACCTGGCCATCGCCCTGCTGGAAGACAGCAACGGCGTCATCGACCTCGACCTGCCGGTGTCCGGCAACCTCGACGACCCCCAGTTCAGCTACGGCAGTATCATCTGGAAAGCGATCGTCAATGTGCTGACCAAGCTGGTGACGGCGCCTTTCCGTGCGCTGGGAAAACTGCTCGGCGTCAGCTCGGAAAAGCTCGAATCCATCGACTTCGATCCCGGCAGCAGCGCGCTGCTGCCGCCCGAGCAGGAGAAACTCAAGATTCTCGCCGAGGCCCTGGCCAAGCGGCCCGCGCTGGACCTGACGCTGGAGCCGGGCTACGACCCCGAGGCCGACCGGCGCGCCCTGCAGGAACGGGCCATGCGCCACGAAGCGCTTGCCGTGGCCGGCATCAAGCTGGCTCCGGGCGAAGCGCCCGGCCCGGTGGATGTCAATCATTACAAAATTCAGACCTGGCTCGAAGACCGCTACGCCGAGCGCGCCGGCAAGGAAGACTACAAGCGACTGCGCGCCAGCTACCGGGACAAGGATGCGGGCGCCGCCACGCGCGTGTTGGACAGCGAGCTGATCGAGCGGTTGGGCCGCCGCTTCAAATCACGCGACGAGGGCCCTGCCTCGGCCTTCCACGCCGAGTTGCTCGAGCGGCTGACCCAGCAGACGAAAATCGACGACGACGCCCTGCTCAAACTCGCCGCGGCGCGTGGCCAGGTCATGCGCGACGCGCTTGCCCAATCGGGCCTCGACACCGGCCGCGTCGGCGTATCCGACCCCGTCAAACAGGCTGCCAGGGACAAGCGGGTAGCAAGCAAGATGAGTCTGGGGGCGGGTAAAAGGGTCGCCGTCGAACCTGCGCCTGCCGCTCAACCCACCCCGTCAGCACCGTGAGAGCCGGCTCGTCGCGGGTGGCCGGGGCAATCAGTTCTGGTTTTAGGTAGACGGCCCGGCGTTATTCAAGATATAAATGTCGATTGATTGTTTTTGTCGTGGTCAATCTGTAACAGCCTGGATGCCTCAGGCGATGCACTAGATTGAATCTGCCTTCCGCCCATACCGTTTGGTGATTACATGCATGCACAACCCGCCCAGGATGCCCAGCCAATGCGCGAGACTGGTGCGACTATCTTCGTAGTGGATGACGACGACGCCGTGCGTCGCAGTTTGACACGCCTGCTGCGTTCGGCGGGCTGGAACGCCGAAGCCTTTGCCTCGGCGGGCGATCTCCTGGAGCGTGCGCCCATCACTGGCCCGGGCTGCGTATTGCTCGACGTCAACATGCCGGGCATGAGCGGTCTCGAGTTGCAGGAACGCCTGTCCGATGCCGGCATCCCTCTGCCGGTGGTGTTTCTCACCGGAAAGGGCGACATCCCCATGAGCGTGCATGCAATGAAGCATGGCGCTGTCGATTTCCTGGTCAAACCCGTGGAAGAAAGTGTCCTGTTTCAGGCATTGGAGCAGGCCATCAGGCGCCAGGCTGCCGAGACCACGACCCGGCAGGGGCGCGACAGCATCCTGTTGCGGCTTGCCCTGCTCTCCATCCGTGAACGCGAGGTGCTGGAGCGGGTTCTGCAGGGGCGCCTCAACAAGCAGATCGCCTTCTTCGAACTGGGCATCGCGGAAAAAACCGTGAAAGCGCACCGCGGCCGGGTCATGGAAAAGATGGAAGCCCATACCATAGCCGAACTCGTCCACCTGTGCGATACGGTCGACATCCGGTTGTCGCAGCCTGTCGACTGATTCTGTTCGGTCTCGAACCAGGATGCCGGGGCGCGGCGCAGTCCTTTGCGCTAGTTCGTTCCGATCGGCGGGAACTCAGAACCGGATGCCCACGCGCACACCCGCAATGTAAGTGGTGTCCAGGTTCTGGAAGTTGCCGCTCGGGTCGAGCGTTTTGTTCAGCGCGGGCGAAATGATCTGCAGGCTGGGGCTGATGTTTAGCCAGGGCGTGACCGAGGCGTTGTAGTACATCTCGACCGCGTCTTCGTGGTCGAGTCCGAGATCAAACGTGTCGCGCAGGAAGGGAACGAAGTCGTCGCTGAATTCCGTGCGCGCCCAGCCGATCCCGAAATCGTCGCGCGGCCGTCCCGGCACCACACCCTTGCCAACCAGTCCCAGTGAGTAGCTGTATTTGATCGGATTCGCTTTTCCGTCACTCAAGCCTGCACTGAAAAACATCCCGATGCCGCGCTTGGGGTCGCCGGCGGGCTGCCAGACAAACTGTTCGAAACTGTAGACCGCCGCCCAGGTCTCGCTTTCCTGGTTCAACGGCGCGGCCGGGACGAGCAGACCGGGCGCATGCTTTTCAATGATTTCGACCAGGATCGGGCCAGGATCCCCGAGCCGCGGGAAACGCTCGGTCAGGAGCAGGCGCGCAATGTTCGACGGATCCTGGACGAGCGACGTGCGGTCCTTGTTGCTCCACGCGAAGGTCAGGTTCTGGTGGCCGGGAAGCCCGCCCGGCTTGACCTTCAGATCCGCGCTGACGAGCGCCATCACGCCATCGTTGAATGCGTCGCCCAGATCGTCGTTCATGATGGTGCCATTCGGGTCCAGCACCATGGCCGCCAGGGTGACGTCGTGAGAAGGCAGGTAGAGGGCGCCCGCGCCGTAGGCCGAAAGCGGCACCATGGCGAGTGCCAGCGGCATGTTGATCGAGGTGTTCAAAAAGCCGGTGGTGTAGTCGCCGTGGAGCACGTTGGTCGGTGCGATCGAGTTGATCTTGCCGAGGAACACGCCGAAATTCTGGCTGAGAAACTGCGTGTAGGTGAGTTCCTGCAGGCCGGTATCCGTTTCGGTGGGACTCGGCAGCATCCACGAGAGGTTGGCGGGCACCAAGGCACCGGTATCCCGCATGATGTTATCCCCGAAGCTGGTGACGGTCTGGACCTTGAAGAAGCCGCCCGGCCAGAAGCCCGCCTTTTGCGTATCCACGTTGAGCGTGGCGATGGCGTTGCCCCAGGACCCGCTTTCCTCGTCCTTGCCGCCGCTGATGATCCCCTGCGGCATCCAGTAGAGGTCGAGGTCGAGCACCACGCCCTTCCTGGCCATGTCGTCCCGTGCCCCGCCCCAGTCGCCGGTGAGCCGGGCGCGCGACGACAGGTCGCCGCCCCAGGTGTCGGGAGTGGCGTAGGGCATGGCATGGAGCGGGAGGGCGGTGCCGAGTGTGGACAGCAGGGCGGTCAGTCTGAACAGGTTTTTCATGGTCTCGATCTTTCTTTGAGTGTCGTCAATCGGGGGCCGGAGTTGAAGGTGTGCACCGGGCATTCCCCAGGGTTACAAGTCGTGGACGGCAGGGGTTGCCACCCAGCCGCCATCCACGCCGCCGGGCAGCATTTGTCCGACGTCCTCGCCCACCTCGTCATCGATCAGCTTGTTCAGCTTGGCATTCATGGCCATGAGCAGATCGGCGTTCTTCACCCGATCCAGCGCGAGGTTGTCGAGTTCGTGCGGGTCGTTCTGCAGGTCGAACAACTCGACGTCGTTCAGTTCGAACAATTCTTCGATCGACGTGGGCTGGTTGTGCTGCTTGGGGGAGTAGTAGCGCGTGAACTGGTAGCGGCCGTCGAACACGCTGCGGATGGCGCCGCGCTTGCGCATGTCCGGATGCAGGCCGGCCTCCTTGATCTTCGCCGCACCGCCGGGCTGGCTCATCAGGGCACTGGCTTTCTGCAGGAACTCGCCGTCCAGCGACGCGAACATGTTGAAGCAGTACAGCTGGCCGTCGCGCACCGCCTGGTGGCCAGCCTGGTCCGGGGCGGCAAGCACCGTCGAGAAATCCTTACCCGGCAGCGTCTCCATGATCGCCGCCTTCTTCTCCGGGCTGGCGTTGGTGAGCGACACCAGGGTCGGCGCGAGGTCGAGGTGCGTGGTGACGGCCTGACAGCGCTTGCCGCCAGCAAACGCGGGATGCGACACGATCAGCGGCACGTTGTTCTGTTCGCGGTAGGAGCTGGGGCCCTTGCCGGTCATCTGGTGCGCGCCGTCGAGCTCGCCGTGGTCGGAGGTCAGGATGACGATGGTGTTGTCGGCGAGGCCGCGGTCTTCGAGCTCCTGCAGCACCGTCATGATGTGGCGGTCCACATCGCGTAGCGCGTTGAGGTAGAAGTTGTGCCGCTTGCGCCAGCGCCAAGTGTCCTCCACGGGGACATGCCCGGTCATGACGGAATCGGCGATGACGAAATCGGTGTGTGCGGCCGGACGGCCGGGCGCATTGACAGGTTGTGAAAAACTGACCGGCAGCTCGAAGTCCCACTGCTTCGCGTACATCGCATGCGCCGGATCGCCGGCGAGGTGGGTCAGGGCGTTCTTGCTCTGCACCGGCTGTCCCGGCTCGTCCGTGTCGTAGAACATCACATCGTGCGGGTTGACGAGGTTCACCGCGAGGAACCAGGGTTTGTTCTCCTTCGCCAGCTCCGCGGCCTTGCCGCGCAGCCAGTTCGCCGCGGCGGCGGCGATCATGCCGTCGTGCAGGTAGCCGCCCTGGGTGTGCGCGATGATGTCGCCGACGCCGAGGTAGTCCGAGAAGCCGTAGGCCTCCATCTCCTTGGTGAAGATCTTCATCTCCGTCGGCTCGGACAGCTTGTTCTCGGTCTCGAACTCCTTGGTGAGGTGCCACTTGCCCTTGTAGGCAGTGTAGTAGCCGGCTTCGCGCAGCAGGTGGCCGAGCGTCTTGATGTCGGTGGGCAGGCTCCTCGACCAGGGGAAGTTCGCGTTGTCGAACATCCCTGTCTGCTGGATGTGAAGACCGGTATAGATCACCGAGCGCGAGGACGTGCACACGCAGGAGTTGATGCGGTG
>Ga0208375_1002281_pt1 | contig 18519 bp, 18 predicted proteins | sample RifOxyD1_FD_184038 | JGI IMG/M metagenome (GOLD analysis project Ga0208375, IMG submission 184038) | Soil microbial communities from Rifle, Colorado - Rifle Oxygen_injection D1 (SPAdes) | ecosystem: Environmental > Terrestrial > Deep subsurface > Rock core/Sediment | place: Rifle, Colorado... | reverse complement strand
TACTACTTTACAACATTATTCTTATTGTGCCGTTGGTAACAGTGCTCTGGATATCGGCTGATAAAATGTTGGTAGAAAAAATGCAGGAATGGAAAAAAACAAAAACCTCAAATTTGAAATTGTGGGCAGGTCTTCTAATGATTATTATTGGAATATTAATCGTATTTATCTAATATGTATGTCTGAAGAAATAAAACGAATTAAATTAGGAGATGCTATCGCCGGGCTTACAAAAGTTTTACATATACCGCATTGTCCTAAATGTGAAAAACGCAGACAAATTCTTAATGAGATTCAAAATCTTGGAGTAAAAGAAGTTGTTCGCAGATTAAGAGGGGTCGAGGAAAGTAATACAAATGTAACAAATAAAGATGTAAAAGAAATTATGAAAAAATTAGAAGATTGTTGTAACTAAAATCATATGGAAAAAAATAAATTAGAAAAAGTGCTTTCATTGCCGATAAGTATAATAATTGCTGGAGCTATGCTTGCCGGAGCTTGGATGTATAACACCAAAGTAAAAATTCCTGAAAATCAACAAAAAATAAATGCAATATCAGAAAAAGCTCAAATCCAAAAATCGGCACTAGAAGAAAAAGTATTGCCAACTGAAGGAGTAGAATTACCGGTTACTTGGGGAGACCTTGGCAAAAAACTTGTAAGTTCTGGAGTAATTGATGAGGAAAAGTTCAAGACTCTATACACAAGTCGCGGACAGTTTACGGAAAATAAGGAAAAATTATTACTTGGAGACAATAACGGTAAAATTAAAATTAATGAAGACAATGCGGGATACATTCTAAACTTGTTTTGGGCATTAGGACTCTCAAATGCCAATCCAATTTTGGTAGATTCAAAAGAAATGAACAATCCTAAATATGGTGGAGCGGCTAATTTCGCTTCAACTGGTGGCTGGACGATGGCTGTGGGCAACACAATGGACCATTATAACCGTCATATATTTTTTGAACTGACCACAGAGCAACAGACTTTGGTAGATAAAGTATCGCGTGGAATTTACAGACCATGTTGTGGTAATTCAACCCATTTTCCAGACTGCAATCATGGTATGGCTATGCTCGGGCTTCTGGAACTTATGGCCTCACAAGGTGCGAGCGAGCAAGATATGTGGAAAGCGGCTTTAACTGTTAATTCATATTGGTTTCCTAGCACTTATCTCACTATAGCGTCCTATATGAAGAGTAAAGATATAGAATGGAAAGATGTAAATCCGCAAGAAATGCTCGGGTTTGATTATTCCAGTATCTCTGGTTTCAGAAATATATCATCGCAAGTAGCCCCATCGGCTCAAAGAGGAGGCAGTAATGGATGCGGTGTATAAGATACTGACTAGCCCTGTGTATTTTGTAATTAGTGATTTTTTGTGATAAATTGTATGTTCAATTATGAAAACATACACATTCCACGTTTCCGGCACTCATTGCCCTTCATGCAAAATTCTTATTGAAGATGTTTTGAATGAGCAGAGTCTTATAAAAAATGCTCGCGTCAATTTAAAACGCGAAACTGTTGAAATTGAAACCGATAGTGATCAGAGCCCCGAAGAATTAGCACAGACACTCACCGATAAAATAAAACCGAATGGCTATGCACTGTCGGTAGAAAAGTCCGTCAAAGAAAAACAGAGGGGTGGTGTCATTTGGAAAGCTGTTCCGATCGGGCTTCTGTTCCTTATTTTATTCTTTATTTTGCAAAAATCAGGAATTTTAAATTTTGGCATTGGCGGGGAATTAACTCCCGCAACAAGTTTTATTATCGGTCTCATTGCTTCGGTATCAAGTTGTTTGGCGATAGTAGGAGGGCTTGTTCTTTCTTTATCGGCCAAAATATCGGAAGACAATGTAAGCGACACCAAAACTTTTTTGCTTTTTCATACAGGAAGGTTGGTCAGTTTTGCGGTATTAGGCGGAGTCCTCGGATTGGTTGGTAGTGCAATCGGAATCAATTTTACCTTTACGGCAATTCTAGGAATTCTGGCTTCTGTTGTAATGTTGCTCCTTGGTTTAAATTTAGTTGGAGTATTTGCAAAAAATAAAATTGCTTTGCCGGGAGGAATCTTTCAAAAAGTTTTTAATTTTTTCAAAAAAATAGAGCACAAAACTCTCACTCCGCTTATTGTCGGCTTTGCCACATTTTTTCTGCCGTGCGGTTTTACGCAATCAATGCAGGTCTCCGCACTTGGGAGCGGTTCTTTTATGTCCGGACTTCTTATTATGTTCGCGTTCGCGCTTGGGACACTGCCAATGCTCGTGCTCCTTTCGTTCGGGTCGGCATCATTCGCGCACGGAAGACACGCTCCGTTATTTTTCAAATCAGCCGGCGTTGTAGTAATAGGACTTGGAATATTCGCGCTTCTCTCTGGGCTTGCTGGACTTGGTATTATTAATCCATTATTTAATATATAATTACTTTATGAATAAAATCAGCTCAATTATCATCACACTTGCTCTTGTTATAGGCATTGGTATTGTTTTCCTAGGCGGTTCAAAATCAAAAAACAGTATAGCGACAAGCCAAGAGACGCAAAATATAGAAATAAAAGACGGTATTCAATACATTACAATAAACGCAAAAGGTGGCTATTCACCAAAAGTATCTACCGCTAAAGCCGGGATTCCAACGAAGCTGATCGTAAAAACAAACGGCACATACGATTGTTCGGCGGCACTTGTCATCCGCTCGGTCGGTTTCCAAAAAATATTAGACCAAACAGGAGAAGAAGTTATTGATTTGGGCACGCCTAAAGCGGGACAGCCGCTTCAGGGACTTTGTAGTATGGGAATGTATAACTTCGCAATAAATTTTAATTAAGAAATTTTAATTAAGTTTGATATATTTAAAATCTCTTCTAATATTCCCCTATCGTTAAAGAATCAAATAATATATAATGTATCTATTATGGCAAAAAGAAAAACAGGAGTAGGGAAACTTAAAACATCTCGCTCAAAAAAGACCAAAAAACGTCTCAAAATAAAACACGAGATGCTCGCTAAAAAAGCAAGCAAAAAAAGAGGTAAATAAAAAGTTATAATGTCTATAATGGATTTTATGGACCAAGCCGTTTTAAATTTTTTTGTAGCAAATAGAGTCGAGTGGCTCTCTTTTCTGATGCTTATCATCACCTATTCTGGAAGTTATATTTTGGCAGGAAGTTTGACCATACTCTCTTCCTTATCTTTTTTTATACATAAACATAAGTCAAGCGCCATCTCACTTTTGATATCAGTCGGGGGTAGCTTAACTTCTGTTTTTATACTTAAAAACATACTCCAAAAAGCAAGACCTCTCACAGAAGCTCTCTATTTAGAATCTAGCTCCTCTTTTCCTAGTGGTCATGCAACCATAGCGATGGCTCTATATGGCTTTATCCTCTACACTCTTTGGAAGCATGACAAACATCATCTAAAAAATCCTCTAATAATTTTCCTTGCAATACTGATACCTCTTATAGGTCTAAGTAGATTATATTTGGGAGTGCATTATCTCTCTGATGTCTTAGTCGGATATGCTATTGGTTTTGTTTGGATTGTGATAAGTCTTTATATAAAGAAAAAATTAAACAGAAGATAAAAATTGATTCATTATTTCTTCCACTTCTTTTGCATTTTCTGTTTTCATTAACTTAAGTCTTAATTCTTTTTCATTAGCTCCACTCAAGTAAGCTTTGAAGTGTTTTTTCATAATAGCAAAACTTTTAAAACCAGTTAATTTTTCTTCAAAAAGTTTGGTGTGTTCTACCAATACTTTTAATCTTTCTTTTTGAGTCGGTTTATAATTAGCAAACACCCATGGATTGCCAAAAACTCCTCTACCAATCATAGCTCCATCGGCGCCACTTTCTTTACACTTCCTCCTGCCGTCGTCAGTGTCTACGACATCACCATTGCCGATGATTAACGTCTGTTGATTTTTCGGAACCACAGTCTCAAAAATGCCTTGCGAGACTGACTGAGTCGAGCACGATGAATTTCTTAGCAAAGAAATATCCGTGGATTTTTGAGACTGTGGTATAGAAAAATTTTGAATCTCGTCTCTTATTTCAACAGCTCTTTTGATTCTCTCCCACCTAGCTGGCACTTTAGACATTTCTTTTCTAGTGCGAGCGTGGATGACGATAGCCGCCGGATTTTCAGCCAACAATTCTGGCAACCATTCTTCAAGTTCGTCTTTATTATAACCAAGACGGGTTTTAACAAACACCGGTATTACACCACACTTTTTTAATGAAGAAGGGGAACCCTTCTGTTCTGTTTGAGTGCCCTCTTTTGCCGCTTTTATTAGTTCACGAGCTAAGCTCGGATTTTTAATCAAAGCCGCGCCTGCTCTTTGCTTTTCAATACTTTTATCAGGACAGCCCATATTGATATCTACACCATCAAAACCAAGCTCCACCGCCAATTTGGCTACCTCATACATATGGTCAGGATTGCTAGTAAAAAACTGGGCGACAATTGGTCGCTCAATTTCGCTGTATTCCAAATCTTTGAGTAATTTTTTTCTGCCCTCTTCAGGAGCTCTCACCAAACCATCAGCCGATACAAATTCTGTATAGGTGACGTAGTTATTAAAACTGTTAAATATGTCTTGCTCGCTTAGCACGGATATTTTCTTGCTAGAAAATTCCTCTGCTCGGCCCAGTCGGCCTGCGCAAGGCAAGCTCGCAAGAATATTTAACAGTTCTTGATTTTTAGAATACTTAGCAATGATATGACGAAAAGCCACATCAGTGACATCTGCCATTGGTGCCAAACATATTATGGGTTTATCCCGCGAAGCTTTAGCGAAGTGGGACCAAAAATTATTCATTTTTGTATCTTAGCATAAAAACAAAAATCCTTACGAGTGTAAGAATGTTCGTAAGGATGGAAAGTCTATATAAATATCGAGCCCCGCACTCTCCGAAGAGAGGCGGGGCTTGGTGCCGGCGACCAGCACTTCGCTAGTCACCGGCGGTTCCTTCGCTCACTCGGTCGCTGACCCGGGCGAATCGGTCAGCTAACCGTGGCGGCGCCGGAGGGGACTTCATCTATTAGGCTATCGACGGACATCCCCGTCGGGGCGCCTCTATTGCGGGCGATGCTCATGTTGGGTCTCCTTGTTGTGAAGCTGGACTCTCTAGTCCAACCTCAACTGTAGTGGAATGAACTGATACGACATATAGTATATCACCTCCACAAAATTTGTCAAGCATTTTGACACTAAAATTGCATTTTGTCTTCTTTATTTCTAAAAAACCTTTATTCTAAGCCATATTTTAGAAACACAATAAAAATGAGATTTTAGAATAAAAAAACGAGAGCAAAATTTGGAAAAGCGAGACTTGCTCTGCAGCTTTTTCAAATTTTGCTCTCGTTTTTTTAAATCTTTAAATGATTAACTCCCCTCTTTTTATTTCAATTTTTGAACCCGCTTTTGATTCGCCGCTGATTATCTTTTTAGCCACTAGATTTTCTATTTCATTTTGAATTGCCCTATTTATAGAACGCCCACCAAACTCTGGGTCACTCCCCTTTTCCACCAAAAAACTAACAACATCTTCATTTATAACTAACTCAATACTTTGTTCTTTTAGTCTTTTAACCAACTTCTGAAGACCAAGCCGAGCAATACTTTCAAGTTCTACTTTTTGCAAAGGATGAAAGAAAATTACTCCATCAAAACGATTGAGAAGCTCTGGACGAAATACTTTATCTTTTATGATTGAGTTTATAATTAAATCTTTTGAACTCGCCAAATTTTTTCCAGATTTGATAGTTTCCCAAATAAGAGAGCTACCAGCATTTGAAGTGGCGATAATAATAAGATTGCGACAACCCACTTGCCTACCCAAAGCGTCAGTAAACATTCCCTCATCCAAAATTTGCAAAAACAAATCCAAAACATCGGGAGTCGCTTTTTCAAACTCATCAAGGAGAAGCACACTATAAGGATTGTCTCTTATTTTACCAGCCAAGAGGCCGCTTTTATTTACAGCAAAGTCGCCAATAAGTTGAGATATTGCATCTGGCCCATTATATTCAGACATATCAAAACGAATCATCTTATTTTCGTTACCAAAAAAACTTTCGGCCAATGCCTTTGAAACCTCTGTCTTCCCCACGTCAGTCGGACCAATAAAAAGAAAAGAGGAAATTGGTTTCTTAGGATTGCCTATACCCGAACGAGACCTCCTGATAGCATTAGCAATACCACTGACTGCTTCATTTTGTCCAACCACTCTTTTATGGAGCAATTCTTCTAAGTGTTCTATTTTTTGAGCTTCTTTTTCTTTTACTGTTCCAGAGACAATCCCTGTTTTTTCAGAAACAAAAAGATGAGTATCTTCTTCTCCCAGCACTGCTATATTTCTCTCCGCTGCCCAAGGAGCTATTTCTATCATCATATCAATAGCTTTACCCGGCATTTCTCCATAAGTGACAAAGCGGTCAGCCGCATCTGCCAAGGTCAATATAGCGGGATATGAAAAAATAAAACCATATTCTTTTTCAATAGTGGTCATTTGTTCTAGAAGAACATTGACCGACGCTTCTACTCCAGAAACATCTGGAATAATCCTTTCAAACTTTTCCAACAAATCAGGATTGGTCTCAATAAAAAAATGGAAATCAGCGTTGGTAGCTGAAGTTATTATTTGAAGGTTGCTAGAATTAAGATAGGGAGACAGAAGTGAACCTAAATTGGTGCCGATATTTTTACTACTACTTAAAAATTCAGCAATATTTCTAATATAAAGTATTACATTTCCAGCAGAAACAGATTGATTTAATATTTTTAAAAATTCTGCCTCAAAATCGCCTTTATTTTTATATAACGCGAGCAAAGAGTTAGCGTCTAATTCAATAATATCTTTATGCTCTAACAAAGGCAACGAAACTCCCAATTTAATTTTTTTCAAAAGTCTTCCTACAATATCTCTAGCCACTTTTTCATCATCGTCAATTATGATGGCATTGGCCTCTTCCCTCCTTTCAAGAATACCTTCAAGGAGAGACACTTCTCTATCTCGATACCCATTCTCAATATCAAACAAAGAGATATTTATAGTCTTTTCAAAAGGAACCCCAAATTTACCTAAATCAGTAGCAACTCCGTATGACCAACTGGTGCCAATAGATGGTATCGTTCCTAAATTTTCTTTACTCCAAAATCTTTCTTTTCGGCGAAGTTTTTCTTCTCTTCTGGCTATCCAAGAAACAGTTCCTAAAAATTCTTTTTTATTTATGGAATTTTGAGAAAGAAAACTTTCAAAAGATTTATCTGCATTATAAATTATTTCCATATAATCAAGAAAACTTACGGGCTCATTACTAAAATTTAAAGATGACGCTATGATAGGCGACCGATCAGAATAAATAAAATTTTTGATATTTTCTGCAGTAATACCCAATCGTTGAAAAATCTCAAGAGTAACTTTGTTTTCAAACAGAGCTTTGGTCACATCTATGTCATTGGTAATATATAAAAGACTAGAGAGTAAATAATCAATTTGTTTATTATTATTTATAATATTCTCGTTTATCCTTACCTGCAAACCTTCACCCAACATTGATTTATAAAAGAACTCTAAAAAAGAAAGAGTTAGGTAGATAAAAACAAAAACAAAAAACATCCCGTCAGCTTTGCCAAAATAAAGCGGTAAAGAATCAAAAGAAAGAGCAAAAGAAACTAAAGCAATCAAAGCCGACCCTTTCCTTAAAACACTACGAGTAATTTTAGGAAAAAACCTATCCAAAAATAGCGGATAATAATGAGGGCTTGATATTTTTTTAAGTTCTTTAAAAGTCATAAGAAAATACAAAATTAAACAACAAAAAAAGTAGCGGAAAGTATCACACTACCGATAAGAATAAAAGGGGCTAAAATCCATATAAGAAAAAGAAAAAAAGCGAAAACTAATACCAAAATATAAGAAACAATCCCCACTGACAAAACTATAATTTTAGTCACAAAACCAACCGCTCTCATCAGTCCGTTGACTATCATAGTAGAGGCAAAAGCGCCAAAATCAAAAACTCCTTCATAATTTTCCCCCAATCTTTTCCAAGGAGCAAACAAAGTTTTAAGCAATAACTTAAAAGAAAAGAAATGAACCACAAACCACAAAAAATTCCTAGTGACACCAAAAAACTCCTTTAGCCCCTGACCATAGTGCCATTTGATATAAGCCACAAAAAATGAATCACTTTCATAAGCTTCAGACATATTTTAATTATAACAGATTATATTTAATAAATTATGGGTATAATTTGTAATAAAATTTATTATCAAAACGAGCGTCAATATAATTTATTTTAGCTTCTGGATTTTTGCTTTTTATTTCATTTATCAACAAAATAGTATTTTCACCAACCAGAGAAAGGTCTGTTTCTTCTGGACTAAAAAATACTTCAGCTATATTTGTTTTAGCTACTGCCTTGTCAGAAGATTCTATATTAATGTAAGTTACTTCAACCTCTCCTCTTTTCAAAGTCTCAATAAAATTTGAATAATTTTGCATTTTCTCTGGAGTAGCAAAATTTTTGAAAATAGGGTTTCCTCCCAAAAGACCTCCGAAGGCGACCGGCCCAGATAAAACTTGCTCGTCTAAAATCTTTTCAAAAATAAAACCAGTTTTAGTCATAAAGAAACAATCATTTTCGGCATTACACCAAACAAAATCTGGACTTCTTTCTGTTATTTTTAATTCAACATTTTTACTAAAAAACTTTTTATTAATTTCTATATTTTCTATTCTGGTAAATTGAGAAAGCAACTCTTTCTTTAACTTTTTTTTATTTAAAAAAACAATGTTTGATTTGGGGATGAAAAATAATTTATTGCCAGAAATAAAATCATTTGCAACATTTTTTAAACTTTCTATCTCTATTGTTTTTGAGTCTGACACTTCAAAATTTTTCACCTGCAAAAAATCTGCTTGAACCAAAAAAACAAAACCAACCAAAAGAGATGCTATTGCGCTTATAACCAAAAAAAAACCGATATACTTTCTTATTTTATTCCTTTTAGCAATTCTAGTAGAAGCTCTTTTATATCTGGTATTATACATATTATTTCATATTATCTCCTACCCACTTTTATCTTTGATAACCGAGAGTAACCCTTGAACTGCTTCGGTCCCAAAGGGTTACTCTTGTTTATTTCTTAGAAATCTTCTCTTTACCGCCCATATAAGGACGAAGCACTTCAGGGATAACAATGGAGCCGTCAGCTTGTTGATAGTTTTCTACAATACCAATGAGGGGTCTACCAGAAAGAGCAGTGTTGTTTAGCGAATGAGCAAACTTTAATTTTCCATCTTCATCTCTATAACGGATATTTAATCTGCGTGTTTGAAAATCATGAAAATATGAAGCTGAACCAGTCTCTCTATATTTGTTTTCTCCCGGCAACCACACTTCAATATCATATTTTTTAACTTGACCAAGACCAAGATCTCCCGCGCAATTGATAACTACGCGATATGGCAATCCGAGAGCTTGCATAATCTCTTCTGTATTTGTCTGTATCTCTTCATGATGTTTGACTGACTCTGTGTGACTAGCTTCACACAAGATAACTTGCTCAAATTTATAAAATTCATGGACTCGGAGAATCCCTTTTGTGTCTTTGCCGTGCGCTCCAGCTTCACGCCTATAAGCGTTAGAAAATCCGAGCATCTTTTTTGGTAAATCTTTTTTATCCAAGACTTCATCCATAAAATAACTCATCATAGCCACTTCTGCAGTGCCAGACAGATAATCACCATCTTGAGTTTTATATAAATCTTCTTCTCCTTGTGGTAAATATCCGGTTCCTATAAATGGTTCTCTTCTAAGAAGGGACGGCACAATCATTGGCACAAAATCCTTTTTTTTATTTTGAAAAAAATCATTTACAAATTGCCATAAAGCAAATTGCAGTTTCGCTCCATCGCCGATTAAAAAATATCCCCTAAATCCAGCGACCTTGGTGCCTCTTTCCAAATCAATCATACCTAAAGCCGACATCAAATCTATATGGTCTTTAGGTGTAAAATCAAATTCCGAAATTTGACCCACTTTTTTTATTTCTTGATTACTCTCTTCATCAGTGCCTTCAGGTACCGACATATCGGGAATGTTTGGCACAGTCACCATCAGTTTTTGCCATTCAATCATCACCTCTTTTAATTCTTCTTCTTTTTTCTGTATTTCTTCTTTTAAAGGAAGAGTCTCTTCTATCAATCTCCTTTTTTCTGCGATATTTCCCATTTGTCCCAACTTGGCTATCTCTTCACTTACTTTATTTTGTTTAGCTTTTTTTTCTTCAAGGTCTTGACCTATCGCTTTTCTTTTATCATCTACTTTAATAAGCAAATCAATATCAAAATCAATTTGTTTTTTCTTGGCGCCCTCTTGTATTAATACAGTATTTTCTCTTATAAATTTAATATCTAACATAATTTAAATTTCTAATTAGCCTAATTTTGTACTATTTATATTACCATCTGTTAAAATAAAAGTGAAATGAGTTATAAAATCAAAAAACTTGAGCATAAAGATTGGCCTCCTCTTTTAGAAGAGATTAATCAACTTCCGAATAAGCTTTTTTATGCTGGTAAAATAGCAGATTGGAATAGAAAATTACTTTGTATAGTCGGCTCTCGTAAAAATACAAATTATGGCAGGGAAGCGACAGAAAATTTGATAGAGGGTCTGCGTGGCTATCCAATAACTATCGTCTCCGGTTTGGCTTTAGGTATAGACTCTATCGCCCACCGAGCAGCCATCAAAAACAACCTTCCCACTATCGCCATTCCCGGTTCTGGTCTTTCACTTGAAGTTTTACATCCTCAATCTCATACCCACTTAGCAACAGAAATTATTGAAAAAGGCGGAATGATGATGAATGAATTTGAACCAGATTTTAAAGCTACTCATTATAGTTTCCCTCAAAGAAACCGTATTATGGCAGGAATGAGTCACGCCACATTAGTCATAGAAGCCACTCAAAAATCCGGCACCTTGATCACTGCCAGATTAGCCACTGAATACAATCGTGATGTCTTGGCTCTGCCTGGCAGTATTTTTAATAGCACAAGTCAAGGACCTCATATGCTTATTCGTTTGGGAGCCACACCTATCCGTGATAGCAATGATATTTTGGAAGCCCTACATCTTGAGAAAACTGGAAATGGAGAATACGAAAATAACGAAGAGAAATATTTTGATTGCTCGGAAAAAGAGATGTTCATAATTAAACTTTTGATAGAACCATTGGAGCGTGATGAAATATTGCGACAAATACAAACAAAACACCAAATCCCTGTCGGTGAAATTCAAACTTTGCTTTCACTTTTAGAACTTAAAGGCCTCATAAAGGAAACTCTCGGCGAAATCCACCTTTCTTAAAAAGTGTCAAGGTCGAACCTTGATACTTTACAATAATCTTTGATTGTTGTTTACTTATGAATGGAAACTCCAACAATTGGAGCAAAAAGGAGAACAACTATGGAATGGAAGACTACTGGACGACTTTTGTATTATGTCGTCTTGAACATCCTTACGGGAGGAGTGGCTTTTTTTATTTGGCTACATAAAGAAAGGAAAGTAGCCGCAGAGGAGGAAAAGAAATATCTTCTGAACAGATCTGAATCAGGGAGGTATTAGTATGGAATACCAAACCATATGGCGAATTATTTTCGCTATAATAACAATCATTGCTCTAATATTAATACTACTAGAGCCCCACTTAAGACCTCCAAAAGAATAGTGTCAAAGACTATGGCGCTGTTCTTCTTTACGGGCGCGATCGCAAGATCGTGCCTTTACCTTTTTATAAAAAGTATCAAGGTTGAATCTTGACGTTTTGTTTACAAATTTTGCTTTTTTTCTTTTTATCACTTATTCTGCTATTCTGTATTTATTATGAAATTATTGATTGTAGAGTCCCCAGCCAAAGCAAAAACCATTGGCAAATATATAGGTAATGATTATGAGGTCGTCGCTAGCGTCGGTCATATTCGCGATTTACCAAAATCAAATAAAAAAGCCATTGATATAGAAGGTGGCTTTATCCCCCATTATGAAATTTCAAAAGGGAAAGAAAAAGTAATAACAGAAATAAAAAGACTCTCCAAAAAAGCGGATGAAGTGATTCTAGCAACCGACCCCGATCGTGAGGGAGAGGCTATCGCTTGGCATATAGCTGAAATCTTGAAAGAAGATTTCAGAAAATCTAAATCCGAAGCATCAAATCCGAAAATTACTAGAGCTTCTTATCACGAAATCACTAAAGAAGCGATTGAAGAAGCTTTAAAACATACCCGTTCTATTGATCAAAATTTGAGAAAAGCTCAAGAGGCAAGAAGAGTGCTTGATAGATTGGTCGGTTATGACCTCTCTGGTCTAATTTGGAAAAAAGTGCGATACGGACTTTCGGCTGGTCGAGTGCAATCCCCCGCTTTGCGTATTTTAATGGAAAGAGAAAGAGAAATTAGAGCTTTTAAACCAGAGACTTTTTTTGTATTAAGTGCAAATTTAGAGACAAACAAAAAAGAAAGCTTTTTTGCCAAATGTGAGAAAGAGCCAAAAACAAAAGAAGAAGCAGACCAGATATACAATGTAGCTAAAAATGGAGTGTGGTCTGTGGAAGAAGTAATAGAGACTGAAATTAAAAGATCACCCAGAGCCCCCTTCACTACCTCAACATTACAACAATCAGCTTCCACTCGACTTGGTTTTTCTCCAAAACGCACAATGATGGCTGCCCAAAAACTTTATGAAGCCGGACATATCACTTATATGCGTACCGATAGTTTAAATATGGCAGGTATAGCTTTAGGACAAATCAAAGGAATAGTAACTAAAAAATTTGGAATTGAAATGCATCAAATTCGCAATTATAAAACCAAATCCAAAAATGCCCAAGAAGCTCATGAAGCAATAAGACCTACTCATTTTGATAAAGAAAATGTTGGAGTAACCGATGATCAGAAAAAACTTTATAATTTAATCTGGCAAAGAGCCGTAGCTAGTCAGATGAAAGATGCCAAGATGATGAGAACAAAAATAATAACTAAAGTAAGTCCCCCAACTTCGCTCGGGACAGAAAAATTTGTACCAAATTTTTCTGCAAACGGCTCTAGGGTTTTAGAAGATGGTTGGCTTCTAGTTGACCCAAGAGCAAAAAATGAAGATGTTTTGCTACCAAAAGTTAAAGTCGGAGAAACTCTTCTCTTGCTTAATCTTCAAACAGAAGAAAAACAAACCCAACCGCCAAATAGATATAGTGAAGCTGGCTTAATTAAAGAACTCGAAAAGCGTGGCATCGGCAGACCTTCAACTTATGCTTCTACCATAAACACCATAATAGAAAGAGAGTATGTGGAAAAAGATGGCAAAACATTAAAACCAACCGACACAGGAGATGTGGTTTCCACTTTTCTTGAAAATAATTTTGGAAATTATATAAGCGACACTTTCACTGCCGAAATGGAAGATGAACTTGACCAAATAGCTCTTGGCGAAAGAGAATACGAACCAACTTTGCGAGAATTTTATAAACCTTTCTTGAAGGAAATAAAAGATAAAGAAAAAACCGCTAAACTGACTACACTCGGTGATGCTGACCCAAAATTAAAATGTCCACTCTGTCATTCCGATATGGTCATCAAACTCGGCAGAGGAGGTAAATTTTTGAGTTGTGACAAATTCCCAGAATGTATTGGTATGAGAAATATAGATGGAAGTGAAGTGAGAGAAGTGGAAGCATTAGGAACTGACCCAACAACAGGACTTGCCATCTTTATTATGGATGGTAGATTTGGTCCATATGTTCAACTGGGGGTAAAAGATAAAGAAAATAAAAAACCAAGAAGAGCCAGTATTCCAAAAGATAAAAATCCAAACGATATTACTTTAAATGAAGCTCTTAAATATTTGAGTTTACCGAGAGAGCTCGGACCACATCCTGAAACTAATGAAATGATTAGCGCTAACATTGGACGCTTTGGTCCATACATAGTTCATCAAAAAGACTTTCGCTCACTCAAAACAGATGATGTTTACACTATCACATTAGAGAGGGCTATAGAAATATTGAAAGAACCAAAAAAAGTCGGTCGCCGTGGCTGGAAAAAGAAAACAAAATAGTTTGCAAAAATAAATAAAAGATTATATAGAATGGAAAATGATATAGAAAAAATAATAAACCTTTTAGATAATCCGACTGAAAAAGAAAAACAACTCATCAAAAAAGCTTATCTATTTGCTAAAGAAGCTCACGAAGGACAAAAAAGAAATAGTGGTGAACCATATTTTAATCACCTATTTGAAACTGCGAAAAATATAGCCGAACTTGAGATGGACGCCATCTCGGTATCTGCCGGTTTTCTACATGACATTTTAGAAGATACGGAAATCAAACCTGAAGTCATAGAAAAAATGTTTGGCAAAGAAATTTTATTTATTGTTGAAGGAGTCTCAAAGATCGGTAGTATCCGATACCACGGAGCAGACCGTTATAATGAAGCTTTGCGTAAACTTTTATTTGCCACATCAAAAGACTTGCGAGTGCTAATCGTCAAGTTTTGTGACCGACTTCACAATATGGAGACTCTCTCTTTCGTCCCTAAAGAAAAACAAGAACGTATTGCCAGAGAAACTTTGGAAATCTACGCGCCCATCGCTTATAGATTGGGTATCAGAAAACTCTCTAGAAAACTTGAAGACTTGGCTTTTCCTTTCGTCAACAAAGAAGGCTTTGATGAGATATCTTCCCTCTTAAAAGAAAGCGCTGAAGAGCGATTAGAAAGTTTAGAGAAATTTAGAAAAAATGTCACCAAAGAGTTGGCTATTTCTGGTCTCACCAATTTTCATTCTGATTATCGAGTTAAAACTATTTATAGTCTTTACAAAAAATATTTAAAATATAATAAAGATATTGAAAAAATAAACGATGTCCTAGCAATGAGATTGACAGTAGCTAAAACCGAAGATTGTTATAAAGCTCTCGGCATCATTCATTCTGTTTGGAAACCTCAACCCGGCAAAATCAAAGACTACATAGCTTTTCCAAAACAAAACGGCTATCAAAGTCTGCATACCACCGTTTTCACTGGTAATGGAGATTTGGTAGAAATACAAATACGCACAGCAGAAATGCACAAAGAAGCCGAATATGGTATCGCGGCTCACTCTTTATATAAAGCCGGAGAAAAAAATAAAAAAGAGATCATGCCATGGATCCAAGCTATGCTTCCTCATTCCATCAATGAAATTAAAAAAGACTTTTTGAGTGAGAGAATTTTCATTTTTACTCCCAAAGGCGATGTGATTGACTTGCCAGTGGGAGCTTCAGCTATTGATTTTGCTTACGCTATACACTCTGATATTGGAAACAAAATGGCTGGAGTAAAAATAGATGGCAAACTTTCTTCTCTCAACACTATTCTTAAAGATAGAGAAATTGTTGAAATAATCACCAATAAATCAGCCAAACCAAAGCGTAAATGGTTGGAATATGTCAAAACTTCATTAGCCAAAAAACATATCAAAAACAATACTTAGAGACTAAAGTTTTTGATAGAATATAAGTCTTCGTCTATCGGAGTATCTTCGTCTTTTTTAATTTCTTCAGGAGTTCTATCCTCAATCCACGCTTCCTGTTTTTCTATTTCCTGACTACTTGCCACTTGCTCCTGACTGCTGTTTTTGAGCATATTCAAAATATCTACCAAATCATCATTAGAGAAAAAATCAATCAAAAGTTTGCCCCCTTTTTCTTTCTTTTCAATTTTCACCCGAGTACCCAAACTTTCTGTAAACTTCTCTTCCAAAGCGCAAATTTCTGGATCCAGATGAGAATCAAATTTACGCACTCTTTCAATAGCGATCTTGCGAGCAGCTTGTTCAGCATCACGGACAGTCATCTTGTAAAGTATAATATCTTTAAAAAGCACCGCTTGCTCTTCTGGCCGCTCAATGAGCATCAAAAGCGGACGAGTGTGCCCTTCGTTTATCTTTCCTTCTGACAAAGCATTTAGCATTTCTTCTGGCAAATCCAAAATACGCAAAGAGTTACTGACATAAACTCTACTTTTACCAATCTTATGAGCCACTTGATGATGTTTAAAACCAAATTCGCTAGTTAATTTTTTGAAAGCTCTGGCTCTCTCCACTGGATTAAGGTCTTCTCTTTGAACATTTTCAATGATAGCCAATTCCAACTTCATTAAATCATCGGCGCTTTTATCTTCTTCTCCCGTGCGGATGATGACCGGCACTTGAGAAAGTCCAGCTATTTTTGAAGCTCGTAAACGGCGCTCGCCCGCGATAAGCTCATATTCTACTCCTAGACCATCATCTTTTTCAAATTCCTTACGAGTCACCACTAGTGCCTGAAGCACCCCATACTGCTTGATAGAGTCAGCTAAAGCTCTTAGAGCATCCTCATCAAACTCGCGACGCGGTTGAAAAGGGTTTGGTTTTATCTTATCCACCTCTACCCAAAATATTGAGTTTTGATAAAAATTTGATGTATTAGACATATCAGTATTTTAACATAAAACTAACTTTTCCATAATTTTATATCTTTAATAAATTTATCAACATTTTTTGATATTCTAATAGTATGTTTTACTGTTTTTAGATCGTTATGAATTTGTATATTGGGTTTATATCCTAAATAATTTATTGCTGTTATTGTAGATTTAGCCAGTGATTCTATATTACTTACCATATTTACCATTTTATACCCTCTATCCATATAAATCGACCCATCTGATTGAATTAGACCTCTTAAACACTCTTTTATAAAATTCTTGTTTGCTAAAATCCAATCTGGTATTTTTATTTTTTGTTTATATTTTGAACCACCTTTAGCTTTCCATCCTAGTAAATTTTCTAGGCAGTTCGAGTAACAAACAATATCAACAGATGTCCTTTTTGTTTTATTGCAAACAAAAACCTTATTATCAGGTAAAAATTTCTGTAAAGAATCGAAAATGTGTTTGTTTAGTTTTTCATACCTAACATCACAAGTTATTCTTAATCTTATAGCTCTTCCGTTTGGATTTGATAGATTTCCATCACCAAGAGCCAAACCAACTATATACGCATGCAACTTTTTATTATTACTTACACGCCTTTTCATTGTGCCGCGGGTGGGACTTGAACCCACACAATGTTGCCATTAATAGATTTTGAGTCTATCGCGTCTGCCAATTCCGCCACCGCGGCATTTTTATATTATATTGAAAATAATCAAAAAATCAATCATAATTGAAGTATGGAGATAAAAAAAGGGATTTACAAACACTTCAAAGGCAATGAGTATAGAGTGATTGACATCGCTCTACATTCGGAAACTTTAGAACCACATGTAGTTTATCAGGCACTTTATGGAGAACAAAAAATCTGGGTTCGCCCGCTTTCAATATTTCTTGAAGAAGTAGACAAACCAGAAATAAATTATAAAGGGCCGAGATTTGCTTATGTCAGAGAAAAATAATAAACCAAAAATTATTGTAATCCTTGGACCAACCGCTAGCGGTAAAAGTGATATTGCCGTAGAGCTTGCTAGGAAATTTTCCGCCAGAGGCGGACCAGCCTCGGGCTGGAATGGTGCAGAAATAATTTCTGCTGATTCAAGACAGGTATATAAAGGATTGGATATTGGCACCGGTAAAATAACCAAAAAAGAAATGCGAGGAATTAAACATCATTTACTTGATGTAATCTCTCCAAAAAAGAGATTTAGTGCTTCTGATTTTGTAAAAAACACAAATAAAACGATCGTTCAAATTGTAAATCAAAACAAAATACCAATTGTTTGTGGTGGCACTGGATTTTATATAGACGCTCTGCTTGGTGAAAAACAACTTGCCGAAGTGTCACCAAATGAAAAACTTCGAGCTCAATTAGAAAAAAAGTCAGTGATAGAGCTATTCAAAATACTAAAAAAACTAGACCCAGAAAGAGCAAAAAATATAGATGCTAAAAATAGAAGAAGACTGGTGAGAGCGATTGAGATATGTAAAGCAATCGGCAAAGTGCCGAAATTGCAAATTCGAAATTCTAAATCAGAAATCCGAAACAAATTCAAAATCATTAAAATAGGGATAAAAATAGAAGATGAGGAGTTAAAAAAGAGGATAAATAAAAGAATAGATAAGTGGTTTGCAGAAGGGCTTTTGAAAGAAGTAAAAGATTTACATCAAAGAGATCTTTCTTGGAAAAGAATGTCAGAGCTTGGACTTGAATATAAGATAGTCGCAAATTTCCTAAGGGGACCCCTTAGGAAAAAAGTGTCGAGGTTCAACCTTGACATGTTTAGCTTAAAAAAAGAGATGGCGGAAAAAACTTGGCAATATGCTAAACGCCAAAAAACTTGGTTCAAAAAAGATAAAAGTATTGTTTGGTTAGAACCAAAAATCAGTTTGATATCAAAAGAAATAAAAAAATTCTTGTAGCGGGCTTCGCCACGCCGAAGGTACGCTTCTGCGTACCGAAGGCGGGCCCACGAGGATTTGAACCCCGG
>Ga0208375_1002279_pt1 | contig 18529 bp, 15 predicted proteins | sample RifOxyD1_FD_184038 | JGI IMG/M metagenome (GOLD analysis project Ga0208375, IMG submission 184038) | Soil microbial communities from Rifle, Colorado - Rifle Oxygen_injection D1 (SPAdes) | ecosystem: Environmental > Terrestrial > Deep subsurface > Rock core/Sediment | place: Rifle, Colorado... | reverse complement strand
AACAATGTTGAAGCAATCAATATCGCTTTAAAAAAATATTTAAAGTATTACAATTATGAACGAGTTCACGCGGGAATTAATTATCTAATTCCTATGCAAGTGGTGTGAAGCTATTGATTAGATTACGGCACAAAATGAGCAACTATCAAAAAAACGGCTTTGTTAAGCCGTTTTTTTGATTATTTGAATATTTATATTAATTAGAAATTAATAAATTTAAAATTATCGTAGGTCCATTACTCCCTCTTCTGATCCTTCTTCTGGATTTTCTACCACTATTTCTTCGTCAGGCAAAACACCTGGCAAAACAATAACAGGAGGTTCTTTACTATCACTTACTTTTGCTATCGGTGCTACTGGGATATTTGAGTTTTTAGAGTTTGTCAGTAATTTAATAACAGCAATTAAAACAGCCAACAGAATTAAAAATAGTAATAAAGAAACTCCTCCGCATTGACCGCCAAATAATCTGTCAAACATTCTTTGAGGAAAAGCAAAAAGAGATACAGCGACATTTCTTAACACCGAGTCAGAGGTTGAAGCATTGTCTTTTAACTCAACGATAGGAGAATCTGCATTATCGCTCAACACTCCATTTAACCCACTTTTTGACCCATTAATGTTTGAAGTGTTATCTGGAGCAAACAAGTAATCAGTAGCTGAATTGTTACCAGTAAAACTAGAAGAGTTAGCATTACTTCCACCCAAAACTCTAAAAGCATTTATTTCATTTTGATCAGCTTGAGAAAGAGGATACAAAGTATTGCAGTATATTTCGTTTATTTTCTTTTTGGTTAAAATATAGACAAATCCAGTAGTTACATTATCTCCCCAAGGAGTTAAGATATCACTTGCATATTTAGTCTGAAATCTCGCAACTGCATCAAAGGTAGTCTGATCAAAATTCCCTGTCAAGGACAAACTTTCTCCTTCAAAGACATTTAGGAAAGATTGAACTTTCAATACTTCAATAGGATCATTTTTCCAATCAATTTTTACATAATCTATAAGGTATAAACAGCTGGTAGCTCCAAGTATTTCACCTTGAGGGGCAAATAGATTGCTTACATCTCTTCTGTGACCACCTATGCCACCACCACCGCCACCGCCACCCGGAGGAGTTACAGGGGGTTCAACTGGAGGAGTAGTATTATCAACCACATTGACTTCCCTTGTGATTGAATCAGAGAGCCCACCAGAGTCAGTAACAGAGTAAGTTAAAATATAAGAGCCGGTAGTAGAAGCATTAACTGTGCCAGTTGTAATTATGTTTGCGGTAGTAGTAGCATCTCCATCTTCTAGGTCAGTAGCGGTAGCTCCTGGGTCAACAAAAGGAGTATTTAATTGCCATTGCAAAGGATCGCCATCAATTAAAGTAATGACTGGGGGAGTGTTTGCTGGAGGATTACTTTCTTCATAAACAACAACCTCTCTGGTAGTAGTTGCTCCAAGACCCTCTGAATCATAAACAGAGTAGGTCAAAGTGTAAGTCCCTAAAGTTGTAGTAGATACAGTTCCATCTACAATGATTTCACTAGTTAGATCTCCATCTTCTAGGTCAGTAGCGGTAGCTCCTGGGTCAGTAAAATCACTACCTAAAATAATCTCTAAAGGATCAGCTCCAACAAGATTGATAGTAGGAGGAGTATTTTGCTCATCAAAACTACAACTTAAAACTGTAACCAAAACAACTACATCTTGGTAATCTTTATCAGAAGCATCAAGAAGCATGTCTTCAAAACCTAATATGTATTCATTGTCAGATAAATGATAAACAAGAGCGTGATCTTCTCCACCATTCAAACTATTTTCTGTAGTGAACAAATGTTTTCCACTAGCAGTAAATATAGCAAAACCTATCTTATCTAAGTTTTCTATATTTAAATTTATATTTTGACCTTTGATAAACTCGGTTGTTGAAGCATATTCAGAAACTTCTCCAGACCTAAAAACAGGAGTAAAAGAATTTACATCACCTTTTTCATAATAACCAAAAACAAAGTTTTGAGCGGTGTATTCATCTAAGAATTTAACATTTATAGATGTATTATCTTTTTCTGATTGCCATATTTGATACTGTGTTTGGTCTGCCAAAACATCAACCCCGAGATAACCAGCATTTTCAATTATTTCATCAAGAGTCAATTCTCCTGCAACATAAGGAGTACCTATTTCTTCTTCAGTAACATCCTCTAGACTATCAACACTCGCATTTGGGATAAGACATACAGGAATAGGGTTTTCTGGCGTTGGATCTGGATCCGGATCTGGATCCGGATCTGGAGTTTCTACGGGAACACAATTAACAACGATATTATCAATAAAAGTACCAAAACTGTCTTGATTGCCCAAATCTGTAAAACGCAATTCAGTGTTTTCAGAATCAGCCACAATTTCAAAAGTATGAGTATTCCAATCGGTATTACTATTGCTTTCTCCAGAAACTGATAAAGTAGTTCCGGAAAGAACCACACTATTCCATTTTACTTCCAAAACATTGTTTGATTCTACAGTTTCAGGTCTAGCAGAAAAATCAAAAGATAGTTTGTAAGTAGCCCCTGATACAGTTTCTAAATTTTGCCATATAGAAACAGAACTAGGTTCACCATAAAGAGATCCGGATGGACCATCCCAATCAGCATCAAGTTCAGCATATTGTAAACCTTCTGAAGGAAGCCAACCGCTTACATTTTTTTGAATCTCCAACATAGGTTGTGCTGGACGAGTAGAGCTACCGAAAGAATCGGCACCACCAACCCAAGCGATAGACCAATCTGCAATAGATGAAAAAATATCCCATGAATCATTAACTACAGGATTTTCAAAACTTCCATTTTTTACTAAATTAACAGTAGGGTCACAAACCGGAAGCTCCTCGGTATTATTAGCAGAAACACTGACAGGAACAGCAGTCAAAAGTTGAGTAAATAAAAAAGAAAACAGCAAAAAAGAAGTTATTGCTTTGTTGACTTTATTTACCTTGTTTGTTTTTTCTGAATACATATTGTTAATTTAAATGAAATAATTTTTAAACTTACAAACATTTTTACATAATTGACAAATAAAGTCAAGTAGGTTGATTTTTATCATTTTCATTTTAAGCCTTATTTTTAAACATATTTATTTAAATGTCTTTTATAATAGAAATATGTCTTTTATAATACTTAAAAGACTAATAGATAATAAGCATATAATTTAAAAGACATTTATAGTGTATAAAGGTTGTCTTTTTAAAATAGCTTTAAAAACCTTAATTTACCATAAATTATAATTTTGATGTATTATTATAAAATAAACAAAACAATGGAAAATGAAGAACTAAAAAAACCATACAACCCAACCGAGCACGAAGATGCCATATATAAGATATGGGAAAATAGTGGACTTTTTAATCCAGATATTTGTATCAAAAAAGGAGTGACTAAAAAAGATGCTCCTCATTTTTCCATAGTATTACCTCCCCCAAATGTCACCGGGACATTACATATGGGAAGCGCTTTTATGTTAGCCATTGAAGACATTATGGTCCGTTACAACAGAATGCAAGGTAAAAAAACATTGTGGATACCCGGAACAGACCATGCAGCCATCGCCACCCAATCAAAAGTTGAAAAGAAAATTTTAAAAGAAGAGGGTAAAAATCGTTATGATTTGGGAAAAGAAGAACTTTTAAAAAGAGTGGTTAAATTTGCCGAAGAAAATCACAAAAATATTATTCATCAAATGAAAAAAATGGGTTGTTCTTTAGATTGGTCGCGAGAAGCTTTTACTTTAGATGAAAAAAGAAACTTGGCAGTGAAAACAGTTTTTAAAAAAATGTATGACGAAGGTTTAATTTATCGTGGAAATAGAGTGGTTAATTGGGACCCCAAAGGTCAAACCACCATATCAGATGACGAAATAATTCACGAAGAAAGAAAAACCACTATGCACACTTTTAAATACTCTAAAGACTTCCCTATTTCAATTTCTACCACTAGACTTGAAACCAAAATAGGCGATACTGCAGTAGCGGTAAATCCAAGAGACAAACGCTACCAAAAATACATTGGTCAGACATTTGAAATTGATGATTTTGTGGGTGAAAAACTTTCAATAAAAATAATAGCTGACGACTCGGTTGATCCAGAGTTTGGCACTGGAGCATTGGGAGTTACTCCCGCTCATAGCCAAATAGATTGGGATATTGCCCAAAGACACAATCTCCCACTAAAATCTGTCATCAACGAATACGCCAAAATGAGTGTTAATTCTATTTTACTTAAAGATAAAAAAGTGCTTGAAGCTAGAGAAACAGTAGTAAAGTGGCTTGAAGAAAATAATTTGATGGAAAAGAAAGAAGAGATCTCTCAAAATGTAGCTACCGCAGAACGCACCGGTGGCATTATTGAACCTTTGCCAAAACTTCAGTGGTTCATAAATGTGAACAAAGAATTTATTTACCCCTTTGATACACTTCCAAATATAAAAAAGAGTGAAAAAGTAACCCTCAAAAAATTGATGCTCTCTGTAATTCAAAATAGCGATATTAATATAATTCCTGAAAGATTTAAGAAACAATACACTCATTGGATAGAAAATTTGCGTGATTGGTGTATTAGTAGACAAATTTGGTACGGACACCAAATACCAGTTTGGTATCGTGACAATGAAATATATTCTGGCACAGAGGCTCCAAAAGAAGATGGGTGGTCTCAAGATGAAGATACTTTAGACACTTGGTTTTCTTCTGGTTTGTGGACTTTTTCCACATTGGGTTGGCCTCAATCTGCTTATGCTATGCAAGGCAAATCAGGACAAGAAAATGATTTTGCAAATTATCACCCAACCACCATACTCGAGACTGGCTACGATATTTTATTTTTCTGGGTGGCTAGAATGATTTTGATGTCTACTTATGTGATAGGTCAAATACCTTTTCAAAATGTCTATTTGCACGGTCTTGTCAGAGATAACAAAGGCAACAAAATTAGTAAATCGCTTGGTAACAATTTAGACCCTATAGAAGTAATAGAAAAATATAGTTCAGATGCTGTAAGGATGGCTCTTGTGGTAGGTACCGGTCCGGGGAATGATAGCAAAATATCAGATGATAAACTCAAAGCTTACAAACATTTTGCTAATAAGATTTGGAATATCTCTCGTTTCGTTTTAGAAAATTGCCCAAGGGGAGGCCTTGAAAAAAACTCCCTAAGGCCTCCCCTTAGGAATTTCGGAGAAGAAAACAATGCCCACCTAGAAAAATTTGATGGTTTAGTTAAAGAGGTGACAGATGATATGGAAAATTACAGATTTTATTTGGCAGCCGAAAAACTTTATCACTATACTTGGCATACTTTTGCCGATATAATAATAGAAGAAAGTAAGATAAAAATAAAAGAAGAAGGAAAAGAAGCGGAAGATACTAAAAACTTACTCAGCTTTTTATTAAAAGAACAACTAAAACTACTTCACCCATTTATGCCATTTATTACAGAAAAAATATGGTCCCTCTTGCCTGGCTCCAACAGTTTATTGATGGTAGAAAAATGGCCAAGTATAGATTAACCTAATTATTCTAAACAAATCCCAATTTCTAAGTTCTAAATTAGGTTAATTAAAGCAATTAGAATAATTATTAATTTCACAATGACATCACTAAACACTATTATCCTTTCACTCATCGGTGGAATATTGCCCTCCTTACTCTGGCTTTGGTTTTGGCTCAAAGAAGACAGACTTCACCCAGAACCAAAATTGAGAGTTCTTGCTGTTTTTTTTATTGGAATGATAATGGTTTTCATCGCTCTGCCAATAGAAAAATTTATATACCAAGCAACTCTTTACGGTGTTTCAATCTTTACCATTATTTTATGGGCTAGCACTGAAGAAATAGTGAAATACATAGGAGCCAACCTTACCGCTTTAAAAAATAAAGTGGTGGACGAGCCAATTGACGCTGTAATCTATATGATTACGGTGGCTTTAGGATTTTCAGCTATTGAAAATACTTTATTTATCTTTAATTTAGTAGATGTGGGCCAATTTTCCCAGAGTATCATCACTGGGAACTCTAGATTTTTAGGAGCTACTTTGCTTCATGTTGCCTCTTCGGCCGCTATCGGAGTGATGATTGGTTTATCATTCTACAAAAAACCTTGGATAAAAAAGCTTTTCTTATTAGCTGGTATAGGAATATCAATCTTGTTGCATACTATCTTTAATTTACTTATAATAAAGCTTGAGAATGATTTATTTTTCATTTTCGCAGGAGTTTGGATTTTGATTATCCTTTTAATAGTATTAATAGAGAAAATAAAAAAAGTTCAACCTAATATTCAATAATCTCACAAAAATATGGCAAAAGATAAAAGATCATTTTTTGATAGAATAACCGGTTCGGTCTCTATATCAAATGAGATGGAAGACGACTTGTTAGAAGAAAAAGCTGAAAACTGGATCAACGAATCTCCCGAAGAAGGTGAGCTTAGCATTGATGTCTATCAAAACCAAAATGAGATTGTTATCAAGACTATGGTCGCTGGAGTTAAACCAGAAGATTTAGATGTTTCTATCTCTCGCGATATGGTCACCCTCAAAGGCAAGAGAGAGAATGAAAAAACCATCGCTGATGATGATTATTTTCATCGAGAGCTTTATTGGGGCTCTTTTTCTCGTAATATTGTCCTACCTCAAGAGATAGATGTGGACTCTGCTGAAGCAGTAGAAAAACACGGTCTCCTTATCATCAAACTTCCAAAACTAGACAAAAACCGCTCTACTCGCTTAAAAGTGAGAGGTAATTAATTAAGACATATATAAATATATTTTATATATGTGCCGATATTAAAGATAGTTCGAACGCATTTCGCCGCCGCAGGTGGCGAGGGAGTCCACCCGCAAAAATAAACGGCTTCGCCGCGAAATTTAACAATTTCCAATTTTTCTTTGACGGCAAATGGTTTTGAGTTTGCGAAGCGAATACCAAATGTATTTTATGAAAAATTTAGTAAAAAATCAAAAAAGAAAGCCACTTGTTTGGGACAAGTGGCAAACCCTGTTAAGTTCATCTCGGAGCTCGGCGTTTCTGCGTCATGCGGTACGCATCGACGATGAACACGAGCGATATCAACTGCTGGAGAAAGAGCCAAGGATACCCCTGAATCCACATCAGCCACCCGCAGGTGACATGCATGAGGACATACCAGAGATAACCACTTGCTCGTTCCTTCGCGAGCAAATAGGTCCCGACGAGGAATCCCAGCACGAGTCCGATTTCCAGCCACTGGTTGATGGTAGTGATACCACCAAAATCGTAGAGGCTGTAGCCGAACCCAAGCGGGATGCAAACGAGCGCAAGGCGGTCAAGCCAGAGCGGTGGATTGCTAGTAGTGCCACGGAAGGCGAGGACGAGCCCGAGCAACATTGCCGGGGCACCGCTCGCTTCTACCGAAGCTGCAATCCAGTTCCGCCACATAACGAAGATGATGACCCATGGGGGCAAACCGAAAAGGTATACCACCCACGAGGCAATCCGCCACTTGCGCGCGCTTGCGTTCTTACCACCGTTGCGAGCGTGCTCCGAGAACCACAGAAAGATCTTGTTGAGGAGGTAGCCGACACCTCCCCACACTTGCAGAAAGATATCCATTCTAACCTCCCCGTTTTTGTTTGAATTGTGCTACTGAATCACACCAGCACCAATGCCAATGGATTCCAAAACAGTATAGCATTTTAGACCATAAAAGTCAAGAAGTGACAAGTGCTACCTCTTTAGTATGGGTTCCTATGATTAAAAATTTTTCTTTTCTTCTTTCAAAATCGCCAATTCGTTTTTACCCCCAAAATTGAATACGAATTAGTCGCCGAGCGAAGCGAACCAAAACTCTTTGACTTTTCCTACGTGGTGCCGAGGGGCGGGCTCGAACCGCCGACTTTTTCCTCTTCAGGGAAACACTCTACCAACTGAGTTACCTCGGCATTTATACTCAATATAATTATAGTATCAAAAATAATAACTTTATCAACGAAAAATATTATTTAGTGAAGAGATCACCAAAGCTCTGCAAATCCCCTTTGACATTGCCATAAGCATCTATCGCTCCGTTTAGATAGGGTTCTATATAATAGTAAGCCCCAATAGCTGCTCCTATAATTACTATCCAATAAACCACCCTCATAATCCTACCCCAAAACATCCCTCGACGGATAGTATGCAACATCTTATTATTCTCTTGAGAAAGTTCAAGAGTCTTTTTTAACATTTCTTTTTCTTCGGGATTCATACTTATATAATAGCAAAATAATTATTTCATTCCAAGTATAAATACCAAAGTGTCAAAGGCTGCCTTTGACACTTTAGACTTGTGATATAATTTTAGTATGGTGAACAGAGATTATAAAAATTTTTCAAAAGGTTCTATCTATCATATTTATAACAGAGGAAATAATAAAGAAATTATTTTTAGAGACGAGCAGGATTATAGAGCTTTTCTTTTCAGATTAGGTTTAGTTTTTGGTATTAGTAAAGAAAATTTAAATAAATGTGAAATCACCAAATCTCCAAAATCAAGAATACGGATTGTAAGTTTTGATTCTAAAGATTTTAAATTACATGCTTTTTGTTTAATGCCAAATCATTTTCATCTTTTAATAGAACAATGTAGTGAAGAATCTATTTCAAAATTAATATTAAAAATATCTACTAGTTTTTCTAAATATATAAATATAAAATACAAAAGAGTAGGACATGTTTTCCAGGACCGGTTCAAATCAGTTAGAATAAAAACAAATCCTCAATTAATGTTGCTTTCTTCTTATATTCATATGAACCCTGTAAAAGATAGGGTAGTTAACGAACCGGGTGATTATAAATGGAGTAGTTATTTAGATTATTTATCTGACAGAAATAATCTTATTATTCACACAGAGTTTCTTACAAAAGTATTTGGCAGTAAGAACAACTTTGTAAACGAAAACATAAAACTCTATAAAAAGATAGTGTCAAAGGCTGCCTTTGACACCTTTGACACTATCTTTTAATGTCTTTTCCAATCTCCTATTTTACCAGTCTTTAACAAATTTTCAGACATAACAAGTTCATCATAGATACCATCAACTAAATCATAATCCTTAGCTTCTTTTAAACTTACCCATTCTGCCTTATCGGTCTCTCCTTCTTCTAATATAACCTCTCCCGCTTTATAATCAGCCAAACAAGAAATAACAATAGAGGAGGCTCCGTCTTTGTGTTCTGTAGCTAAAGAAGTGACATAGCGAACATTGTTTATTTCTAATCCAACTTCTTCTTTAATTTCTCGAGTCAAAGCTTTCTCCAAAACATTATACCAGTAGTGTTCGGTGTCTTTTGGATAACCCATAAAATCTTCGGGGTCTAGATGACCTCCTGGGACTACCCACATTCCTGGGAATCTCTTTTTTTCTGGAGAGCGACGAGTGATTAAATACTTACCATCTTTTATTATTATTGCCGTTATAACAACTTCAAAAGGTGTATATTTAGACATAATTTTTATAATTATTTTATAAATTAAAACTGGACTTTGACTGGTTCTTCCGCTTCTTTATTGTCACCCAAATCAAAAAATTCCATTTTGGAAAAATTAAATAATTTAGCAACAATATTTGAAGGTATAGTCTCCGTAGCAATATTTAAGTCGCGAACATTGGTATTGTAAAATCTACGCGCTGATTGAATTTTGTTTTCAGTATCAGAGAGTTCTTTTTGAAGCTCTAGAAAATTTTGATTAGCTTTCAAATCAGGATAAGCTTCGGCTACCGCAAAGAGAGATTTCAAAGCACCAGAAAGCATATTTTCAGCTTTCCCCTTTTCTCCTAAAGTGCCGGCTCCGATAGCCATAGCTCGTGCTTTAGTCACATTTTCAAAAGCAGTAGTCTCGTGCGATGCATAACCTTTAACTGTATTTACTAAGTTAGGAATAAGGTCATAACGACGCTTCATTTGCACCTCAATATCGCTCCACGCTTCTTTAGCTCTGGTAATAAGTCGCACAAAACGGTTGTAAGCAAAAATAAACCAAATAACCACTACTGCCACCACCGCCAAAATTATTGTTGAAAATTCCATATTTTTAGATTAATTGATTAATACTTGAATTATACCATCCCGTAGTGAGTTTTGACAATGTTTAAAACATGTAATTTTAAAAAATTACTTTGTCAAAATCTACTACGGGATAACATAAAGAATAACTCACCCCAACCCATCTCTTAATTTAAGAGAGGGGCTATGGCTCAACAGAGCCATTTTTTAGTACAAGGAGAGTCCTTGTACTTTAAATTATAAAAATTTAAGGGTCACCTACCAAGTTTCTGGCAAGTGACCCTTTCGTTCTTGTCTAGTGTACAGACACCGGGCGTTGGCGGGGTGGGACGACCTCGTAAGGTTCCCGATCCGCCGGCGACCCAGTGTTTTGGTCATCATTTGAAAGGAATCTTTCCTGAAAGGAATCTTTCCTGTCAATTTTGACCACTCAAGTGGCGACCGTTACCACAAAATCGGTTATGGTCGCCTTCCGCGATGGCATTCGGCCGGGGTAAAAACCCCCAGCGATAGCGCGAGCGGAAATCAACGTTGATCTATCTTAAGTATAGCACAACTACAGAATCTGTCAAGCAATTTTTGATTTTCTTTTTTTGTATTCCAAAAAATGGCTCAACATAGCCATTTTTTAGTACAAGGAGAGTCCTTGTAATTTTTTAATACCCCATTCCATTCATATCTGGACCATGTTCGTGTGGTTTTTTTGGTTCTGGTTCATCAGCAACAGCTGCTTCAGTCGTAAGCAAAATAGCGGCAGCAGAAGAAGCATTTTGGAGAGCAGTGCGAGTGACTTTGACTGGGTCAATTATACCCTCTTTGATTAAATCTTCAGAAAATTCTTCAGTCATCGCATTGAAACCAGCATTTTCTTTTTCTGAACTCATTATTTTTTCAACAGCAACCGAACCATCGGCATTGCCAATATTTAAAACTATCTGTCTTAATGGGGCTTCTAAAGCTCGCAAGACGATATTAAGTCCTAAAGCTTTTTCTGGAGTATTAAATTCAGAAGCTTTTAGACTTCTAATTTTTTTAATAACCCTGATAAAGGCGCTACCGCCACCAGCAACAATACCTTCAGCGATAGCCGCTTTAGTAGCCGCCACCGCATCTTCAATCTTCAGTTTTAAATATTTCATCTCTGTTTCGGTCGCCGCGCCAACTTTAATGACCGCTACTCCGCCAGAAAGTTTGGCAATCCTGCTATCTATTTTTTCTTTATCATATTTTGAATCCATTATTTCTTTTTGTTTTTTCAAAGCCCTGACTCTGGCAGTAACAAAATTTTTACTACCATAACCACCGACAATCACTGTGCTATCTTTTTTAGCAATCACTTTTGTTGCTTCACCCAACATATCTACAGTAGCGCTCTCTAATTTCAAGCCCAAATCTTCAGAGATAACTTTGGCTCCGATAGTGACAGCGATATCTTCAAGTATTTCTTTCTTATTATCTCCATACCCCGGAGCTTTAACAGCCAACACCGAAAAACCGCCTCTAAGTTTATTGACTAAAAAAGTAGCTAAAGCTTCACCGTCAACATCATCAGCAATAATAACTAATTCTTTTTTGCCCGATTGAGACAAGCTCTCTAGTAAAGGCAAAACATCTTTGATAGAAGAAATCTTTTTATCAGTGAGCAAAATAGGCACATTTTTATACTCCGCCTCCATTCTCTCTGGATTGGTAATCATATAAGGAGAGACATAACCTTTATCAAGCTCTAAACCTTCTACCACTTCCGAATCAACTCCAAAAGTTTGTGATTCTTCTACGGTGACCACTCCGTCTTTACCAACTTTATTTATAGTATCGGCTATGATACTGCCTATCTCTTCGGATTCAGCGGCAATGGTGGCAACTTGTCTTATTTCTTCTTCATTTTTTATTGGTTTGGCAATCTGTCCCAAAACAGTTACTACCTTGACTGTTGCTTCTTCTATACCCATTCGCAAACTCATAGCATTGACCCCCATATCAGCGTGCTTCAAACCTTCAGTGATGATAGATTGAGCCAAGATAACAGAAGTGGTGGTGCCGTCTCCAGCTACATCATTGGTTTTGTTCGCCACTTCTTTGATAATCTCGGCTCCCATATTTTCAAATTTATCAGAGAGAGTGATTTCTTTAGCAATGGAGACACCATCGTTGGTAATAGTGGGGACTCCATAACCTTTTTCTAAAACCACATTTCTGCCTCTTGGACCAATGGTTACTTTGACCACATCTGCCACAGCATCTACTCCTCGTTTAAGAGCTTTCCTTGCATCTTCATTAAATAATATTTTTTTTGCCATAAGTTTTTATAGATTATCTGATAATTGCTAAAATATTTTCTTCCTTCAATATATAATATTCTTCACCTTCGTGTTTTATCTCTTCGTATCCATATCTTGAGAAAACTACTTTATCCCCCACTTTTACAGAAACTGGCACTCTTTTACCATCTTCAGTCCGCTTACCTTCACCGACAGCTATCACTCTGCCCTGTTCTGGCTTCTCTTTACTCACCGTATCGGGAATGATAATACCCGATAAAGTGGTGTTCGTTTCTTCCTCCGAAAAAGGTTTGAGCAATATCCTGTCACCAAGAGGAACAATATTAAAATTTGTTTTTTTATTAACCTTTTTACTAACTTTAGCTTTCTTTTTTGTTTTTATGACTTTTTTCATAGTTTTATAAGATTAAATAGTTATTAAACCTTGGGTATTATAATCTATTTAGCTTTACTTGCAAGCTTTTTGAGATATGTTATACTGGTTTTAACAACGAAATACTGTTTTATTTTTTGCAAAAAACAAAATATCGATTGAAAAATAAATGTTATCTTACATCCAAATAATTCTAGCCATTATTTTAGGCGTCTTAATATTAATACAACATTCTGAAGGTTCTTTAGGAGCTGCTTTTGGCGGCGGTATGGAAGGCGGATTCAGAACTCGTCGTGGACCAGAACTTTGGATTTTCAGAGGAACCATCATTGTCGCTTGTCTTTTTGTTGCCTCTACTATTCTAAATTTGTTATACTAAAATTTCACTTTAATACTTCTACTTAAAATCTCTAACTATTGAGACATAACTAAATGAGAAATAAAATTACATCTTTTTTTCGTGCCATATTCGTGGATTTTCGTCATTTAAACTTTATCAAGAAAATAGAGGAAGTGGTGAGAGCGATGAAATATTCAGAGAAAATATTTTTCTTTTTTGTTTCTTTGGTTTTTGTTGTTAGTAGTATTATTTTACTATTCCAACTTAATAATTTATTTTTAGTGGAAGTGCCCGCTTTTGGCGGTAGTTTTACCGAAGGCCTTGTCGGCAGTCCTAGGTTTATAAATCCAGTGTTAGCTATCTCTGACACTGATAAAGATATAAGCTCTCTCATCTATTCTGGGCTTTTGAAAATTTCTAAAGATGGAGTTTTTGAACCAAATCTTGCTAGCTCTTACGAAATAAAAGAAGAGGGCACTGTTTATCATTTTATTATAAGAGAGGATGCTTACTTTCATGACGGAGAGAAGTTAACTGCAGATGATATTATCTTCACTATTGAAAAAGCGCTGGACCCTATCATCAAAAGTCCTAAGAGAGCAAACTGGGAGGGAGTCTTGGTAGAAAAAATAAACGACAAAGAAGTCAAATTCACTTTAAGCAAACCTTACACCCCATTTCTAAATACTCTTACTTTAGGTATTTTGCCGAAACACATATGGGAAAATGTTTCTTCCGAAGAGTTCCCTTTCAGTGAATTCAACATAAACCCCATCGGTTCTGGACCATATAAAGTAGAAAAAATTTCTAGAAATTCAGGCGGTATTCCCACTACTATAAATCTTGTTGCTTGGAAAAAATACACATTGGGTAGACCAAAAATAAAATCAATCACTTTCAAATTTTTTCAAAATGAAGAAGCTTTATTAAAAGCTTACGACAATAAATCTATAGAAAACATAATCGGACTAAGTCCCGCTATTGCTAATAAAATAAACAAGAAAGAAAACATTTTAGATGAAGTATTTTTGCCTAGAGTCTTTGGAGTCTTCTTAAATCAAAATGTAGCTGCCGTATTTTTAGATGAAGACATAAGAAAGGCTTTAGATTTAGCTACTCCTAAACAAAGAATTGTTGACGAGGTCCTTTTCGGGTTTGGAGGAGTTTTAAATGGCCCAATACCAAATAATATTGAGACTGACATAGAAAAAAGTATCGGTAATATAGAAAAAGCCAAAAACTCTTTATTAGAAGCGGGTTGGGAAGAAAATGAAGATGGTATTTTAGAAAAAACCACTAAGAAAGAGACTGTGCTTTTTAGTTTCTCCATCACCACTTCCGATGCTCCAGAGTTGAAACAAACTGCAGAGATTTTAAAAGAAGCTTGGGAAAAATTGGGAGCTTCGGTTTCTATAAAAGTGTTTGAGGCTGGGGACTTGAGTCAAAACATAATAAAATCAAGAAAATATGACGCTCTTTTATTTGGAGAAGTGGTAGGAGAAGATAGTGACCTTTATCCTTTTTGGCACTCATCAGAACGCAATGACCCCGGTTTAAACATTTCACTTTATGCCAACATAACTGTTGATAAAATGTTAGAAGACCTCCAGAGAGAGAATGATGAGTCAGAAAAAAAATCAAAAAAAGAAACTATTATTTCCGAAATACAAAAAGACACTCCTGCAATATTTTTGTTTTCCCCAAAACTTATTTATATAAAAACACCAAAAATAAAAAATGTGATATTAAAGGATGTTTCTTTTTCAAATGAAAGATTTATATACATAGATAAATGGTTTATAGAAACTGATAAAGTTTGGAAATTTTTTGAGAAAAATTAATTAAAATTAAAAATATGATAGAAAAGAGAAGAAATAAAATAAGGAGTTTTCATGCTCCAGAAAAACCGAAAGATAAAGTGGTCTCCATAAATCAAACTAAACCAAAAACTCATTCCAATATTCACCAAAGCAAAACCACTACAACCAGAACAAGAAAAAGTGGTAGCTCTTTTTCTCGTAAACGTTTTTCAAATTCAAATAGCCGATTTGGTTTGGCAGAAAACCAAAAAAAAGAAATAAATCAAAAACCAGAAACTCTTCACTTGCCTCAATTAGCTCAAGGTAACATCAGAATTATTCCTTTTGGAGGAGTAGAAGAAATTGGTAAAAATATGACAGCCATAGAAATCGGAGATGATATTATCGTTATAGATTCAGGATTTCAGTTTAAAGATGCCGATACTCCGGGAGTAGATTACATCCTTCCAAATACCAAATATCTTGAAGAAAGAAAAGACAAAATTAGAGGAGTCCTCATCACCCATGGTCACTTAGACCATATCGGCGGTATCCCCTATATTATGTATCGTATTGGTAATCCTCCTATATATTCTAGAGCTCTCACCACTGTTATGATAAAAAAAAGACAAGAAGAGTTTCCTCAATTGCCACCACTTGATATTAAAATGGTAGAAAAAGAAGACACCATCATTATGGGTAAATTGAAAGTTAAATTTTTTGCTGTCACTCACACCATTCCTGACTCAATGGGTATCATTATTGAGACACCTTATGGAGCTATAGTCACTCCCGGAGACATCAAATTGGAACATGAAAATGGAATACCCACCGAAAGAGAAGAAGCGGAATATGCTAGATTTGACCTTCCTGCGCAGACAGAAAAAGAAAAAGTGCTTTTACTTTTGATGGATTCAACCAATGTAGATAATCCTGGATTTTCTACTCCAGAAAAATTAGTTTGTAAAAACTTAGAAGAAATAATCCGAAACACCAAGCGCCGACTCATCATCGGAACCTTTGCTTCTCAATTGGAGAGGGTTATGTCTATCATCCAAGCAGCTGAAAAAAATGGCAAAAAAATAGTCGTTGAAGGTAGGAGTATGAAGCAAAACATTGAAATAGTGATGGCTCTTGGAAGACTCAAAATGAAAAAAGATACCATTATTCCCGTAGAAGATATTGAAAATTATCCGCCAGATAGGATAGTGGTTCTCGCCACTGGCGCTCAAGGAGATGAATTTGCCGCTTTAATGAGAATGTCAAACAAGAGTCATAAATACCTCAAAGTCGGCAAGAGAGACACCATTTTACTTTCCTCTTCTATTATCCCCGGTAATGAAAAATCAGTTCAAAAATTGAAAGATAACCTCTCTAGACTAGGAGCAAAAATAATCCATTATCGGACTTCTGATGTCTTTATTCACTCCACCGGACATGGTAATCGCGGAGAATTAGAATGGATACACAAAAAAATCAAACCAAAATTTTTTATTCCTATTCACGGAAATCATTATATGCTCCGTATCCACGAAGAGTTGGCTCAAAATCTTGGTATGCCAGAAAAAAATATAATTGTCCCAGACAACGGTATGATAATAGAGATTCAAGATAAAGGTGAAAAGCTAGTCCAACTAAAACAAACAGCGCCTTCTTCTCCTGTTATGGTAGATGGTTTTGCCGTCTCTGATGTTCAAGAAGTGGTAATGAGAGACAGAAAAATGCTCGCCGATGACGGGATGTTTGTGATAGTGGCTATCATTGATTTAAAAACAGGCAAACTTCGCAAATCTCCAGACCTTATATCTCGCGGTTTCGTTTATCTTCGTGAATCTCAAGAGCTTCTTAGTCTTACCAGATTAGTGATTAAAAAATCCATTGAAGACAGCACTCGCGGTATGAATCCTATCAATTTTGATTTTATCAAAAACAATGTCACCGATGATGTGGCTCGTTTCCTTTTACAAAAGACCGCCAAACATCCTATCGTCATCCCTGTTGTTTTGGGGGTTTAAAATTTTAAGAACCTCACCCCGTTTAATATTATTACAAAGTTGGAATTTCTCGCTTCCCCTCTCCTTAATAAGGAGAGGGTTGGGGGGCGAGGTCTTAGAAATCAAATTTGACATTTTTATGGGGTATAGTTTTTTCTTGTTTTCATATACAATAAACTCCAATGATTGAAATACATAAATCAAAAAAACTTAAAAGATTTGCGGTTTATCTGGCGGGATTTTTTTTATCTTTTCATTATGTCTTGGTTATTTATGTTAATTCTTCTTTTTTAAAACAATTTTTAAGTATCGGCATTATAGGAGTTTTGTATATTATTGGAGCTCTCCTAAGTATAATTTTATTTATAAAATCCCCCGTAATACTAAACAAAATCGGCAATTTCAAAACTTCTATAATATTTATACTACTTGAATTAATAGCCACATTTGGTATCGCCAGTTTCCATAATCAAAAATTATTAATTATCTTCTTTTTGATTCATCAAGCGGCAATGCCCCTTATTTATTTTTCATTAGATATATTTTTAGAACACGAACAAGGCAAAGAATCAGAGACTGGAGGCAGTCGTGGCACTTATCTAACATTCCAAAATGTCGCATGGATTAGCGCTCCAATCTTGGCTGGTTTTATTGGTAAAAATTTTGATTTGCCAAAAATTTACCTACTCTCTTCCCTTTTTATATTTCCACTACTTTTAAATTTGAGCTTAATATTTAAAAATTATGAAGATAAATTAATATCAAAAGTAAGACTTATAGACACTTGGCATTCTCTTAAAAATAAAATTGATATAAAAAGAGTTCTTCTCGGAAATACTCTCCTCCAATTTTTTTATGCCGTGATGGTTATTTATTTGCCAATTCTTTTATTTGAAAAAATCGGTTTTGAATGGAATAGCATAGGAGCATTGCTCACCATTATGCTTTTACCATTTTTAATTCTAGAATTGCCTCTCGGATATCTGTCTGATAAAAAAATTGGCGAAAAAGAAATAATGATATTTGGTTTTATTGTGATCTCCATCGCCACTTTTAGTATCTTCTTTATTCATAGTCCAAATTTTTTGATTTGGGCGTTAATCCTTTTTGCCACCAGAGTCGGAGCAAGTAGTATAGAAATAAGTAATGAAAGTTTCTTCTTCAAACATGTCAAAGATAGAGATGCCAATGTCATAAGTCTTTTCCGCATTACCAGACCTTTGGCTTATGTTTTAGCTCCTTTGTTCGTTGTTCCTATGCTCTCATTTGTTTCCTATTCAGGCCTTTTTGGCATTTTAGGCATAATCACCCTTTTTGGCTTGTTTTTTATTCCTAGAGTTGATACAAAATAGATATGATGGAAAAAGTAACAACAGAAACAAAATCAGTTATTGAAGACAACAATAATATAGAATCTTTTTTTGAAGAAATACTACACACTTCTCCGGTTGTAGCAAGCGGAAGAGACGGAATTATATTAAAAGTAGATATGTCCAATTTTAACTCTTCTCTTATTGAAAAAATTAACAATAAAGAAATAAAAATATCAATAGGGGCGTATAGGTTCAATAGCTTGGCACCACTTGCTGGGATATCATCAAGTGTATGTATACAACAAACAAAAACATGCCCAGAATTAGAAGAGAAGCTGCCAGACTTGTGTATAGAGGATGGAGTG
>Ga0208375_1002278_pt1 | contig 18537 bp, 23 predicted proteins | sample RifOxyD1_FD_184038 | JGI IMG/M metagenome (GOLD analysis project Ga0208375, IMG submission 184038) | Soil microbial communities from Rifle, Colorado - Rifle Oxygen_injection D1 (SPAdes) | ecosystem: Environmental > Terrestrial > Deep subsurface > Rock core/Sediment | place: Rifle, Colorado... | reverse complement strand
CCCTGCAATGGTTTCTATGAGCGGCGCGCATTCTAACCATATAGATATGGCGTTATCACGACCTCCGCCAATATTATAAATTTGTCCTGACGTTATCTTAATGTGCTCAATTGCCTTCTCATAGGCCAATATCAAATCATCAACAGACAAAAGATCCCGCACCTGTTTTCCATTTCCGTAAATAGTAAGAGGAATATCAAAAAATGTTGCAATGAGAAACCATGCCAACCACCCCTGATCCTCTACTCCAAACTGATGAGATCCATAAATACACGATTGACGAAACACAATGGTGTTAAGCCCATACAACCTATGGTAATCACGAATATATTGATCAGCAGACCCTTTTGAACAACCGTATGGGGAATGAAAATCAAGTGGTGTTGTTTCATCGATACCAAATGGTTTTTTATAAACTGTATAACATGTTTGTTTTTCAATGACTTTCAGATGCTCCAATCCCCCATACACTTTATTTGTTGAACTATATATAACAATTGCATGAGGGTTTATGTGCCGCACTGCCTCAAGCACATTTACTGTTCCTCCTGCATTTGTTTCAAAATCCTCTTTTGGATTAAGAACAGATGTTGTGACTGCTACTTGTGCCGCGAAATGAAAAATGACGTCTTGCCCTGATACGACCGTCATTACTGCTTTTTCATCACGGATATCACCGTTAACAAATAAGACGTGTGGTATGTGTTTTTGAAGATAGGTGAGATTCTCTCTTGTCCCTTTTCGAGATAGATTATCAAAAACCGTTATTACGTACCCTTTTTTTGCAAAATAAAGCGCAGTATTTGTCCCAATAAACCCTGCGCCTCCGGTAATAAGCATGCGTTTCATACGTTCTATTGTACCCTACTCTTTTTATTTTTTGTTAACACAAAAAATAATGCTCCAGCCGAAGCAATTGGAACATCTTTTTCAATGAGATGTGCGAGATGTTGCATGGGAAAAATAAAACGTAACCATGGAAAGAGTACCCACGTATGAAAAAAGATATACGAACAAAGGTTTGGAAGAGAAAGATAATGCGATATATCAATAAAGCGGCATGCCTGTGGCGATAGATATCCGATGCACTCTTTTATCTGAAATCCTGATCGTACAAAAGTCTGTTTCCACTCGCTGCTCGTCAATAAATGTATATGTACTTGTTTTTTTTTCATATATTGTCTGTAGGTATTTCCTAAAAATATCGACCCAAATAAATGTTCTTCCCACGGCTTTGCCATAACCGTCACGATGCAAAACCCGCCTGGTGCAAGCACACGATACATTTCTTTGATAATCCTATCAACGTCGTTGATATGTTCTAAAACACAATTGGAAATAACGGTCGGAAATGAATTATTAGGGAATGGAAATTTCACCCCATCATATTGGACAAGTTTCTTATATACATCAGATTTATACGCTTCGTTTATTCTACTTTGGGGAACATCTAATCCTATGGAGACCGTGTTAAATACGGTTTGTGCAAAAAATCCATCTCCGCATCCAACATCCAATATTGGTTCTTTATACGGCATAAAACGGGTAAATAGTTCCGCTTCTTTTGCCCTGATAAGAGAAAGAAAAAGGGGTCGGTTCTGTAGATACGTGTCAAGATTTGAAACAACGGTTGTATGCGTCGATTGTTTGTTCATAGGAAAAAATTGTTTGAATGCTCGTGGTTGGTAGTATATATGATTTTTTCTTTTTTACTATAGCAATAATTGCTTCTGCAATGTCTTTTGCATTTTTTGGCGGTACTACAATTCCCATATGGGTTTGTTGTATAGGAACGCGGACTCCCGGAAGATCAGTTGCAACAACCGGCACTCCGCACAGCATCGCTTCAACCTGCACCAGTCCAAATGCTTCTGTGCTATTAACCGATGACACCACTAAGACATCAATAAGAGCGTAGAATGCACCCATCTCGTCTTGTGTAAGTGTTCCAAGAAACAGTATTTGGTGGGCGTTTGAAGAAACAAGGGTCAAGATTTTCTTTTTATACGCTTCTTCCCCCACTGGTTCCATGGGGCCAGCAACAGCAATCATTGTATCTTTTGTTAGGTATTGGAGTGCCTCAATCACATACTCAATCCCCTTCTCTGCTGCGAGGCGCGCTGCGATTCCAATGACCAGTTTATGTGAACCAATCACTGTTGTTAGTTTCTTTTTCGTTGAAGGAGAAACTCGTGGAATTGGAATAGGCGGATATATTGATTGAATCTTTTTTCGAAATGGTCTAAGTACTCGACTATAGCGCGCATAGTCATCAGTATACGTAATAATGGTATCAGAAAAAAAACACGCGATACTATTTGCTAGTGTAACACCGAACTGTATACAGCGATTCATAATCCCTTTCGGGAGTACCAGCTCACAATGATAGATCGCTATCACGCGTTTTCCAAAACACTTGGCGAGTATTGCCGCAATCCATCCTTCAACTTGTGGTAAATTAACAACGATGACATCGGATGTTTTTGTAAGTAGATATGCTTGTCTTACCCAATCAAACGATAAAAATCCTTTATAAAATTGCAGTGTTGGACGGGCGCGGATGACAGAGACATTGTGAATTGTTTCTGTAAGAGGAATGGTGCGGGTATGACGCATGCATAATACACTCACTGTGTGATTCTGTTTTGCAAATTCTTCAGCCAGGCGTTTTACACAAATAGTAAGTCCTGAAACATACGGATCATAATACGTAAGAGTAAAGAGAATGCTCATACGTGGATATCCTCAAAGAACCGTTTCAGATATGGCACCTTGTGATGATATTTTTTTCCATGATCATTAATGTTGTACACCCAGTAAATGGTTGTTTTTGTTTTTCCATCAAGAAACGTAACAATATCCCAATTATCCTCAACAAAATAATCAAGGTGAAGAGCGCGAATCGTTGCTAATTTATGTTCATGCGGTTGCCGATCCGCGGTATTAACATATATTCCCTTAAACACAGAGCGCAACTTCCAACGATCAAGCCACCGATACAAACTCGGTTTAAGAAAGTGAAATCGTGCAGTAATTAAATATAATTCAATATCTGGTCGTTTAGATAAATCACGAAGCTTTGAAGTGCCAATTGCCGGAAAAAAACTGGTTTCATGGGCAAGAATATACATAAAACGCATAAATGGACTTTTAGGAATATAAAAACGAAGTTTTTTTATCCCCAATACACGCTGCTTTAAAAAAGCAACTGGTGCACGGATAATTCTCACAGGGTTATAGGCAACCACTCCGTCAAAATCGAGTCCAATACGGATAACGTGTTTTTTAGGTAAGGACATACAAGATGATAATAAGCACACATCCCCAGGCAGATATAGAAAATAAGAGCGGTATATCCGTCATAAGGGCTTTTTGAAAATATCCCTTGGTATCAGTGTAAATCCGCTGCAAAAACCGCATGATGCCATAGAGTACAAACGGGATGGTCACCATGAGCCATTTCCGTTCCCCTCCGGAAAATCCAGTGACACGGATGCTTTCAAAGGCAAACGTGGAAAGAAAGGTGTAATAGACATATGAAAGAAATGTCGCTGTTGCAAATACCGTAACGTAACTATCAAGTAATTTGACAGAATACCGATCTACAATCACTTCTTTTTTTTGCATGTGTTCATACCGCCTTTTTCCGACCGCTACAAGAAGTGCAAGTGAAAATGCAGAAAGAATGAGCCATACAGAAACATGCACTCCTGTTGCAGCTTCTCCAATATAAAGTCTCAACACATACCCAATGGCAAGAACAAAAATATCAATTATCGTCATATGCCGAAAGAAAAATAACAAGAGATAATGGACTATTGCATAGACAACGATTGCAATAATAAGGGGTGTCCCAAGATGAGTAGCAATACTTATTGAACTTATTATAAGAATGACCCAAGTAACAAGTCCGACAGATATAGGAATGGTTCCAGCTGCAATGGGGCGAAACTTCCGAATTGGATCTGATGTATCTCTTTTGCAATCAACAATATCATTCATCACATAATGGGAAGATGAAAGAAGACAGAGGGAACAAAACGCAATAAGCGACTGGGTAAATAACACAGGAACAAACAAATTTCCTGTAAATACTATTGGAATAAATACTGCTATATTTTTTACCCACTGCCACGGACGAAGTAAAATAAACAGTTGCACCCAATAAGAAGAAATAATTCCTCGTTTCATTGTATTCGTTTGTTCTTCGAGTATATCGTTAGCGGATTATAAACTCAAGGTTTACCATACGTGGTACAATTTATGATATGCATATTGCAATTATTGGTGGCGGAATAACAGGTCTTACTGCTGCATATGGGCTTACCAAACGCGGTGCAAAGGTCACACTGTTTGAAAAGGATACAACACTTGGCGGACTTGCGAGTGGTTTTTTAAACCCATCATGGAGCTGGCCACTTGAAAAAACATATCATCATTTTTTTACCAGTGACCAAGCAATTATTGCTCTTGCTAAAGAACTGGGAATGGAAAAAGATCTGATGATTCTCCATCCAACCACATCAGTCTACTGGAACAACAATCAATACCCTTTTGATACACCTGCCAATATTCTTAAATTTCCCGGACTTCCATTTATTGATCGCCTGCGCACGGGAATGACAGCTGCCATCATGAAATTAAACCCATTTTGGAAACCTCTTGAACAAATAACAGCAAAACAAATTTTTAAAAAACTTAATGGAAACACAGCATGGAAAACAATCTGGGAACCTCTCTTGGATGCAAAATTTAGTCTGTATGCAGATACAATCGCTGCATCGTGGCTTTGGGGACGAATCTATAAACGGACCCCACATTTAGGATATTTTCGCGGCGGATTTTCTCATTTTGTGGATGTACTGGCAGAGTCAATAAAAAAACAAGGTGGCATCATCAAAACAAATACGGCTATTAGCCATGTCGATAGAAAAAAATTTGACGCTGTTCTTTTAACTGTTCCGTCCCAGGTTGCAGTTAAACTAATTAAATTCCCGAAGAATTACACACAACAACTTCTTTCGATACCGCATCTTTGGGCACAAACGCTTATTTTGGAAACTGATAGACCTATTCTTAAAAAAACTTATTGGTTGAACATAAATGACCGATCGTATCCCTTTATAGCTGTTGTCCAGCATACTAATTTTATAGACAAAAAACATTACGGAGGCCGTCATATCGCCTATATTGGTAACTATCTTCCGGATAATCACCCCTATCTAAAACTTACCAAAGAACAATTAATAAAAAAGTTTACGCCATATCTTAAAAAGATCAATCCGTCTATCAACCATGAACTATCAACTATGAACTCTTTTCTCTTCACTTCCCCCAACGCGCAGCCTGTTCATACAGTAAACTATTCCAAGCGGGCACCAAAATTAGAAACACCAATTCCCAATGTATATCTTGCAAATCTTGATTCCATTTATCCCTGGGACAGAGAGACAAATTATGCAGTAGAACTTGGCCAAAACGCTGCAAAACATATCCTTGACAAAATTACAGAATCATTATAGAATCATTACATATGATTCAACAACTCATTTCTGATGAAAAATTCACCAATATTCAACGCGCGCAAGCTGGACTGACGCGATTATTTGATAATGCAAAAAAGACAAAATCATTTTACCGCGTCATGAAAAATGACATTCCTCTTGGTGTTCTTATTCCCAACGACATGTGGGAAGATTTTCTTGAAGATATGGAGGCCATGAACTCACAAAAATATCTTGTATCAATTCAGGAAGCAAGAAAAGGAACAAAACGATATACGTCAAAAGAGGTACGTACCTTGCTTCATTTGTAATATGGCTTCCCTGCTCTATGACATCCATGCAATACGGGATCTCAAAAAACTCCCAAAACCTGTTTCCCGGATGATTGTTGAAAAACTTGGCTTTTTTGCTTCGCAAAAAAATCCACTCTCCTACGCAAAACGATTAACAAACATGGATATTGGTTCCTATCGATTTCGCATTGGGGATTATCGGGCAATCATTGATGTGCATAAAACCAAAATAATAGTCCTTCGCATTGGTAATAGAAAAAATATTTACCGATAAATACAACAGTCAACATTGACAAGGTATAATCTTCGCGTTACAATCGTCCAGCTAATTAAAATTCTGTCGTTTTTTTTCTGGGGAATTGACCGTTGGGCAGGCGATCAATTTCCCATTGAAGAAATGACATATAATTACAGCTTCCTACCAATCTCCGTTAGATATATCAGCTTCAAAAAAATATTTGACAATAAATATTGGTGATTGGTATTCTGCGGTATAAGGTGTTGCGTACGGCAATACCGATAAGAAAAAGCATTACTATTCGTAGCAAAAATCATTCGCAAGAATGACCCAAACCCAAATCTGCTAGCGGTAGTGATGCTTTTTTAATGGGATAGTAGATAAACTTCAAATTCGTTGATATACTCAACCCATGAATTGGTTTTTTCTTGCTCTCACTGCCACAAGTTTTTTTATTTTATATAATCTTCTAAGTAGAATACTTGCAATACGAAGCACATCTCCTCGAGCGTTTACCATTTTATACAACGGAATCGCCGCTGGCCTTTCTGTATGTTTACTTGTTCTTGAGCCATTTTCCATCCCTAGTCTATCATTTGAAATTATTGCGTTATCGTGTGTCGGATTTATTATCTGGGCGTTATTTGCACGAATGGAATTTCTTTCAAAAAAATATGTTGAAGCCTCAACGCTCACAATCATATTCCGTCTCGCACCACTCGTCACCGTTGTAACCTCACTATTGTTTCTCCATGAACCGTTCACGCCTGCAAAAGCTGTCGCAATTGGATGTATTATCATTGCCAATATCATATTGGCATACAACAATAAAAGAATATCACTTCGTCATTTAGGATTTGCTGTCATACTGGCATCCTCATTGGGTCTCGGATGGATATTCGATAAATTAGTATCTCACTATTATCCCCTCTCTTTCTATACAATTCTTAGCTTTGGAATTCCAAGTTTACTAAACGCAATTACTCCACCAATATCTACAAAAGAAATAGCAAAAGAATGGAAAACATCGACATGGAAAATACCACTACTGGCAAGTATCAATATTGCAGGCTACTACATGTATCTTTTGGCCCTGCGTACAGGAGAAATTTCAAAAGTCAGCATTGTGATCTCTTCTGCTGGAATTATCACGATGATATTAGGTATTTGGCTCCTTAAAGAACGAAAGATGCTAGGAAGAAAATTATGTGCAGGAATTTTCATTTTATTGAGCATCCTTCTGCTTCAATAGATAGTGTAGCTAATAAAAAGACCACCTCTCGGTGGTCTTTTCCCCCAAATCTGCTAGTACAATAAAATTTATAACGTAAATACGGGAATACTTATTCCCTTTTTCTTCAGTTCCATAAACTGCTTCCGCACTTCTTCTTCGAAGCGCTGACGTTCACGAACAAGAGGAGATACTGATTTCGAATTATCTCCGCTTTTACTTCCCAAACCCATCTGCTTGAGCAGTAGTTTTACTGACATAACCTTATTCAAAACCTTTTTTTAGGTCTTGTCAAGTCCCATAGGAAATTCTATTTAAAAATATCCTAGTCTTATAGTCTTTTTGGTGTTAATCAACACATTAATACGCTCTAAATAATTTTAGACATATTTATGTGGATAACTTCGGGAGAACTTACTTTAGCCGTGCGAAGAAGAGTTGACCTGCTGGGGTTTGATGAACTTTGGTAATAACAACCAGGATCTCCTGCCCTACTTTATCTTTCGTCTCTTCAACAACCACCATGGTTCCATCAGAAAGATACCCTACCCCCTGCTGTCGTTCTTTTCCAACGTGCGTTATTTTCACCATTACTTCTTCACCAGTAATAAGGGCAACTTTGAGTGCCTGTGCAAGGTCATTGATATTCATGACTTTGATTCCTTGAGCACGGGCTACCTGTGCAAGATTAAAATCAACAGTAAGGAGCCGACATTTCCAGAGTTTCGCAAGTTGAATGAGCTTGCCATCAACCTCTACAACATCTTTTGTGGCATCAGATATGATTGTCAGGCGTACTCCTGGATTATTTTTTTGATTTTTAAGCGCATTCAAAACATCCAGTCCCCTTCTCCCTTTTGCCCGTCTGATGCTATCGCTGCTATCAGCGATATGTTGCAGTTCTCCTAAGACACTTTGGGATACAAGGAGCGTTGCAACAAGAAATCCGCTGTTTACAATGGCAAATATTCTGCCATCAATGAAAACACTGGTATCAACAAGAATTGGATACTCCCCCTCAGGACGCGCAAGAGGTTGCGTTTCTTTTGGAATTGGCCGCTGGAATGGCCGCGCAGTGAATTTACCAATTGCTGTCAAATTTTTGACGATCTCACGGGCAAGTTCTTTTGTAAATGCCCGTGTTGGTTTTACCACGGTTTTCTTTACTTCTGGCTTCAAAACAGTTTTTTTCATGCGGATTCATTGTACCATGAAAACAATGAAGATGATCCATACTTGCTTTTTATACTAAATATATGATATATACAATCCACTATGCCAGCAATTCATGAAAGCCTTAGAGAATCTTTACGCCAAGTTAAACCAATTGGACTACCTGTTCCGGATTTTGAAAACCCCACATTGGGTCAACCAACCTTATTTGAATTGCTCGCTGAAAAGAGTGAGTGCACTGTTGTTGAAACAGGAAGTCCTATTGGAGGAAGAATAGCAAGTTTAGCAATAGAGGCTGGAATTACTCAAGATTTAGACTCATTTGTTCTTGCATATACACATTCTGATGAAGGCGAAGATAGAATGAAAAAATTCCTTCGTCATCACGTAGTCCGTCGAGCACCTATTATTCCAGCTAGTGGACAGGAGGGGCCAAAATTAACAGGTCATGAAACATATTTCATCGCGAGTCCTTATTTTGGACCTTTTTTCGACAATCCACACGCTATTGCTCTTGCAATTGCTCTTGAGGGTGCCGTCTTACAAAAAGGTCAAACAGACCAGATATCAGATCTCTTAAGGCTTATTAAATCACCAAGGCCCAAAACACGCACTGGTGATAGAATCACTCAATATCCATCATATGACCCTAAACCATTACAAAGATTCATCGCACGACTGATTAAACAAGATGATGATCCGACGATCTCAAGACTACAATCTCGTGGATTTCAGCAAATGCCACTTAATGAATTACGCACAATTAATAATCATTTAGCTACTATTTTAGCAGCAGAGCAAGCACAGATGGGTCAATCAATTCTCCCCACAGATGAAGTTCCAATACCATATACTGCAACAGATTTTCGTGAACGCATATTAGACGATATTAAAGCTCTACCGATCGAATTACAGCGCATTTATTATTACCTTCGGGGTGGGAGTGTTCGAATTCTCTATGCAGTACCACGACTCCAAGAACAAACTGCAGCATTACATGCTCCAGATATAACAGAAATGGGTAGATTGGCCCATCAACTAGACCTTCCATTACAACAAGAGCATCTTGATATTCTTTATGAATTAATGAAGATGGTTAGTCGTGGGATTGAACCTGTAACTCGTCGTATTTTAGAACACAATCAGTAAGATAGTAGACGTTACAGACTCAATAAAACTACCGCCATTGTTGCAAGAATTATCCCCACAACACGGACAAATGTCAGTTGCTCATGGAGAAAAATAAATGCGAGTATTGCGGTGAGAGCCGGATAAACGGCAGTTAAGGGTGCAACAATTGATGCGTCTTTCGTTGTCATGAGGAAATAGAATGCAATCCCGCCGATCCCTCCAGCTACACCAGCCCCTATTGCAAGCCAGATCCCTATTTTATCCCCCGCCAGGAGCACTGCTGGTTTATATACAATGACTGCATAGATAAGAACTGATATCACATATCGACCATATCCCAAAAAACAGCAGTACTTCCTATCTTATTGGTTGCGAGTTTTGCAAGAAACGACCCAAACCCCCATCCAAAAAGAGCAAGCAGTGCTAATAGAAATGTTGTTATGTCCATACCATTGACAAGAAAGCGAGATAAATACTATGCTAGTATAGCATATGAAAAAGGCCATCATATCCTTTATTCTTCTTCTTTGTGTCACTTCTCTCTTTCAGCCCATATTTGCTCAATCAACAGAAAAAACGAGTACGGGTGTTGAAAAAATGATGAATATCACAATTCCTCCGAGTGGTTCCTTCTCAATCTTAGGTCAAAACCATAAATATACAGTTTTGCTCCGTGGAAACGGTGAAGCAATTGTGACGGCACAGATTGTTTTTTCTAATCAGTCGAACACAAAGATAACAACACTTACCTATCGCATTCCACGCGTAAGTCCTGATAATTTGCAGGTATATCAGATTATCCGCGATCCGGTATGTAGACGGTATCTTGATACCAATCCAAAAATACAACTGACTCCTTCTATTGATCCATCAGTGGATCCGCGCTGTGCTGAATATGAGTATCCAAATTATAGTTTTTACTGGGGATATGGCACAAAATACCAAAAAGCAACGACGGGTATGAAGGGAGATGAGTTTACTGTTACCTTGCCAAAAGCTGTCTATCCTAACCAAGCAGGGAGTATCCTTGTCACCTTCCGTGGTGTCGGGTATGTGAAAAAAACAATAACAGGTGCGTTGAAGTACACATTTGAAACACTCAAAGTCAATGAAGTAGTTGAAAATCTTCAAATTGGTATTACGACTGACAGCGACTTATTCTTAAAAGGCGTAAAAGGAAACATATCCTACAGGTTTACTGATGTCACCTCTGGCATGGAGATGACAAAAATGGCTGCTGCACCTGTAGCAAGTCAACGACTAGATGAATATATCCCATCAATTGGAAATGGAGAAATAACCAAAACAGCTAAATCTCTCCAACCGCTGGATAGCTATACAATTCGTGGCAGCTACGCAGATAGCAGATGGAAACTGTATGTTGGTGAAATAATGTGGGGCATACTGATAGGCATTCTCTTTATCTTTGTTATGTGGCTTCTCATCCGCTTCATCATGAAAAAAATAAATAGTTCATCAACACTAGCTCCTAAATCTCAAACAGTAACGCAGGCAAATAACATCATTCTTATTGCGTCTGTGAGCTTTATCAGCTCACTTATTCTTGCCGGATCAACCATTTGTTCTTTCATGATGATTGCGCTCTTAAACAATAGCTATTCTCTTGAATATGACAGTAAAAATATTTTGAAATTACTAGTTCTCCTTATCGCCTTTGGATTATGGTTGTGTCTTCTGTTTTTACCGACCCTCTTTATTGCCATAAAACGGGGCATTTCGTGGGCAATTGCAAACTTTGCTCTCACCATTATGTGGCTTATCGCTGAAACAATCATGGTAATACTTGTCATGTTTATGATGTCTTCTAGTGGACGCATGAGAACCTATTCATCTCCAGTTGAACTTATGAAGTCAACTGTTGTTCAACAAGAATCACTGCAAGGAGAATAGATTTATCCGAGTAGTTGTGATGCAAGCTTCAAGTTTTTTGTACGATCCGGAGAAATAATGGTCGTAAATCCTAAACGTTTCGATTCTTTCACTCGCCGTTCTTCCTGTCCTACGCGACGTACTTCCCCTAAAAGGCCTAGCTCTCCAAACACAACTGCCTTTGCATCAACTGCTTTATTTTTAAACGATGATAATATTGCCAGTGCAACAGCTAAGTCCGCTGCTGGCTCTGTCAGTTTTAATCCACCGCTTACGTTTACAAATACATCACTGGTTCCAAGGGGAATACCAAGACGCTTGGATAAAATCGCGGTTAATAACTGCAAACGATTATAATCAAAGCCATTGGCAACCCGTCTAGGAATTGGAAGCTGGCTTGGAACGACAAGAGCTTGGATTTCAACAAGAAGTGGACGGGATCCTTCCATTACAACCGTCACCACTGATCCAGGTACATTCTTTACTCGATCCTGTAAGAATATCTCGCTTGGATTGGCTATCTCTTTTAGTCCTATTTCGTTCATTTCAAAAATTCCGACCTCTTCAATGGGTCCAAACCTATTTTTGAGTGTACGAAGAATCCGTGCATCTGCGTACCGTTCACCTTCTAAATACAACACCGTATCGACCATATGTTCCAGTACTTTTGGTCCGGCTATCTCCCCTTCTTTTGTTACGTGACCGATAATAAGAATGGGAATGCCGCGGGATTTTGCAAACGTCACAAGTTCTTCTGCACAATACCTAATTTGTCCAACAGATCCTGCCATTCCCTCAAGCTCATTTGATGAAAGCGTCTGAATAGAATCGATAACAATAAGTGAAAAAGTGGATTTTGCCAAAGCCCCTAGAATGCCCTCTACGACCGTTTCAGCGAGAACCATGATGTTAGCTCCGTCTATGTTCATTCGTTTTGCCCGTAGTTTTATCTGTTCCCCTGATTCTTCTCCCGATACATACATGCCGCCGATTGCAGAAATAATATGAAGAAGTAATGTTGATTTTCCAATTCCCGGGTCTCCTGCAAGAAGGGTTACGGATCCGGGGACAATTCCTCCGCCCATCACCCGATCAAATTCCACAAATCCGCTTTTCAGTCTATTTTTCTCAATATGTTTTACATCAGATAATTTCTGGGGTATTGCTTGATTTACCCCTCGTAGTCCGCCAGCTGGCGGACGAAGTGCGGCTTTTACTGTTTCAACCAGCGTATTCCACTCGCCACAAGTAGGACATTTTCCATACCATTGAGGAAATTCAGCAGAACACTGTTGACATACATACGAAGTTTTCAACTTCATAATTATCCAATTCTCAAATAATCAAATACTACAATTATCCAATAATAACAATATTATTTGGCTGCACTAACAATAATCGAACTCACAATTTTTATCAACTCCTCATTTTCCTGAACAAGTTGTTTAAGTCGTGGTTCTAATTGAATATAGGTTGTTGCAATAATTCGTAGCCAATATCTCGTTTCTTTCAGCTCTTTTCTTACTATTGTATAGACATGAATAAAATCTTTTTTTGAAGATACTCCATCCGCTTCATTATCATTTGCTCCTACAGACGTCAATGATCGAACATATTGATCAATCAATGTTTTTGACTCTATTGTCTTTGGAATATTTCGTGGTACTTTTAATCCACGGACAACGAAAGTGAATATCCGTTCATGAATATCATAATCTTTTCGCATTACCCACATTATATCTTATTGGATAATTTGATAATTGGAGAATTTGTTGATTGGATAATTATTATCTGTACCCTATCGGCTTTTCTTTCAAGGTCATGGACAAACTGATTTTTCGTTTGTCCGGTTGGATATCTTCGATATTCACCGTTATCTCATCCCCTACTTTTGGCTCTTCTCCTGGAGAAATTTTACTGATATGAATAAGCCCATCAACTCCGGGAGTAAGATTGACAAATACTCCATAGGGAGATACCCGTGATACTTTTCCTTTCACCTGTGTATCTTTCTCAAACATATCCAACACATGCTCCCATGGATCTGGAAGCAGTTGTTTGAGTGACAAAGTCAATTTTCCAGATTTTTCATCAATACCAATGATTTTAACTTTAACCGTATCACTAGTCTTGAGATATTGTTGGGTATCTTCGACTTTTTCCCATGCAATTTCTGAAATATGGATAAGTCCCTCAATATCCTGTTTCTCTCCATCTTTGGTAACGGTGAATTTGGCAAATGCACCAAACGGAACGACTCCTGTTACTTTTGCTTCAACTGTATCGCCCACTTTGACGAGTTCCAGTAGCTCTTTTTGTTTGGCAAGATTTGCTTCTTCAGTCATTGCCCGTTGGGAGAAAATCAAACGGTTGGTTGCTTGATCTACTTCCATCACTTTCACTTGAATCCTGCGTCCAACCATACGATCAAGCTGCTTAAATGTATTTCCATCAAATTGTGATTGTGGAATATATCCACGAAGGCCGACGCAGTCAACAAGCATGCCGCCGCGTACAAGTTCTTTCAGAAGTACTTCAATTGGTTCACTATTTTTTTGGTGATTTGTAAGATCTGTCCATTGTTTTTCAAAAATGCTTTTACGAAGCGATAACACTGACTGTCCGCGATCGTTTTCAGGCACAATGACCACTGCCGTAACTTTATCTCCAACTTTGAGAGCCATGATGGTATCTTTGTAAGTCTCCAGTTCCCGATCAATGACCACTCCTTCGGTTTTCCCGCCGATATCAATAGTGACTTCTTTGTGGGCGACGCGTGAGACAACTCCTTCGACTGTATCACCTTTTTTTACGCCCTTGAGGGAGTACCCAGTCTGCGCTAACAGTTCCTCCATCGTTGTGGCCTGGGACTTTTTCTTCGAAGCTTGAGGTTTTACCTCCTCCTTTTCAGGAGTGGGTTTATCTAACTTTTTCTTTGGTGCCATGCATGAATACTTCCTTTCTTTCTAGAGATAATGGGTATTATACAGGAAGTGAAGCTATTTGCCAATCGGACGATTTTTACGCGCTTCTATGCGCTTGGCTTCGGTAACATAGTCTTTTGCAATATCCCAAAATTTCCAAAAAATCTGACGGGACATATCGGCAAATGAGGTATTTGTTATCTCGATTCCCACTTTGTTTCCATCCGCCCAATTTAAAATAGAGATAGTATTATTAAAAATCACCTGATACTGCTTAATTTGGAGTATTTTTGGAGGAATATACCGAGATCGATAAAAATCCCCCCAATGAGCTACTTCCGTATACCAGTAATTCCCCTGGTCTGTTTCGTTTTCTATCTCCACTTTCGTAATATGTCGCTTCACCTGTTCTTCACGAATTGTTTCAGCAAAGGCTTTGCCTGCGATATTGTTCCTATTTTCAAACCCAAACACAAGAATTTCCTTTTTGGCAGCCATATGGTTCCATAACATCTGCATGAGTCCTTCTGTACCATGATAATGTTTGATCTCAAAGCCACTCTTCCCGACCGCTGGCATTGTGGTAAGTTCTTTTAATATATCCGGCAATATCTCTTTCTGTGCCTTTAACTGATGCTCTTTCTCCAAAAGGAGAAGCTGGAGATTGTCAGGACTTGCTGCTTTTAGCTGTAGTCCTCTGCTTATATTAATTTCCTCAATAAGCTTCTTTAATTTGAGACGCTCGAGGTACCGGTAGATCTTTGTTCGATTGATGTTTGTTTCACGGGAAAGATCAAGTGGAGTCTTGGCTCCTGTTTCCAGCAGATTGAGGTAGATTTTAGCCTCAATTTCATCAAGGCCAAATTGTTCAAGTTGGGTAGTAATTATTTGTTTGTTCATATGAACGAACACTTATTTGCATCTATTATAGGATATAGGTATGCTGCTTGTCAAGTTGCTGAAACTAAGCAACATAATCGCAGAGGTGTAGTGCACATGCGTGTACAGAAAAACACCTCATTAACAAATCTCTATTTCCTAGCCTTAAGGAGGCTGAAATGCTAGTTGGATTGGTCGCTTCACCCGAAATCGCTCAAAGGCTCAGAACCATGAGCCCATCCGATGTAACGATGATCCTTGCAAGAATCGCTGCTTCAAAAGCAGTCGGCATCCTGAAGGTCAGCGCTTTGAAGGAAGCCGAAGAAGCCATCAAGGCCGGCAAGAGACAGGATGTCGTCGTCCTTGAAAATATGGAAGTAATGGACGACTGGTCTTACCCAGGACCATGGAGCGCTTTGAGGATCAACGTTCATGGATCCAGCCAAAACCATCAGCTTAATATGAAATCCGACAAAAAAATGAAACCGGCTGTGGGTCTACTGGCTGAAATGTTCAGGCAACAGGTACTCCCCGATGTTGCATCCGAGTTGGTTGCGGGATATATCTACCGTGACTACGGTGGTTTCTCCCAAGCGAGCCTTGCAAAACTTGTCGCTCGTCTCGCAAAACTTGCAAAGCAGTGGTGGTTCTTGAAATAACGCCTGAGCGTTTTTGTCAAAAATCGACGCCCTCGCCTATTCATCTTTCGCAATCGAGGAATTGCAAAGAAAGGTTGAGGACGTCGAAATATTTAATTCACTGGAGGAGAAATGACACAAATTTATTCTCGTGGGCAATATGCAGCATATCAGCTTGTCCAAAAGCTGAGACGAGGCGGATTGCGTACCGGTCCAAAAATAGCAAAACTTCTCTTAAAGCGGAACGTCAAGATCGGTGATGCTGAATATGGCTTTAGGGAAAACGGCTATGTTTGTCGGTATGAAGTATTGCCCAATGGCAAAAAGATTCTGCATGTAAGCAAGCAGAAAATGAACCGGCCGGGCGTTGATACAATACAATTAAGCATACGGCGGGGAGCGCTCGAATTCAAAGGAATTGTTTGGAGGACAAAAAAGAAATAGAGATACGAACTTTAATCGACACCCGTAATTTACCTGTTCGTTCCGAGCAATCGGAAGACCGTAAGGTCAAGGTAAGGGTGTTAGTTTTTTTATAAATGTTATTATTAACTAGATTACTTTAAAAAAAATATGGCTGAAAGACCGAATGAAACAATATTAGAAGCTGTTACAAACGCGATTGGTGGCATGTGTAGAAGTTCAAGTTGTCGCGTTTACGGATCGAATGAACCTGCGTGTCCTCATGGAACAGATGGAAGTTTAGCTGTTTGTATGACAGAAAAACCAAGAAGAGTGAAATTAATACAACTTGCTACACGTTTTGCGCAAGAAAAAGATGGTTCGATAGTTGAATCAGACGTTACTACACATATACAATCACGCAAACTTACAAAAGTACCAGAAAATATTTTAGCTGAGGCTAGAAAAAGAAATCAATTAGAAATAAGACTTCGACACGAACAGGAAGTAGCGTTTCAGGCTAGTTTGAATGCTGATCAAAAACAACAGTTAATGAAATTGGAAGAAAAACATGGTGGGCGCGATAAAATTCCACCCAAGTTAATGACTCCTTTTTATAAATAAACATAAAAATCTGTGTTGTTTTTTTCCGCCAAAAATTTTGTATACTAAATAGTATGCGCAGGAAAAAAGTATCGCTATTAGTCCTTATTTTTGCAATCCTTCTTTCTTTTGCTTCGGGATTTGCAGTGAGTTATTTTCTCCCGCGGGAAACGTCAGGAAAAACAGTCATTGTCGGAACAACCATTCAACTTACAGAAGGAGAATATCTCGTTACCCGCGTACTCGATGGCGATACGATTGAAATCGAAGGAGGTTACCGTGTGCGTTATGAAGGTATTGATACGCCGGAATTATCTGACTTGTATGGCATACAAGCCTACGAGGATAACAAGAAACTGGTTGATGGAAAAAAAGTACGACTGGAATTTACGGAAGAAAAATTAGATCTTTACGGCCGCGTTTTGGCATACATTTGGATAGATTCACTTCTTGTCAATGAACGACTTGTTACGGATGGACTCGCAGAAGTATTGTGGTACAACAAAATGAAAAAACCTAAATATTACGAACGGTTAAAAAGTGCCGAGGACGCTGCGAAGCAAAACCATTGGGGCATGTGGCTGGAAACAGATTAAGGACTATATGGAATACTCCGTGATTGCAAAAAATCTTGTATCCTTGATCTTACACCATCATCCTGAAATACATTTAACGCATCTGGAACTGCTGACATAAGTCTAGTTAATAAAGCGATCTCGTTCGGAACTTTTGCAGCGTGTGACCCACCCATAGCTTCATGGTTCCGAATTTGTCCGACTAATGAGCCAATAGTATGCGCAATTGCTTGTCCGTAATTAAGATCGTTGGGTTTTAATGTTTCTGATTCAAGATTATCAACTACCCAATTTAAAAAATCTGGCCCTGAATTTGGTCGTTCTCGTTGCATGAGGGCATTATAGGTAAATGAGGATATTTGCGCAAATTGAAGCCTCAACCCAGTAGAACACTCCACAGTTCCCACCTCTGTATAGTTTCCTCCTTGACAAGAGTGTACACTATTCTGTACACTTAGCATATATGACATATGTACTTCCCATTACCGAAGCACGGAAAGACTTTTTAAACCTCGTCGATCGCGTCGATGAGGAATACCTGCGTGTGGATCTTACAAAAAATGGCAAAATCAAAGCAACACTTATCTCTCCAAATTATATTGATGAACTCGAAGAAACAATTTACACACTACAGCATTCCATGCCGGCTATCCAAAAAGCAGAAAAAGAAATTGCACAAGGCAAGTTTATCACGCTTGAGGAAGTAAAAAAACGATTCAAGAGATATGCCAGCTAAATATGTCATTATTGATAGAGATGCAGATAAGCATTTTTTAAAACTGCCGCGCTCCACACAACAACGTGCATTACGCGCGTACGATATTATCAAACTAAACCCAATAACTGGAGTTAAATTACATGGCGAACTAAAAGGGTATTTCAAATACCGCTTGGGTAATTATCGCATCATTTATTCGTTTGATTCAAAATCTAGCACTGTGAAAGTTGTTGCCATCGAACACCGGCAGGGAGTGTATAAATAAACCGCTCCCCTTCGGCAAGCTCAGGGTAAACACCCTCCTTCTCCGCCAGCTGGCGGATTCGGACGGGCACAGC
>Ga0208375_1002277_pt1 | contig 18543 bp, 18 predicted proteins | sample RifOxyD1_FD_184038 | JGI IMG/M metagenome (GOLD analysis project Ga0208375, IMG submission 184038) | Soil microbial communities from Rifle, Colorado - Rifle Oxygen_injection D1 (SPAdes) | ecosystem: Environmental > Terrestrial > Deep subsurface > Rock core/Sediment | place: Rifle, Colorado... | reverse complement strand
CTGGGTTTACCGTCATAACAAGAACTAAGTCTACGTCTTTTAGAACTTCTTCAATTACAGACAACGACGTGCCTGGGTTTATAGAAATACCTGCCTTACAACCCGCTTCCTTGATTTTATTTATCAACCGATTGACATGAATCGAAGCTTCGGCATGTACGGTTATTACGTCTGCTCCCACCTTTACAAATGCTTCGATCCAGTTTTGAGGAGCCGAAACCATAAGGTGGCAATCCATAACCATCTTCGTGGTAGGCCGTATTGCTTCAACCACTAAAGGCCCTATTGTTATATTCGGAACAAAGTGTCCGTCCATAACGTCAACATGCAACCACTCGGCACCGGCTTTTTCGACCAACCGCACTTCTTCTGCGAGTTTTTTAAAGTCAGCAGAAAGAATGGAAGGGGCGATAAGCGGTTTTTTCGTCTTTTTCATTGTAGTTAAACTTATATCAAGCTCGGCAATCCCGCCACCGGGTTTCTAGGGCTTTTTTATCGTCAAGGGCAGGTCTTTTCCTTGTCCTTTAAGACCATTTAAAAATTGAGCTTCGTTAACAGGTTTTTTCCCGTCAAGCTGGATGCGGCTAAGCCGAAGAGAGCCTTGTTTTGTCGCTATCAAAAGCATTCCCGCTTTTTCAAAAATCGTAGCCTCCCGCCCTTGTATTGAGTCTACTGGTTCTGCCTGTAGAATTCGTAGCCGGCCCATGCCTTCAATGATTACACTCGTTCCTGGCCAGGGATTTAAGGCTCGAATTTTTCGATCAAGAAGCCGAGCATCTTCGGCAGGATCGAGCCATTCCATATCTTTAGTGAGCTTTGGAGCAAATGTTACTTTAGATTCATCTTGTTTGATCGGGTTAATGGTTCCTGCGGCGATGCCTTCAAGAGTAGGAACAATCAGCTGCGCTCCTTTTTGAGAAAGTCGATCATGCAAGCTTTGGGCAGTTTCTTTTGGTCCGATTTCTAATTTTGCCTGGAGTAAAATATCTCCTGCATCTAATTTTTCAGAAATTCTCATTGTTGTGACTCCGGTCTCTTTGTCGCCGTTTAAAATGGCCCACTGAATGGGTGCAGCGCCTCTCCAGCGCGGCAGTAAAGACGAGTGGATGTTTATGCAGCCGAGCCTTGGAACAGCAATAAGATCATTTCTTAAGATTTCGCCATAAGCCACCACGACGATTACATCCGGATTAAGCGATTTCAGATTTTCCAATTCTTTTGCTTCAGTATTTTTATCTTTTCCGCTCAATTTTGTTGGCTGAAATACGGGAAAACCTAATTCCTGAGCTTTGGTTTTTACAGGAGGCGCTTTTTGTCCTAATCCGCGCCCTGCCGGTCTGTCTGGTTGGGTGTAGACCGCAAGTACTTGCATAGAACTGGTACTATGAATTGCTTGGAGCGCCGGTACGGCAAATTCGGGAGTGCCCATAAAAAGGACTTTAATCATTTTAAAGTTCCTTATATTCCCGATCTGCCCGTTCTTGTTTCAAACGCCTTTTTACCATTTCCTTTTTTAGAGGATTTAACCGATCAATAAATAATTTGCCTTCGAGGTGGTCGATTTCATGTTGAAGCACGACGGCCAAAAGCCCTTCTCCAGAAAGTTCTTTAGTTAACCCGTCTATGTTTTGGTAAGACACCTTGATTCTTGCAGAACGTTTGACGTCAGCGCTAAATTCAGGCACTGAAAGGCAAGCCTCGGAAAACTCTACTCTACCTTCTCGATATATGATTTGCGGATTTATCAAGATAATCGGTCTTCCGCTCTTTATAATCTTATTCTTTATGATCTCAATTCCATCTGCTTCCGCTTCTTTTTCGGTGTCTTCGTTTTCGTATTCAGTATCAATAACGATTATTCGCTTTAAAAGTCCGATTTGATTAGCGGCAAGGCCAACCCCTGGAGCGTCATACATGGTTTCAAGCATGTCGTCGGCCAGTTTGTACAGTTCTTTTTCTACTCTTGATATCGGAGCAGCTTTTTTTGCCAGAACGTCATCAGGAAATTTATAAATCTTTAATTTTGACATTAGTTTTGCCGACGAGCAATGAGCGTTACCGCCACGGCTGCGAAGATCGCGCTCGGAAGCCATGCAGCGAGCCACGGCGGTAACGCACCATTGGTACCCAGAGATAATCCCATCGAATAAAAAAGCCAATAGAAAAAAGTGAAACTTAAACAAAAGCCCAAATCTTTGGCTAAACCACCTTCTCTTCGATTTCGGACCGAAAATGGAACTCCAAGAATGCACATCACCATTGGGATAAAACTCAAACTAATCCTTGAGTGAAACTTAACTTCATAACTTTTCGTATCAATACCAGTTGCTTTTGTTCTCTTTATGTATGTAACCAACTCCTTAAGCCTAAGACCATCGACTTCTTTCTCAATTTCCTGGAAATCTCGTGGATTTTCTGTGATTAGCAGATCTTTTTCTTTAAATTTCTGGCTTAGTGGAAAATCATCATCCTTTGAAAACACAGTAACGGTTCCATCCATCAACTTCCAGCCGGCTGAAGTATACGTAGCTCGGTCTGCTTCAATGACTTGCAACAGGTTGAAGTAATCATCGAAGCTATAAATTGCCATCCCATGAATTGTTTTTGTTTCGTTATTAAAAGTCCTCAAATTGTAAATCAGGCTTTTTGATCGGTACCAAATCTTGTCTTGTTTGACGTCCAGGAAGAAGTCGGTTTTCTTTTTCATTTCGCGCCAGTAATAAGTAGTTCTTTTTTTATAGACCGGGGGCAAAATGCGGTCCTGTATCACCAACATTAGACAAGAAACCATGAAGACTAGGGTTAGGATTACTCCAACGATTCGAGACAGTCCTATGCCGACCGAATAACAGGCAGTAAGCTCGTTTGCGCGGTTTAGCCCAGATAAGGTAAGAATTGTCGCAATTAGTATCGAAGGAGGAGTCATTTGCACGACGATCTGGGGAACGAACAGTAAGTTATGAATTATGATCTGATGAGTCGGGTATTCGGCATCTAAAAGCTCGCCAAGAAGGGCCTGAAAGACGTATAATGAAGTTAGAGCAAAAACAGCAAGGAAGAAGTTTTTGGAAAAGCTAATTATTATATAGCGGTCAATTATCTTCATCCCTGTTTGTTCCTTACTTTAAGTTTTACTCTACAACTTAGAAGGGATACAGAGTATTGTAATTCAAATATGGTAGACAGTACACCTAACAACAAAGAAGTTCAGCAAAATCAAAAAGACAAGGCGGCTAAACAGCCAGCAAAAAAGACAAAGAAGCAATGGCTAATCGAAAACGTCACTTCTCTCGGTTTGGCTCTTCTGCTCGTATTCATGGTTAGATCAAGCATTGTAGAAGCTTTTAAGATTCCTTCCGGATCAATGATTCCGACTCTGCTTATCGGGGATCATATTTTTGTTAATAAATTTGCTTACGGTTTAAAAATACCTTTTTCGGATTTAGTTACTGATCATCCCATTTATATTGTGAATCGCGAACCGCCTAAACGAGGCGATATCGTTGTTTTCAAATATCCAAAAGACGAAAGCTATTACTACATAAAACGAGTTGTAGGGGTGCCAGGGGACGTTATCGAGATTAGAAACAAGATTCTCCATATCAATAATAAACCGGTAGTCAGAGAGTCGTTGCATGGAGAGAAGGCTGAAAAGATCTTCGAAGGATTGGACGACCCTAAATACAGTCGTAATAATTTAGAGATATATAAAGAGAATTTCGACAGCAGTGACCACCTAATAATGCATGATAGGGCCAATTTTTTAGATGAAAACCGTGGACCTATTGCTATTCCGCCTGAATCTCTTTTTGTTATGGGCGACAATAGGGATTTTTCAAATGACAGCCGTTTTTGGGGCTTTGTACCCTTTAAGAACGTAAAAGGTAAGGCAATGGTCATTTGGCTGTCTCTTTGGATAAGTCTTTCTGATAGTCAGCTAGTTTTTAGGCCAAGCCGCATTGGTACGCTTCTGCGCTAGACGCCAGACAATACTTGAAGAGAGATCGAGAAGTTTTCCGATTATTTTTCGCACAGAAGCTGGAAGCTTATCAGTGAGTAAGGCCAGATAGGGACCATACTTTTCGTAGTATTCTGTGAACGTTCTTCCTGCGGCTGATTTTGCAAGAACGATATCGCGAAAATAGCGAAGACGAACAATTGTTTTTTCGTCCGTTACATCTAAAAGCGCAGTGGCAACAAAACAGTTTGAACCAGTAATTGTTTTATAGGCGTTCTTAAATTCCTCTCTGTGAACCGGTTTTTCGTTGCCGATGTATTTTCTTAGAGTTTCGGTGCCTAAGGCTTGATAGGGCATTCCCTTGATGAAGAGGACATATTTTTGAAGATAATGCCTGAACTCTTTGTCTCTGCTTTTAGTTCGATCATAAAGTTTGGCTAAGTCCCAATATACTCCACTTATTAATATCAGTTCCGGAGTTTCTTTTTTCAAATCAAAAACCCCCGGATGCAGTCCCCCTTCCGGAACGCCTTTCCATTCTTCAAGGATTCTCAAGTACATTTCAAATGCTTTTACAGCATCGGCCATTCGCTTCAGCGAGTAATCGCGTACGCCTCGTCTTGCTAAATCGATTCGACGTTGAAACAGCTCTCTCTTGTGTTCGGCATGCGCATGGTCGATTGATTCTTGAATTCTTGTCCGAAGAGAAGCCTTTCCGCCTGTTTGCTGGGTAGGTTTTTTTGGGAACTTGTCGTCGGCCATAATACTATCCTACCCCGTAAGGATCGACATCGACAAGAAGGGGCCATTTTTGGGTCAAACAAATATCTTTTGCTCGCGTTATTGCAATTTGGATATGCCTGATATCTCTACTTCTCAGCAACAGATCCCACCTGAACACACCTTTTACTTTTTCTAAGAATGCTTCGCTTGGTCCAAGGAGTTCAAGTTGTTCGATTTTTATTTGTTTTAGCGCGTCTGTCACATGTCTGGCCCTTTTTTCGCTGTCAATGGTGTTAGCAGCCTCAAATCTAATACGAGCCAGTCGACCAAAAGGGGGATAGGAAAGAGTTTGGCGAAGTTCCCGCTCTGTGTTCAAAAAAGCTTCTTCATTTTGAGTTCCTGTGAGCACCTTGATTATTTCATGCTCCGGGTTAAAGGTTTGAATCAAAACTTTTCCCGGTTGGTCGCCACGGCCAGCCCGTCCGGATACTTGGGTTAATACCTGAAGCCCTCGTTCGCTAGCTCTAAAGTCCGGCCATCTGAACAACCCGTCTGCTAGGACAACAACTACGAGTGTTACACCGGGAAAATCGTGTCCTTTAACTAACATCTGTGTTCCAAGCAGCACATTCGCTTTTCCGGATCTGAATTCGTTAAGCACCTCCTCCAGTCGCTTAGCGCTCGTAACTTTATCCCGATCTAATCGTAAGGTCACCGCTCCTTCAACTAATCTTGGCAAATCTTCTTCAAGGCTTTCAGTCCCCGCACCCATAGGTTTTAGTCTATTTCCGAAGCAGATCGGACATTGGCGCGGTATTGATTTTTGATACCCGCAGACATGGCACCGTAATTTCATTTTCTTTTTATGAACAACTAGCGAAATAGAACAATTAGGACATTCCGTCACGTCTCCGCATTCTTCGCAGATTAGAAAAGCTGCAAAGCCTCTGCGGTTTAAAAAAACCATGGCCTGATTTCCGTCCGCGATAGTTTTTTTCAGGGCCTCAACCGTACAGAGGGCTAAAGGTGCTTGTATATCGGCAATTTTCTCTTCTTTTCTCAGGTCAATGATATCGATTTTTGGAAGTGCTTTATTTGCTACTCTTTGTTTCAGTTCGGCTAATGAATACTTTCCTTCCCGGACTCTTTCGCGAGTTTCGAGGCTGGGTGTCGCCGATCCAAGAATGACCAGAGCGTTGCTCAGTTTACCTCTGACAACAGCAAGATCTCGAGCATTATAGCGAAAACGCTCTTCTTGTTTGTAAGAAGGGTCGTGCTCCTCATCTACAACGATCAGCCCTAAATCCTTCACGGGCGTAAATATGGCGGACCTTGCGCCCAAGATGACCTTCAAAGTGCCTGATTTTAGCGCAGCAAATATATCCCTTCGTAATCCATCAGAGAGGGCCGAGTGCCAGAGTCCGATATCCGCTCCAATGTTTTCCTCAAATCGTCTTAATAGTTGCGGCGTGAGAGCAATTTCCGGAACCAGAATTATGGCGCCTTTCCCTTCGCTAAGGGCTTTTTTGGTCAGCTCGATGTAAATCTCTGTTTTTCCACTTGCAGTTACTCCATGAAGAAGAACTGTTTTGGACGTTGATTTTTGAATCGTCGCAAGCGCATTTTTCTGTTCTTGCGTCAGTTCCCTTAATATTTGTTGTCTGTCTTGGGATGTTTTTAGTTGTCTTGCTTTCAGTGATTCACTTCGTAATCCTATTGCCGATGCAGGAGCCGCAGAATTGAGTATTTCTCCAAGGGGATAGCGATAGTAATCGTGAGCCCATTTGCACAAGGCGAATACGTCTTTTGAAAATACGGAACCTCCTGGTACGATTTCCTTAATTTCTTTTAAATCAGCTGGGATGTTTTCTTTTATTTCCGAAATGAGTGTGGGCTTATCGACGACGTAAGCATGCGTTCTTGCTTTGCCAAAGGTCACGTTTACGACCGAACCGACCTCTATCTGTTCAACTAGAGAGTCACGAAGTTTATAGGTAAACGTTTGGTCAAGTGGCCGAGGTACAGCAATCGAGACAGCATAATTACAGCATTCGTCCACGTGCGCCCTATCTAAGTAGAGAGTAGTATCTTCGGATCAGTTCTCTTATTGCTGACGATGCCGAATTGCCCTCGTCAGTATAACCCGGGACAGTTTTTTTCCTTGTCTCTCCTGATTCTGGATTTATTAGCACGTCGTTCAACTCGGTCTTGATTCCGGCATATCCAGCAAGAGAAATGATCTTTGGAAACGGATAGTCTTTGTAATAACGGTAGTTTTCAAGAGAGATATCTCTCATCCCTTCCTGGCTGCTTAGTATAAGGCGAACAGGTAGAAACGAATCTTTTTCTATCCACAGCTGTGGCTCGAGTGAACCTTTTTGACTATTTAAACCGAGCACCCAGGCGAGCGTATTTTTATACCTTTTTAGTCCAGTTGATTCAGAGGTGACTCTTTCGGTTTCGTCTTTCATTACCAGCAGCTCTTCTTCTGTTCTTACGGGAATGCTATTTGATTTAAGTGTTTCGGCTATCAAGTTTGGATTTGTTGAAAAAATAACCTGCGAAAGAACCGGTGATGAAGACAGATTGCGTTGTACAGTATATAAGAGTTTTCCGTTTTCATCAAAAGCGCGACTGACAATTAGATTGGTTTGTGCGTCGAATACAGAAGTTTCTTTGAAAAAAATTTCCGTGTCTTGTCCATTCTCGATCGCTTTAACTGTGGATCGAATCCGGATGCCTTTATAGCCGGCATGTTTTGAAGCCATGGTTTTTATCATGAAAAAAGAGGGCGGCACATAGGCAAGAACGGGAGACGCCAAAAAGAGACTGAGAAAAATTGCGACTAATTTTGACATAATCCTAGTATGCATTAAGTCCTATTTGCTGCTAAATGTTTCTTCAAAATTTCTTTTACTCCGTTTGCAAGTTCGGGTCGTCTTAATGCGAAAGCTACGGTTGCATCAATAAAGCCCAGGCGGTCGCCGGTGTCGTATCGCGTTCCTTCAAATTGATAGGCAAGCAGCCTTTCGCGTTTAGCGAGAAGCTGTAGAGCGTCAGTGAGTTGAATTTCTCCGCCCTTTCCTGGTTTTGTTTCATGTAAACATTCGAATATCTTTGGACTCAAAACATAGCGGCCGGGAATTGCTAATTTCGACGGTGAATCTTTGGACGCTGGTTTCTCTACCAGGCGGTCAACTTCCATGGTTCTGGAGTTGAGCATTTTTCCACCAACGATTCCGTACTTAGATACTTCAGATTCCGGAACCTCCATAACACCAACTACTGATGCATTTTCTCTTTCAAAAATTTCGGCTAATTGTTTGGTGCATGGAACCTTTGAATCTATCAAATCATCGCCGAGCAGAATTGCGAACGGTTCATTACCGATAACGGGTTCGGCGCAAAGAACCGCATGCCCGAGTCCCATCGGGTTTTTCTGTCGTACTGAGATTAGGTTGCACATTTTGCCGATTGATCGCGAGATTTCCAGTAGATCATTTTTTGATTTTTTTTCTAGGGTGTCTTCGAGTTCATAATTGTAATCAAAGTGATTCTCAATGGCTTCCTTGTGTCTTGCAGTTATAAGAACGATATCTTCGATTCCGGCATTTACAGCTTCTTGAACGATATGCTGAATCATCGGAATGTCTACAATTGGGATCATCTCTTTCGGGATAGCTTTTGTTGCAGGTAAAAAACGTGTTCCGAGTCCGGCTGCCGGTATGACTGCTTTACGAATCTTATTCATATAAAACCCCCAAAGAATCGGTTGAGTTTTTATTACTTCTTAAGGAAGCGACTTTTTTCAGACTCTAGCTCGGCTTTGCAGTCTATGCAAAGGGTTGTAGCTGGACTTGCAAGAATGCGAGCCCCTGATATTGACTCGCCGCATTCACTGCATTCTCCGAATGTGCCTGCCTCAATCCTGCGAAGTGCGATGTCAATTTCGGCTAACAAAATGCGAGCATGTTTTTGAATTTTTATCCGGAAGGCACTACTGGCGTCAGCATTTGCCTGATCAGCCAGATCGCCTTGAGATTCTTCTGTTGTCGGGTCGGTGCTTTGAGTTAGCTCTTTTAGCTTAACGATAATTTCATCGTGTTGTTTTTGAAGCTGACCTCTAAACGTTTGCAGCTTGTTCTTGCTTAATTTCATAAGCGGAGCAACAGTTATCATGAACACTATGCTTGTAAAGAAGAAATTACTTTTTGTTCCAATACTATTTGGTTTTTGTTTTCTGTTATTAGCTCAGCAGTCTTCGGCGTCTGATTATCATTCGCCGCGTACAACTGCTCTTGGTGGCGCAGGGCATGCCGGCCCGTTACTTAATGACTCGGTAATGCTCAATCCTTCTTTCACTTCTTTTCTACCCACTTATAGCATTGGTCTCAACTATCTTACTTTTAACGGCCCCCCTGGTGGATTGAATTCATCCCCCCTAAGGGGTCGTAGTTATAATATTTCAATTCAAGATGGGAGAAATCGGATTTTTCAGGCAGGAGCAGCATATACCAAAAGGGAAGATGGATCGATGGTCCATGTGTCCGCCTCTCGGGCAGTCCTGAAACAACTTGCTTTCGGTGTTTCTGGAAAATTTTATTTTGCAGATAAGAAAAGGTCGGGCACTGGTCGGGATATGAGCGTTTCGACATCATGGATTGTCAGCAATTTTTTTCAAACAGCGTTGATCGCCGACAACTTATTTCAAAGTGAATCCAATTTTGCGCATACGATGTATCGGGAGTATATATTAGGGCTTAAGTTTAACCTCAATGGTATTCTCTTAGTCTACTTTGATCCTCACATAACACCTAATGCTCCTAGTAATCATATTTACGGTTTTGAAGGCGGATTAGAATTTGTATTTTTCTCAGACCTGTTTGTTCGTTTAGGTGTCCTTCGTAACGCAACAATTCCTTACCTTTCTGAAAGAGGGAAGGCTTACGGACTTGGATTTGGCTGGGTGGCCCCTCGGATCTCGCTGGATTTTGGTCTTTCTAGAGCTCTAGATCCGGTCCGCGCTACGGCCTATTCCGTGGGTGCTACCGTCTATTTCTAATTAAGCCGCTAAGAATGCGGACGCGGCAATTTTTTGACCGTATTTATTCGGTATTTGAGCTTTTCACCCTTACGTTAGCATGCGAACCTAATGATACAGAGTTGTGTAATTACGGGTGAATAGGAATCAGATGACTACGTCAAGAAAAGCTTTTTCAGGTTTGCCCAAAAGGTGGCGTCTCATTGATCAACCGCTTGGTGTGCAATTTCTGGTCGCAGGCGGTATCGTAGCATTCTTTTCCGTCGTTAGTATCACTCTTTTGCTGACGCAAGTAAAAAGGCAAGCGGAGGCATCCAGGTGGTTGTCTGAAACTCACCGCACCGTAGGACTGCTAAATACTTTAGGAAAAGATTTTTACCAACAGCAGACCGCATTTCAGGAATATGTTCGAACTACTCAGACACGGCATTATGCTACCGTCTTGGAACGTCGGCAACTTTGGGATGAAGATCTAAAAGTTATTTACGAATATGTGCGAGACGAGCCGAAAGATCGACTTTTCTTGGATAGGATAAAAGAAAGCTACAAGAATTGGATAACCCATTGTGATATTTTTATTGGCACAATTAATCGTGCAAAAGAAAAAGGCGTAAAGGCTCCAAGCTTTCAACCCAGATTAATAAAACATGAAGGAGCTTTGTTTAAAGAAGGTTTTTTACTGATAGATCAGATGATTGATCTTCAAAACAACCAATTAAAGATTCACGATGCTCGAGAAAAAGGGCAAATAAAAACTACTTTTTCAGCGATAGCGTTCATAAACGTAGCCTTACTCCTTATCTTCGGTGTTGCTCTTGCTAAACTCTATATTTCTATTGCACGCCCGATTTCAGACCTTTCTAAAGGCATAAGCAAGTATCAAAACGGTGATTTTAAGGCGAGAGTTGCCATTTCAAATCGCAGCCAGATCGGATTTCTCGAGGCCACTTTTAATGAAATGGCCGAAAAGATCGAAGCAATGGTTGCTGATCTTCGAAAATTAGACGAATTAAAAACGGAGTTTCTTTCGACGGTTTCTCATGAACTTAGAACCCCTTTAACCTCTATCGGCGGATACGCGAAACTTTTGGTCTGCGGTGATGCCGGGCCAGTTACTGACACTCAAAAAGAGTTTTTGGATATTATCGATACTAATGTCGTTAGGCTTACTCATTTAATAAATGACATTTTAGACGTAGAAAAAATGGAATCAGGAAAGGTTCAGCTTCAGCGTGAGCGACAAAACTTAACAACGATATTAAGAGAATGTCGCGATACTTTTGATGTTCTAGCTAGACAAAAAGGGCTCGAATTAAAGTATTCTGTTCCCAGCGAAGATCTTGAAGTCATTGGTGACCACGATCGATTGGTACAAACATTCATGAATTTGCTTTCGAATGCGATCAAATACACTAAGTCTGGGAATGTTGAATTAGTGGCCGAAAAAATGGATTACGCGGTAACAATTAGGGTAAGAGATACGGGTGTCGGTTTGACAGCAGAAGAGCAGGAAAATCTTTTCCAGAAATTTTATCGCGCAAAATCCGGGTTGTCTTCAGGAGAGGGTGGAACGGGGCTCGGGCTTGTTATTGTGAGAGGCCTAGTGGAAGCGCATGGTGGATCGATTAAGGTTGAAAGTGAAAGTGGAAAGGGAACCTGCTTTACAATCACCTTTCCAATTGCTCCAAGAGCAGACGCCCGCTTAGAAAAAGCGATTATCGAGGGCACGCCGCTCGTTTGTAGTATTTGGATTGTAGATGGTAGAACTGACGACGCAAAACAGATGGCTGATTTCATCAAAGAGGCTGCTTCTCGGCTTCGAGGATATGAGCTGACTACAAGAATTTTTTCAAATGTTGATCAGATGCCTGGTCCTGATAGCGTTGATCCTCCGGATATGGTCATAGTTGATCCGGACATTCAGGGTGGGGAGTATCTGATAATTCCAGAAATCCGACAAAAATTGCAAAGAACGTTGCCGATACTCGTCGTTGGGGCATCAATTGATGCTAAGGCAGCTTTTGCGGAAGGGGCATCAGCTTGGCTAAGAAAGCCCATAAATCAAGAGGTGTTTCTAGCCGCCGTAAGAGATCTAATCAGTCGCAAAAATTGGAAAATCTTGGTTGCAGACAGTAACACCGATTTAAGGTTGCTACTAAAGCGTGCATTGGAACAGCGAGGCTTTAAAGTCGATGACGTTGATCGTGGCAGTGTTGTGTTAAGTCGACTTGAGCAAGAGAACTATGATCTTGCCTTAATAGATATGACGCTACCTGATATATCAAGCCTTGAATTACTTAAGATTATTAGGGAAGTGCCGAGATTTCACGATTTAGCGGTGTTTTTGATGTCGGTGAACGATAAGAATCGACCATCGAATGAAGACTTAGCTATTTGGGGTGAAGTACAGTTTATGCCAAAATATCGGGGACTACGCATAATCGTAGATTCGATTTGTGAGTATTTGGAAGACAGAAGGCTGGTAAAAAACAATGAACGAAGAATCGGTAACAAAAGAGATACTGCTGGCTGAAGATGAAGAGCATATTGCGAAGCTTGTTTCATTTAAGCTAGGAAAAGAGGGATTTAGCGTTACGATAGCCAGGAACGGCCAGGAGGCTGTTGATTTGCTCGAAGCGAAACCTTGGTGCCTCGTAATTCTGGATATCATGATGCCTATAAAAACAGGGTGGGAAGTTTTGAGAGTTTTACGCGAGCATCCTAAAGAATCGATAAAAGAACTCTCCGTACTAATGCTTACAGCCAAGGGTTTGCATAAGGAAGTTGCGAATGCTGCTGAACTTGGAGTACAGCAGTATTTAAAAAAACCTTTTGACCCAAACGAGCTTGCCCAGGTGGTAAAGAAGTTGGTGAACTTATGATTGATTGGGATTCAGATCCGGAGCTGAAGAAGCTTAAAGAAGATTACGTCAATTCTTTACGGCAAAGAAGAGAAGTGCTTGCAGGCATAGTTAATCAATTAAAAGCAGAATCAAAAAATACGCCCGAGATAAGAGAATCTTTTCAATTTGTTGTTCATAAAATTGCTGGAACCGCAGAATCATACGGCTTCCCAGCTTTAACCGAGCTTACCTCCGCGCTTGATGATTATTTTGACCTTTCAGCCGTCGCAGAACTTCAACATACGGATTTAGTAAATGTTGCTTCTATGGTGGATAAGGCACTTGAAATTGCATCAAATGGTGAGGACCCGGTAGTCGTTCTTAATGATAACTTATTCCAAAAAATCAGCGTCGCTGTCGAGCGAGCTCTTTCTGCGCCCAAGACCTGATTTTCATTAAGTCGGTTTCGGTCATGCCCACGAAAGCTACTTTGACTTTATAAACCGTTTGTCTTGAATCGCTTATTGGGCTCGTTTCTACCATTTTTTCATTTTTGAAGACTTTCAAAATAGGTACCGCGATTCCGATTTGGTCAAAGATTCTGGAGGAAATAGTAAAAGTAAGATCTTCAGGGAGTTCAACGGGAGATTTTAGGGTTATGTCCGCTTCACTGATGGAAAGCATTCTTCCTTCAAAATTAAAAACTGTGTTTGCCTCAATTCCCGTGACGGGCACTTCAAAAATGTGCCGTTTCCCTTCGCCTTTTTTTACAGCTAGTTCAACTTTTTCCAGTAACAAGTGCTCATCAATTGGTTTCAAAACGTAGTCGGTCACCCCTGCGTCGACAGCTCTTTGTACATCGGTTCTAGCCCGTTTTCTTGTTAACATTATTATCGGTAGCTCACTAATTACGGGGTGTCGTCTTACTGCCTTAGTCAGATCAAATCCGTTCATTGCCGGCATCATTGCATCAGTCACGATACAATCGAACGCGGTCAGACTCAGTAACTTTAATGCTTCGGCACCGCTATCGCAGCTTATTACTTGATAGCCTGCTGGCGCTAAAATTTTCTCCAAAAGTTTCAATACTGCCGGTTCATCATCAACAGTTAAAACTCGGCCTTGTGGTACAGTTAGTATTTTATCTGACATCTGTATGTAATTTTAATCGCTTCGCAGTCTATTGGACAATAAAATTAGTAAAAAACAGATTAGTTGCCAAGGCAGATTTAATCGTAGGTTCGTTTGTCAGCAGTTGATTTACTACATCTAATAAATGAGTTCTTAAAATATACCGTCCTTGGACAGTCGTAAGCTCACTGAAGCTTTTTCTTCCTAACATGGAGAGAAGCTTATCCATTATAATCGGCTTTAAAATATCTACTTGATCCTTTTTGTTTATGTCCCGGATCTCTATTGCGAAGCCGACCGTAACGTAATGAAGTTTACCTTCAATCTGTCTTGCAGTTCCTTCTGCCGCCTTTGGTACGGCGGGCATTGATTCAATGTTCACCGTGACGGCGTCAAAAACAATCAAACCGGGAGCAGCGGGGGGAGTGGGAGAGGCATGCAGAGAAGCAAGCCTTTGTCTTTCACCAGCTTCCGTTATCTGCGGTTTTTTGTATATCATCCTCGTATAGACAAGTAGACCTAACACACCGAGAACGGCCAGTGTGTTTACGAGAGCGACGATAAGTGGACCTTTGGGCGCTTTGGGTGCCTTCGATTCAACTTCCGGTGCTGCTTCCGTTTCTTTTTTTTCTTCGCCTTCTTTTGAGCTCACTACTTAAGTGTAAATCAAGTAATCACAAAGCTAAAGGCTCATAAGCAAGCCCCAGATCTTCAGCCACCCGTTGATAGGTCAACTTGCCATTTACGATATTAACGCCTTTCCTAAAAGAAGGATCCCTTGCGGCGGCTTCTTTCCAACCAAGATTTGCCACCATAAGGGCATATTTCAATGTTACGTTAGTAAGAGCATAGGTTGACGTACGAGGAACGGCTCCGGGCATATTTGGCACCGCGTAATGTATTACCCCGTCGATGGTATAGGTAGGATGTTCATGACTGGTTGGCCGGGTGGTTTCTGCTATTCCCCCCTGATCGACGGCCACGTCAACGATCACGCCACCAGGCTGCATTCTCGAAATCATTTCCCTTGAAACTACCTTTGGCGCTTTTGCCCCTGGCACTAATACTGCTCCAATAACAAGATCAGCTCTTGTCATCACCTTATCTATTTGTTCAGCATTGGAATGCAGGGTGGTAACTTCGTTCCCGAAAACGTCCGCGATATATTCAAGCCTATGAAGGTTTACGTCAAGTATTGTGACTTTAGCGCCAAGACCGACAGCGATCTTGGCTGCATTAATTCCGACTACTCCTGCACCGATTATTACGACATTGCCACGTTCGACCCCCGTTACTCCGCCAAGAATCATTCCTTTCCCACCGTGATCGTGTTGAAGATAGGTAGCTCCAACTTGTGCCGCCATTCTTCCGGCAACAGCGCTCATAGGTGCTAAAAGGGGTAAAGATCCATCCGGTGCTTGAATTGTTTCGTAGGCAAGCGCTACGATTTTCTGTTCCATCAGACCTTTTGTTAGTCGTTCGTCAGCTGCCAAGTGCAAATAGGTGTAAAGAATCTGGCCTTCTTTTAATAAAGGATACTCTTCGGGTAGCGGTTCCTTCACTTTAACGATCATGTCTGCTTTTTCGTAGATCTCTTTTCCGCTTTCACAAACTACTGCTCCCGCTCGTCGGTAGTCTTCGTCTGATATTCCTACGGCAGCGCCCGCACTGTGCTGAACAAGGACTTTGTGGCCGGCTTGGGTAAGTGTTTTCACTCCAGCGACAACCATTCCCACTCGGTTTTCTTTGTTTTTTATTTCTTTTGGCACTCCAATAATCATAAGAAGATCCTCATAGTTAAGCTCGAATTTTCAGACCATCATAGGCAAGAGAAACGCCGGAGGGTAGCTTTCTTGTCCACTCCCGATACTCCACGCTGTGAGCCAGATGGGTGAAAAACGTTTTTTTCGGTCTCAGCTGATCCACCACTGCCAACGCCTGATCAAGATTGAAGTGAGTTCTGTGCTTTGTTTCCCGTAAACAATCGAGAATTAGAACAGAAAGCCCTTTAAGCCTATCAATCGATGACGGAGGTATATAGCTGCAATCGGTCACATACGCAACGCGGTTGAAACGATATCCTAACGCCTCTTTTGATCCATGGCAGATCGGTATTGGCACAATTGGGACACCTTGAACCCTAATTTCGTCTTTGGCGGGATCGATTTTTATCAAATCGAGTAATGGTATGCCTCCCCCTTCGACTGGTTTTGGACGAAAGATATAATTGAATTTTGCCAATAATTCTCGACACGTCCACTCGTTTCCATATACCGGGATTGAAGCTTTTTGCGTAAAATTGTAACTTCTCAGTTCGTCTATTCCGTGGATGTGATCGGCATGGGGATGGGTATAAAGGACCGCGTCAACTTTCTTGATCTTGTACTTCAAGGCCTGTTGTCTCAGATCGGTTGATGTATCTATCAAAATGCTTTTATTCTTTATTGTCACATGGACAGCTGCCCTAAGCCGCTTGTTTCGCGAGAATGTCGAGCGGCACACTCTGCAATTACAGTTTATAAGCGGGACGCCAGTTGAAGTTCCACAACCAAGAATAGTGAGTAGCATTCAATTTATTATTGGCACAATACGCGCCATATCTAAAATATTCAATAATATTGACAGTGCCAGCAACACAGGGTTAGCTGGAAAAACCAATAATTATGCGTGTTTTAGTTACAGGTGCAAGCGGGTTTCTAGGTAGTACTTTAATCGATCAACTTTCGATGCTCGGTTTTACTGTGAGGGCACTATTAAGGAAATCATCAAGTCTAGCAAACTTGGACATGACTAAGATCGAGCGGGTAGAGGGCGACATAAATAGTAAAGATTCATTACGAAGTGCGGTCAAAGGCGTTGACTACGTTTTTCATTTGGCAGGAGTTATTAAAGCAAAGAATGAGGCGGAGTTTTATAAGCACAACGCCGAAGGGACACGTCTACTTGCTGAGGCCGTTGCAGACGTTAGTCCGAATCTTTCTCGCTTTCTGTATGTATCGAGTCTGGCAGCAGGTGGTCCAAGCAGTTCTAACAAACTAAGAACGGAAAATGATCCGGACAAGCCGGTCTCTGCTTATGGGAAGAGTAAGTTACAGGGAGAGATGGAGCTATTAAAACATAAGCAGTCTTATCCTATTACAATTGTTCGACCTCCGATGGTTTATGGACCGAGGGACAAGGCAACTTTTCTTTTTGTCCAAACCGTCGCACGCGGGTTGATGCCGATAATCAGCGCTTCGAGTAACGAAGAGGGTCATAAATATTATAGTTTCATTCACGCCAAAGATCTTTGTGACGGGATAGTAAAAGCAGCTCTGTCAGGGGACGAACGAATAACGTCAGGCGAAGTATTCTATGTTTCGGGAGACGAAACCATAACTTATGAAGGCTTTCTGTCTTTAATCGCCGAAAAGCTTAATAAAAGTCCTCTTAAAATACGAGTGCCGACGTTTGCGGTTTCTTCTATTGCCTGTTTTCTAACCGCTTTTGGTAGGCTTAGTGGTCGTGTTTTTCATCTTAACTTGGATAAATTGAACGAGCTTAGGCCGGATTATTGGACCTGCTCAAATGAAAAGGCTAAGCGGATTTTAGGATTTCAGCCGCAGTTCGACTTAATGTCCGGAATGGCGAACACGATTGATTGGTATAAACACCATGGGTGGATCTAAGAAATGCGCAGTCGCTTTTTGCAGCTATTTTTGTTGATTTTGGGTCTTCTATTTTCGTCTTCGTGTAAGAACTCAGAACTGGGGATCAAGCTCGATATGAAGATTAAAACCCTTTCTAACGGGCTTCGGGTAATCATGCTTGAAGAACACACGATGCCTCTCGTCAGTTATCAAAGTTGGTTGCGGGTCGGGTCAGTAGACGAGCAGCCGGGCATAACCGGCATTTCTCATCTGTTTGAGCATTTGATGTTTAAGGGCACACCGAATTACGGCCCAAAAGAATTTTTTTTACAGCTGGAGGCCAAAGGAGCCCAGGTTAACGCTTTTACGACGCGTGATTATACTGCTTACTATGAAACATTTGTTCCGGATCTGCTCCCTAAGGTCATAGACATGGAAGCCGACAGACTAAGTAATTTAAATTTGACGGAAGAAGCACTAAAAACGGAAAGGCAAGTTGTATTAGAAGAGCGGCGTCTTCAGATGGATAATTCTCCAGCTGGAAAAATTCAAGAGGCGCTATGGGCGCTTGCGTTTACACGACACCCTTATCGTTGGCCCGTCATAGGAGTTCCCCAAGATGTCGTTCAGTTGTCGGTTCAACAATTACAAAACTGGTATAAAGCCTATTATCAGCCGGGCAACGTAACTCTTGTCGTAGTCGGTGATTTTGATTCTGATTCTGTTTTTACCTTAATCAAAAAAGCGTACGAAAAAATTGAAGGTAGAAAAGCGCCTCAAAGAAACATACTTGAGGAACAGGAGCAAAAAGAAGAGCGGCGACTAATACTCCGGGATGATGTGGCTAGCGAAAGATTTGCGCAAGCATATCATGTTACTGCCGCGTCTGACGATGAGTCTTATGCGATCGACGTTCTTGCCAATATTCTTTTTGAAGGTACGAGTTCAAGAGCATATCGAAAGTTAGTTGAAGAAAAAGATGTGGCAATTGGTGTTTCTGGATCTGCTTACACACCAACGTATCCTGGTTTGTTTATCTCTTCTGTTTCTATGAAAGCAGGGGGGGCGAGCGAGTTGGCCGAGAGGTTGCTTGATGAGGTTATTCGTGGTGTACAGGAGAGCGGGGTAACGGAAGAAGAAGTAAGAGTGGCGGTAAAGCAACTGACGGTGCAGCTTGTTGATAGCGTTCGTACTCCTTACGGGCTAGGACAGTTGATT
>Ga0208375_1002276_pt1 | contig 18546 bp, 24 predicted proteins | sample RifOxyD1_FD_184038 | JGI IMG/M metagenome (GOLD analysis project Ga0208375, IMG submission 184038) | Soil microbial communities from Rifle, Colorado - Rifle Oxygen_injection D1 (SPAdes) | ecosystem: Environmental > Terrestrial > Deep subsurface > Rock core/Sediment | place: Rifle, Colorado... | reverse complement strand
GAATTGTTGGACTTCCGAATGTCGGGAAAAGTACGCTGTTTAATGCGCTTTTGAAAAAACAACAAGCGTATGTTGCTAATTTTCCCTTTGCGACAATTGAGCCGAATGTCGGGATTGTTCCGGTTCCCGACAATCGTCTAAAGCAATTGTCGCAAGCGGTGAAAGAATCTGAGAATCTAACTTTTTTTCCTCCGGAAGTTCCCGCGGTCGTTCAATTTGTGGATATTGCCGGTTTAATTGCCGGAGCTTCAAAAGGCGAGGGACTGGGAAATAAGTTTTTGGCCCATATCCGCGAAGTTGATGCAATTTGCCATGTTTTGAGAGTTTTTTCCGACCCGGATGTGGTAAAAGCCGGAGTCGTTAATCCCAGAAGCGATTTTGAAACCGTCAAAACCGAACTTGATTTGGCTGATTTGGAAACAACCGAAAGTCACAAAAAAAAGAAAAATACTGATTTTGAAAACCTGCCTCTTTTTTCCAAAAAACCCATTCTTATCGCCTTAAATGTTGATGAGGCTGATTTGAAAAGTGCCACCGAACTTGAGGATAAATATGCCAAAGAACTTGGAGTCAATAAAGATGCTGTGGTTGCAATTAGCGCCAAAGTTGAGGCCGAACTTTCGGAACTTTCGGAAGAAGATGCGAAGGAATATTTGAAAAATTTGGGGGTCGAAAAATCCGGTTTGGAAAGATTGATAAAAAAAGCCTTTTCAACTCTAGGACTTATAACTTTCTTGACGGCAGGTGAGAAAGAAGTGCGCGCATGGACCCTTCGACGCGGTGAAACCGCGCTCAGGGCAAGCGGGGTGATTCACTCCGACTTTGAGAAAAACTTCATCAAAGCCGATGTTTGCGATTTTGATGAATTTATAAAATATGGCTGGAAAAAGGCAAGAGAAGAAGGAAAAGTAAGGAGTGAAGGACGCGATTATATTGTTAAAGACGGGGATGTTATAGAATTTAAAATAGGCGTTTAATTGTGCTTTATTTCTTCAAATTCTTTACGGGTCGGAGTGGTTAATGCCAGGTTTGCAATTCTACCAGCTAAATCGTTTCTAACTTTTCCAATTCTTAACTTTAATCTTCTTTCACTGGCCAATATTTCGCTTCTAAGATCATCCTTGGTGGCAATTTTCATCTCCTTCAGGGTTGATACTAGGTCTTTTTTTGTGAGGTAGGGCTTCAACATATAGAAAGATAATAGCACATTTTTTGACAATGAGTAATTTGCGAAGAGTAAATGTCCCTGTTTATAGATGTCGGTTTATGAATGGTCCAAAATGTACGTACGTTGGAGAGAATTTACCTTCGGGTGCTCATGAATCTCTAAAAACAGTTTGGTGCGAAGTACCATCGGGTGATCGAAACAATCTAAATAGATGTAACATTGGAGGGAAAGAAGAAAATGTTATTAGAGATGAAGTATTAGTATATCTTTCTCCTGGTGGAATGATGTCCTAACAAAGAAAACTATTTTAATTCCTCGCTTATTTTGGTATACTTTCCCCATGCAGAAATATGAATTAACTCTAGTTCTGGACGGAAAGGCAACGGCTGCCAAGAAAAAATCCATTCAAGAATTTATTGAAAAAGTTGTTAAAACTGTGAAGGGCAAAGTTGGGAAAGTTGAGGAGTGGGGTAAGAGGGATTTGGCATATAAAATTGGTAAAAGTACCTCTGGAGAATTTTTAATCTTTCCTTTAGAATTAGATGTCCAAAGTCTAAAGGGCATTTTTTTGAAACTTAAGGGTCAAGAGGATATTATTAGATACCTATTGATAAGAAAGGAGAAATCCGCCTCCGCTTAAAAAGCTACGGCGAGACAAAGTGGCACGGAGTTTAAACAAGGTAACTTTAATTGGAAATTTAACGCGCGACCCGGAACTTAGATACACGCCCCAAGGAACGGCAGTTTGCTCATTTGGGGTTGCAACCAATAGGCAGTGGACAACCGATTCGGGCGAGAAAAAAGAAGACGCAGAATTTCATAGAATTGTTGCTTGGAATAAACTCGCCGAAATTTGTTCCCAGCTTTTGACCAAAGGAAGAAAAGTCTATGTTGAAGGCCGGCTTCAGACACGAAGCTGGACAGGTCAAGACGGGGCACAACGGACTTCGACGGAAATTGTTATTTCCGATATGATAATTTTAGATCCGCGCCGTGACAGTGCGAGTCCGACAGAAAGTTTTGATATGCCCGAGGCGCAAGTTGAGGAGGCACCGGCCGGGGTGGTCAATGAGCCGGGTGGTGCAGCTCCTAGTCAACCAAAAACTAAGCCAAAGTCCCCTGCAAAGCAGGGTCAGGCTTTGCCTGATAAGTCTAAGAGTAAAAAGGACGAGGAAGACGAGGAGATACCTTTTTAGGTTTTATAATTTATGCCGCCAAAGAAATCCAAAAGAAGAAACCAACCACTTAAACTTAAGCCTGTTGCGGTAAATTGCCCTTTTTGTAAAGAGGCGAAAGATCCCGATTACAAAAAATACACCGAGATTGCTAGATATTTAACGGAAAGAGCGAAGATTATGCCAAAAAGCCGTACTGGCCTTTGCGCAAAACACCAAAGGCGCCTGGCTATTTCTATCAAGCGGGCACGCCATTTGGCCCTTTTACCCTTCACAGGAAGTCTCTAATGAATCCGCAATTGCCCAAAATTTCGTTCCCAAGTGTCAGAAAAATTTTAATTTTTGTTTTTGCGGGCGCTTTGTTGTTTTCTTCCGGATATGTTTTTGGAGTGAACGGTTTTAATGTAAATTTTAACAAGTTTCCCAAAGCAATAATTTCAAAGGAAGTTCCTCCCAACCACCAAGACGTTAATTTTTCGCTTTTCTGGAAGGTTTGGGACGATCTGGAAGCAAGCTATTACGATAAAACCAAAATAGTACCCAGTCAGTTGGTTTATGGGGCAATTAGCGGAATGGTTGCAGCCGTCGGAGATCCGTATACGGTTTTTTTGCCGCCCACTGAAAACAAGGTCGTTCAGGAAGATTTAAACGGGAGCTTTGAGGGAGTAGGCATCCAAATAGGCTACAAGGGAACTCAACTTGCAGTGATTGCTCCCTTGCCGGATTCACCCGCCGAAGAGGCGGGAGTTAAAGCAGGGGACTTTATTATAAGAATTAAAGATGATGCCAAAAAAATAGATACCGGAACTGTCGGAATGAATTTACCCGAGGCAGTTAAGGCAATTAGGGGATCCAGGGGTACAAAAGTAGAACTGACTCTCTTAAGAGACGGAGCCACAGAACCAATTGTTGTTGAGATGACAAGGGCCCGTCTTGATGTTCCAAGTGTAATTGCCACCTTTGACGAGAAAGACAAAAATATTGCCCACATTAAACTTTTGAAATTTGGTGCAGAAACAGATGCCGAATGGGCAAAAGCGGTAAAAACTATTTCTCAAAATAAAGATTTGAAAGGAGTCATTTTAGATTTGAGAAATAACCCCGGAGGCTATCTGCAGGGTGCAGTTGATATAGCTTCCGAATTTCTAAATAAAAATTCATTGGTTGTTGTTGAAGACAGAGGTACAGAAGTCAAAAAAGAGTTTAGAACTAATAGGCAAGGAAGCTTTACGGGAATCCCGGTTGTCGTTTTAATTAACGGAGGAAGTGCTTCCGCATCAGAAATTCTGGCCGGCGCCCTAAGAGATGAAAGGGGAGTCAAGCTTGTAGGCGAGAAATCTTTTGGAAAGGGAACAATTCAGGAGCCCCAGGAACTTGAGGGAGGAAGCGGTCTTCATATAACCATTGCACGCTGGCTTACGCCCAAAGGAACTTGGGTAAATGAGAAGAGTCTTGAACCAGACGTTAAAATTGAAGACGACCCAAAGACAAGCCAAGATGAGCAGCTCTTGGAAGCAATTAAACTTTTGCAGTAGTTTCCAATTTACAATTTTTAATTTACATTGAATTTTCAATGAATCATTGAATAAATGAAAATTGACTGAAAATTGGAACTTAAAAATTGAAAATTAAGACCATGAAGAAAGTGAGTATCAGAAAACTAGTAATCGGTGGTGCGATTTTCCTGGTTATTCTTGCGGCTACCTTCGGCGGGGCAATCGCCGACAGGATTTTTGGCTTTAAACCTCTTGACGTGCTTTTTCCGCGAATCGGTGGAATGAATCTCAATCAGAAAGTTCTTACCGAGGAGTCTGTTGTGGTTGATGTTGCCGAGCGTGTTTCTCCATCGGTGGTTACGGTTTCGATACAAACCCCGGCAAGACGGGTTTTTGAATTTAATCCTTTTGGCGGCTTCAGTTCCAGAATTCAAGGAGGTCAACCGCAGGATATTGGGACCGGATTTATCGTAGCTTCCGACGGTCTTATCGTTACAAATAAACACGTAGTTTCTGAAACTGGTGCAACTTATAAAGTTATTACCAAAGATAATAAAGAATATCCGGTTCGTGAAATTAGCCGTGACCCTTCAAATGATATAGCCATTCTTAAAATCGATGCTACCGGTTTAAAGCCGGTTGAACTGGGAGATTCGTCAAACCTTAAGGTCGGTCAATTTGTGATTGCGATAGGAACTGCGTTAGGGGAATTTAGGCATACGGTAACAACCGGAGTGATTTCCGGGCTTGGCCGTGGGATTGACGCCGGGAACCCCCTAGAGGGCTATGTCGAAAGGCTGGATGATGTGATTCAGACTGATGCTGCCATAAACCCGGGAAATTCGGGGGGACCCCTGCTTAATTCAGCAGGCCAAGTTATCGGTATTAATGTGGCGGTTGCATCGGGTGCTCAAAATGTCGGATTTGCAATTCCGGTTAATACCGTAAAGAGTGCCCTTGATCAGTTTAAGGCAAGCGGAGGAAAGTTTAGTGCCAAGGCCTACCTCGGAGTTCAGTACCAAATGGTGGATATGCAGACAGCCGTGATGAATAAAATTCCCCAAGGAGTATTTGTGGTTGATGTGATTTCCGGCTCTCCGGCAGATTCTGCGGGAGTTAAGCTAAATGACATTATTACAAAAATAGACGGGCAGGAGATAAGTGACAATCCGCCATCTGGCGGAGGGGGACTCGCGGAAATTATTTCTAAAAGGAAACCGGGGGACAAAATAGAGCTCGAAATCTGGCGCAACGATGAAACTCTTAAACTTTCCGTCACACTTTCCGAGTTCACAGAGTAAAATGAGATATGGCGATTCCAGAGTATCTTAGGGAAATTGCGAACGCAAGAATTGAAGCTTCACAAAGAGGCAAATTAGTGGGATGGGTATTCGATGTGGAAGAGGGTAATGGTGGCCTTGTCCCCTTTGACTCTACTTATAAGGCAGTATTTGATAAACGTATAGAAGTAGTTTGTTTTGGGTGTGATGGTGACACTTATGGCGGTTTATCTTTATTAAGACTGTCACGACAAAATGATTATAGTCATGCAGTTTTGGCTGAAGAGAAAGCAAGGGAGCATGGAAAAATGCACGCCCAGAAAGGTGAACAATGGTTTATTGTCAGGATTTTTGGCTAAATAAGGGGATGTCTTTTGTGGCTAATTATTTTTTGCTTTCTTCCAGAAATTTGGCAAGGCTGGCACGGGCAGCTTCTTCCACTTTTTTGTTTCTCTCTTTCAATGCTCCCGCTTGCTTCATCGTTTCTTCATGCCCCAATATGGTAGGTTGAGGATTGACAGGAAGGGCCTGGTGTTGTGCAGCTTCCCAACGACTCTGGCCCGGTTCGTATTCCACGCTTCCCCCTACGTGTACGGCGTGTCTAATAACGTTTCTTTTGGGTAACATATATCTGTATTTTAGCTTAAATTCCTGGTCAATTCAACGATTTTATCTAAATCTCCGTCAACTATTGCTTCCAAATTTCCCCAGGATTTTCCGATTCTATGGTCAGTGACGCGATTTTGCGAGAAGTTGTAGGTGCGGATTTTCTCGGCTCTCATTCCGCGGCCGATAACGCTTCGATATCCGGCAACGGTTCGCATTTTTTCTTCCTCCTGTTTTTCGAAAAGCTTAGCCCGAAGAAGATTCATGGCAATTAATCTGTTTTGTTCCTGAAATCTTTCTCTTTGGGAAGTAACCACAATTCCGCTCGGTCTGTGAGTAAGTCTTACCGCAGTTGAAACTTTTTGAACATTTTGGCCTCCTTGGGAAGAAGAGTGAAAAAACTGAATATCAATATCGCTAGGATTTACGGAAACTTCCGACTCTTTTATTTCCGGAAGGACAACCACGGTTGCCGTTGAGGTGTGGACGCGGCCGTGTCTTTCAGTTGTCGGAATTCTTTGGACCCTGTGGACCCCAGATTCGTTTTTAAGTGCGTCAAAAACTCCCAAACCTGTAATTTTAACAACGTTATCATCTACCCCGGCTATTTTCCATCCTTTTTTGGCTACATAGCGCACGTACATGCGGAGTAAGTCAGAAGCCCAGATTTTGGCTTCATCTCCGCCGGTTGCACCGCGGACTTCTAAGTAAAAAGTTTGAGGTGATTCCATTAGAATTAGGCTTGCTTACGAAGTTCAGTCAAGCTTTCCGGCCTTTCGGCCTCTTCTTGGATTTTCTTTAAGTGCTTTAAGCGTCTTTTTTCGGTTTTGGAAACGGTCTTTTTGGCAGCACCTGCACGTCTTGTCTTGAATGCCTCAACCCGGCCTGCGGTATCCACAAACTTCATTTGCCCCGTATAAAAAGGGTGGCAATTGTAGCAGACTTCGACGCGAATTTCGGGAACGGTCGCGCCCACGGTAAAAGTGTTGCCGCAAGCACAAGTAATTTTGGCATCAGGGTACCAAGTTGGATGAATTTTTGCTTTCATGAAATGAATTTTACCAAATTTGAACTTAAAACTCAAAGACATATTTGTTCATTCTTTGCTTGCCCAAAGAATGAACTAAGAAAGTGCCCGCCTGATAATTTTTCTACTGAATTTCCGTTTGCTCATGTCTTGTCTCTCAAACTCCTCGGTCAAGCTTTCGTCGGACTATTGGACTTTTAAATTGTATTCGCAAACTCCAATTCTAGTGAAAAATTAAAGGCGTTTTGTTTTTTTATATTCTGCGATAATTACCCCAATAGCAATTATCGCGGCTCCGATTATGAAAGGAAGCGTGATTTCCTCTTTAAGCCAGAAAATTGCCAGTGGTGTTGCAAAGATGGGATAAAGATAGGCGAAAAGGCCGCCTTCGCCGATTTCAATGGTTTTTTGAGCTTTATGCCAAAGCCAATAGGCTAAAGTTCCGGATAAAAGAGCCATATAAATAACTCCCAGGTGATAGGAAATTGGTATCTGGTATATGGTATCTAGTATCTGGGGTAGAGGACGAGAAAAAAGAGCGACGGGCAAAATTGTTAGAAATCCGACGATAAAAGAAAGATTGGTCAAAAAAATAGGTGAAAGCTCCCGTCTTAAAAGGACTTTGCCGATAACGGCGGTTGCCACGCCGATCAGTAATGAGGCAAACACCAAAAGGTTTCCGGTTAGGCCGACTTCTCCGTCTCCATTTTTGAGAATTGGGCCAAGAATTATCACTACGGTTCCTGCAAGTGCAATTCCGATGCCCAGCATTTCCCGTCTGGTTACCTTTTCTTGTAAAAACCACACACCTGCAATTGCAACCATTATAGGACCCGCAGCCGAAATTAAAGTTCCGTATAGTGCCGTTGTTTTTTCATATCCCAAGAACAAAAATCCTAAAGTAACGGTTGAGGTTAGGAAAGAGTAGAGAATTACCAACCAAAAAGTTTTCGGCTCTTTTGGAAGATGAAAGCCGGTTAGTAAGAAAATGAAAACTGCGGCAAGTGCGGCTATAAAAAATCGATAAGTCAAAAATACCAGGGGAGAAAATCCTCCCAAAGTATATTTAATAACCGGCCCGGCAACTCCCCAAATAAAAGCAACAATTAGAAAAAGAATATAAGATTTAATTCTCGGAGTAGTTTTTTCAGGCAGCATATTTTTTTACTACATCACTACGTATTGATGTAGTGATTAATATTTCCAGCAAGTTCGCTAAGAGGGAGTGTTTCTTGGGTACCCGTGCTCATGTTTTTAACAACTACCGAACCTGTTTTGGTTTCTTCGGGGCCTATCACTATAACAAATGGTACGCCCTTTTTATCAGCGTATTTTAATTGTTTATCCAACCTTGTGTTGTCATCCGGATAAAGCTCTATACTAACTCCGACTTCTCGAAGTTTTTTTGCTACTTTGATTGATTGAACTAGTAAATCGGGTGAAAAAACTGTTACTAAAACTTGCGAAACCGTTTTAGGCTTGGGGATTAAATTGAGCGCCTCAAGCGCCTCTAGCGTCCGATCGAACCCAAAAGCAATTCCGGTTCCTGCAATGTTTTTTCCGGTAATTCTTTCAATCATTCCATCGTATCTCTCGCCGCCACCAACCGAACCACCAAATGCTGCAGTAGAGTACCCGGGAATTATCATTTCCCAAATTGGGCCCTGCGAATAAGAAAAAGATCTTGCTAATGTTGGTTCGAACTTAAAGTTTTCTCTAGAGAAACCCGATTTTTCCAAATACTGAAAAATTGTAAGAAGTTTTTCATCGGGTTTCAGATTTTCTACCTTGGTAAGGAAGTTTTTGGCATCATTTTCACTAAATCCTTTTTTAATTATTTCTTTAATAACTTCGTCTTTACCTATTTTTTTAATTTTATCTATGGCTGCAATCACGGGGTAGGGTATTCCAGCAAGAAGATCACGGTTATTTATTAAGGCAACGACATTGGTAAATCCTAAGGATTTATAAAGGTCAATACTTACTGCGATACACTCGGCATCGGCAATCGGTGATTCTACCCCCAAGATATCGATATCTGCTTGGACAAACTCCCTATATCTGCCTTTCTGGGGTTTTTCTGCTCTAAAAGCAGATTGAATTTGGTATCTCCGGAAAGGAAAAATGAGTTTATCAAAATATTGCCCAACGACTCTTACAGTTGGAACGGTTTGGTCGTAACGCAAGGCAACTTTTCTTCCCCCCGGGTCTTCAAATTTGAAGAACATTTTTTCATCCTCTCCAATCTCTCCCTTAAAAAGTTCAAGTGGTTCCAGCGTGGGGGTTTCAAGTGGCTCAAAGCCCCATCTTTCAAAAACTTCAACCATTTTTTGCCTAAGCCACGCACGCTTTCGGGCATCTTCCGGCAAAAAGTCCCTAAAACCCCTTAATGTTTGGAATTTTTTCATATTATCTTGATTTTATCATTCATTTTTGCACAAAGTAAATTATAGGCATTGGTTCAATCCCATATCTCAATCTTAAAATATTAGTTGTTTTTGCCATATTGGGAATTTCTTCCCAATTAACCCAAACCGGATTGGGTAAGATTTTCGATCTGTTAAGTATTTCAAAAACCATTCCTTCGGCAGCATATGAAGCAATTACTCGCTTCATTACATTCAATTGTTCTATTTTGTCTTTTTTAGTCATACCAATGTGATTTATCATGCAATCCTTCCAAGCATCTAAGATATCGCTAGATACTAATTCTGATTTATCTTTCAAAAAACTTTTATAAATAAAATTAAAAAACATTTCATAATCTTTCACAAATTTTTTCTGAAAATCAGTATATAATTTTACAGGCGGTAGATATTTTCTTAATAAAATCTTACCTTTTTTTATTAGCAATCCACGAAATTTTTCGGAAAGGTATCTAATTTTTTTATCTCCTAATATTTTTCTTGATTTAATAAAAAGATAAACAGCATTTGTATCGGCAACAATTTTGGTATAAGTTGTATTTGGGTTTTTCAGTATTATATTTTTAATAAACCACTTTTCCTTCCCATGTTGAGTTGTCATTCTTGGCAATTCCGTATATTTATCAAGTTTTTTCCCCTCAACTACAGAGTTGATGTCAATATCAAAGTTTACCCATCGACCATTCTTTTTATCTTCTTTAATTTGTCTTGGTGGACACTCCCAACTAATAAAAGATATCGGCTGATCATTTTTCCACAAGTCAATTAATCTTTCCCAATTTTCTGGCGGGAAAGAAAATTTCTCCTCAATTTGATTTAAGATTTTTGTATCCATATTTTATTTTAAAAATTATCTACAATTGTTCCGTCTTTTCGTTTTTCGTGTAAAACATAAAATTTAGGTAATGGTTCTATTCCTTTTGCTTTTCTAAGAGCATCAATAGTTTGAGAAATTCTTGTCGAATCATTCCATGCAAGAATTACGTTATCTCCAAATATTAAATCCAAAAAATATCCTTCAACGGCAAAATATCTAATACAATCAATCGCAAATTGTCTAAATGCAATAAGTGGTAAATTAGGATCTGGATTTGTGTGATCAACTAAAATATTCGTCATAATATCGATAATATTACTAGGTAAATAGGGAAGCAGGTCTTCAATTTTTGTTTGTTCATATATTTTTAAATATTTACTGAATATTTCTGGGCCCAGAAGATTTGACCATGTATCAACTAAAATTGCACCCGGCCACATTTCCTTGATAAACCTTTGTTCAGAATAATTTGTGTATTTGGCTATTGCCTGCATAGTTTCTTTTTCGCCGTCGATTCGTAGGCAAGCAGGGTATAAACAATAAGGATTATCATCAGCCATAATCTTTAAATAAATTGCTGATGGTTTATCGAGCCTACCGCCTACATTTCTCGCAAGTTTTCTTTCAAGAATCATTTTCGGTTGGGTAAATTGATAATCTGAATCAAAACCATCTTTTGGATCAGTTTGGGTATAAAGACGATATAACCTTTCAGTTTCTGGGTCGTATCTCAAACTTGTTCCTCGGGGGCATATCCAATTTATGACAATTGGAGTATTAATGTTTAAAAAACCTTCGAAAAAAAGCTGCCTAATTCTAGCTGGTCTTTCCCAGGGAACCACCGAAGTTTTCTCTATAGAATCCATCAAAGCATTTGTCGACTTTCTTGCATTGTCTACATTGTTTTGGTTAACTTCGCTATTATTTTTATTTAAGAAACTTCGAGCTTGTTCTGCCTTTCCCAAATAACGGGCAATTAATCTATTGTTAGAATTCTTATTTTGTGTCTCTTGTTCGTTATTACTCAAGACTACTTTTGTTCTAGTAATCTCTATATTTTTTAATTTTTTTGCGAGGCTTTTCTCATCCACTCTTCTTTTTATAACAGGGCCACCACCTGGTGCTCTAGATCTGTAATCTGCTAATCTGACTGCTCTTTTAAAGCCCTTTTCACTTGATTGATTTTTGTTTATAGTAACTCCCAATACTTTATTATCTTGAATTAATCTTTTAACTCGTGTTGGATTTACTCTGATATTTCGTGCAACCTCCAACACAGAAAAAGATGGGGGAGTTTCTCCAATAGAAGTCCAAGGCCTTGAAAGCCTTTCTAAAGATTTTGATATTTCTTTTGATTCAGACATAAAATAACCCCCGTTCGCTAACTCCCGAAATAATTTCGAGAATCAGAGAACGAGGGTTGTCCATTAAAAAAGGACCCTCGCGGTCCCATCTCTGTTCCCCGCCCTTATGAGTGGCGGGACTTCTTGGTCCCAGCTCCGCGGTTTGCGACACTAGGTATTTCTTTTTATACGGCTGAAATTCTCCGTCGAGTATTTGGCTCGCTGCTTCTGGATCGTGACTCCAGTACAAACGCTTTGATTAACTTTAAGAAGTATACTTTAATCGGTTAAATTTGTCAATGGATTCGACTTCGCTCACCATTGACCCTGAGCTTGTCGAATGGGTCAAATGGATTCGACTTCGCTCACCATTTTATTCACTCAAGTATAAATACCGTTCTTACTGAAGTTTTACCGTCAACTTCATCGGTTACATAAATGATGCGACTTTCGTCTTTAAGGTTTGCGGTTTTGGTTTTTGTCATTTTATTGTCGCCGAATAGGAAAACTAAAGTATTTTTAGCTGTAGTTACTTCAGAACCATCTCCCATCGAAACTTTTATTTTTGGTTCCAAAACAGGAGAGGTAATCAAAACTCTTTTGGCTTCCAAGACTTCATTTCCGTTTTTAAGCCCCATAGCAACAACAAAATCTCCGATTGCCAAATCTGCCAGTTTAACTTCTTTGGCGGTTTTGACCGAATTAACAAAAACAGTGTCTGGTGTAGTTGAGGATTGTTTGATTTCGCCCGTGGCTGTTTTAATCTGTAAAGTATTTTCGGAAATGTCTGTTATTGTTCCTATGAACGCCTTTGGTTTTTTAAGTACCTCGTCAACTTTTTGTTGCACTCTTTCCCTTATTGAATCAGTGGCTGATGAGGATTCAGATGCCGGAGTCGGGGAGGGGGTATTTATGGCTTTGGCAAATTCACTGGAATAAACCAGGACAAGATTGATTGATACACTTTCCCTGTTTTCGGAAAATGCAGAAATCACGAGTTGATTTACGCCGGCGGTAAGTTCAATCTCGCTTTCAAAAGCTCCACCGGCTTCGGTTTTGACAATATAATCAGCATTTTCGGTTGAGATTACCACCTGCGAATTTGGTTTGGTTAAACCGCTAATTTTTACAGTGTTTTGGGTTATGACTGCTCCGTCTTCCGGGGAGGCTAAAGTAATTGACGATTCAGGTTTTGGTGAGGGGGTTTGTGAGGCCGAGGAATTTCCGTTTGTTCGGTTCGACAAAGCTATGTTTGCGCGCCAGACGCCGAAAGCAATTATTAGTCCCAAGATGCTTCCTGCTAAGATTGCAAAGAATATTTCCTTTCGCATTTATGCGTCATTAATATATGCTAAAACATCCCCCTTGTCAAAGAAGGGTCGTTTTGTTAGGATGCAAGAGAATAAGCAAATCTACAAATAACCCAATAAGCAAATAAATATTTGAATGATTAAATAATTGAACAATTTGAAATTTATTTGTAGATTTGAAATTTGCTTATTTGCTTATTTAACATGGATATCACTTATCTCGGCCATTCTAGCTTCAGAATAAAGACTAAAACCACAACTCTGGTCACTGACCCGTTTGATCCTGCCATGGTTGGTCTTAAATATTCACCGGGCGAGGCTGATATTGTGACAATCTCTCATGAGCATGCGGACCACAATCAGAGCCAGCAAGTCTCCGGAGTTAAAAAGGTAATTGAGGGGCCGGGTGAATATGAAATAATGGGCGTTTCAATTTTAGGTTTTCCTTCGTACCACGATGATGAAAAAGGGGCAAAACGGGGTAAAAATACGATTTATGTAATAGAGGCAGACGGGTTAAGACTGGCCCATTTAGGCGATTTGGGCCACACACTTTCGGAAGAACTTGTGGAAGATTTGGGGGATATAGATATTTTGATGATTCCGACAGGCGGAGACTTTACAATTTCACCGGCGACTGCGGCAAATGTTGTTCAAGACATTGAGCCATCTGTCATTCTTCCCATGCATTATCAAACGGAGGGACTTAACCCAGAGACTTTTGCCACCCTTTTACCCGTTGAGGATTTTCTAAAAGAGGTCGGATTGACGGTTGAAAGGCTGCCCAAGCTTTCAATTAAAAAAGAAGAGCTAGATACGATTACGTCAAAGGTTGTTATTCTTGAAAAAAGATAATGGATACCACAGTTTCTGTTAGGATTCCGCCCCACTCTTCGGAAGCCGAAGAATCTGTCCTGGGAGCCTTGCTTATAGACCGCGACGCGGTAATTGCCGTTGCAGAATTTTTAAGGCCGGATAATTTTTACGATGAGCGCCATAAAAAAATTTACGAATGTTGTTTGGCTCTTTATGAAGAACGCGTCCCCATAGACGTTTTAACCGTTGCCGAGAGACTAAAAAAAATAAAGTTTTTAAAAGAAGTTGGCGGGGCAACGTACTTGGCCGAGCTTGCAAATAAGGTTCCCACAGCAGCCCATGTTGAACACTACGGAAGAATTGTTAAGGAATCTGCGACAAAACGGTCGCTTATGACGGCTGCAAGCAAGCTTTTAGACCTTTCATTGGATGAAGGATTAAATGCAGATGAGCTTTTGGACAAGGCAGAAGCTGAAGTTTTTTCGCTAACCCAACGATATCTTTCACAAAGTTTCACCCAAGTTAAAGATGCATTGGCAGAGAGCTTTGATAGGCTTGACGAACTTCATAAAAGGGGGGAGGGACTGCGTGGGGCCCCCACTGGATTTAAGGATTTGGATGACACGCTGGCGGGAATGCAGAAATCAAACCTTATAATTTTGGCGGCAAGACCCGGTATCGGGAAAACTTCACTGGCTCTTAATATTGCCCAGAATTTGGCCGTTAAATACAAAAGACCCGTTGGTTTTTTCTCGCTTGAAATGAGCAAGGAGGAGCTTGTGGATAGACTTTTGGTTGTTCAGGCTGACATTGACGCTTGGCGCCTTAAAACAGGCAAACTTGACGATGAGGATTTTACCAAACTCTCAAATGCAATGGGGGAACTTGCCGAGGCACCCCTTTACATTGACGACACTCCCGCACTTTCCATTTTGGAAATGAGAACCAAAGCAAGAAGGCTTCAGGTTGAGGCCGGAGGAATTGATCTTTTGGTGGTGGATTATTTACAGCTTGCAAGGAGTAGACAATTGGAAAACAGGGTTCAAGAAGTTTCGGAAATTTCTCAAGGACTTAAAAACTTAGCCCGGGAGCTTAAAATTCCAATTCTGGCAATTTCCCAACTTTCCCGGGCAGTAGAAAGTCGGGGAGGCAAAAGGCCGCAGCTTTCGGATTTAAGAGAATCGGGGTCAATTGAGCAAGATGCAGACGTTGTTATGTTTATTTGGAAGGAAGATGATGAAAATTCGGAAAATATAACCCTTGATATTGCCAAGCATAGAAACGGCCCGTTAAAATCCATCCAGCTTTACTTCAAGGGGGATAGAATCAAGTTTTACGGCAGAGAGACTAAGCATAAGAATTAGTCGATCTGACACAAGGTTCTTGAGTGTGGAGAAATAACCCTATTTATATTTTTCTTTCTTTTCCTAATTGAGCTTGCCATTCTTTTACTACTAGCCTTGTTTTTATTAATAGTTCATCCCTAAATATTGATCCACCATTGGGATGAAAATATTCTCCTTGGTCTTTTAGTTCTTGGTCCATGTGATCATGTTCTGTAATAAGCATTTCCCATGCTTGAGGTATTTCGCCCCGAGCTGTTTGATCAATTATTCCTTCTCTTTTCGCAACTTGATGTGTATTTTGTCATTTGTGCCGAGGGTGGGAGTCCCTTCAAGTCCGCTCAAGGTAAACTCTTTTGTGGCCAAGGAGAGAGTCGAACTCTCACGGGGTTTAAAGCCCCACACGATTTTGAGTCGTGCGTGTATACCATTTCACCACTTGGCCTTAAGGCGTATTTTACCATTTGACAGTCAATTTATCACGGAGTAAGTTAAGAATATGATGAAGACTTCTAAAATTAGACATGCTACCGAAAATTTTGTTTGGAGAGTTTTTGATGAGTTGGAAAAGAAAATTGATAAGTTAGATCAGAAACTGGATAGTAAGTTTGACAAGGTTATGGAGCAGCTAGTTGACATTGCCGGGCAGTTTAAAAAATTTGATGAGGAAAGAGTAATAATGGCAGACAGACAAAGGAATCATGAGGATAGAATTGAAAAGCTGGAACACACAGTCTTCAAAACTTCACAGATTTAGACTACAATAGCTTCGTATGATTAACGCTACCGATTTAAAAGCAGGGATTGCCTTTTTGCATTACGAGAAACCGTATCAGGTCATAAAATATAATTTGATTAAGTTGGGGCGGGGCAGTGCATACGTTAAAATTACGGCCAGGAATCTTGAGACAGGGGGAATAGACGAGATTTCATATCAGTCTAACGCAAGTGTTGATGAAGTTAATACTTACAAAAAAAAGCTTCAATATCTCTACAAAGACGCTTCAAGCATTGTTTTTATGGATCCTGAAACTTATGAACAAGTTGAAATTGACGCTTCCGTTTTAGACGGTCAGGAAGTTTTTTTGAAAGAAGGAGACAGTGCGGATGTTCTTTTTTGGTCCCTCGATTCCGCTCGGGATAAAGTACTCACGGTCGAGTTACCACCGAAAGTGGTTTTGGAAGTTAGGCAAACTGACCCCGGCGTTAAGGGCAATTCGGCTACCAATATTTACAAACCGGCGATTTTGGAAAACGGACTTAAGGTCAAAGTTCCGCTTTTTATAAAAGTCGGGGAGAAAATTCGTGTTGATACGAGAACCAAAGAATATATAGAGAGAGTAAAGTAAAACTCAAAGAATCCAAGATTCCAAAACTCCAAGCAATCTAAAAATTAAAAAATTCAAATTTTAACTTTTGATTTTAATTTGTTTTGAGATTTGGAGATTTTGAGTTTTGGAGTTTTATGCTAGTAGCCACCAGAAGGTAGCGAGAATGGTGACCACTTGGGTTGCCAAGCCGGGCAAAACGGAAGTATCAGTCTGAATAGACTTTTTAAAGGGAATCCACTTTTCTTCTATAAACTTACTCTTCTTGTCTAAAAAGTAGTACGGAGCTTCGATTAAATCCGGTAAGGCGGAGGCAAGACAGGCAGCAAGGATGACTATGGCATGGGTGGTATCCGGTAAGGCTTGGTAGGCGATATATCCGCCCAAAGCTAAAGATGCGACAACATCTATAATGACAATTGTTTTGCTTTGCTTTGTAACCTCGCCGTATTTTTTCTTTTCGGTATTAAGGTGGGGATTCCAGTGGGGGACTTTCTCAAGTATGAAATGACTGGCAAAAGCCAAAGGAATTGAAATTAACGGATTGGGAATTTTTGTGGCTATAGCTGCTGCGACAACCACATGTGGAGTTTCCAACATCAGTAAGAATTATGATATACCGTCTTTTCACGCAAAGTCAAATGATGCTTAACAAAAAGACATTCGGTTGTCGACAAATTTTTTGAAAACACTCCTCACGGCAAATACGATATTATTATTTGAATTCATTCGTCGCTTGGCGTCTCACCAGCACAAATATCTCTTATTAGAATCATATTTTTTTGGTGCTGATTCGACACATTTCAAAAAATTATCGTCAACCTCTGTTTAAATTTAGAAAAAGTGCTTATGATATACCGTCTTTTCACGCAAAGTCAAACGAAATGCTATACTTTTCAAGGAACTAAAGAAAATGATAGAGAATATTTTAATTAGTCTATCCGGAATTCTGGTTTCTCTCTTTATTTTCTGGAAGAAATTAAAAGAAGATTACACTTCGGGCATAATTTTTACTTCGTCTTTCTATATGCTTTCTTTACTGGGGATAGCTTTAGTACTCTCCAGATTCTTTTTCCCTTTGTGGTGGTTTTGGTCGGGGTTTTTAGGAGTTTCCCTTGGTTTCGGAATAAGTTTAATCAGATTTAACTTAAGGTTCTACGAAACACTTGAGGCTACTTTTGCAGCCCTTTCTCCTTGGCTCGCCTTGGTACTTTTGGCGGATTCGGTTAGAAATGCAAGTTTAATTTCCTTTTTAGCTTTTTTTATGGTGTTGCTCTTAATTACTTTTTATTATTTTTTGGATTCGCAATATAAAAATTTCCACTGGTATAAATCGGGTAGAGTAGGAATTTCCGGGGTAATCACACTTGCGCTTTTCTTTTTATTAAGAGGTGTAATTTCTACTTTTTTTCCTTTTGTGATATCCTTTGTTGGTAAGTATGATGCGGTATTTTCGACAGCTCTGGCATTTTTATTTTTTCTTTTAACCTACAAACTTAGTAAAAGCGAATGAATAAAAAAACCGAAACACAATTAAGATTTCCTGCAAACTTGCTTCGGCCCATCGGCCTTTTTTTGCAAAGCCGGCTTTCCGGTCTTAAAAAAAAGAAAAAGGATATTGAAAAAGAAGATCCCTTTAAAGATACATCCAGAATTTTGGATAATGCCTCTCCGGACACAGAGGCTGCCGAACAGTTTGGCCACGCAAGAACTTCGGCAATAAGGCAGGAAATAACCAGAAAAATAATTCAGACAAGAAAGGCCATGGCGCAAGTAAAGATAGGGAAGTATGGCATTTGTGAAGATTGTGGAAAGATGATAGACACCGACCGCCTTATGATTTATCCCGAGGCGACTCTTTGCAAAAGCTGTGCGGCAAAAAGGGAGAAATAAAGTTTTCTGCGCGCTACAGACTTCTCAAAAACTCTCGTCGACGTACCCTAAATTAACGGCATTTTCACTCCTCGCTTGGCGTCTCAAAGGCACAAGTATCTTCTCTTAAAGGAAAAGTTTTTAGGTGCCTTTTCGACACATTTTTCGAAGTCAGTCGCGCTTCGAAAAGAAGCAATAAATGATAGAATAGGAGCAATGGAACCAAAGATTGTTTATCAAGACGATTCGTTAATGGTTATCGATAAGCCGGCCGGGTGGATTGTAAATGAAGCCAATACGACAACGAGTCAGCCGGTTGTCCAAACTTGGTTGAGAGAAAATTTTAAATATCCGATTGTTAGCACTACGCAACTACGTAGTGGTGTAGTGCACAGACTTGATAAAGAAACCAGTGGTTTATTGATAATTGCCAAAACCAAAGAAGCGTTTGAGAATCTTCAGGCACAGTTTAAGAATAGGGAAGTGAAAAAGACGTATCTGGCTTTGGTTCATGGCAAAGTTGAACCAAAAGAAGGAGA
>Ga0208375_1002275_pt1 | contig 18548 bp, 8 predicted proteins | sample RifOxyD1_FD_184038 | JGI IMG/M metagenome (GOLD analysis project Ga0208375, IMG submission 184038) | Soil microbial communities from Rifle, Colorado - Rifle Oxygen_injection D1 (SPAdes) | ecosystem: Environmental > Terrestrial > Deep subsurface > Rock core/Sediment | place: Rifle, Colorado... | reverse complement strand
ACAGGAGGGCTCTGACTGGAAACATACGTTTCTAGTGAAACCATCCTGGATGAAGCAGGAACTTAACCTGGCAGCCTTTACGGGTTGTTATAAATAAGAAAGCAGACCCTATCGTGAAGTATTTCTCGATACCAAATCTACGGGCGGCAGTTACCCAAGAGGTCACAGAACCATGGAAGCTGCCGGCCGCGGATTACGCGCAGTTCGGCAACGACAAGGACAAGTACCGGCAGTGGTGCCAGCACGTCAAGACCAGGCACCATTTCATCTCGACCTCCGAGGGCGTGACTGCCGGGGTCCGGGTGTCCAAGGTCCAGGGAAACAATGTCCGCCTGCTCCACGGCATTGTCGTGGACTATGACGGCACCCTACCTGACCGGCCCAAGGACTATCTGCTGAACCAGACCCACTCGGAGTTTGTGCCGTCGTGGCTGATCCGTACGTTCAGTGGCAATGGCCGGTTGATCTGGGAGTTCCAGCGTCCGGTCCAGATCATATCGGACGACCACTACCGCAAGTTCATCGCCTCGGCCAACCGCAGGCTCAACCTGCGTCGGTGGCTGGCAGGCATAGAGACCGAGACGACCGCGGACCCAGCCCATTACTTCGAGATGGGCCGGGAGTGGATCGAGATCGGCGGTCCGGACGCCACCATCAACACGGCCATGTTGGAACTGTGGTCCTTGGAAGCTGTGAAGGGGATGAACTTTGCTTCTTTGGATCCGTCGTCCACCGTGCTCTACAAGGTGCCGTTGGAAGACGTGGCCCGGGCGGTACAGGAACGGTTCCCCAACAAGTGGGTAGGCCCTTTCACGCTCAAGTCCCGGGGCTGCCGGTTCTGGGACCCCTCCGCGGACAACGAGTCCTCGGCTGTCGTGTTCGAGCACGGTATGTTCTGCTTTACCGGAGGCCAGTCCTTCGTGCCATGGAAGCAGATATTCGGGCGGGAGTTTGTCGAGCAGTTCGAGGCCGACAAGATCACCCCGCTGCTGGATCGCACAGCCTATGACGGACGGGCCTTCTGGCTGCGGGACACCGACGACCAGGATGTGTGGCACGAATGGAGCCGCGACGACTTCAATCAGGAACTGCGCTGCATGGGATACCGGTCGACCCGAAGTAAGGACGAGCCTGCCTCGGACGTCGACAAACTGGAGAACGCGATCAAGAAGTCGCGGCGAGTATCCAAGGCCATGCCGTTCCTGTATTACCCGACAGGGATCATCAGCTACAAAGGGGAACGGTACCTGAACACCTGTAGCGTAAGGCCCCTGCCGCCAGCCCCGCCGATGGACGCCAAGATGACGTTCGCGGACGGCAAGCGTCACTTCCCGTTTCTGTACACGTTCTTCAAGACCCTGTTCTGCGAGACCAACCTGAACGAGGACGAGTTGTTGGCCGAAGCTGATACGACGGAAGAGAACGAGTCCATGGTGCAGCTGGAACGCCTGCTGGCGTGGATGAAATACTTCTATGTGCATGCGCTGGATGGAGAGCCGCGGCAGGGGCAGGCCATCGTGCTGGCGGGTCCGGTAGGCAAGGGCAAGACCTTCTTCTATCGCGGCATACTGGCCGGTATCATGGGCGGCACCTCGGCCGACGGTTCGGCGCACCTGGTGGACGGGCAGACATGGACGTCCATGCTGGTGAAGGCACCAGTCATTGCGATCGACGACACGCAGGCAGGAGCCGACTATCGGGATACGCTCCGGTACTCCGCCCGGTTGAAAAAGTACATCGCCAACGCGTCCTTCGTCTACAACGAGAAGTTCGCCAAGCAGGGCGAGGTTCCCTATTTCGGGCGCTTTGTGATCTGTTGCAACCTCGATTCCGAGTCAGCACGTATCATCCCGTCCATGGGCATCAGCAACCGGGACAAGGTGATGCTGTTCAAGACGTCGGCGCAGATAGTGCGCTTCAAGTCCTTCAAGGAAATGGATAACATCCTGGCCAAGGAACTGCCCAACTTTGCGCGGTTCCTGTTGGATTGGGACATTCCCGAGGAACACCTGTCGGCCGAGGCGCGGTTCGGCATCAAGCCCTACCAGCACCCCGACCTGCTCAATGAGTCGGTGCAGCAGGGGACCGAGGGCATAGTGTTGGAGGCCTTGAGCAAGTTCCTCAAAGAGAACGTGGCCAAGCGTCCGTCGGCGGGAACCGACGATGGCGTGATATGGCGCGGATCGGTGACCGAGTTGTTCGGTGACATGAGTGCGCAGATGCCGGATATCTTCCATGATATCCGTCCCCGCGCGCTCGGCATATCCCTTGGAAACCTGGCCAAGAACGGATATGGAATAACCAAGGTGCGGGACGAGGACAGCGGGTTGTGGCAGTGGCAGTTACAAACGGACCTGTTAAAGAGGAGGGCGATCAGTGAAGGAGTCTTCGACGATAGTGAGAGACTTCTGTCCAAACTGTGCGTTGAAGCACATCGCACAGGCAAGGACATTGATACTGGAGACGAAGAAGGGATATCCGCACCACGTGTGGTATGCGATGGGGCACATGGCGGAAGCGGAGGACGAGTTGATCTTGAGGATGCCGGAGATGGCGAACCGGATACGACAGGAGCGACTGAAACTTGAGGCGGACTACCGGTACGTGCCGGAGTTCCAAACGTTGTTGTACGCAATCGCAGAGGAGGCAGGACGTGTCGAGGTTGACAAAGAATCAGAGGTTCATTATCGGTTCGTGGAACGCGGAGAAGTCCCTGTTCGGTGCGCTGGTCAAGCAGCCGGACCCCAACAAGATAACGACCCTGGAGGCCGTGACGGCGTGGGCCCGGGACAACCTGACGTTGGGTGAGTACGACGTGATCGTGGTGTTGCCGGGGAAACTGGAAGTTTACAAGCAATGAGAATTCCATGTCGACGCAGAAAGGGGATGTAATGGGTCATCCTGAAATACGATACGAGACACTCGAGGACTATGAGCATGACCTCCGTCAGGGCTACCCAAGTCGGGCCATAATGTCCGGTGACGATCGATATGAAACGGCCAGGATAAGACTAGTCATGGGGTTTTCCGGCGATGGCTTTTCGTTGGTAGCGGCGGACAAACCCGAGAAACCATCTGCTGCCGCGTCGTCGTCGTGCAAGCCCACGAACCCGAAGGACATCGTAGGCAGCACCAAAGTTCCAATGGGTCTGTGGCCCGAAACGGCCACGGCACTGGGGTCCATTGCCTTCCTGAACGGCGCGCTCAAGTACGGGCGCACCAACTGGCGGGTGGCCGGAGTCCGGGCCTCGATATACGTCGACGCCGCCAAACGTCACATCGCAGCTTGGTGGGAAGGCGAAGAGGTTGACCCCGACGACGGCGTGCCACATCTCGGCGCAGCCTTGGCCTGCCTTGCCATCCTTGTCGACGCGAGGGCTGCCGGCAAGTTGGAAGATGATCGGCTGGTAGCGGGCGGATACCGGCAGCTGATGACGGAACTCACTCCGTTGGTAGCTGCCCTGCAGGAGAAGCACAAAGGAGACCGCACGGAACCTCGTCACTACACCATAAAGGATAACCTAGCGAATGTATAAGCACGTCGCCATAGACCCCGGGTCCTCATCCGGGGCAATCGCCGGCATCGACGAACACGATGTTGTCTCGGTAATCAACATGCCAGGCACCATGCTGGATCAGTTCAACTTCCTGCGTGATGCCAAACATAACAATCCTGTTATAACTTGCTGCTTGGAAGATGTCGGCGGGACCCGTCCCGGCAACATGGCCAAGTCGGCCCGCACCTTCACGACCCACGTAGGGGGTCTGTATATGGCCCTCGTGGCGGTAGGCATATCCACATTCCGGGTTCTGCCCGCCAAGTGGATGCACAGCGGACTGTTCGGCCAGGTGCCCAAAGGTTCAGAGTATGCGCAGGTCAAGGCCCGCAAGGACCACCTGTATGCCCGGGCACAGGAGCTGTACCCGGGGATCAAGATGAATAAGGACCAGGCCGACGCGGTCTGCATCCTGCATTGGTGTCTGAAAACACAACAGAGGAAGGATATTGTCTGATGATGGTTCTGCTCGATATGGACGGTGTGATTGCGAACTTCTTTTTGGCCGCGGTACGGGCGCATGGCGCGGAGCCGCTGCTGCCCGTGTGGCCAAGGGGACAATGGGACATGGCTTCCACGTTACAACTTAGCCAGCGGGAATTCTGGCAACCCATCGACAGTTACGACTTCTGGTTTTACGACGTGAAGCCGTTCCCCGAGGTCCGCGGATTCTTGAACTACCTGAAAGAGAACGGGCATCAGGTGGTTCCCTGTTCCGTGCCGTCGGGGAACAGGGCAGCGTGTACCCAGGCCAAGCGTGATTGGCTGGACTATCACTTCCCCGAGTTCCATCTGGCGGGTACAGCCAAGTTTGCCAAGGATGGCCGCGGCAAGCTGGCCTTCATGCGGCCCGGCGCTGTTCTCATCGACGACAACGCCAACACCATCCGGGAGTTCCGGAACTTCAAGCGGCAGGCCATCCTGATGCCGTCGACCACCAACTCGTTGGATCCCGACCTGCGGTTCGACAGCGCGAACTACCAGCCGGTGATTCAACAGTTAACCCGGTTGACATTTGCACCGCAATGAGTTACGATCGAACTGAAATCCTATGTGTGCTGTAGACGCCATAACGACAGTTGAGACATACGAACACACCACCGCGGTTCGTCACTATGATCCGGTGATCAAGGCCCGGGCGTACGAGCTGTACCTGCATTCCGGCGGTGACATGACCGACATTGCCCTGCAGTTACAGGTGCCGCGCAACGTCGTGGCCAAGTGGGCCTGTGACGGCAAGTGGTCCAAGCGTAAGGAAATCCTCGCCCTCGAAATCATGAAGGCGGCGGAGTTCAAGTACCGGGACTTCATGCTGACCAACCGCATGGGCACTGTGGAACGCCACGTGCGCATCGGGGCCAAACTGGAAGAGGCGGTGGAGAAGCTGCTCCAGAAACTTGAAGACAATCAGTCGGTAAGTTCAACCGAGGTGCGCCGTCTGGCAGACGCTCTGTCGTCGGTCGCGGCCGTGACGGCGCGGGCCTCGGGCGTGTCGGATCACGACATAGGATCGGATCTGCTGGTAGGCGACAAAGGTAAGGCCAACGGCAAGCAGCCGCTGGTTGTTATTGGGCTGGGACCGTCCATGATCGCGAACGTAACCGACGGCGATGGCAGGCCCATCGACGTAACTGTAACAAAGGAGACCGCAGAATGAGTGAAGCGACCTTTACCACCATCGAGCACGCTGTTATGTTACCGACGATAAGCACGCCGTGGCGCCTTTATATGATGGGCGACTTCCATTACGGCAGCGACCAGTGCGCGGTTGACCAGTTGAAACAGGACCTGAGAACCATGAAGGCCGAGAAGGACGTGCCAGTCAAGCGGTATGTTATTCTCGGTGACGAAACCGACACTGCCTCCACGTCGGAACGGTTCTCTCTGTCGGTGGCCAAACTGCACGACACCACACTGGAGAAACTGGATCGGCATGCCTTGGAGACCAATGTCGAGATGCGCGACATGCTGTCCTTCATGCGTGGGAACCTGATCGCCATGGTTCAAGGGAACCACCATTGGCAATTCACCCGGGACTGCAAGCGGCACGACGTGACCCGGGGGCTATCCAGCACGGAATGGCTGGCCCGGCAACTGGGTGCCCGGTGGGCTGGGTACCTGTCCTATGTTGTCATCAAGGTCACGGCCAAGAACAACACCACCACGTATCGCGTGGACCTGGTGCTATGCCACGGCAAGGCGGGCGGCAAGCTGGTGGGCTCGTCCATCAATCAGGTGGCCGACATGCGGACCATCTTCCCGCAGGCCGATATCCTGTGTTTCGGCCACGACCATCAGCGGAGTGCAACCCCCATGGTTGATCTGACCTGCGAGCCCCTGCCGGGCGGCAAAGATCCACAGGTTCGGCAGAAACTGCATTTCCTGTGCCGGTCGGGCAGCTACCAGAAGGCGTACGTGCCCAATGACACCAGCTACGTGGTGCAGAAGGTGCTGCGCCCGGCGTCCCTGGGCTATGTTTCTTTGGATCTTAAACTCACCAGGCCAGACGTCGGTGAAGTCACCGGGAAGGATCGCCGGGCACGGTTGGAAATGAAGGCGCGGATATGAGCAAGGCAATCCTCAGATTCGACTTGAATGATACCGACGATCAGGAGAAATTTGCCCGCGCGATCAAGGCGGACGATATGTGCTACGTCCTGAGCGAACACCTGGAATGGTTGCGCCAGAAACTGAAGTATAAATTGGAGGGGGACAGCGAAGCCGCCAAGGCCTTGGAGGAATCGCGGGAGAACCTCACCAGCTTAATGCACGACAACAACGTTGACCTCAACGAGATCTGGACCTGACGTTCTTCCTTGGCGTATGGGCGGCCCCGGTTTAATCCCGAGGCCGCCCTTTCCTTCTTTTGTCAAGGTACCGCGAACGCCTCAGCCACGGCTTCCAGTTGTTCCGGTGTCCGGTAGTCTGAGGGTTTACCAGTCAAGGAGTCCCGGCTCCGCACGCTCTTCTTAACCCCGTCGACTGTCCCGTTCACCCGCATGATGGCCCGGGCCGCCCGTTCCAAGTCCTGCCCGTTACCCTCGTTCAGGGCCTTGTAGAACCGGCCGTACAGGTCTTTCAAGGCGGCGCCCCGGGCCGAGTTCAGCACCTTCGCCTTATCGTACCCGTTCAGCTCCGCGGCGGTCATGACCCCATTGAGCAGGGCCTCCAGGTTGGCCTTGATTCTGGGGTTCTTGTAGATGTTGGAGTAGGCATCCCGGTCGGCATAGGTCAGCAGGATGTTGTAGGCGGATTCTGTGGCCTTGTGGAAGCTGACACCCTTGCTCGTGGGTCCGATCAGCGTGGCCAGCCCGGCGTCCTGACGCTGAGCCATGGCCAGCACGGAGAACGGGGCGAATTTCTGCAGCGCGTGGCCTGTCCATCCGCCGAAGGTGCCGTCCTTGTCCAGCAGGATGGCAGCCAGCCCGCCGTTGTGGAAGCCCAGGTCCCACTCAGTACCCAGGCTCTTGCCGGTGGCCAGCTCGAACGCGAGCCGCACGACCTGCGAGGACTTGGACCCGAGGGACGCCAGGAACCCATCAAACCAACGGAAGATTTCGTAGGCTTGCTTGCCCCAGCGGATGTAGACCCGGCGCTTGCCGGTGGGATCCCCGGCGTAGTTCGGGTTGAACTTCCGCATCAAGGGGGTGATGTCGGCGTGGAACTGTCGGCCTTCCTCGTTGTTGAACATCCATGGCGTATCATCGTCGTCGCCCCCACCACCCGCGAGCAGGAAGGAGCCCAGCTGCACCAGCAAGGGCGGAAGCAACATGATATGCAGGAAGGTCATGGGCCAGGTCTGCGTAAAGGCATGCTTGGTTTCGTGAGGCTGCAGGTAGTTCTTGAGGATGCCACCGGTCAGCACGCCGCCGCCCGCCTGATCCCAGGCCGCCTGTGTCCAGCCCCACGAGAACATCGACAGGTTCATAAGCTGCATGAACCGCGGGGTCGCGTAGCTCAACTTGGACAGGTCGATACCGCCGATCGAGGCATTGATGACATTGATCCACGGTTTCACCGCGGTCTTCAAGTCGGGGATCGGCCGTCCTTCCTGTCGCGCCTTCTCCATCTCGCGGGTGGCGAACTGGTGGGCCACGTAGATCTTGTAGGTGTTGAACAGCGAGTCGAACATTATCTCGGTCTGCTGCAACGGGATCGACATGACACCGCGCGCCCAACGGCCGGCCCGCGTGCCAAGGTGTTTCTCGGTCCACCGGACCGCGTTGTCGATATCCTTGGCGATATAACCGATCGGCAGGTCCATGACGTTGTGCCCTTGGGAGAACTGCACCCCGTACTCCTCCAGCATGCGCATCATCTGCATGGTGGATGGGTCCCCGGCCTTGATCCGTCGGCGGAAGTCGACCATGGAATCCTTGCCGGTCCAGTTCTTCGGGTTCCACAGGGACCCGCGGGTCTGGGTCTGCACGGACTCGATACCGGCGATCGCGAAGAACGCGGACAACTGCAGGGCTCCCAGTTTCATCCAGGCATTGGCATGCTCGACCACCCGGACAATGCCCCATGGATCATCGTACCGTTCCTGAATGATGTGCTTGAGAAGGCCCGCCGCTTCGCCACCCACCATCACGTCCATGATATTTTCATCCGCCTGTTTCAGCGCGTACCACTGCAGGATGGACTGGTGCGGGGAATCAACCTGCTCGTACAGGGTCTGGTTCTTCCGCACGTACTGATCAATCAAGGTGCGCAGGGCAGCCTTGGACTCACCGGCCGGTACCGGCACGCCGGCATAGGCCGCCAGATTCCGGGCCACTTGGGACCACACGAACGGGCTCAATAACTGGGCGTCTTCCGCCGGGAACGCCGTGTCGGGGTCGGGCACGATCGCGGGGGCGCCCGAGGCATCGACCATGAGGGCCATCTGGTTCAAGGTCATGTGCTGCAGGGTGGCCGTCATGATGTCGGCGGCGTACTTGTGCGCGGCGTCCAGGATCCCCAGGCTCGCCGGGAGTTTGCCGGCACGGACAAACGCCTCCTCGAAGGAGTCGTATCGTCGGGTCTTGGTCCGCCCGCTGTATTCCCGGGACTTGAAGCTTCGTACAACGTCCCGGAAGGTGCGCAGGAGGGCCAGCCGGTCGGCGTCGGTACGGACATCAATCGCTTCATAGGCCCGTTTCACGTTGTCCCGCTCTTCGCGCTGCTGCTTGCGCAGGATCATGTGCTCTTCCAGCGTGTCGTGGATCTCGCGGGAGGCGTCGGCAAAGTTCATGCCCGGCATGAGCCCCGCGTCCACGAGGTCCCCTCGCTTGATCTGGGCGATCGCGTTGGTCCGGTTGGTGTAGCCCAGCTCTTTCAGGTGGAACAGGAACCGGAGCATCTTATCGCTCACATCATCGATCGGACGGGGCCGGCCCTTATTGTCCTTGGAGACTTCAAGCACCTTCAGGAACTTCTCGGCGCGCTCGGCGGCCACAGAATCAAGGTCCTTCTCCAACTCCAGCTGGGCTTCCCGTTCCAAGGCGCCCAGGAGTCCGAGACCGAAGTAATGGGGCGCGTAGGTCTTGCGGAACCTGAGGTACGGGGCATCCCCAGTGTCCATCAGGTAGGCAGCCTCGGTCGAGATGTCCTGGTGGATGCTGTCCATGATCGCACGGCCCTCACGGGTCAGCGCGTACAGGTCCAGACGGTCAGCTTGACGCCCGGCGGTGAGCAGCTTGGAGTAGGACGACGCGGTCTTCCAGAAGTCCACCACGTCCTGTATCGGCACACGCAGGATGATGCGGCCCGGCATCTCCCGGGGGTTCAACCGGTCGCCGCGGTAATGCTCGGCCACACCGATGCCAGCAGCTTCAATACGTTGCTGCCAGTTGATCGCCCGTTCCGCTGGGGAGGCGTTACGCCCGTCGGCGGTCTGGGACCACGCCTTGTAGGCCTCTGTGATCTCGGAGAACTTGGCCACGATCTTATCGGCCAGAGCGGTAGGAAGCGCCTTGCGGATGGCCTCCTCGTTTCCGATCGTCATGTCCACGTTGATCAGCATGCCAGCTTCCTTCGGGAAGGAGTCGGTGCGGGCGTCCCATTGATCGAGCAGCTGGAACGCGGCCCGCTGGACCAGTTGGACCTCATCCAACTCGGCCTGGGTCATCTGGCCGGCATTGTACAGAGGGCCAATGGACCGCTCGATGGCGCCAGTCGCTGCGGTGATGGGGGCGATATACCCGTTCGGGCTGCTGATGCCCCAGTACTTCGCGAGCTGATTACGCCGCCGATTCGCCTCATTGGTGACGGCGTGGGCCCAGTTCATCTCGCGGGTCAGGATGCGCTGTAGACCAAGATTCCCCAGCAAGGTGAGCGGGAGGACCATGGCGTTGGTGTAGGCATCGGCGGAACCCAGTGACAGCGTGGTGAACAGGGCATCGTCGATCCGGGTGTGCTCGGTCATGGGCAGCATGGACTCCAGATGCTCGACGAGTGGCTGCATGTCGGTTGTAGTTTCCAGATGCTTTTTCAGCGTGGCAACCTGGACACGGGGGTTCTGGATGTTGCGGATGTCGTCCAAGGTGACCGCGGTATCGTCGGGCTGGGTGGCCAGAACGGTAGGCGGACGCAGGACCGGCTCGGCTTGGGCTCCGAAGTCGGGGTGGGTGGCGAGCAGGAGGGACGGCGTCGGCAGGTCGAACTCGGTAGGTGCAACAGGCCCGTCCGGCAAGTCAAAGTCTACCTCCGGTCGCTGTGCCGGCAACGCGTCCAAGGAACCATTGGAAATTTGATATGCTTTCTTAAGCAGGCCGTTAAGCCGCTGAAGCTCGGCCGAAATGGGCTGTGTACCTTCTTCAATATAAAAGTTCCCAAGTCTCAGTCGGACACCAATCTCGTTGTGTCGGGTACGGCCTTCGATAGCAGCCTCGATGCTGTCGGCCACTGACTGTAGATTCTGGGCTGAAGGTGCTTTGGGGTTCACGCGTATTTGGCGTTCAGCATGCGCTTTTTCAAGGGCAGCCTCTGCGGCTTCCTGGGATGAAAATCCAGAACGCACTACGGTTATGTTAGACGGTTCGTATTGGTTCTCATCTGGCCCGAACCCGCCTTCTTCGTTTATCACCCACTGCCACTCACCTGTTTGAGGGTGCTGGGCTACGTCAACCTTTTCGTATGAGGCTTCACGCACGACGGTCCCGCTGTACACGTCGTGAGCAGCAGCCCAGATGAGGTCTTCCGACTTGGGCCTGATTACGAATCGTATGCCGTCGCCTGGGCGCATTGCTTTACGCATCGGGTCCAAGCCTACAGACCACGCGTGGTTGAAAAACGCCTTTGCTTGGGTTGCGCTGTATGTCTCTCCGGTATCGTCCTTCCAAGTCCCGTCTGGCTGTTTTTTCAGCCAATAGGACTCGTCCACTGCCACTTGCCACATAAACTGCTTTACGTTGTCGAAGTTCTCAGGCTTCTTGAAGCCTTGCCCTGTCGCATCGGGTATCTCGGCGGTGTACCCGCTCACCAGCAACTGGTCCTTCGTCTTCTCCCACCACTTCGCATCGCCAGCGCGCAGTAAACGCGACTGGGCCAGCAGCACTTTGCTGACGTTACCGAGGAGTCCGGGAGCCTCTGGGTTGTAGGCCCCTATGTCGTGGTAGAATGCCTCGCCGCGTTTCCAAGCGTCGTTCGGGTTGTATACTATGCCTTCATCCTGTTTCCACTTCTCCAAAGACTTGGCTACCGCGGTAAAGTCAGCCGCGGTCCCTGTCTGTTCTTGCAGTCTTGCCGCCCGTTGCATTGACCTGGCGATGACGTCGATCTCGTCGTTGCTCGTATTTATCAAGGACGCCGTGGCTTCCTCAATCGGCAGGTCGAAGGGCTCGGGCCAATCCGGGCGCGTGTCGATCAGGTGCTTGGTGTAGGACTTCAGAGGCTCCGGCATGTACGGGTAGGCCTTGTCCAGACGTTCCCGGGCGATAATCGGAGTCGGGGACTTGTCGATGATGAATCCAAGGATTGGCTTCCACTTGTTCCGTGCCGCCTTGCGGTCCTGCCAAGTCTTGTACGGGGTCCGCTGGCCGGCGGGGGCCTTGGGATAGGCGAAGTCAAGGTAGGCTTCCACGGCCTGCGGAACGGAGTCTATGGAGGCCGTCGGCGGGGCGTCCGCCATTCCCTCCGCTGCTACCGTAACAGGGGCCTCCCCCGTCGTCGCGGCGAACCCGCGGAACGCCGCCGCCATCTTCTCGTACCGCCGCCGGGTAAGACTGGTCGGTTGGTCCTTGAACGCCTCATACCCTTCGCTCAACAAGACTTCGTCGCCGGCGGTCTTCCAGTCGCCCTGCTTGGCCGCCGCGATGGATTTCTTAAACTTCACGGGGTACAGACTCCAGAAGTAGGCATCCACCAAGGAGCGCCACACGTCAACGGGCATGGTGTTCAGTTCCGGGAAGTCACGCCGAGCACGAACGATGGCGGAAGCCATGTCGGCGTCAAGCAGCGTGAGGGCAGCCTGCTGGCTAATCGGGGTGCCGGCCAGGGCGTCGCGTACCGACACACCGGTGATCTGTTCGAAGTTGCGGTTGTCGCCGGCTTCCAAGTTGTGGCCATACCCGATCGTGAAGTACGCATTGGTGCTGGCATCCTTGTAGACCTCAGCCCGGAACCCTTCGTGGATCTGAAGGTGCTGTTTCAGTTCCTTCATGTCCTCCATGGATCGGGGCTGCTGCAGGGAGGCGATGGGCGGGCGAGTTACGTCCGCGGCTTGTGCTTGGGTGGCGCCTGTCAAGGCAAGCATGCCGGCTGCGGCGACTAAGGCTGCTGTGGAAGCGAGTGAGGCCGAGGGCACTGCCTGTTCTGCAATGTACTTTTGAACGACTTGAAGATGGTGCAATCCAGCTTGGTTCTCGCCTTGAGGCCGGTAGTATCCAAGTTTCTTGCCGGTCAGTCCCAAGTCCAGCACGGCCTGCCGGAATGCGGGATCCTTTGCGACTTTGTCCAGGAAGGCCTGCCGGAACCGCTCAATAGCTTGCTCGACGGTACCTTTGCCTCCGTTGCCCCTCCACTTGAAGGGGTTGCCGAGCCATCCGGAGTCCGGCTTTCCATAAGCCGTCGAAGGCACGTTGAGCATGTTGGCCCCGCCGCTTCCGCGCATGCCGGAAATAACCCCGGCTGGCGGGGCCTTACCGAAACCAAGCTTGACCACTTCGGGCACTGTCATCGCGGGAGTTGAAACCGACGCTGGCGGGACGACTGCTACGCTTGATGCCGCGGGGGCTGCCGCCGGCCTTCGCGCCACTTCGGCGGGACTTATGGCGGGTAACGCCAAGTCTGCAAGGCTTTTCAACGCTTTCCGCGGGGCTTTGCGCTTCTCCTTCTTCGGCGTCGGCTTAATCTCCACGGATTCTTCCGCATCCGCCGCAATTTCTGCGGGGGTAACGGCGCTAATCGCCGCTATTTCTGCGGGGGTAACGGCGCTAGTCGCCGCCAGCTCGCTCTTCAACAGGTCTTTCCGCCACCACACCCGGGCTTTGCCGAACCCTTCGAACGCGACCTGCGAGGCGCCTTTGTACTTGAACACGCGGTTCCCGATCCGGATAGTAACGTCCGCTTTACCAGCGGCCTTCACAAGTAAACCAGCGGGCATAGAGGTCAACAGCACGGCGTCAACTGCATTGCTGGGCAACTCCGTACCGCCGCGATCAGCCTTGGCTACCATCCGCACAGCGGCAGTAAACTCAGCTGTGGTTTCAGAATCCAACTCCTCGCCGTTCTCAAGCAACAACAGGTTGGACCGGGGTTTGCCAATGTCACGCAGGATGGTCCGGATAGCACGGTTTCCAAGACCCAATATGCCGTGGAACAAGGGGACCTGGGCAAACAGCCGGAAACCCTCGGCGGGCTTCCCGGCGGTCCCGGCCAACAGGTTCGAGGGAACGTAGTCCCCTTGGTTGCCGTCCGAGATGCGGCCGGCCTGTGCCGCCGCCGTGTTTCCGATGTCGTTGTCCAGACCACGCCACGGAGCCCCGCTCACCATGTCGGCCCGGGTCTTGTCCAGCTGGTTGGCCACGAAGGACGGGGCCAGGTAGGGCAGCACCGTGGAGTGGATGTGCCGCGTGCCAGCCTGATACAGGGACAACAAGGCAAGGATCGGAAGAATGTCGGAGGCCGGGATCTTAACGTCGCTACGTGGTATGGCAACGCCGTCCGCGAACAGTTCTTCTAATTTGAGTGAGGCTTCCCACAGCATGTTGTACTCGGCCGGCGTGGGCTCTTGAAACTGGGTCAACTGGGTAACGCGCCCACGAACCGTCTCCACGTTGCCTGTAACCGGGTCGGGCTGCCGGCTGTACGGAGGATCGAAAACCAGCATGTTCAGCAGTTCGTTAGGGCCGCCGGCTTTCCGGTTGGCCTCGATCATGACGCGGACTGCGTCAAACAACACGTTGAATATGCCGTTCGACTTGGCGTCCAGCGAGGTGGCCTTGGCCATGCGGTCCTGTATCAGCTTGACCGTTGTCTCGGACAACAAGGACGAAGCGGCTTCCATCACCGAGGCAATGTCCAGCGCCTTCGCGGTGCTGGTAACCACGTATCCAGGCTGTGAGGCATCGGCGGCCAAAAGTAGGGAGCCGACCTGCGTGGTGGCCGTGGTGTTGGCAAACATGCGTTCGCCGAACATACGGTACATGGACTCCGCGGCTTTGAACAGCGGGTGCGAGGTGACGTCCTTGGGCAGAACGATACCGGCGGTTTCCCCGGATCGAATCGCGTCCAGGGTCCAACCAAGCCGCAGGTACCGGGCGATGCTCTTCGGGGGTTGGTTGACCGCGTTGAAGAAGGTCCCGAGGAAACCCATCTGCCGGGCCGCGTCGAACACCGCGACCGAGGCTTCATATTCTGCCTGCTCGACTTCGGTCAGGGTGTTGCCGTTGGTGACGTAGTGTGCTACCCACTCGGCCCGCGTGCCGTATCGATTCGCGGTCTTCCATTCCTGGTAAACCAGAGCCCGTTCGTGCATCAGGCTGTCAGCTTCCGCCAACCGCTTGGTGATCGGCCGGGCGGCAAAGTCGGAGAACTTCTGCAGGAAGTCGTTGGCGTCCTGGCGGGATGCCAGCTTGGTCTGGCCCCACAGCAGGTAGCCGAACACCGAGGCCATGCTTTCGGTCAGACCAATGAAGGCCGGAACGCCAGTCTTGATTCCGTCGATGACTACGTTGACGACGTCACCGAACAGCAACTTGGCCCAGCGGTCGGAAGCCGGAGCGCCTTCGCTGCGATTGACTTCCAGCTTGGGAACTGCCGGATCGTCGCTGGTTTTCAGTGTGTGCGCCTTGGCGTAGGTACCGCCCAGCTGGGCCAAGACCTGCAGGGACGACCGCATGGCGGCCACGATGTTACCGCGGGCTGCCACCGATTGGGCTCCCTGATTGTACTTGGCAATATACTGCTCCGACGGGGTGCCGGTCTTCTGCCGTTCGTCTTCCGAGATCCGGGCGGCTTCCAGAGCTGTGACCCGTGGCTTGCTGGAATCAATAGGATGATCAACCCTGATGTTGTTGCCGACGTCGGGGTCGATGGCTGCCTCGGCGTCCTCACGCGGGCGCTCGATCAACGAGGTCCAGACAGTATCAAAGACTTCGGAATCGAAGCCGTGTCCGCGGAACTGCAGGTACGCCACGTCGCCGTCATAGTCAACACCCTGCAACCGCTGCAATCCGGGATGGAACTGCACGTAGTTGCCGGTACCCGGGACCCACCGGCCCGAGGCGTCCTTGACCCAACTGACCGGCTGCGACAGGTACCCAGGCTGATGGGCGGTCGGTCCACCCGGCACGCGGTTGATAATCACATCCTGCCCGCGGAAATAGCGCTTCCCATCAACTTCGATGACATGGTCGACTACGTCGCCCCGCACCCCGGTGAAGTCTTCCTGACCGTGCGGGGCCTGACCCATCATGTCTTTGAGATAGAGAGCCAGCACAGCGCGGGCTGCCTTGTCCCGCGGATTGGTTCGCAGTGTGTCGATGGCCGACAGGACGGCCGCTTCGTCTCCGGTAATCTCCAAGTTGTACCGACCGTTGCGGACGTTGGCCCGGATAGCGGCCGGGCGCACAAAGGCCCCGGTCGCTTCGTCGTATTGGGTCTCGGTCAGCCACGGATCGGGGGTCCCTTGCAGCCATGTCGGCGTGCCGTCAGCACTCGTTATGCCGCCGGACGGTATGATTACCGAGGCTGCGCTCGGGACCATGATACGGCCAAGGGATCCGAGACGGGATGCCACGTAGGGCAGGGTACGATCCGAGATCAACGGAGACCGGTGATCGACGCCGCGGGACATCAATGCCCGGATCAACCGTTCGTCGCCGTGGATACCGTCGACTATACCTTTAATGACTTCGTCGGCTTCGTTCTTGATGCGGGTCGTAACGTTGCGCTCCACGAGGGAGTACAGTTCCCGGCTGTTGGTGTCAGTGATTACCGGGGCCGAGACCTTGCGCTTGGAAGCAGCCGCCGGCTTATCCAGATTCGTGGTCTCACGGAACGCGGTACGCGGCAGCTCGATAATGTCGACCGTGAAACTTTGTCCGCCAAACTCGACGGTGCGGGTTTCGAGGACTTTGTCAATCTGTTTCGCGGACCCGGAGTCGGTCAGCATGGAAACTCCGGCGGCCTTCATGAGGTCCAACTGCCATTGCTGCACCGCGGGGGTCATGTTGGCTTTGATGTTGGTGATCTTGGCGCCGGTCGGGGACTCTTCGGATGCGTAGGCGTGGGCCTTGTAGTTGCTTGATCCAGTCAAACCGCGGCTGCGATCGACCTGGGCGTACAGTTCCGGTTCAGCAAACGTATTGCCGTCGAGAGCCTTCACGCCTCGTATGACACCCAGGGTCAGGGTTTCGCCGACACCGCCTTCGACATTCAACAGAGCCGGGCCGCCGGTACCGATGGGACCTAACCGCTTGAGCCGCATGGCTCCGATGCGCCGGGTGTACTCATCGCCCATCTTCCGCAAGGCGTCTTGGAAATCAGACGGTAGCGTACTGCGGTCAAACAGTATGCCGGTGCCCCGGGTCTTGTCGCCAAACAGCGGGAGATAAAGTACCTTGGCGTTCTTGGGGTCCTCGAATATGGAGCGCATGAACCGGACGCGGGCCAGTCCCGACATGTCGCTGTCATCCAGTGAAACTTTGTCGATCTGATTGCCGGCCGCATCGTAGTAAACGAAGTTGACACCCAGCAGATGGACGACACTGTCCTCACCGAAGGCCTTGTCAACCGCGCTGGTGTGCACGAATGCCGATACCTTGGCATGGGTTCCCGGTTTCCACCCGATGGCGGGACTGGTGAACTCGTAGGCCGCGTCGATCAAGCTTTCCAGGTAACTGTACTTGCGTTCCGTCTCGCCCGTCTCGGACGGCTTGATACGCTTCCGATTGTTCATCCCGCGGTTCCATGCGGAACGGAACACGACGACCTGTTCGCCTGGCTGGGCCGCGGCCATCAGCCTAAGGAACGATGGCAGATCAAACCGGCGGAAATCGCGAACCATGTCCAGCACGCTGCCTGCCTTCGGACCCTTAGTGGTAACTATGTCACGAAGATGCTGCAGGAAGGTCATGGACCCCTTGTCGTCGAAGCCAAACGCCGGAGCCATTACGTTGTCAATGAAGTCAAGGAACGCTTCGGTCGACCACGACTGCCCCTTGGTGTAGGTAGCGGTTCCGGGGTTGCGTTTGTCGAAGGCGTCAAGGGCTGCCTGCGTGCGGGCGACATAGTCGTTGCCGGCTGGGGTCAGCATCGCGTTGATTGCCGCCTTGATGCCGTTCATGACGTTGAAGCCGGAGCCGGAACGCATGGCGTTCAGCTTGGCATCCTGCACCTTGCGGTTCGACACGTCTGCCACGAACTGCTTGCGTTGGATCCGTTGCCGGAAGTTGTAGGCTATGTTCAGGGCCACGTCGTAACCAAGCGCCTGGAACATACTGCGCAGAATATGCCCCTTGCTGGACCCGGCAGGGCTGGCCAGCCACGCATCGAAGGTTGCCTGACTGTAAAGATCGGCTTCCGTGATGTGCTGGTTCAATAGCCGGCTGAGGAAGGTGACCTGGGCACCTTCGGGGGAAACCACGGAGGACATGACCCGCATGGCGTACAGGGCGGGGGCGTTGTGCAGATAGGCCAAGTCACGACGGCTCTCGCTGTGCGCGTTCACGTCGTCGCTGGGCTTCGAGGCATCCTCCCCCTCGGCTTCCAAGTCTTCGAGCGAGACATCCTCGGACCATCGGGTCGTTAGGTCGTCGGAGGCCAGTTTCCCGGCGGCTTTCAGTGCGGTGCGGGCCGTGTTGTACTCGCCGATCCAGTCGTTGTAATCCGGCGACAGAACCCGGGCAGCCTGCAGAGACTTGATAACGTCGACCGTGGACATACCTTTGTACCGGCGGGGATTCAAAGCGGTGACGAACAGGATCAATGATTTAAGCACACCCATGGGCATGCCGGCCATGGTATCGGGATCAATTGCCAGTGAAGCCGAAGAGTCACTGGGGCCGTCCGGATTGCGCTTGTTGCGGTCTGCGACATCGGGATCGACTGGATCCAGGCCGACCAGCTTAAGTTCCTCCCCGGCGTTACCTGCAACCAAGGCGTCAAAGTCGTTGGCCGCTTTCTGCATGTCGGCATCGGCGACCTTGGCTTCCTTCGCCAAAGCGTCAAGTTCGATTGGAGCTGCGATAGGGGTTACCGGACCTTCCAGACCGACCAAGGGCTTCGCCGGGCCTGCCGGTACTTCGACAGCGGCTTTACTCTTGGGCTTTCGTTTACGCCGGGGCTTCTTGCTCTGCCCGGCCTCGGGCTCTCCTACCAGCTTCTTCTCTCCTGCGGGCTCCTCTGCCGCGACCAACTCAGGTTCCGCTGCTTCGGCGGGCTTGGCCGCTTCGGCGGGCTTGGCCGCTTCGGCGGGCTTGGCCGCTTCGGCGGGCTTGGCCGCTTCGGCGGGCTTGGCCGCTTCGGCGGGCTTGGCCGCTTCGGCGGGCTTGGCCGCTTCGGCGGGCT
>Ga0208375_1002271_pt1 | contig 18583 bp, 18 predicted proteins | sample RifOxyD1_FD_184038 | JGI IMG/M metagenome (GOLD analysis project Ga0208375, IMG submission 184038) | Soil microbial communities from Rifle, Colorado - Rifle Oxygen_injection D1 (SPAdes) | ecosystem: Environmental > Terrestrial > Deep subsurface > Rock core/Sediment | place: Rifle, Colorado... | reverse complement strand
TTGGGTGAGGGAAATTCCTCAAAATGAGGAAACTCCTTTTAATCCTGCAAACCCTTACGCAGCTTCAAAACTTTATGCTCATGCGATGACCAAGATTTACAGGGAAAGTTACAACATGTTTGCTGCGAACGGAATTCTTTTTAATCATGAATCACCGCGAAGGCATCTTGGTTTTGTAACCCAAAAAGTTACCTATGCCGCAGCTTGTGCAAAATTGGGTATTAAAAGTTCGGAACACCTTAATGAAGAGGGTGAGCCGATTGTTAAAAACGGAAAAGTAGCTTTGGGAAACCTTCAGGCTAAACGTGATTGGGGATTTGCCGGAGATTATGTTGAGGCTATGTGGCTTATGCTGCAACAGGACAAACCGGACGATTTTGTAATTGGAACAGGGGAGACACATACTATTCAAGAACTTTGTGAGGAGGCTTATGGATATGTTGGTTTAAATTGGAAAGATTATGTGGTAGTTGATGAGAGGTTTGTCCGACCAACGGAAACAGGACCTTTGGTGGCAAATCCTGAAAAAGCCAAAAAGATTTTGGGTTGGACTCCAAAAACTTCATTTGAAGAGTTGGTCCGTCTCATGGTTAACGCTCAAATCGCCAGGTTGAAATAACTTTGTGATTGCTTCATGATTAGATTGTGAAAAAGTATCTTTTGATGTTTAAGACAGATCCTGTTTGGACTAAGCTTCTTACTTTTTCGCTGATACTTTTCTTTATAAGATTATCCGATTCTATTATTGCTTTCTGGGCACCGAACCAAATTCAAAATTCACTTAATAACCCAATAATCATGGGCGCAATTATTAGCTTTCAATCGCTTGTCGGATTTGCATCGGATCTGGTCTTTCCTAAGATATTTAAAACTGTCCACACGAGACGACTATTTTTTTGGGCAATACTTTTATCCGCCTTAACATCGGTCGCTTTGGCATCTTCTACACTAAAGCCCATTATCGCTATTTTCATCGTCACAATGACTCTCTGGGGGATTTACTATGAACTTGTAAACTTTGCCAACTTTCAGTTCATGAGCACTTCCATCCCCGGAAACATGAGAGCTGCTGCATGGGGCTTTACCGGGATCTTTGTAAATTTGGCTTATTTTCTGGGACCCTTTATTGCTACCAAACTTCTTTCGAGTGGAATTCTCATTACCCAGGGAACAATTATTATTTTTCTTGTTGCCGCATTAATAATTCTATCCGTTGGTAAAAAGAAAAACGAAACTTCGGAAACAGTTGATTTTGGAAGCGCCAACCCTCTTTTAGAACTTAAACATTGGGCGACACTTTCTAAAGCAGTTTGGCCGGCACTGACAATCGGCCTTCTTTTGGGATTCATCGACGCTACTTTTTACACAGTGGGCGCTGTTTGGACGGAAAAACTGTCATTGGTTAATCCTTGGGGTGTTTGGTTTTTACCTCTTTATCTTTTGCCATCAATTTGTTTGGGAATACCTCTTTCGAATTGGAGGATTGAAAACGGTAAGAAAAAACTGGCAGAGAAGTTTTTAGGTGTTGCCGGAGTGTTTTTTATACTTATCGGAATAAACTCAAGCATTCAGTGGCAACTAGCCATGGTTGCTCTGGCAGCGAGTGCCGTGGCAGTATGTTATCCGCTCCTGGAAGGAGTTTATACGGACATACTAACCAGAATGGGGAGTGAGAAAAAAGACATGATTGGTTTAACCGGGTCTGCTCTAAATATTTCCTACATCATATGGCCGGTTTTTGCAGGGCTCATTTCTGCAAGAGTGGGTGAGAGAATGACTTTTAGCTGGCTTGGAGTTATTATCTTAGTCTCGTCTTTAATACTTCTTCTTGTCACGCCAAGAAAAATTAAGTTGCCCCAAACAGAAATTAAAACATGGGAATAAACCTAATCAAGCTGAAGAAGTTTGGATATTTGGGAAGTTGAAAGCGCTTTCATTTTAGGAATTTTGACAATGCTTGCTCCGACAATCTTTGCCTGCCTCTCCTTTTTTTTGAGTATTACGTCACCTTCAGTCACTGCGATTACTGATGGACGGATTTTGACAACAAAATCCAAATAATCCTTGTCGGTCATTTTATCTTTCAAAACGATCACCTTATCAATGAAGTTCAGTGACTCAAGTATTTCCTTTCTTTGTTCCTCTGTGTGAATCGGACGCCCAGGGCCTTTTAATTCCCTTATCCTTCTATCCGATTCAATAGCAACAACCAAAACGTCCCCTAAAAGCTTAGCTTTTTTCAGGAAATATAAGTGCCCGTAGTGGAGGATGTCAAAACATCCACCTGTCAAAACTATTTTATTTTTTGATTTCATTATTGAAGGCGACCACCGATTTTACAGCCAGGTCTACCGCCTCATCAAGTTTGCCGTCAAGATTTTCGACAGGAAGCGCTTTTTTCACAAGAATTTCCAAATGCGGACGTTCCTGTTCATCCCGCGCCCGATATTCATTGGGATTATATTTATCAAGATCCCGTCTTTTCCTCCTGTCATTAATAACTTCTTTCGGCGCGGTTATAAAAAGAACCAGAGTATGTTTTTGCATTACACCCGCGGTTTCCTGAAAAAGGTGTTTAAAAAAACTTCCGGATGCAACTTCTGCTGCACGGGAAGGGTCAATGCGCCAAACAAGATTTTCTCCGTTAAGGAGTCTTTCGATCTCGCTTTTGGGAGTTGCTTTATTTGAAGTACCGGTCCGGGTAATTTGTTCAACCAACTTTCCTGTTTTTGACATTTCCTGAAGCTTATCGCCGGTTAGGAAGTGGTATTGAACTCCATCAACTTCTCCTGGTCGTGGGGGACGATCTGTACAAGTTACAACTTTTTTAAGGTTGAGTTCTTGAATAGATGGACTTTTTAAAAATTCATCCATTACGGAATCTTTTCCGGCGCCTGAAGCTCCGGTAAATACGGTTAAAATTCCGATTTCCATATCAAGATTATACACCCCTATCTATTTTTTCTATTTACTATTTGCTAGTATATATTTATGCCCACTGCCAAAAGCGAAGACGAAGCTCAAGTAAAGAAAACTCCATCAAAAGAGAAAATTAAACTTAATATCGATAAAGATGCCCTTAAAAAATTTAGACTTGTTGTCGTGGCTTATTCAAGTGTCCAAAGAGAACATTTTGCCACAAGATCCGCTTACGAAGCAGAGGTGGAAGTGGAGGAGAGGGCAATCGAGGTTTCCGAGGAAATCAGAAAACTGGGAATTCCGGTAAGGACTTTGCCGGGTGATCAATATTTCTATACTAACTTGCTTGTCGACAAACCCGACCTGGTAGTCAATCTTGTAGATACACTAAAAGGTAGGGACCAACTGCAACCTTCGGTTCCCGCAGCACTTGAGCTGGCCAATATCCCTTATACCGGGGCAGGTATGGAAGGTTTGATTATTGGCAATAACAGAAATCTTACAAAAAGGCTTTTAATGGCATATGACGTTCATACACCACCTTTCCAGTTTGTAAGACGGGCCGGCACAAGCATAGATGAGGATTTGGGACTTCCCTTGATTGTTAAATTGAACGAAGGAGGGGGTAGTGTTGGCATTAATAATCATGCGGTAAAGGAAACTTATAGAGCGACAAAGCTTAGAGTCAATAACCTTATTACGACCTATCACATCCCTGTAATAGTGGAGAAGTTTGTTGATGGGCCGGAGATAACGGTTGTGGTTTTTGATGATGGGGGAAAGCGCCATGTTTTTATGGGTCAGAAAGTGTTTAGAACAAAACCCGACGGCAAGCATTATTTTACAAGTATCGAGTCATACGATGACATAAGGGCGTATAAGTATATTTTTGTTGAGGATGATTTGCGCTATGAAATTACCAAGTTAGCAGTCAGAGCCTTTGGGGGACTACAGCATAAAGACTATGCGAAATTTGATGTTAGGGTAGACGAGGAAACAGGGATTGCCTACTTTACGGATAGTAACCCCAACACAGCCTTTGGGCCCGATATGGGGCTTCCCATGACTGAAGTTATGGCAATGCATGGGGTAGAATTTTCCGATACGCTAGCCAGCCTGCTTTCCAAGTACGCCAAAAACCTCCCCTGAGGAGACTCCTGGACAAATCCCGATTCTAGTCGTAGAATAGACCATTCATGGAACTCGAGAAAAACAAAAAAACAAGGAAACTGCTCCGTGCTCTACTTAGCCTGGAAGACCGAGTCGTGGGCAAACCATTTCCCGGAATGAAGCGTGTCAGACAGATTTCGAGTTATCACTGTGGTCCTGCAGTTATTGTTGAGCTTCTCTCCTTTTTGGGTAAGAGTGTTTCACAAATTGCCGTTGTCAGGTCAATTAAGGCAAAAGACAAAATTAAGCGCTTGGGTCTTAATATTCATGATTTGGCTAAGGCAACTGCCTCGGTTGGCAAAAAAGAGGTTGTTTTTTGGAGGAAACGCCAATCTACAATAAATGACCTTTCCAACATTGTGAATAAATACCATTATCCTGTGGCTGTTGAGTGGCAAGGAGTTTTTTATGAAGATGAGGATGAAGACAATGGACACTACGCTGTAATTACCAAGGTTGATAAAAAGAGTAATTATTTAAGGATTTGTGATTCCTATGCGGATTTCGCAGGGGTTGATAGAAGGTTTCGAATTAAGGTTTTTGAAAAAAGATGGTGGGATGTAAATAAGATTAATGGAAAAAATATTGTAGATAAGAAAATGATGTTTGTGGTTACGACAAAAGGTGAGACATGGCCCCGTAAGTTGGGAATGGTTAAGATTTAAAAGTTACTCCCAATATTTATAGAAATATTTATTGTAAAAAGCCACTTTATTAAACTCGATATTTGCCAAATCATTGTTTTCTTGAGCTAAATAAATCTCACCCCTTATTTGATATATTTCGGAAAACCCTCTGTTTCCGCTTTTTATTAGAGAGTCTGTGATTTCAAAAACCTTATTATAATTTTTCACTTTTTGATAAGCCACGATCGGTTCTATTTGGTACCACAACATTCGGGGAGGAAGTTTTCCTTCTATCGATTCATAAACCTTAACTGATTCTTCGTAATTTCCCAAGTTTGAAAGTGCAACTAGTTTATTAAAATTTGCATACACATCACTTGGATTCTGGGCAATTACTTTTTCTGTAGATTCAAGCATATTTTTCCAGGCAATTTCTTTATCCAAATTTTCTCCCAGTATCAACTGGGCTATATCAATTTTTTCTTGGGGGATAAGAACCAGATATTCATAGCCGAAAGCTTTCCAAAGACCATTAAAACTGTCGTACGAATATTCGAGATTTTTACCTTGTAAGGAATCATCCTGAATAATTACTTTTCTGACCTCATCATAACCTTTCACCACACGGAAGTGCCCAATGTCTTCACCATCTTTAGTCCAAGTCCTTGCGATAACTGGGATGTCTTGAGCAATAAAATATTTAATTAGATCTTTATTACCGTTCGGACGGTGATAGGTTACGAACCCGTACTCCTCAGCTTTTTTAGCAAGCTCTTGTAAAGTTACCGATTTGTCGTCATTATCTCCGCCTGGAATTTGATATGGCCTTAGTGCTTTGCCTAAATCCTCTTGTGACACATTTGTTCCAAAATAAGAAAGTGCCATGGAAAGTGACGCAGGTCCGCAGTTGTTATAAGTTTGGAACACATGAACACCGTTCGTAAGAGTTTTGGAGTTTGGCGTGGGAGGCAGGGTTGGTTTTGTAAAAACAGAATTTACGGTTTCAGAAACCCTTCCCGGATTGGGGTTATCCCAATTGTTTAATGTTATGTTGTAAATGCCAAAAAGGGCGACAAAAACTAAAACAGCTACAAGAAAGATTTTCATTAGAATTTATTGCCTTATTTAAGATATTTATCGAAATATTCAAGAGACCGTCTCATGGCTGAAGTAAAGTTTTTTGATAAATTGTGATCGTCTCCCTCGTATATAAAAATCTCAGATTCCTTTCCGGCCTTGTCCATGAGCTCCTTTAAAGTTGTCGAAAAGAGTAAAGGAACGGAAGAGTCGAGTGTGCCGTGGTGAATTGAGAGTGGTCCTGAAATGTCTGCTAAATAATTGGTCGCAGAAATCGAGTTCCAAAAGGCGGGGTTTTCCTCTGGGGACCCGTATGCGACTTGAAGTTCATCTCTCCATCTTCTTCTTGCCGTAGTAGTTTCGGGGGGAGGGGTTGCATTGGTTCTGCGCCAATTACTGATCATTTCAGGATAAGATCCCACAACACCAGCCCAAATGACACCAACTTTAATATCCTTACTAATAACCATATTTCTAAGTGTGATAAAGCCTCCCATCGAATGACCCCACATTCCGATTTTTTCGGCGTTAACACCGGGGTATTTTTTAATTGATGACACTGCATTTAAAACATCTATGGTGTATGCATTTGATCCATAGGCTCCTTCAGGTTCACCCTCACTCTCTCCATGTCCCCGATAATCAGGCTTAAAGACCACATAACCACTATCTGCAAAACCATCGATATAGGCCACATATCTTTCTGTTGTTTTGTATTGACCAGGGGGAATATACCCATGATTGAAAATAATTGCCGGAAAACCACCTTCGGGAGTTTCTTCATCAGGAATTGTTAGAAGGCCGTAAATTTTCAAACCTTCAGATTGATAAGAGGCCAAGTATCTTTTGTAGTTGCTACCCGACGGAAGTGTCTCTTCAATTACTATGTCGCTTCCGGGGTAGCTACCTTTTCTTAGATATTCGATTGAAAGAGGGTGTTCGGATCCATCTTCAAAATTACCGATTAAACCCCCTTCATCAATCCCATTTTGCATATCTGTTAAAAGATCAGAGGCATCCCGGAAATATCCCTTGGTACTTAAAAAGTAAACAGAAAGAAAAGCCAGAACTGTGACTAAGATTATGATAATTTTCTTTTTTGACATAAACCCGAATTTTACAATGAAGCATGGGGAGTATTCATAGGGGATTGATTACATACTTTTCTATTTCCATGTGACTTCTGCCACGATCTTTTGGTCTACTATGTAATAGTTGAGATCGCCTTCGAAGAGCTTTAGTGTATTCATTGTCTGAAATATTCCCATACCTCCGTCTGTAGCACACCCGGCCTCTTTTCTTTGTTTATCTTTGGTGGTTATCCATTTGTGGGAAGATTTTATTTTATTCAATAGTTCCAGTACTTTTTCAGCACTTTGTTCCACAAAGTCGTCTTCAATTGTCATTGAGTTCTGAGTAATGGTGAGGAATACATTCTTTGCACCTTTGTCTACACAATTATCAATAAGTTCGGAAGCAATTAAAGGTAGGTGTTGAGAAATAGGTTTACCATAAAGATCTTCCGGAACACTGCCCCTTAACACAAGTTTGGCACAGCGCTCGTTGAGACAGTCCTCGATTTCTCCCGGAAAGGCAATGAATTTCTCTGGCGTCATCGGCATGTGAGCATTATATCAAAAGTCGGAATGATTGGAGAGAAGGTGGCAGGGGTAAAGGAATTGTGTGCACAGCACGAAGTTCCACAAGCACTATCAACTCCTGGAGGCACTGCGAACGAAGCAAGCAGGGGCGGAGGGAATTGAACCCCCATTAACGGTTTTGGAGACCGCTGTTCTGCCGTTTAACTACGCCCCTAAGTGCTCCTATTATACCTTAAACGACTCCGTATTGAAAAAGTGGGGGATTTATAGTAATATCTACTATAGGTTGCACATTCAAATAACCATTATCTAGGGAGGAAAAAATGACAGATTGTCATGAAAGGCCAGTAGTTAGTTGGGTGGGCCGAAGAATCGGTGATATTTTTACCGATTTGGACGGAAGTGTTTGGCAAGTCCAGGTGGATTATAACACCAAAAAGGTAATTCCTGTCAAAGTTCAGGATGCACAAAACCCAATAAAGCTGCACACTCGTTGTTGTAAGCTGACTATTCGGCATAAGTTTTAAATAAATTAATTCACTAGTTTGTCATTAGTAACAGAAATGGGCACAACGCAACCTGGGAGAACACTTAAGATAACCTTTCAAAAAACCCTTATCCTGCAAGGATATCTTTTGAATTTTTATCTGTGTTCTCCCGTGCCCGTAGTTTTTACAAAAGAAGCAAGTTAGATTTTGGTGTTTATTTTAATCAGGGGAACTTTTTCCTGCGTAGATGGAAAAACGTAAGACGATTTTGAAGTTCCGATTTCTTTAATTAGCTCCTCTTTATTAAGGTACTCAATCTTACCACTAAGGTGGGACGGAAGGCTTCTTATAATTTCCTCAAATTCCTTAGGGTCAACCATGTTTGGGTTCGGGAGAATATCGACCTTGTTAGACAACTTAGATCCGAGGTAAACCATGTCTCGTACCATAGTTGGGTAAGGAGAAATACACTGTAGCCGACTTGCTTTTGGAAAACCACTTTTAATTAGATCGCTGGCGTCGAGAGAAAATAAAGCAGCTAACGATCTTGTTATTGTTTTAGGAAAGGTAAGATCTTCCGTTCCTGCTTGAATCTTTTCAGGAAATTTTCCGTTAGGATCAAAGCCCATGACAATCGAGTCAGTTTCTGAAAACGCAGAATCGAGGGGACTAAGAGATGTACCATACCCAATTTCATATATAAGCTTAAAACCCTTACTTTTTGCTTTTATCGCCAAAATGTTGGCAATACCAAGCTGATCATTTTTTGAAAGGTGGTTAAAAGTAAAAGCGGGAAGTGGGTATTTTTTCCCCTGGTGAACATAAACAGTTCTTCTGGCGGATTCAAAACTGTCGCCGATAAGCTCCTGATAATGCAATTCTTTCGGAAAAGGATAATAAGCTTCTGGTTGGCTGACATGCTCCATATAATGCATTTTTTCACAAAATAAAGGAGATTGGAATATCCTTTAACTTATGTTGTTTGCATTCTTGCTGTATAATCTTCCCAACTATGGGTACACTTGAACACGAAGCACAAGTTGATTTTGAAGCTGTAGGCAGGAAGCTAATATCAGCGGAAGCTTTGAATAAGGATGAAATATTTCTGGTTTTCGGCAGAGCTACGAATTTTGCCTCTGATTTGATCGACAGTAAACTTGATCAAACACACGCTGCCTCATCTGTAAGTGTTGAGGTCAGAAGCCACATGACTGTTATAGTTTTGGATAGGTTGGTTTCGCTTTATCAAGGTGGTTCTACACCACTGTTTGCCAATCTCAAAGAGGCTGTTTGTCAGACGTTTTCAATCAAAAGCGAAGATCTTTCTGACGAGAGGTTGCATTCGGTGTTAAGTTCTAGCCTTGATGAATATTTTAGTAAGGATATCAGTGAAGAGGTCAAAAAAAACATGGGTCTCATTCGAGGAGCTGTTGATCAAGTGGCTTCAAAGGATGCCTAATTTACTTAAGTTTTGAAGTTTCTTTGTGGAGCTGTACTTTTCGGCAAGTAGAACAATATTTCTTGAGTTCAAGCTTTGAACCCTTCTGATTCTTTAGCTCCATGTTTACCTTGTTTCTTTCGGTGATGTAGTTTTGATTTTTACACACGGAACAAACTAAAGCTACAATTTCTCGGGCTCCGCCTTTTTTTGCCATATGGAGGTCATTTTAACATAGATTTACGCACTAGGGAATATGTAAGCGTTGTTGTATAATTTGGCATACCGCTTTGGTATGCCTGGGTAGCTCAGTGGCAGAGCACGTACTTGGTAAGTACGGGGTCGTGAGTTCAATCCTCACCTCAGGCTCAAAAGGCTCAAGCATAGCTTGAGGTCGTGAGAATACACCGCAATTTGAAAAATTGCCAATCATCACCTCAGGCTCAAATAATTAAGCTGGAGTCTCCAAATGAGTAGAAACGGTAGTTTTCCTTAATAGCTTCTTGATAAGCTTTACCAACTATAGAACTTTTGAAACTTTCGAATTTGTGCCCCGTATTCGGGTAACTGACGAAAGAGGAAACCAGAGCAATCAGGGTTGATTTGGGGAGATGAAAATTGGTAATAAGTGCATCCGTAAATTTGAATTTGTATGGAGGGTAAATAAATATGTTAGTTGACCCTTTTTGGGGAACTAATTGGTAAATTCCGGTCTTTTTCTTTACACAAGTTTCCAAAACACGAACCGTGGTTGTGCCTACGGATATTATTCTTTTTCCTGCTTTTCTTGCCTGATTTAGCCTCTCGGCCGTGCCTTTTTCTAATTCAAAATGTTCAACATGTATTGGGTGGTCTTCAATATTTTCACTTTTAATAGGGGCAAAAGTTCCCAGGCCAACATGTAGAGTTACATATTCTATCCGGACACCTTTGGATTTAATTTTTTTAAGTAAGCTGTTGGTAAAATGAAATCCCGCAGTTGGGGCTGCAACAGAACCGGTCGACTTTGCATACACCGTTTGATATTCTTTTCTGAGTTCCTGCTCTCTTTCGCTGGAGTTGATATATGGTGGTAGAGGAGTGTGGCCGTACTTACGGAGTAATTCAAGCATTTTAATTTTTCCCAGATGGGTGTCAATAATGGCTGTTATACCCTCATGTCCCACAACGTTAAGTAAGTATTTCCCGAGGGCAATATTTGTGTTGGGTTTGACTCCGGGATGGGTTAGGGTAGACCAGATTCCCGGTCTAATCTCCTCCAAAAACAGTAGTTCGACCTTGCCCCCGGCAGAATGTCCCAAACCCTGTTGAAGGATTACTTTCTGAGCATATATCCTTGCTGGAAAAACTTTCGTTTTATTTAATACCAATACGTCATCCGGCTTCAAAAAACTCTCAATATCATAGAATTTACGATGATTGATTTTGCCGGTTTTTCGGTCAATAATCATTAACCGCGAATGGTCACGTGGGGAGGCTTGAGAGTTTGCTATTAAATCTTTTGGGAGGGAGTAATCAAAAAGTGAGGCTTTCATGGTAATGGAATTATACGCTCGATATAAGATATAATACAGCTTACCAGCCGGCGTAACTCAGCGGTAGAGTAGCTGTTTTGTAAACAGCAAGTCAGAGGTCCGAATCCTCTCGTCGGCTCACAGATTAAATATTGATAGGCTGAGGTGGCGGAGCGGTCAAACGCACGAGACTGTAAATCTCGCGTCCGAAAGGGCTACTCAGGTTCGAATCCTGACCTCAGCACTTGTGCTTCATTCAGTCTCGGTGCTTTGTCGAATGTGCACGGCGAATCCTGACCTCAGCACTTGTGCTTCATTCAGTCTCGGTGCTTCATTTGAAGAAGAAATTTATGGCAAAAAATTGACCCCGCCTTTAAAAGCCTGGCTGCATTCCTGGATAATCCAGGTGGGTAAGCTGCCTCCCTCGGCATAAAAGCCTTGGTCGGACTCTGCCTTCCCATTGCACTTTAATTGATCAGGAAATTTAAACCAGATCATTTATCGACAGGGTCAATATAATGATAGCATATTGGGTCAATCTCAAAAATAGCCGGGGATAAGTATTTTAAGAAGAAAATTGATTATCGGGCTAGTAATAATGTTGACCAGGGAGCTGCCTCCAAACGAGGGAAATATTAGGATGAAGATTAATATCATTCCGAACCTATCGAGGAAGCTATTGTATGAACGCGCCTCTTTCTCCGGCAGGATTCCCGTCAGGACCTTTCCTCCGTCAAGCGGGTTGATGGGTAAGAGATTAAAAATTGCCAGTACTACGTTAAATTGAATTAGATAGTAAAACATTCTAAAAAAAATAAAATCAGGAAACACAGTCAAGAATACTCTTAAAAATATGGACAGAATTACAGCAAAAACCATGTTTGTAAGTGGTCCGGCAAGCGAAATAAGAGCCATGTCCTTTTTGGGATGTTTGAGATTGTAGGGATCAACCGGTACCGGCTTGGCCCATCCAAAAACAAATGGAGAACGAAGCACCAAAAGGGCAAGCGGAAGAATGATAGTTCCAACCAAATCTATATGGCGAAGCGGGTTTAAGGTGAGCCGTCCCATAAGTCTTGCCGTTGGGTCGCCGAGCTTTTCAGCCACGAGCCCGTGCGCGACCTCGTGGATAATTATTGCCATCGCAAAACCTATGATGCCGATTATGAGAATTAGAATATCCATTGCCACCTTCGGTCATTATATAGTATAATCCTCACCATGGCATACATTTGCGATAACTGTGGAAAGGGAATAGTTCATGGCCGTCAGAGCACTCACGGCAGGGGTGTTGCTGGTAAAAGATGGAAGAAAAGAGCCCAGAAAACGCCAAGATTATTCAAACCAAACCTTCAGAAGATTGCTACAACGGTTTCAGGTAGCATTGTTCAAATGAAACTTTGTACAAGTTGTATCTCCAGATTCAGAAAATTAGGTAAGATTAAAAAACCTCAAGCGGCTTCAAAAGTAGCGTCTTTGTAAGAAATTACTTGACACTTACTCAGGCGAACTGCATGGCATTATAGCCTTCCTTAAATTGTTTCCAGGAGACCGGGTCTTTTCCCTCGAGTTGTACGAGATCTAGAATTAGTTTTCCGTCTTCAACATGAGAACCCAAAAGTTTTAACCTACGCGTTGTCTTGTCGGTTGGGTTTAGTTTAACCAGAGTCCAAGCTCCGGGCCAGGAAGACATTGCCCGTATAAATCGTTCTATTTCAATAGGAGGGGTTTTTAGCAAATCAACAAAACCGTCCTCCCTTTTCATGATTTTGGTAAAAGTAGCCTCTTTTTCGTTTTGAATTTTAAGTTTAATTTTTCCTTGAGCATAAGGAGTCAGCATTTCAGTAATAACTTTTGCAGACTTTTCAAAAAGCCTGTTTCTGAGAATATCGGAGGTATCTGTCGGTAAGATTTGCTCCCTAAATTGAGTAATAACCGGACCATGATCCACTTTTTCATCCATTTTAATTATCGAAACTCCTGTTAATTCATCACCATTGGCAATGGCTGCCGGAACAGGGGATGCACCCCTATATTTCGGCAAAAGAGATGGATGGACTACTAAAATTCCCTGTGGAAAAAGATTGATCACTTCTTTTCTAATGATCTCTCCGTACGATGCCAATATTCCGATAGTAGCATCGGGAGTATTTTCGATCAGTTCTTCCGCAGAATAATAAATAGGCACTCCATGTTCGTGTCCCCATTTATCGACAGGAGAATAGGTTAGAGTCTTTTTTCTTCCCAAAGGCTTGGGCGACTGTGTAACAACAGCTGCTATAGGGGATCTTCCCGGACCTGTCACAAATTCTTTGTGAATAGTTTTCAAAACAGGCAGTACGTAGCTTGGTGTACCGAAAAATACTATTTTCAAAGGAGCTCAACCTCCTCCCATTCATCACCCTCCACTTTATAGAGAGTTTTGCCTTCGCTGATAATGTGATCTATAAATAGCACTCCTTCAAGGTGGTCGATTTCGTGAAGAATTATTTGGGCACGAAAACCTTCAAATGTTTCGGTTATGGTTTTTTCGGATTCATCAAGGTATTTAACGGTAACTTTAGGCGCGCGCTTAAGGGGCCCGTAATAAAAGGGGATTGAAAGGCAGCCTTCCAGGATCTCCTTTTTCCTTTTATCTACCTTTTCTTTAGTTGTGTTTTTTTGTATTTTTAAGATTTCGGGATTAATAATGACTCTTTCAAAATCCCTATCTTTTGCCAAAAAAATACTCAGGTTTTTTCCAATTTGCGGAGCCGCAAGACCGACCCCCTCCGGATTTTTTTGCACGCTTAGGGTGTCTTTGAGATCTTTTATAAGATCCTTAACCTTTTTATCTATTTTGGAAACCGGTTTCGCTTTCTTTCGTAGAATTGGGTCGTTTGAGAGGACAATTTTTCTAATCATAGCTGAATTATATCAAAAAATCGGCCAATTTGGAAAAACCCAAAATTACCTAATGCTTTCAAGGTATTGCTTGGACAATGAGTCGGTGGGGTCAATGTTTGTAAGGATATACTCCAACTCATTTTTTGCCTCCGGTTTTTTTTCGGCATCAATCAATAAGATTGCATACGCGAGCCTGGCTTCTTTATAATTTGACTTCAGATCGACCGTTTTTTTGAGGGTTTGGAGGGCTAAGTCATTTTCTCCGATACGGGAATAGATGAGTCCAAGGTTATAGAAAAGTTTAGCGTCCGTTGGAGCTTGCTTAATTGCGACCAGAAGCACGTCTCTGGCATTAAGTAAATAATTTGGATCAATTGCCGAAAGCATAACAAAAACGCCAAATTCTATACGTTTCATATTTACGTTGGCGGGAGAAAGGTTTACTGCCTTTACAGAATTTTCGATGGCAGCTTCAGTCAACTGTGACGCAGCCGTCGCTTGTCTTGCTTCATTGTAAGCAAGGGCAAGGTTGGTATAGGTTCTTGCCAATTCACCGTAGTAGATACTCTGGTTTGGTTCTAATTTCGCAGCGTCAAAGATGTAGTTTACAGCCAAATCTTGCCTATTCACCTTGTTGTAATTGGATCCTGTTGCATAAAGATAATCAGCATACCAATAACGGCAGATAAAAAAGACAATGACGGCAGCTCCAGATGCGACTATCCAATTTAAAATTTTTTGATTGGAATTGGGACTTGGTTCTTTTTCATCTTTGGAATCTGTGCCTGCCAAAACCACCGAGAAAGCAGGATAGAGATAGAAGATGATTTGCACAGGAACTACAGAAAAACCAAAGAAATTGGTCGCCAGAATGGAAACATAACCGGCTATGAAAGCTATCGACATGGTGGGCCAGGTCTCAGCCTGGTCATTATCGTTTTTGCGTAGTGAATTTTTGACAATTAAGTAAATCGAAAAGCCGATCATTGCCAAGTAGGCAAGAATCCCCACGGTTCCAGAATTTGCCATAAAATTTAGATATTCATTGTGGGCTTTGTTATAGATAAAATCCCACTCGGTAGTTAAGTTGTGTGCAATCGGTCTGGATGAATAATATGAATAGGCAAAAGTTTCCACTCCCGTTCCGAAGATTGGATATTTTTCCCAAATTTCAAGAGCGCCTTGCCAGACGATTTTACGGATAGTAGTAGATTCTGTTCCGCCTGTTTCAAGCGCAGTTCCTGTCGCCTGGGGAGCGGCTGTAACCTGATCCACCTTTTTACTATCAATAATTTTGAAAATGCTTGGTGTATATTGGGTTCCGAATACCCCCGCAATAGCCAATATCAAAATATTAAAGACAAAAAACTTCCTAATGTGGGTAAACCTGCTTTTTAGAAAAATCGCTCCCCAAAAGACAATTTCGGCCAGGCAAAAACCCAAAAGTCCCGAGCGTGATCCGGTGAAGACTAATACTGTAAAAAAGAGTGAAGTTAGAAAATAGGGAACTAGGGAATTGAAATTCAATTTAAAATCGCTTTTATGCAGGCCTTTTGCCCACGTTATCGGGATTAGTGTGACAAGCCAAGCCGCAAGCCAATTTGGTTGTCCCAATGTAGAAAAAACTCTTGATTGAACGTCTTGCTGCCAAACATCTTTATCAATTCCGAGACGTTCCAAGACTCCGTAAATTGACACAAACACCGCAGACCAAAGAGTGGTATTGATAATTTTTTTCGCACCAGGCTTGTCAACATTTGAAACGAATGCCCAGTACAAAAGCAAGTAGGAGATAATGGAAAGAAGGCCGCCGTTAAATCTGGAATAATATCCGAACCAGGAAGTTAATGGATCTATCGAAAGCAATGTGGAAATAAACTGGGATCCCAAAAAAATCAATAGGGGTATGTCTAATATTGTGCGACGAAATATGAATTTTCTGCTGAGTATGATTCTTATCAACCATGTGGCCAAAATCAAGGTCGTTAAAATATAGACCAAAATCATTTTATTAAACTCAAAAAGTTCTGAAGTATACGGCCATAGAATTAAAGGAACAAGAAAAAATAAAACACCAAATAGTAATAAAATTATTTTTTGAGGAGATTTCACAATCTAAATTGTAGCACAAGATGAAAAAACCCTTTGCAACTTTTTCTTAAATAGGTATACTCCTTTTTGCTACACCATGAAATTTATAAATCCTATTGATAGGCTCCTGGGTATGTTCTCCCATGATATTGGTATAGATTTAGGAACTGCAAACACCTTGGTTTATGTAAAGGGAAAAGGAATTGTCATTAGAGAGCCGTCGGTCGTAGCCAGACATAAAAAGTCTAAAGAAATTCTTGCAATCGGTGCCTCCGCCAAAAAAATGACTGGAAGGGCTCCATCGATGATCGATGTAATTAGGCCTCTAAGAGACGGTGTTATCGCAGATTTTGATGCAACTGCCGCAATGCTTTCTTATTACATTAAAAAAGTTCATGAATCAGGGAATACCTTTCCTCAAATCCCAAGACCAAGAGTCATAATAGGAATTCCATCCGGTGTCACTGAGGTTGAAAGAAGGGCTGTTGCGGAGGCGGCGCTTGATGCTGGTGCCAGAGAAGCAAATTTAATAGAGGAACCCATGGCGGCAGCGATCGGTGCAAAACTTCCGATTTCCGGACCCGAAGGAAACTTTATTGTTGACATAGGTGGAGGCACCAGCGAGATTGCAGTAATTTCATTAGGTGGAATAGTGTTGGGAAGAAGTGTTAGGGTTGCCGGTGATGAAATGGACGAAGCTATTATTAACTATGTTCGTTTAAAGTATTCGCTGCTTTTGGGACAACCAACGGCAGAGGCTGTTAAAATTGGAATTGGGGCAGCCGAGATCGGCAATAAAGACCAAAAGCCCGGAAGTGACCAAAAGTTTACAGTTGTCCGGGGAAGAGACCTGGAAACCGGATTACCCAAGTCGATTAAGTTAACCAACGAGGAGATTCAAGAGGCTTTAAGCCCGATCGTGCAGGAAATTATAGGAAACATTGTTGACACCCTAGAAGAAATGCCACCTGAACTGACTGGTGATATTATGGAGAGGGGTATAGTATTAGCCGGAGGAGGTTCACTTATTTCCGGTATAGATAAGGCGATCTCTGATGCCGCTAAGATGCCGGTCTGGATCGCTGAAGATCCCCTTACTTGTGTTGTAAGAGGCTGTGGTATGTGCCTTGAAGACAGTGGTTTATTGAAAAAGATACGTGTGACGAAAGGTTTATGAGTAGGTTACAGATAGTAAGTTAAAAGAGAGAGTACATTTATGCATCCTTTATCTTCTGTAAAATCTCAATCTTGGTTGGCCTGGTTTTTGAGAGGGATATTGATCCTTCTGTTTTTGATTCTGTTTGCAAAGTTAATTGAAGTCCAGGTTATAAAAGGGAATTATTACAAAAATCTTTCTAAAGAAAATCGAATTAGACGCGTTATCATCCCTGCCCCAAGAGGTAAAATTTTGGCTCGGGGTGGAGAGGTTTTGGCGGGAAACATTGAGGTTAAAAAAAGCATCGAATTTACCGACAATGGAGGTTTTGTACTTTCGGAAGATTTAACAAAATCTGAGGATGGCCAGTTAGTAAATGATTATAAAAGGTATTATCCTCTTGAAGATAAATTTTCTCATGCATTAGGCTACATGGCACAGGTCGGTGAAAAGGAGGTTGGAAAAATTAACCCAGATTGTCCTGAAAAAGGTCCAAGAAGGTCGGATTCCCTGATGGGAAAAACGGGACTGGAGGAGTCGTACGAATGCTTACTTGCGGGGGCACCCGGAGAGGAAATTATTGAAGTAGACGCTTCCGGTCAGGAAGTAAGAGTTCTTGGCAGAAAAGATCCCTCATCAGGCAAAGACTTACAGACAACGATTGATTATGGGCTTCAGGTTGAGGTTGCAAGTAAAATGAACGGCAAAAAAGGAGCGGCTATAATTACCGACACAAATGGTCAAATACTGGCTTTCTATTCTTACCCCGGCTTTGACCCCAACATCTTCATGAATGAGGGTAATAGCGAGAAAATAAGTTCGTTACTGAACAATGAGGACTTACCTTTCTTCAATAGGGTTATCGCCGGAACTTTTCATCCGGGATCGGTTTTTAAGCCTGTTGTGGCCATTGCAGCGCTTGAAGAATCAGCCATAGATGAAAACTATGTCTATAACGATCAGGGTGTAATTACGGTAAATGATTACTCCTACACTAACTGGTATTTCACCGAATACGGAAGAACAGAGGGTTTGACAGATTTAGCTAAAGCTATTGCCCGTTCAACCGACACTTTCTTTTACACAATCGGACAAATGGTTGGTCCTGAAAGCATTGCAAAGTGGGCAACAACTTTTGGTTTGAATGCTCTAACGGGAATTGACATTCCGGGTGAAGTGGAAGGACTTATACCTACACCGGAGTGGAAAAAAATTACAAAAAAAGAATCCTGGTATCTGGGTAACACTTATCACATGTCGATTGGACAAGGTGATGTCTCTGTAAGTCCGGTTGAAATAAATACCTACATTTCTGCGATTTCTGTCGGAGGTTCGCTTTGTCAACCCAGGTTTAATATGAACAAAAATCCAATTTGTCGCAAGGTAAAAGTATTGCAAAGCAACCTTGATCTGGTTAGAAAAGGAATGGAAGAGGCGTGCACCGAAGGTGGTACGGCTTATACTTTTTTTGATTTTGCTGATAAACATGGTGGTATCAAGGTAGCATGCAAGACCGGAACAGCCGAAGTTAGCGCTGACGGAACACCACACGCATGGTTCACTTTTTTTGCTCCAAACGATAAGCCTCAGATAGTTGCAACAATTCTAATTGAAAAA
>Ga0208375_1002270_pt1 | contig 18589 bp, 16 predicted proteins | sample RifOxyD1_FD_184038 | JGI IMG/M metagenome (GOLD analysis project Ga0208375, IMG submission 184038) | Soil microbial communities from Rifle, Colorado - Rifle Oxygen_injection D1 (SPAdes) | ecosystem: Environmental > Terrestrial > Deep subsurface > Rock core/Sediment | place: Rifle, Colorado... | reverse complement strand
ACTGCGGTTTCCTTGCCTCGCATTTTTCAGGGAGCAGACAGCCAAAGGCTTGCTCAGCTCTGAAAAATGCTCGGTCGCACAACATCGTTATATACAATCGCAAATGAGCCTGATTACCCCCAACCACCCACCCTTAAAACGAGTTTGTCGCTTAAACAAGAAATAATAAAACTATTGAGCCCCACTTTCTCTTAACTGATATTTGCTCTGCAAATTGGATAACACTTCGGCATAAAGAGTTGTAGGAATAGTAATGCCTTCTTTTGGAGGACAACCAGTATTAAATCTCTCTCCTGCAATTCTTCTTGTTTTGCTTTGTTCCCAAATTTCAGCAAGACTTTGTTTTCTAACATTTCCTTGGCTTTCAATATAGCCAGGGCAACCAACTACATTTCCTTTCATGGTAATATATAAACCAGCACGCAACTGATTACAGGGATGCCCCCCTGGCAAACAGGAAATTCCGTCTGCTTTGACTTCTTCTAACGTTTGAAGCCCATGCTCAATATTCCATGAATAGATATTAGTCCATAATTCTACTTTTTGTTTATCAGTTAAATCATTTTCTTTTAAGAAAGCAGAATCGATTTGTTTTCCGCTGGTCATCATAACTGCTGTGACAGGATAAATATTTCGTTCTCTGCCCCAAACATAAATAGGAAAAGCATCATCATATGTCGTTCTTCTTACAGGGGCATTACAAAGTGCTAATCTTGTCGGATTTGAATCTGTAAATCCTGCATGAACCAAATTTTCTAATGCAGTATTTTTTATATCTGTATAATTGGGAGTTCTTACAGCATAGTCTTGAATGGTTGGATCAAATGAATGGAATCCAAGCATAAAACTAACATCCAGTTGATATAATCTTTCGGAAAGTTCTCTTGCATTTTTTATCCCATATCTGTTATGAAAACGTCTGGCAATATTATCATCGCCCAATCCCTGCCCTTTTGTAAATACTGCTGTGCCTATTCCTAGATTTGTCATTACCTCAATAAATGGTATGAATTTTTTACTTTCTGTTGGTTCTCCAACACCGCATATTTTAACATATTTTAAACCTAATTTCTTCCCTTCTTCAATTATCCTAATAAGTTCTCCGAAGCTTAAATCCTTTCTATCTTCAACATTATCTACTTCACTATCTTGTCTAAAACAATCAGGGCAATGAAGTGAGCAATATCTATCTAAATCAATATCTAAAAGTAGAAGTTTCCCTTGATTTGCTTTTAACTCTTCTCTTGAAAAAAATCCCCAATTAGGAAGAGTATTTTGATAATCTTCGGGGAATCCGCTTTCAAATTTCTTAGGTATATTAGGTATTTTTAATTTCATAGTAAGAACTAAATATGATTATTTAATAAAACTTTCCATTCATATTTTTACATAATAACCAAAATATTTATATATTCAATCGAATTAGTAAAATTATGCCTTATAAATTAGATAAGAAAGACAGAATGATATTATATCAGTTAGATCTTGATAGTAGGCAAAGCTTTAAACAAATCGGCAGGAAAGTTAAACTTAGCAGAGAAGTTGTTCAATATAGAATAAAGCAACTCGAAAAGAAGGGAATAATAAGAGGATATCAAACTCTTATAGACGTAAGTAAACTTGGATACCTTAATTGCAGATTTTTTATAAAGTTCCAAAAAGACTCCCCTGAAGAAGAAAATAAGATTATTGAATATTACAAAAATCATCCAAGATTTTGGTGGGTTGATAGCATCGATGGTTTTCGAGATTTGGGTATTGCCTGTTGGGTTAATAATATGTATGAATTTTTTGATATTAAAGAAGATCTCATAAAAAGATTTGGAAAATTCATCTATGATTTAAATATCGCAATTTATTCAAAATTCTACATCTTCAAAAGAACATATTTGTCAGATAAGAAACGAGGAGATGAAAAAATTAAAACTATGTTCTTTCCAGAAAAAGCAGATTATGATAATAAAGATATTGCTATTTTGAGATTAATCACTCCAAATGCTAGGATAACTAGTGTTGAGATATCAACAAAAACAGGGATAAGTATTACAAATGTTAATTATCGCATTAAACGAATGATTGAAAATGGCATAATAATAGATTTTAGGGTAATTCTTGATTTACAGAAGATTGGATACTATTGGTATAAAATTGAAATACAACTCGACGACTTAAATATTAAGAAATCCATGATTGAATATTTTCATCAGCATCCAAATATTGTTTATGCATATGAAACAATAAGTGAAAATGATATTGAAGTCGAGATGGAAGTGCAAAGCTATGAAGAATTCAGAACAATTTTAGATGAGATAAGAAACCTTTTCGGGAAATCAATTAAGAAATACCATCATTTGTTATGGTACAAAGAACATAAATTCCTATTTATGCCTTAAACGAGAAAGTGGGGCTCTTGATAGACTAAAACGAGACTATAGCGACAAACTCTTAATACTAAAAATAAAAACTTCTGGCGTTCCCGCCATCCACGGCTCATTTGCGACTTCTCCGCTTTGCCTTCGGCAAATGCTCGACCCTCCAGCTCTGAAAGCCCCAGCTCTCACTCGCCTATCGGCTCGTGGAGGGGTCTTTCGAGGTCGGGGTATATAACATCGTTGTGCACAATATTACTCGGAAATCTGCGTGATCGGGCAACTTTAGAGAAAGCAGGGGAGCATAAGGGCTTAAAAACCCATTAAAACGGCTCCTTGCCCAGTCATAGCAGATTTCCTGCGTCATACTCTGCGAAACCCTTCGGGTTTCTTGCCTCGTCAGCCCTGAACTTCGCCATGAGTGAAAATGCTGCTGCATTTTCCTCGGCTCATTCGGGGACTCGGGTGCACAACATCGTTATGTTCAATTCAGAAAAAACTTAAAAAAAACGAGAAAGGGGTTTGAGGCTTACGAACGTGGCTTCTTAAAATATTTAGGCAATATTATAGGCACACAAAAAGCTTCTAATAGATGAAGAGAACTAACATATTGTTTAACATTCTCGTAATTGCCTTGGAAAATATTTTGTCTCATTGATTCAACAATTTCTCTAGGAGTTTCTCCTTGAACATCAGTGATTATTCTTGCAGTTCCCATATGTTGCAAATGCCTTTTTGTTCTCGCATGTAAATCTGTATCCGCTACGACTGGAACATTATATCCTTGCATTTTCAATGATTCTGACAATTCTTCTGCCTTTTGATTTACATCATGATACTTAATGTCAAAACCAATAGTGTTTAATCCCTGTTTTAATACCTGCCTCATCCAAGGAATACAATAACCATTCCATTCTAAAGTTACTTGTCCTGAGTATTCTTTACATATTCTTTCCAATTCTTGCCCTAACTCTTCAGAAATATGTCCTGCGGTTTTTGTTTTTCCATTATCAATAAATGGATGATCTAAAAGAATTAATGCCCCATTTGCCAGTCCGTTATCAATAACTCTCCTTATCTCGGTTTGAGGAGTAGCTTCATCCATTGAATAACCAACAGTTAAAACATGGAGATTTTCTTTAGTATTATACTCACGAGCGTTTAAAAAATATCTTCCATTTGGAAGTTTTATACCTGAATTATCGCAAACTGCTGTTGGGAAAGCTTTTTTTGTTTCATCCACAACAAATGGAAATAATGAATCATCAAGAGACTCCATTGCGAGAACATCTAATTGTCTACTTTCCATAGCTTGAACTACATCACTTAAGGTATTTCTTCCCAAGAACGGGTGAACATGCAATTCTATGTGTGCCATATACCTATAAAGGTATTACCCCTTTATAAACCTTTCGCTTTATTACTACTACACAATAACTACTAAAACCTCAATCCCCTCCCCTTAATGCTATTACTGGATTATGCTACGCATTTGATTGTAAAGTTTTTTCTGAACTCCTCCGCTTTTTTTCTGCGGAAAAAAATGCTCGGTCTTGCCAGGAGTGCTCGGTTCAGGAGTGAAAATGCTAAAGCATTTTCCTCGAGCCTCGCCTCGGCAAGAGAACATAACATCGTTATGTTCAATCGCTACGGTGGCAAAATTAACTGATTGGACAAGAATTGTTACTACTAATTAAGAACTATAAGACCGAAAGATTTATATATGCCTTTATAATATTACTATTCTATGTCAAAAACATTAAGAGTTATATTGATAGAAGCTGCAAGGTTGGCTGGAGAAGTACATAAAGATGTTCTGGGGAAAAAATCCTTTGACCTAAAAAATAAATATGAGGGTGATACAGCTTCAGATGTTGTAACTATTGCAGATATACAAAGCGAAGAAGTTCTTAGAGACTATTTTTTAAAAAATCTTCCGGATTTTAATATAATGGGGGAAGAAAAGGGGGCAGTCTATAATGGGAATGGGAAAGTAATAATTATTGATCCTCTTGACTGTACAAAAGGGTTTAGGGAAGGGCTTGATAATTTTGGACCTATAATTGGAGTATATAATAATGGCATAAACATCGGTGGAGTTGAATATAATGTACTCAAGGATATAATGTATATTGCAACAGATTCTACTGGTTTTGAAAGATTAGGATCTAAAGAAGTTGTTCCAACCGGAGCAATTTTAGTTGAGAGCTATATGACACATTGTCCTTCGTTTAACGATCTTATGGAAAAGTTGATAAAAAAGGAATTTCCGGGTCATCAAGTTATAAAACAAATGCCTAGCGTAATCAACAAATCAAGAGTTTGTGATGGGAAATTTGCAGCATATTTTCATTCTGGATTAGCAAGGCATGACATAGCAGCCATACCTATTTTAGGTAAAACTACAGGCACATTTGTTACAGACTATAGGGGAAGACCATATGAACCTGTAAACGCTGAGAAAGAACTTGATAAATATAATACAGAAGAAAAATTAGAGATATACAGCAACCCTATCCTTGTTGCTCACCCTCTTTTTTATAAAGGCATGCTAAAAGTTCTTAAAAATTTTGAAAAAGAATTAGACCAAGTAAGCAATCCATAAAACAATTCTTGCCCTTTATTTTTTTTCTTTATTGAACTTTGTTCCTAATTAGAACTATTTTGCCACCTACGCGACTCTTCGCACCTCCCTGCCTTAGAAAACTTTTTATACTAACTTACTTAATCAGATGTTATGAAACTAAAATTACATTGGTGCTGGGGATTTTTAGGTATGCTGGGCTTCCTGGGCTTGAAAGATCCTCCTTATTATGCTTTCTTTGCATTCTTCTTATTTTTCATTGAGCCGATTGTAAGATCCAGGAAAAAGTGATAGATAATGGAGAAAAAAACCAACAAATTTGTCTATTGGGCACCAAGAATATTATCAATCATATTCATTTTATTTTTAGCAGTGTTTTCCCTGGATGTATTTGACATGGGTTTAGGCTTTTGGGGTACAATGATTGGACTGCTTATGCACAATATTCCAAGTTTTATTCTGCTGGCTGTTCTGATAATCTCCTGGAGATATGAAATAGTGGGAGGAATCGCTTTTATTCTTGCAGGAATAGCATACATAATCCTGGCATTGGCAAGGAATAACTTTGAATGGTATCTGCTGTCATGGCCCATGATAATCGCGGGACCGGCATTTCTTATAGGGATCTTATTTCTTGTTAATTGGTTTGGAAAGAAGAAATGATTGTTTAGATAAAATGATTTAGCCAAAAAAATCCCAATCTTCACCTTAGACAATTTTCAGGAATTCTTCTTTTTTCATATGTGACTGCCTTATAATTTCAAGGAGTGTGCCTTTATCTACTTCTTTATGAAGCGGTACAACTGTCACTATAACCCCTTCCCCAGTCTTCTTTTTAAGAATTACATGGCTTCCTTTTTGCCTTGCGGATTCAAAACCTACCTTTGACAGAAGTTTTATAACTTCTTTTCCAGAAAGTCTAGGCAATTTTTGCATTTTCTTTCACTGCAAAACTAGCCACTATTGTTTCTCTGCCGGTAAACTCTGTAGGCAGCCCCATCTCTTCAATGTACAATTCAACAGCTTCTTTAAGATTCTTTAGCGCATCTTCTATAGTATATCCCTGGCTTACGACATCAATTTCAGGGCATAATGCAACAAACTGTTTTTCTCCTTTTTTTATAATAGCAGTAAAATCCATAAAATTCACTTAAACATGAGATAGCACACCCATTTATAAATCTTCTTAAAAAAGTACCGCCTAAGCCTTTACTATCTCAACCCAAAACAACCCCAATCTTCACCTTAGAAACATCATCGCACATAACATCTGCTTTCCCGAATCTGATGTTCGCAGCCTTTGCCGCTGACTTAAGGTCGCTTATGCACAGTGCAAGCATCTTCTCCTGTTCCTTTGTGCATTCCACCGCAAGCTCTTTTACCGGAGTATTCAGCGCTTTGTCATGATCTGACTTGAATCTTCTTACAGCGCTTACGACAGACACCAACAGATCCCCTGCTTTTTCCGCTTCCTCATCCGCTAAGTTTTTGTCGTATTCAGGCCATGCTGACAGATGTATGCTTTTGGCCTTTTCATGCTTCACAAAATGCAGCTGGTAGACTGCCTCTGTTATATATGGCATTATAGGCGCCATCAGTTTGATGACGCAAAGCAGCGCATTATGCAGCGCATATTGGGCGCTTTTTCTTGCATCCTTCTCATCGGATTCATCATAAAGCCTGCCTTTCACAATCTCAAGATAATTATCGCAGAGGGTATGCCAAAAGAAATTCTCAACCTCAAATTTTGTTTTTGAGTACTCATATTTTTCAAAATGCTCTGTGGAAATCCCGATTATCCTGTTCAGTCTTGAGAGAAGCCATCTGTCAGCCATCTCAAGCTGCGCTTTTGGAATTTTAGAGCCGTCATAATCATTGAGATTTGTTATTGCAAACTTTGATGCGTTCCAGAGCTTTGTTATCATCTTCTGGCCTGTGACAAGGTCCTTTTCCTGGTAAGGCATATCTTCCCCAAGCTTTGACCCTGCTGCCCAGAATCTCAGCGCATCTGCAGGATATTTCTGCAGCACTGAACATGGGTCCACTGTATTGCCGAAGGATTTTGACATCTTTCTTCCGTGGGGATCCAATGCAAATCCTGAGATCATTATATCATGCCACGGACATTTATCGTGGTGCAGTAAGCTTTTGGCCATTGTATTGAAAAGCCAGAATGTGATTATGTCATGCGCCTGCGGCCTTAATGACATCGGAAATAATCTCTTATATACTTTATGTTTTTTGAAAAGCTCCGCAGCAAGCATCGGAGTCAGTGATGATGTTGCCCATGTATCCATTATATCCTTTTCCGGACTGAATTTATCATGGCCGCATGCGCATTTTCCCCTTGGCCTGTCTTTCAGCGGGTCTACAGGCAGGTCTTTTTCATCGGCTAATTTCACTGCGCCGCATCTGCTGCAGTACCATAAAGGAAATGGCACCCCGGAAAACCTCTGCCTTGAGATGCACCAGTCCCACTGAAGGCCGTTTATCCAGTGGTCCAGCCTCACTCTCATGAACTCAGGATACCATGCCATGCTTTTTCCTGCTTCAAGGAATTTTTCCTTCAGGTCAAGATATTTTATGAACCACTGCTTTGTCTTTAGAAATTCAATTTCTGTTCCGCATCTCTCATGGACTTTTACAGCATGCTTTATCGGCTTCTGGGCGATCAGTAATTTTGCATCTTTCAGATCAGTTATTATTTCTTTTCTTGCCTCATGCACTTTAAGGCCTTTGTATTTTCCCGACAGCTCAGTCATTTTTCCTGATCTGTCTATGCCGACTTTCAGCGGCAGATTATGCTTGTACCACCATTCTGTGTCTGTCTGGTCTCCGAATGTGCAGCACATCACTATTCCTGTGCCTTTTTCAGGATCAGCCTTCTCATCCGGAAGTATAGGCACTTCATGGTTATAGAGGGGAACTTTTGCGTATTTTCCAAAGAATTTTTTATATCTTCTGTCATCAGGATGGGCAAACACCGCAACACATGAGCACAGCATTTCCGGCCTTGTGGTTGAGATTATTATATCATTCCCGCCGGACCTGAAGATTATATCATTGAAATGGCTGTCCATCTCAACATCATCCAGCTCAACCTGGGCAATGGCAGTCTCACACTGCGGACACCACATTGTCGGAGCCTCTTTTTGGTATTCCCTGCCTGAGGCATACAGGTCAATAAAAGACTTCTGGGATATGGTGCGGCAATGATCATCTATTGTAGAATAAAATATGGAAAAATCCGCTGATATGCCCAGCTGCTTCCATGATTCTATAAAATCAGGCCTTATTTCCTCCAATGATCTGAGGCATAATTTTACAAACTCATCCCTGTCCATCCTGCTGCCTTTAACATTCTTAAGCTTTTCAATAAGCCTTTCTGTCGCTAAACCATTGTCATCTGTGCCGAACGGATAGAATAATTCAAAGCCTTTCATTCTTTTATACCTGGCAATAATATCAATATGCGAATAGGAAAAGGCATGGCCAATGTGCATCTTGCCGGAAACAGTCGGAGGCGGTGTGTCAATTGAAAAGATCTCCTTTTTTGTGTCAGGATTAAACTTATAGATCTTCTCTTTTTCCCAGAATTTCCTTATTTCAGGCTCCTGCTGTATCCCTTCATATCTTTGTGGCAGTTCCATATTGATCAGTAGACAGGCATTATAAGAGTTATATAAAGGTTTTGTGGATTGGAGGCTAACATGGATGGGCCAAAAGAATGTATTTTCAATGGCAAATTATATATACCTCCTGCAAACTAAGCAGGTGCATGGAAAATGTCTGGCTTTATACTTTAGCAAGCGTGTTTATTGTCAGCCTTATATCGCTGATAGGCATATTCACAATAACTTTAGGAACAAACATATTGAAGAAGATCCTTCTGTTCCTGGTAAGCTTTTCTGCCGGAGCATTGCTTGGCGATACATTCATCCATCTTATCCCTGAGATGGCTGAATCGGGATTTACGATAAAAACATCTGCCTGTATATTATCAGGAATCATACTTTTTTTTATAATAGAGAAATTCCTCCATTGGAGGCACTGTCACATACCCACGTCAAAACAGCATCCCCATCCATTGGCTGCAGTCAATCTGGTCGGAGATGGCCTGCATAATTTTATTGACGGGACATTGATCGCAGGCAGCTATCTTGTCAGCGTTCCCTTGGGAATATCAACAACAATCGCAGTTATACTCCATGAGATACCTCAGGAAATGGGTGATTTTGGCGTATTATTGTATGCCGGCGTGCGCAGATTCAGAGCATTGTTCTATAATTTTCTTTCTGCGCTGACTGCTGTTCTTGGCGCAGTGCTTGTGCTGCTTATGGGGACTTGGGCGGATAATATCTCTTTGTTTTTGATACCATTCACAGCCGGGGGGTTCATCTATATCGCAGGATCAGACCTGATCCCTGAGCTCCATAAAGAGACAGCTGTTTCAAAATCAATTGTGCAGCTGATATCCATACTTGTCGGTTTTGGGGTCATGTTTGCGCTTCTGCTTCTGGAATGATATTTATAGAAAACAATATAAATTCCTCTTGTCATAAGGCTGCATACAGATCATTTAGAGCAATAGATGAATCAAGGAGGTGGCTATATAGATCCGGCAGCAGAATATCTGAGAGATTGGGCATATGAATTTCTGAAAAATAAAGATCTCATACTGAGAAGGATAGAATCCATGGAGATACATGATGACATAATCCTGATAAAGCTGAGAGAAGGCTATGAGCAGGGCTGCCTGATCGCGCCTTTTATTGAAGATCTCAGCCAATGCTTCTCAAAACTGGAGAGATACAGCCATGCGACACTGATCGCATACAACACAGAGGAAAATTATAATGCATTGCTGAAGGATTGGGATAAGATGGCCGCATTCAAGAGACAGTTCAATCTTCATTTTGTGAATCCTTTCTCAGCAAAAGACAAGCAGTGGGGGATATTCCCCTACACACACCAGCTTATTACTCAGGGCGAAGGCCTTAAGACAGGGCTTTCTGCATTAAGAAGCAATGTTGATGTGATAACAAAGGAAACAATAATCAAAAAAATAAATGAGAATAAAAGATAAGATTAAAAAAATTTAAGCAGCTTCTGCTTCCTCGGGATTGTAATTCGGCACAGCAGCCCTTGATATTATCATTATATCGCCCATAGATTTGACAAGCTGGTGCGGCACAATAACTCCTTTTGCGCTTCCAAGAACTTTGCTCAGATAGGAGTTTTTGGTTGCTCTTACTCTCCAGCCAAAGACCTTTGTTTTTGTCAGGATCGATTCCTCAACATCGCCAAAGTAATCTCCTGCATCTGTAAAAACCTTCATGTTATAAGCTTCAGATAATTTTCTCATCTTTAACATATGCTCACCTTTATTGTTGTTTTTTAAGTGTTTTTAAACATTATGCGCCGTTTAAACAGCAGTTGGCTGTAGATTTGCCTAATATTGAGTTAATATAAAAATTTTTCTACATGCTTTCTGATAAACCATATAGCTTTATAAATGTTCAAAATTACCCTTGGTTATGGCTTATTTCAACAATATACGGCTTATTGGCAGCTCCCACATAGCAAAGGAAAGCATAGAATTCATAAAAAGCGTGATAAAAGTAGGGCAGCCTGATATAATAGCTGTAGAGCTGGATAAAGGAAGGCTTGGCTCCCTGCTGAGCAATGAGCAAAGCCTTGACTGGAGGATCGTATTCAGGATAGGGCTGAAAGGATTCCTCTTTGCGCTGATAGGGTCCTATGTCCAGAAGAAGCTTGGCAAAACAGTAGGAGTCATGCCAGGCGCAGACATGCTGGCTGCCATAAAAGAGGCAAAGGCCAATGACAAACAGCTTGAGCTGATAGACCAAAATATAGAAATAACTTTAGCAAGGTTTTCCAAGGCGCTGACATGGAAAGAAAGATGGAATTTTATCGCTGATATCTTTAATGCCTTATTTTTCAGAAAAAGGGAGATGAAAAGGCTTGGCCTGGAAAACCTTGATCTGTCCAAAGTGCCTTCTGAGAAGATAATAAGGAAAATGATTGATGGGATCAAAGTGAGGTATCCAAATATCTACAGGGTTCTGATTGATGAAAGGAATAAATTCATGGCTTCAAGATTATATATTCTTTCAAGGCAGAATCCAACCAAGAAGATTCTTGCGGTTGTCGGAGCCGGCCATGAAGAAGGGATGATGGAAGAGTTGGGGATTTTGGAAAAGAATAATATTAAGATACAATAATAAGTTTTAATAATAAAAATTAACTGCGATATTGGTTGCTTGCCTTAAATTTTCTTTGGTTCGTAAGAAATCCAATTGATTGGCTAATCATCCAATGGACTTTTAATGTTGCGAATATTCTTGTTTGAAACTTTCGTATATATTAGGGTGGTATTAATATCTGAATGCCCAAGTAAATCCCGGATGTACCTTATATCCGTGCCATTTTCTAAAAGATGCGTGGCAAAAGAATGCCTTAATGTATGGGGAGTTATCTTCTTTCTTATGCCGGCTTTCATTGCAGCATTCTCTATGATTTTTTGTATTGCCCTTTGCGTGTATTTGCCATTCCGATTAGTTAAGAATATATTGCCCTGCTTATTAGAGGTTAAATTAATTAAGCCATCTTTTACTTTCAAGGATAGCATAACAATTCTATCTTTCTTTCCTTTTGCTTTTTTCAAATGAATTAAGTTTCTGTCAAAATCAATATCCTGCCATTTAAGATTTATTATCTCGCTGACTCGCAAGCCAGCCGAATAACCTATTTGTATAATCAGCCGATGATTAATGTTTTTTGTAGCTGAAATAAGGGATTCAATCTCTTCTTTAGAAAGTATTATCGGAAGCTTCTTTTCCCTTTTGATATTGGGCAGATTGTTCAGAATATCCTGGATTTCCGGGCCGTCCTTTTTAATGGCATTAAGATAGAATTTAATTGCAAAACCTGCCGATCTTACTGTTCCGCCAGAACTGCCTTTTTCAATAAGCGCAAGAAGAAATTCTCTTGGCGGTTTTCCAGATAATGCAAATCTTTTGATATGATGTAGATAATTATCTATTGTTTTTTGCGAATATCCCTTAAGCTTGCATTCTTGAACGACAATTGCCTCTATTTCTGAGGTATTAGACGTGGTTGCATTTATTACAGAATTGAAAAACCCCAGATATATAAAATTTCGCATTTTATGGCATATTCCAGTATTAAGCGTAATAAAACTACGCTTAATACATGTTAAAATCAACATTACTCAGGCTCGACATGAAACTATTAACTCGAAGGAAACAGAAACTTTATATCTATCTGAATAATTACTCACCTCATGATTAGATTAAGTGAATTGAAAGTATTAGAAAGTGCATTTTTTAGGTTAAATTTGGAATATAACAAATCAAGCCTCTATCCATTTATTGAAAAAAAATTTAGTGAAGATAGATTATTTGATGAGGAATCAGAAAATAAGCTTTCCAAATATATTGATAATACCAAAGATAATCTTGCGCATAATGTTCTTCTGAATAGAGACTTAGTACAAATGAAGTCACATATTAAAGACGAGGGTTTAGAATTTGATGAAAAGAAGTGGATTAAAGAACTGCCGAGGATACATAAAAAGATTGAAAAGTATTTAGAATTAAAGTTTAAGTTGAAAGATATCCATTTCTGCGAAGCTTTTCCAGAAGAATATAAAAATTTTGAATTAAGAGGGGCGTCGACCATCACTGTTTTTGATGGCAATAAAAATGCTGGAATATACTACTTAAAAAAGAGATTAGATAATATTTCGACACCAATCCATATTATTCATGAGCAGATTCATACATGTCTTTCACAAAACAAAGACAAAGAACAAATTTTTATCGAATGGTTTGAAGAGGGAATTGCTATACTATACTCGCTTTTGATTTATTATGAATTGACTAAGGATTTAGAAACAATCAGAGCTTATCAAACTAGAAGCCTAATTTTTAGCAAAGTGAAACCTGAATGGGATTTCACAAAAAGATATTATGAATATATGAAAATTGTTCCAAGAATATTTAATTCGGGTGGATTTGAATTATTAAATCAACTACTCCGAAAATATTTGAAAAAAGACAGGGAAAGTATTAATTCCTATCTAAGCAAGATACAAGATAATTCCCTCATGATAAAATATGTACCAAAAAATCATATTGAAAATCAGATTATAACATTTTCAAACATAATAGAACCTGAGCAAATTACCCCTCTAGAATATGTGATTGTTCAGACTTTGACTAAGCCAAAATCAATTGATGACATCTCAAAAGACATTAATGCCCCTCTAGATATCACTAAAAATGCACTTAATAGATTATTTGGAAAAGCTATTTGTGTACTTGTAAAAGAAAATAAGATTGATGTAAATTGGAGAAAAAAAGATTTATTTGATAGAGGCTTGATTAAACCAATATTTCCTTTGAATTAATGTAAATTTTCCGTTTCTTGATGTATTTAACGAATAGCCGAGCCCGAGTAATAACTTTGCGGACGCAATTTTCCCACACTTTGTATGGGAAAAGATTTTAACAGGAATTTAACGGTTCGGAACGACCGCTTCGCTATTTTGCCAAGCAAAATTCGTTCCTCTCCAAAATTTATTTTTCGAGGTCGGAATTTTGCGGGATGCCTCAAAATTCCTCCGCTCTGAAAAATAAACTTCGTTAAATTCCGATGTTAGCCAAAATTTTCTTACTGCCCCACACCGATTTCCAATAATCCGCAGCATTCACCCAAACCACGCCCCCAAACCTGTCTGCTTTTCCTTCTCCTTGCCAAACACATATTCAACCCTTCGCTTCAGCAGCTCAAGGCTCTGCTGCATGTAAGAAGGCAGCTTATATTTCTCAGCCAAACTTATGGACGGCCCCAGATATTTTGTGACAGATCCCTCTGATATCGTAAAGATCAGGTTTCCGCCGCATTTGGTGCATTTGCCTATCAGCGGCGGCCTCCTGAATTTTTCATTGCATTTTGAGCATCTGAACTGCTGCATTGAAAATTTACGCAGATTTCCTTTTGTATCCTTCAAAAAATGCTTTTCAATTACAAGCCTTGCGACATCGGATTCATCAACGGCCCTTATCTTATTTGCGATATCCATCTGGCCTTTTAATTTATCCTCCATTGACGGCAGTGTCTTGTAGGCAGAGCATCTTACACCGTTGTTGATATTTGATACAGGAATCGTAAATCCCATGCCTTCGTACTGCTTTTCAGTCCCAAGCCTGTGCCTTATCTGCTCTATCTTTATATCCCACGGCTGCTTATATTCCATGCAGGCTTCATAGAATTCCAGCGGATAGCTCCACACAACATCAACACCCTGCGCCTGGTCATCAACTTCAGACGGCCGTAATTTCTGCGTCAGCACCAGCGGGCTGTCCATTGTCCTTGAGCCTCTGGAATCAGGCAAAAACTGCCTGGAAAAGTTAAGCAGAGAGTCCATCAGCAGAATGACGCAGGCCTCATCCCCGTCGCAGTCCCTTCTCATCGCAGCATGGAACAGAGGATGCGCCAAAAATGCCTGTATCTGCGAGAACCCTATTATCCTCCCTATTATCCCGGCTGAAATATGCGGCGCAAGGCCGACCACAATATGCCCTACTACATCCTCGGGCTTTTTGAAATTATAAAACGGCTGCATTCCGTAAAGTGATACTAAAAGATCATCAATAAAATTTCCAACCCTAAACAAGACAATATCCGCAGGCTCATCTGTTGTGTCTTTTGCAGCAGGCAGTATAACATCCTGGGCTTTTAATTCAATTATCTGTTCTTTTGATTCAAGCGGATGGCCATCAATATCATGAGTATAGCCAAGCTCTTTTAATTTCTCAATGCTTGTGCCGATCTCAAACGGCTTAAAGTGGGTTATTGGCAGTTCTGACATATCATATCTTGTTGTGCCGTCTTTGTTCACATAGACATCATGCTTTGCCCTCAGGATCCCTTTCACAATATTCTCAGGAATATGGTCTTTGTTGGATGTCCCTTTGACTCCTTTCACCAGATCAGGATAATTTTTATCCTTTAATTTCAGAAGCGCGGCATCAAAAAAATGCTTTATATCCAGTTCCCTTCTCCTGTATGAAACGCATCTGCCATGCTTAGGGCATTCATCTTTTTCCCTTGGGCCGCAGACTTTGCAGAGAAAAAGCTTTGTTGTCTTTTCTCCGCAGGTTTCGCATCTCGGATAGATTGTCTCTTTTTCGCATTTATCGCATTTGTACATCGGAAATTCAGCAGTCACTTTTCCAGCTTCAAGCGCGGACTGGAAGCACCTGAGCCTTCCGCCCTCTTCGCCTATCGGAAATAACATATGCGGCGAGCCGGTCAATTTTCTCATCTTTGCCTTTTCGGGCCTGCCCATCCTTGCGCCTATAAAAGTTCCCGCCTTGTCCCGTATTTTCACCTGTGAAAAGCTGTTTATAAAATCAATAAGGCTTTCATATTTATTCTCATGTCTTTCTTTTTCAGCAGCCTGCCTCAGGCTGTTTATTGAAGCATCATCTGTGATATTTAATACGGCAAGCAGCGCAGCTGAATTATTTTTGTCAATTATCACAAATTCATTTGTTGCGACCGTGTGCGGGACACCGATCAGCTCCAGAATCCTTTTGGCATCCCTGTCCATCGGCAGGATTATCTTCTGCAGCTCATCTGTCCTGTGTATCTTTGCCCTGCCGAACCAGTCAGCAAGAGCCTCAAACTGCTCTTTGGTTATCAATGACCAGTAATATGTGTATAGTGGGTGCAGCGGAACAGACAGCTCTTTTGATATTTTTACAGCTGATGCTGCATCAGGCTTGCAGGTGAATGGGTTTTTCAATAAGGCCTTTATCTGCTCCGGCGCTGTATTGAGAAGATTTGATAATTTTTCATAATCAAGATTGCCGAACATATTGACTGTCGCTTTTTCTATTTCCTTCGCATGCCATTCTTCGTTGTATCCGCACGGGATGAGCTTATGGCCGTTCTCGGAAAAGTCTCCGTAATTAAACAGGATATCACCCAAAAATAATATCTCTGTTATTTTTTCCTGGATCTCTTTTGCTTTTTGTATGGTATCAACCTGAAGAACATCGCCTGTATCTAATTTTACAATGGGCCCCTCAATCATGTCGCATACAGTGACGGCAGCCGCTTTTCCAGGCCGTTCAACCTTGAGCTGGGTCCCGATGGCAATATACCTGTTCAGTATATACTGCACCGCCGGATGTATTGCTGCTGCGCTGAATCCTGAAGTTCTTGTCCTACCATATCTGAGCCTGAAGCCTCCAGCCCGCATAGGATAAGACAGCACCGGCCTTCCTGCGACAAGATCCTTTATGTATGTGAAGTTAGGCATCAATTTCTGCCTGCTCTGGCTTTCATCTTTATTATCCGCTTTCTGGAGGGCTTTTATCTTCTTCTGCAGCTCCAGAAATTCAGCCAGAAAATCCCAGTCAAGATCAAAATTTCTGCCCCATTTCTGCAGCCTTTTCCATAGTTTTGCGGATTTTTGGGTAAGGCCTTCTGCTATAACCAGGCATAACCCCCCCCGTATCCTGTTGGTTTCAATTCTCGGAAGGCTCTTATAATTTGAAACCTCAATCTTTTCAGTCGGATCCCCATTTATCTCAACAGGAACATGCCTCACCATAAAATCTATTTCTTCTTCAGAAGGATAATACTGCAGATTGGAAACTCTTTCATGATAATCCCTTATCTCAGTGATATATCTTTTCACTTCTTCATCTGTCGGGTCGTAAATATCATAGCCCATCTTTTTTCTGACATAATCCGCTATCAGCACAGAGACAGATGCTGCTGTTCCTCCAGCGCCCCTTATGGGCCCGGCATAAATAAGCGAAAAATATTCTTTGTTATCTTTTCTTTTCTTTATCCGCAATTCAATGAACCCTTCAAGGGGTGCAGCAACTATGCCTCCTGTGCTGTAGGCCATGCCTGTCCTTATGCCGACTTCCATCGCGATCCTCTTATCCGCAAATCTGCAGAATTTTTCTTTTGCGACCTCTTCTGCGATTATCAGCGCGATTTCCCATGCGCCTCCGCCGTACTGCTTTTCCAACTCAAGAATTCTTTTTGTCATCTCTGTTCCGGCCAATTCAGGCGCAGCAGCAGATATAAGGCCCTCAACACGCTCTGCCATATTTCTTGCTATGGGTATGTCTACTCTTTCCTCAGGATCAAATCCTTTTTTTCTTGCTTCCCGAGCTATTGAATATGCAGCCAATGTTTCCTTTTCCATCCGCTCAAAATATTTCTGCATCTCAATGCTTTCTTCTGCCATTTTTAGCCTCGTCAATTGCCAGTTGTCTGAATCAAAATCTCAGTATCTTGACTTTTCTTGTGCTTAGGTTCACTATAGGCACTCTTGCCGGCTCAGGATTATGGCCGACTTTTTCCTGGAATGATGTCTTTGCCTGCCAGCAGCTCCCTGAGATCAAAGTTATATTGCGGTAATTTGCAACAGCTGTCTTATGGACGTGCCCTGTCACAAAAAAATCCGGAATCTTATCTATGACCAAAGGATCCTTCTCTACATCAGGGATATACAGCGTAGCTGAATGTGTCGGAGATAGATGCCTTCTCTGCAAAAGAAATGTCATGACTAAATCTGCGCGGTCATAGCCTCCTTTCACGCGTATAGAATCTATATTTGCGATGTAATAATCAAAACTATAGCCGTGGTACATCAAAACAGAAAATCCCGGAAAATTATCTTTTTTGTGTATGTTGACAAAAGAAGGATTGCTCACCATGATAAGATTGGGGATTTTATATAATTCTTCGCCAAAATCAGCATATATCTTCAGCTGAGGCTCCGCAATCCTCATCGCATCGTGATTGCCGGGGCATACGATCAGTTTTATGCGCTGCGGTATCTGCCTCAATAATCTTGCGCACTCATCATACTGGGCTTTTATATCCTTGATGAGCAGCTCTGAATCCTGGTCAGGATAGACACTCACTCCGTCAACTAAATCTCCGGCGATAAAGATATAGCCTACTTTCCGCGCTATATCTTTCTGGTCATCGCTTCCAGACTCGCCCCTTATCCATGACAGGAACCTGCTGAATTCATTTGGGAGGAATTTGTTGCTTCCCACATGAAGGTCTGATAAGAACAAAGCATAGCATTCATCCGGGCATTTCTTCAGCTCTTTGCTCAAAGGGATATCTGGAATAAGGATATTGTTCGCAAAAACAACATCATTTCCCGACATGCCGCATATGCCTATAACTTCATCATACACTATATCACTTGCAAGACTGAATACTTCCTGCTTGTTTTTGTTTACAATCACTTTTATTGATCCTGTGCTGTCCTCTACTGTCAGCACAATGTTGTTGTTTGCCGTTATGCTTTTATCCATGACAATGCCTATCAATGAAACATTTTCAGGCTCCTTCTTGGTTTTTATCCTGTTTATAGAGGATGCGTTCTGCAGTTCTGTTCTTTTCTCAAGCAGTGTTCTTATTGCCTTGTAGCGCAGATTGAAATATTTCACAAAATCCTGGATCTCCCTTTTTTTTGTTTTTTCTTCGTGTGAAACAATTATTTCAACTGTCGGATCTGCGAATTGGAAAGCAGGAAGTGGCT
>Ga0208375_1002269_pt1 | contig 18592 bp, 16 predicted proteins | sample RifOxyD1_FD_184038 | JGI IMG/M metagenome (GOLD analysis project Ga0208375, IMG submission 184038) | Soil microbial communities from Rifle, Colorado - Rifle Oxygen_injection D1 (SPAdes) | ecosystem: Environmental > Terrestrial > Deep subsurface > Rock core/Sediment | place: Rifle, Colorado... | reverse complement strand
TATAACCGGGAGTTTGAATGTGCGGGCAAACTCCAAGTCCCGGGCGTCATGTGCCGGAACCCCCATCACCACTCCGGTCCCTACATCTGTCATTACATACTCGGCCACCCATACCGGAATCTTCTTCCCGTCAGCCGGATTCTCCGCCACAAGTCCCGTATCCACCCCAGTATTTTCCTTCTTTTGTTTCCTCTCCCTTTCGCTTTTATTCAATGCCGCTCTTATATACTCCTTCACCTCCTCTTTCCTGCTTTCAGGCACCATCTCCGCCAGGGTATCCGCCACTTCGGGGGCTATTACTACAAACGTTACCCCGAACAAAGTATCAATCCTGGTAGTAAATGCTTCCAAATATTTGTCATTTGAATTTTGCTCGCGTAGCGTTGACTGCGTCAGAATTTTGAATCTTATTTGTGCTCCCTCTTTCCTCCCTATCCAATTCACTTGCTGCGCAGCTATATCACTCCTGTAATTCACGGTTTTCAAGCCATCCAGCAGTCTGTCTGCATATTTGGTAATAGCCAGCAACCATTGTGACTGATTTCTTCTGGTTACCGGAGTTCCGCATCTTTCGCACTTTCCGTCTATCACCTCCTCGTTAGCCTGGTTAATCTTGCAGGATGGGCACCAGTTAACCGGAATTTCAGCCTTGTAAGCCAGTCCCTTCTTAAACATCTGCACAAAAATCCACTGTGTCCATTTGTAGTACCCGGGATCGGTAGTGTTTATCTCTCGGCTCCAGTCAAATGATAGTCCCCAATCTTTAGCCTGCTTGCTGGAGTTGTCAATATTTTCCCTGGTAGTAACAGACGGATGTACTCCTGTCTTGATAGCGTAATTTTCTGCCGGCAGTCCGAAAGCGTCCCACCCGAAAGGAAACAAAACATTGCTCCCTTTCATTCTCAGCCACCTTGCCACCGCATCCAGACAACAGTAGCTTCTGGCATGCCCTACATGAAGTCTCTCTCCTGAAGGATACGGGAACTCGATTAAAATATATTTCTTATTATTTTTATTTTCTTCAGCCTTATAAAGTTGCTTTTCCTCCCACTTCCTTATGAAGCCTTGTCCCGTTTCAAGCTTATTTTTATTCATTCCTATATTTTAATTCCTTTAAATGTCATTCTCAATTATTACACATATTATATATTTTAATCTGACTATCCTCTATTTAAATTATACAATCTAAAAAATTATTAAAATATTTTTTTATAATTTTTAAATAACAATCAATTTATCTATAATTTTTAATCATTTCATCCCTTGGCATTCCAAAGACATGTTTGCTATCTTCATATTTTACTAACCTTATAGTATTTAATAATATACAATAATGACCTATTTTTCACACTTTTCTCACAGTTCTGAATACACTTTTACCTTTCGCTAATTACATGTTTTTCATTATTATTTCATGAAGGTATACACTTGTATAATGTTTAATTATTGATATAATCCAAACTTATAATATGGATTATACTCAGGATTTACTCTCTCAATTTCGGCAACAGCTGATCAGCCAGTCAGTTTCACCCAATACTTTAAAAAACTATGTATCCGACTTAAGGGTTCTTCTCTTCTTTGTCTCCACTCAATACCAGCCTCTTACCCCCGAAAGCTTATCCACAATCACACAACCTGAAGTGGCAAAAAAATACGAGGAATACCTCACCAGTACCAATCCTCCGGCTACGGTAAAACGTCGCTTGTCTTCAATGAGAAAATTTATAGACTTTTGTCATCAGACCAATCTGCTCCAGCCTGCCCCTATTCCCCCGATTCAAACCCCCGATGTTACTTTTTCTCCTCCTCCACCGGCGCCAACTCCCCCGACCCCTTCCTATTCTCCACCGTTATCAGAACCTATCAGGCCGTTGGACTCATCCACTCCAAATCATTTCGATTTGATAAAACTCATGCCGGAGGTGGTTCACACAACTCCCGTTAAAAATAGGGTATCATCATTTGCTCCGGCAATCGTCTACCCCCTGCTTTTGATAATCTTTATCGGCAGCTTCTTTCTCACTTACTTCCTCCTTAAATAAACTGCCTCCTCTGATTTCTTCAATATGTCTTATATTATCCGTCTGAAAAAACGCCCGGCAGACAGCCCTACAGCGGGTCGAAAAAATACGGTTGACTAAGAAATTTTTTCTCTCCCCGTATCAATAGCCATGGATCCTATGATGCTGACCGTGTTTAATCTGGAGTCCTCTATAAACTGTTGATAACTACCCCAGCGTCCTTGGTTAAATCCTTTAAAGATATCCAGTACCAGGTCAGGTCTTATCCAGTCATCAATTTCTCCGGTATGCAGATACCAATGATAACTTGAGTACAAATATTCCTCAGGGCGAGCTCCGGTTACCGTAGTCACTAAACCAAACCTTCGTATTTCCTGCTGCAACGGATTTAGATGAATCCATCTGGAAAGATGGACAATCCTCTCTTCCCCCCAGACTTCAACACATCTGTAACTTCCTTCCCATAATGTACCCCTCCGCTGATATTTCTGATTAAAATACATTCCGTAATTTGTCATAGCCCTTCTCATCAGATATGTCACCCGACCGGCAGATTCCGGTTGTACCAGCAGATGAAAATGATTAGGCATCAAGCAATAAGCTGCCAGACAAACTTTGTCATGTAAATTCATTCTTTGCTTATGTCTGCTGATATACGGTCTGTCGGTCTTAAATCTCGGATCTTGTTTTATTTTGAATTCTCCTAAGTATGTTTTCAGAACCCAAATAAATTTGTCGTAGTCGCCGGAAGAAGTAAACACCTGCCTTCCGTCAATGCCTCTATTATATATATGGTACCAGCGAGGCTCCATAACCCAACAATATCAAGGAGCCACCTATTGCGCAATAGGAAACAGCTCATTCATTTATCATCTTGACTATTCGCCACAAAAATATTTTACTTAATACAATCACACATATATGAAACTCGCCTCCACCCTGCAAAAAATCGGCTACTTTGTAATTCTGGGAACCATAGTTGTAATTCCCCTCTTTTTTGCCCCCGTTACCTCTGAATTCTACGAGTTTAACAAGCAGTACCTGCTTGTTCTCTCTTCTCTTGTTCTACTGGTCATCTGGACTGCCAGTTTTGTCATCAACCGTCAGGTACGATTAGTGAGAAGCCCTCTGGGTCTGCCTCTACTGGCACTTTTAGCTACCTGGGTCCTGTCTACTGTTTTACGTACCCCGAACAAATTCGACGCTCTGATTGAACCCGGGCAGACAGCCACCATGCTGGGTTTGGTCTTATTCTTTTTCACTTCCGTCAACCTGATCCGGCACAAAAAGGAGCTGGAGTTTTTGATTTATGGTCTCATACTATCCACTGGAGTTTTATCTATTGTCACGATTCTTTTTTCTTCCGGACTTCTTCCTCAGATCATCCCTTTCAACTTTATGAAAACTCCTCTCTGGTCCCCCACCGGCAATTCGTTGGCTACCGTTATTTTCCTGGCTACCCTTTTGCCTCTTCATATTGTCCTCATCCTCAAAGATAAAAGTAACTCCACAAAAACTTTGCTTCTCTCCCTGTCCCTTTTGGGTTCGATTATTGCCGGTGGCTTACTTACCTACCGCCTTTTTGGTCAGGGTATTGCTTCCCGTCCGGCGTTTCTTCCCCAATCCGTCAGTTGGGCTATAGCGTTGGAATCTCTGAAATCATCCCCGCTGCTCGGTACCGGCCCTGCAACATACCTGGTTAATTTTAGCCGCTTCCGACCAATTAGTTTCAATTTGAGTCCCCTGTGGAACGTCCGGTTTACCAGCGCTAGTAACTATTACCTGCAAATCATGTCCACCTTGGGAATACTCGGGCTTCTGGCCTACGTCTTTGTCATCATCAAATCCCTCAATCTGTTTGTGCAAGCCGTAAAATCAACCTCGGAATCCCCTTTCCGTATATTAGCCTTGGGTTCCGGACTTTCCCTTATAGCCGCCTTCACCCTTCAGCTATTCACTCCCGTCTCCCTGGTATCTCTGTTTCTGATCTTTACCCTGATACTCATTCTGGTTCAGTCTTTCAAACAAATGGGGTCATCCATGGTACACGAAGCCAATATCGACATTGTAGCTGCCTCGGATTCCGGAATACATTCACCCATTTTGCCCATAGTCAGTTTCGGTTTAGCTTTGACCCTGGTTGTCCCTATCGTTTACCTGGGCATCCGGGGTTATATTGCAGAAATTTACTTCCAGAATGCTCTCAGGTCTGCTGCAGCCAACCAGGGCAAAGGAACTTACGACAACCTGATTGCCGCCATGCGCACCAATCCTTATAGGGACTCATACCGGGTAGCTTATTCTCAAACCAATTTACTCTTGGCCAATACTGCCGCAGCCAAGCAGGAACTAACTCCCGAAGACCGCAATACTATCACCCAGCTCATTCAGCAGTCGATCCGTGAGGCTAAAAACGCCGTTTCCTTAAACCCGGTCAAAGTCACCAATGTGGAAAATCTGGCTAATGTTTATCGCAATCTGGTCAATTTCGCCCAGGGTGCAGATGTCTGGACTGTAGCCTCCTATCGCCAGGCCATACTTCTGGATCCCGTCAACCCCAATTTGAGAATTTCCCTGGGAGGTGTTCTTTACGCCACCAAGAACTACGACGAGGCTATCCGTTTCTTCCAACAGGCTGTTGATCTCAAACCCGACCAAGCCAACGCTTATTACAATCTGGCTGCCGCTTACCGCGAAAAAGGAGATAACAGAAACGCTTTCACAGCCATGCAGGCAGTGGTCAACCTGATCGACAAGGGTTCCGCGGACTTTACCAAAGCCTCAGCCGAACTGGAAGAACTGCGCAAGAAATTGGGTGAGACCTCCGCTCAACCCCAAACCCCGGTTCAGGCTCCTGCTCAAACCGAGCTGGTCGCCCCCAAAGCCCTCCCTTCTCCCAAAATTACGCCTCCTATTGAACTTCCTTCCGAACTGGGTCCTGAAACCAGCGGTACACCTGCTCCCTCCCCCGTGAGTGCTACTCCCACTCCCGCCCGTTAAATTCTCTCCCAAAACCTTCTATCCGCCTCAGTTTCTCTTTTTTTGACACCTCCCGAGGTATTTCTCATTGCCAGACACACCCTCCCTCCCACGGGTACTTGCTCACAAATTTGCATCTTTTGAGGTGCTGTATACACTCCACAATCTATAACACCTTTAACACCTTGCTCACCCCGACTTCGAAACCGCAGAAACGGGCATCCCGGCATATAATATAAATGCCGCCCCATCCCGTCTGGTAGATCTTCGAGTAATCTTAATCTTGCCCCGTGTTTTGTCAAAATCTCCGCTTCAGTTGTATGCAATCTTATGTTAATCCTCCTGCAGCAAGCAGCCAAGCAATCCCTCCGACAATTGAGCTCCGTATTCATTACCGGATTATCACCCACAAATGATAAAATTCAAATACATTCTCGGGCTCATAGTTAAACGGTAGAACACGTCGTTCGCATCGACGAGATCCGGGTTCAATTCCCGGTGAGTCCACACATTTATTTGCAATCTTCAGCCAATAGGAATCCTGCTTTTTGGGCTTCATCTTCGTTGCAGAAAAACTTGTCCCCGGCCGCCAGATTCACCCTGACCGTGTTGTAATGCGGACATTCCGGCAAGTAATATTTTTTCGTCCATTTGGTTTGATCAAAATTACCCTTAATCTGGCAATTCACTTCTTCTGCATTGTATTTCTGATTACATTCGGGGCCGAATATTCCGACTTTCTTTTCAGAGGATTCATTGTGGGCTGCCCGCAGTCCGGCGTTCACCTTCGAGTCCGGATACTCAGCCTTGGCCAGCCCGGCTTTAATCATCGCCTCATCCACCCACACCCCGTCTGCATAAACCAACGCCATCTGCCGCCCCCACTGGTCCCATTTAATTCCTTCCAGCCTCACCGTTTTCCCCAACACGAACTCCTCTAATTTTTTGGTTGCTTCCTGGCCCAGACAAGCGTCATACGCCGGGGCGTCGGCTCCGATCAGCCTCACTCTCACTCCCCTTTTCAGGGTAAAGGTATCCCCATCCAGCACATGTATTACCCGCATCTCTTCCTGTTTGGTTTTCCAAAAATACGCATTCACAGTCCCCGATACCACCAGACCGGCCACCAATCCCCCTATTACCAACCGTTTAAACAAGCCCAGTTTCTTTTTCGTCACATCCCTCCTGGCTTAAGTCTACCCCGCCACTCCTCCGATCTCAAACGTCTTAATCTACCTTTCTACAATCAGCATGCCCGTTGGCACCGGCTCCGACTTCGACCGGACAACTTTGTTCCGGGAACCCAACAGGTTGCCTGAGATGCTCAATTTCATGTGCCATCGCGGCAGCTATCCCTGGCCCTAGACGATTTCCATGAGCCTGATTATAAGCGTAGATTCAACCCGTAAACGTCCGCTTCAAACTTGCTTTAATATGACTTATAATTCCGTAGTCCGGTCGGGCCCGTAGTTCACCGGTAGAATAACTCCATGGCATGGAGTAGAAAGGGGTTCAATTCCCCTCGGGTCCACCAATAAATATCCTATGAGAAATCTTGAACTTCAACCTGTGGATTCCGGCCCCTGCAGGGCAGCTCTTTGTGCCAGAAGTATCAATCCCGACGCCCAGTGTGCCCTTAAAACCTCACTTAACCAACAACCACCCCCTCTAAAGGCAAATATGAATCAGCATATCGAACTTTTTGGGATCGGTTGCCAAATTTCTATACTTATCAGTCTGACCAAACAATTTGGCCGGAAATGGCCCATTCTCAGTCAAATTCTCCAGGCCCGTACCTCCTGAAATTTTATGAGCCGGATTTTTCTCTATCTCACCATATTTCTCACTGGTGCAGCTGTCCTTATCCTCGAAGTTACGGCCACCCGGATTCTGGCACCCTTTTTCGGCAACACTATCTTCAGCCTCTCCAGCGTTCTTACCGTCATTCTCACAGCTCTCAGCCTGGGGTATTATTTCGGCGGCAGGATTGCCGATCGTTTCCCGCACCCTCGGATTTTCTACTTCTTCATCACTGTCTCCGGTCTGGCTACCTTTTTTATCAAAATTATCGGTGTGGTTCTCCTGCCTGTTTTTTCTTCCATCTTTTCGCTGGCGGTAGGTCCGTTGGTTAGTTCCCTCCTGCTATTCCTCCTTCCGGCCTTCATTCTCGGTACCCTCTCCCCTTTTGCCATCAAGCTCAGTTCCGGTTTCTTCCCTCCGGAAAAAATCGGTCAGGCTTCCGGTATAGTTTTTTTCTGGTCAACCCTGGGAAGCATTATCGGCAGTCTCTCGACCGGATTTTTACTGATTCCGAACTTCGGTATCGACAAAATAATCTATGGTACTGCCATCGGCCTCACACTGCTTGGCTTGGCCGGTACCAGGCTGAAATTCCATCCCCTTCCCATCTTTGCCGTCCTGATTCTCCTTCTCCAAATCCTGCTGGTCAGTTCCCTTTCTCCCTCCCCCGACAATCCCCTGATCTATTCTGCCGATGGCTTTTACCAAAAAATCTCCGTCTCACAGCCTCATTCCACACCGGCAGTCAGATACCTTATCCAGGATCGTAATGTCTCCGCGGCCACCTACCTTGAATCAGACGATCATGTCTTTCCTTACACCCGATACGCAGACCTCTATCGTATATTCAACCCCTCCGCCCGTACCGCTTTGGTTATCGGAGCCGGGGCTTACACCATCCCCAAAGCCTTATTGAATTCCGATCCGTCATTCCGGGTAGACGTGATTGACATCGAACCTGGCCTCTACGAACTGTCCGAAAAGTATTTCCGGCTGAAGCCATCTAACCGTTTACGCAACTTTATCTCTGACGGCCGCTATTTTCTCACTCGCAACTCAAAAAAATATGACCTGATATTTTCAGATGCCTATTACTCGCTTCTTTCCATTCCTGCGCATCTGACCACCGTGGAGTTTTTCTCCCTGGCCAGATCCCGCCTCAATCCCGGGGGCATGTTTATTGGTAATTTTGTCGGCAACCTGACCCCAGTAATCCCTTCCTATTTTTACTCACAGTTAAAAACATTTACTTATGTTTTTCCCCAAACCTGGGTTTTTGCCCTGAACCCCTCCCGGCCTGACTCTGTCCAAAACATCCTTATTGTGGGTATCAACTCCGATTCTCCGGCTGAGTTTGACACATCCTCCCATGCTGATACCTTTATAAATACTTCCGCGGTAAATCTCTCCGCGTATCCGGTTTTCACCGACAACTACAACCCGGCCGAATATATATTGGCCCAAACTCTTACTGATAAATATCGTTAAAAAAAGCGCCTTAAAAAAGGCGCTTTTTTTATTTAAGCCTTGCGGCTGTTTCGGAAACAGTCCCGGCACAATACCGGCTTATCTCCTCTGGGTTCAAACGGTACTGTATCCTGTTTACCGCAATTACTGCAGGTAATCGGAAAGTCTCTGCGTTGACCCATGGATTCGGATTTCTTTTTTGCACGGCAATCCGGACATCTGGTGGGAGGGTTGGTAAACCCTTTCTCCTGATAGAACTTTTGTTCCCCGACCGTCCATACAAACTGATTTCCGCAATCCTTACATGTCAAAGTTTGGTCTGCTAATTTAGCATCGCTCATATAAATTCGTTAATCAATTAAAAAAGGCCCCGTAAAAAGGACCCTAACCAATTGTATTATCTTTTTTTATCACCTCCTTCTAGTTAAAAATCCCTGTTTATTTCACTTCCGGGAATTTATTCCAGAAGGACTTGGAACTGGGTTGCACTGATTATAGCATAGCCACCCCTATTTCAGGAAATTCAGGGGGTTCAGTTTGACTCCTCCTCTGACTATTTCAAAATGCAAATGCGGCCCTGTCGACCTCCCCGTTGACCCTTCCAGCCCGATCCTGTCTCCCCTGTTTACTGTCTGACCTGTTCCCACCAGTGTTTTTGACAAATGGCCATACCTGGTAATGTAGCCGTTGCCGTGGTCAATTTCCACCCGTATCCCATACCCGGATCCGTCAGGCCACCCGGACACAACAACCCTCCCCGAGTCTGCAGCTACAACCGGAGTCCCGAAAGCTGTAGCTATATCGATCCCCTGATGATAAAACCTGTAACCCTGGGTTATCCTGCCTCCGATTGGCCATACAAAATTACCCAGCGCTGATACCACACCCGCATTCGGAGTCTGTTGGGCAACACTCCTGGCCGGAGACCATTGTATTTCTGCCGGTTTTACACCATCGGGAATAATCAATTCCTGACCCACCGCTAAAGAAAAAACCTCATTATCCGCAAAGGTATTAAACGGAAAATCTACCACACCCTGAGGATTGGCGTTGTATTTCTTGGCAATGGAATAAATCGTTTCCCCCCTGCCGACTTTATGTTTCACTCCCGTCACTGGTAGAATCTTCAGAGTTTGACCGGGTTTAATCTGATTTACCGAGGTCAGGTTGTTTTCCCAACGGATGGTATCCACAGATATCCCGAATTTATCGGCAATCTCCGATGCTGTATCCCCGGTTTGAACCTGGTAATCCATAACTTTATCCCGCACCTTCTCGGACACCTGGGTTGCCGTATCCGTTTCCGTCGTACGCATTATTTCCGTTTCCGGTTGTTGGTCTGTCAGGCTTTCCTTATCCACCCCGGGAAACGAACTGGCCAGAACCGGTGCCAGAACCACAGACATGGCCACCAACCCGCCCATTGCGGTATGCACAAACGGCCTGGTAAATCTTCCCCGCTGTCGGTACAACACAACTGTAATCAGGCCCTTGATCCTTTCAAACTTGGAAAAAACCCCGTACAGCCGGCGGTAAACATACCGATACCAGGCATAAATATACTCTCCCAGATCAGTTCGATATAACCGAAAATATCTCCTCATAAGCTTCCCCACCTTATCACAGACAAACCTGCTTTTCAAAAGCCTGTATTACCTCTTCTTTGTCCGACCAATGTCTCTCGGTTTTACCTATCAGAATAGACTTTTCATGCCCTTTTCCTGCCAATAATACAGCGTCGCCGGGTTTGGCCTTACCCACTGCCATTTCAATCGCTTTCCGCCTGTCATTTTCAATAATTACTCTGTTTCTGTCTCTCTTTTCTATCCCGGCGACAATTTGCCGGGCAATCTCATTTTGATCTTCCATCCTCGTATCGTCCGAAGTAACTATCACCACATCCGCCAGCCTCGCGGCAATCTCTCCCATCATAGGTCTTTTATCTTTATCTCTCTCCCCCGTGCACCCAAAAACCAGAATTATTTTACCTTTCTTTGCCTGCTGTGCCTGCTCCGCTTGAAGTGTCCTTAGCATCTGTTCCAAAGCATTGGGAGTATGAGCAAAATCAACGTATATCCTGAATTTTTGCCCCACCTTCACTTCTTCCCTCCTCCCCGGTACTCCTGAAAAATTACCTACTGTCAATTCTACTATCTCACTTCTAATTTCTAATATTCGGCACACCGCTTCCGCCGCGCCGATATTATATAAATTGTATCCCCCAAAAAGCGCTGGACTGATATTTTTTAATTTTGTTTTTGAATATTTAATTATTTGGGGTTTTGAATTTGATTGAAAATTGTAAATTGAAAATTGTAAATTCCTAAACGACAGATCATCCCCATTCAATACGGCAAACTTTACTCCCCTAAACAACTTGGCTTTAGCAGATATATATCTCCTCATATCCACAAAATCATCCAGATGTTCATGGGTTATATTCGTCAGTACCCCGATATAAAAATTGCACCCCCATACCCGGTATTGGTCCAGTCCGTGCGCTGTCACCTCCATCACCAGATGCGTCACTCCCGCCTTTACCATTCGCGCTAACAAAGGCTGCATCTGTCTCGCATCCGGATTCGTCGTATGCAGACCGGTTTCTATCTCCTGATCACCTATTTTCGCTACCACGGTGGAAATCAAAGCTGTTTTGTACCCTGCAGCCTTGAGTATTTCGTATATCAGAGTGCATGTCGTCGTCTTTCCGTCCGTCCCCGTCACTCCGATTACTGTCAGTTTTCCCGCCGGATATCCGTATTTTATTACCATCGCCGCCGATACCAGGAAATGATACACATTCTTCACCCTCTGTCCCCACCACCTAATTTCCTTTTTCAGTTTCACTTTATCCATATCCCCCATCTTACCAAAAAGTCATCCCTCTTCAGTATTATTTAGGCATCAATTTCTTTGTCTCATCCCAGAAATAATTTAGAAGGTGATATGAACTTTGATATAGCTTTTCTGCCATCTTGGAATCTGTCTTCCATTCCTGATATTTCTTCCTTGCATCTAATATTAAATTCACCATCTCCTGCTCTTTCCTGGGTAGCTTAAAAAAACCCCGGAGTTTTTCTTTGTCATGCACCCGACTAAATATTTTCATCCTATCCTCATCATTCACATAATCCAGTCCGTTTTTTATCCCCTGTACCCAAGCATACTGCTGAACCGCAATTTTTCCCCATACTAATGCTTCGCCAAAGAACAGATCCGCATCCTGCTCCAAGTCATATGCCAAAGGGGTAAGTTTTATTGCTCTCACCCACTGTGAATACATATAATTGCACCCCTTAATTACTTCATCATTACTCGATGTAACAATGATATCCTCAAATAAATTTCTACCATGCCACATTTTTATCGACAATTTGTGACCTTCCAATACATATCCCGGCCGCCCGAAGGGCATTAATAAATCCCTCTCCTTAACATCAAAAAACGCTATTTTAAAAAACAAATCGGTTTTATTTATATCTCTCCCCCACGGAGCTGCAAATCTTTCCGGATGATATTCCGGACGCAAATTTACCCACTGGGAATATTTTTTATTTAAACCGGATGCCACCCGGCCTATTTTCCATGAAACCGCAGCATCCGATGTCCCAAATACTGCAAAATTAACATCAGGTCTTGTTTTGGAGTAATCACCCCGAGCATAACTTCCGGTTACTCCAATTCCCTTTATTCCCTTTCCTCCCAACTCCTTCCATACCAAATCACAAAACTCGTCCACAAACTCCTTGATCACCTTCTCAATTTCCACCGCCCCAATTCTACTAATATCTCCCTATTTGTACAACCGACTGTGTGTACCGAGCATTTCAAAATATACCGTGTCATCATCGATCATCCGAAAAACCGCTTGCCAGTCACCAGTAACATTAATACTTCTGTATCCCTGATATTTTCCGGACAGTGCATGGTTATTCAGGAGCGGGTGAAACTTGTCAGATATATATATTTCAACTCTTTCCCGTACCGATTTTTGCACTGGTTTCGAAGCCTTTTTTAATTGTTTAATAAACTTCTCCGCATAGTCAACATGCATATTTATTTCTTCCCTGCAATTACCTTATCCAAAAACTTCAACGCCTTATCAGCAGAATCGAAAGAATAATATTTTCCCCTTTTTCGTTCTTCCTCCGCTTCCCTAATAGCCTGAATCAAATATTCACTCGGTTCTTCCGAATCAGAAATATGAATAGTCCTGGTTTTTATCAGATTCATTAAATATGCATTCACCAAAGCACTTAAGCTAAACCCCAACTCCCGGGCAGTTTGCATAGCAGCCCGCTTCAGTTTGGGATCCGTTCTGACATTAATCACCGCCGTGTCCATACGACGAGTATATACAATATATATACAATGTCAATACTTATAGCACTGCCAGCCACACACCGAATACCGCCAAAATAAATCCCGCCAGCCAGGCTCTGGCCACGATCTTTGGTTCCTCCCAACCCAGAAGCTGTAACCAATGGTGAAATGGGGCAATGGGAAAAATCCTTTTTTTCATAAACTTCTTGCTGAAAAGCTGCAACAGACTGCTCATCCCCTCAGCCAGAAAGATGCCTCCTATAACCAGTAATGCCACCGTCTTTCCTGACAGCAGTCCAATAACTGCCAGCGTGGCTCCGAAAGCCAGACCTCCCACATTACCCAGCATTATCCTCGCAGGAAAGATGTTGAAATATAAATACGCCATCAGGGCACCCAACCACAAAACAATAAAAGTCAGCAGCACTTCATCCAACTCCCTCGAGGCGATCACCACAAACGCCATTAAGCAAATCATCAAAAGTCCGCCGGAAAGTCCGTCCAGACCGTCAGTAAAATCAAAAGAATTAGCAAAACCCACAATCAGAAATGCAGCCAGGGGAATTATCCCCCATTCCAGATGAAAATATCTTCCCACAATGGGAATATTTATTATATCAATTCCCAACCCAAAATATAAAAACGCCCCCACAGCCAGTCCCACCAATAACTGCAATAGAAACTTTTGCCGCATTCTCAATCCGAAAAAGCCGGTTTTTGCAAATCCGAAAATCTTTATTACATCGTCATAAAAACCCAAAGCTCCGAAACCTGAAAAAGTCAGCAGTATCACTCCGAGTTCGCGCCACAACTCATGCCCGGAGATCATTTGACCGTTACGAATCAAAAAAACTACACCGAATATTACGATCACCACTGCAGAAACCAGAATTCCACCACCCGTCGGTACACCTACTTTAACGGCGTGCATTTCTCTGATCTTATAAAAAGCCCTGGTGGCAGACTTTCTCACTTCCTGCGTTTCCGCCGAACGCTGGAATTTCATCCGGTACAAAAAACCGATAAACGGTATCATCAATAAGAACGTAATAACGAAAGCCAGGATTATCAGACCGAAATAGAAGTGCACGTTATCCATTATAATACCCTCAGTGCAAGAAAAACGCCCCCTCAGAATCCATTTTATGGGTATCGGCGGCTCCGGTATGTCAGCTGTAGCCCAGATTGCTCATGCCCGGGGATACATCGTCACCGGTTGTGATCTTCAAACCGATACACCCTATATTGAAAAGGTCAAGAAACTTGGCATCACTGTCTCAATGGGCCACAATTCCGGCCATCTTAAAGATATTGACATCCTCGCTGTGACGCCTGCCGTGTTTTACCAAAACGACGATCACCCCGAAACCGCTCTGGGACGGGAGAAAAGCATTCTCATGAAATGGCAGGAATTTATGGGTAAATATCTGCACAAAAACAAATTCGTGATTTGTATTGCCGGCACACATGGCAAATCCACCACCACTGCTTTGGCGGGAATATTATTGGAAACTGCCGGCTTAGACCCCACGGTAGAGGTCGGTGCCACTGTCCTTGTCTGGCACAACAATTTTCGTCTGGGCAAATCCGATTATTTCATATCCGAAGCAGACGAATTTCACGAAAATTTCGCCTCTTACCGCCCGGATATCATCATTCTTAACAATATCGAAATGGATCACCCCGAATTTTTCACCAGCGAGGAAAATCTTTTGGATACGTATCAAAATTTTATTAACAGCCTCAAACCCGGAGGGCACATTATTGTTAATCGCGATTCTCCCCTTATCACCCAGCTCCGATTACCCCCCGCCACCCACTACTACTCACTCAAAGATACTAATAATATCGAGCCTACCCCCGACTCAACTTCTTTCGAATACCACAGACACAAGTACTCACTGAAAATTCCCGGCCGCCACAACATATCTAATGCTCTGGGTATCATAAAACTGGCCGAAATTCTGAATATTAATCACTCAGACTTAAACTCAACTCTTAAACAATTCTCCGGTATCGGACGTCGGCTGGAATTAATCGGAGAAAAAAATGGGGTTAAGATCTACGATGATTATGCCAACCACCCGACAGCCTTCGCTGCCACCATCAATGGCGTCAAACAACTCCACCCACAGGACCAGGTTATTGCCGTCATCGAACCCCACACCTTCACCCGATTGCGCACCCTCCTCCCCCAACTACCCGAAAGTCTTAGAGCTGCCGATAAGGTTATCATTTCAAAAATATTCGCCTCCCGAGAAACCGACCCCGGTGATTTTTCCGGCGCGGATATCACCGCCGCCTCCAAACACGATAATTGCCGCTATATTCCAGAATTTAATGATATTATTCTCTATCTCCGCTCTCTTAGCGAAGCGCGAATATCTCTATCTAACACGGTTATCCTGGTGATGGGCAGTGGCCTCTCCCACAAACTCTCCCGGCAGATATTTGAATCTCTATGAAGTATCAGGAACTTCGCCATAAATACCCCAAATTTATTTACGAGAAGTTTGAGTACGAAATAGTAAACGGGGATTTGGAAATTAAATTTTTCTATTCCATCCCACCTGATCACCACTTCACCCATAAAATTAACCTCTCCCCTAACCCCTCTCCTAAATTAGGAGAGGGGAATCAAAGGGGTGAGGTACTACCAACCCTGGATAATCTCATCTTCCATATGGGTCTGTCTTTAATGCCCTCCTACTGGAAATCCACCTGCTCCCCCGTCATCGAAATCCGGGCCGGAAACCTGTCTGCCTCTCAAATTTCTTTTTGGGAAAAATTGTTTTTAAAAGGCATGGGGGAATATTTTTACAAGAATCAAATTGATTTTACCGAAAAGGATTTTCTGGCATTAAGCGCTTTTAAAACCTCTCCCCATCCCTCTCCTAGATTAGGAGAGGGAGAAGAGGGTGAGGTATTTAAGAAAATATGGGGGAATAACAAAGTTCTGGTTCCAGTCGGTGGGGGCAAAGACTCCATCGTCACCCTCGAACTCCTCAAACCCCACTACAATGTTATTCCCTTCCTGGTCGACCCTGTCCCTCTGATGTTAAACGTCTGCAAGACCGCAAGCCTGTCGCCTTTTATCCTGACCAGCACCATCGATCCCCATCTCCATGAACTTAATTCACTAGGCTATTTGAATGGTCATGTCCCTATCACTGCTACACATTCATTTGAAGCATTATTGGCAGCCCAAATTACCGAATGCAAATATATCACCTTCAGTAACGAGCGCAGCAGTGATGAAGGTAACACCGAATATTTGGACCACACCATCAACCATCAATATTCCAAGTCACTGGAATTTGAAACTGATTTCAACCAATATCTCTTATTTCTCAATTCTCATATCTCATATTTTTCCTTCCTCCGTCCTCTCTACGAAATCCAAATTACCAAAATCTTTTCCCGCTATCCACAATATTTCAAAATCTTTTCCAGCTGCAACACCAACTTCAAACTGGATCCCAAAAGCCATCCCAAAGGCTTATGGTGTCAACACTGTCCCAAATGCGTTTCCACCGCCATGATGCTGGCTTGTTTTATAGGTAAAGATAAAGTGTCGGAAATAATGGGCTCATATCCCCCTGACCTGCCCGAAAATATAAGTATTATGGATGACCTGCTGGGCAAAAACCCCGTCAAACCTTTCGAATGCGTCCTCACCCGCGCCGAAGCCAATGCGGCTTTTACCGGAAAAGGACTAGACCGGATCCTCTCCTCCTGGCAGGATAATCCCAACATGCCAAAGGAATTCGAAGATATATTAAAATCCCAATACCTCACCCCTTCGGTTCCCCTCTCCTGAATTAGGAGAGGGGTTAGAGGTGAGGTTTTAAAAACTTAATATGATTATCGATAAAATTTCCCAATCCGATAAAGTTCTCATATTGGGTTTTGCCCGGGAAGGCCAATCCACTTACAAATATCTGCGTGCGAAATTTCCTGAACTGATTATCGGTCTGGCCGATCAAAAAACCCCCGACTGGCTCCCCGACGACCCCCTGATACATATACAGTTTGGTGAAAATTATTTGAAAATTGAAAATTGGAAATTGGTAATTAAAAGTCCCGGTATCTCTCCCCATAAACCTGAATTAGTAGCCGCTAAAAAAAGGGGTGCAGTTTTCACTTCCCATACGGAAATATTCTTTGAGGTCTGCCCCAGCAAAAATACTATCGGTATTACCGGCACAAAGGGTAAATCTACTACTACCAGTCTGATATATGAAGTTATCAAAAAATCGAGTTTACCGGTAGTATTGGTAGGCAATATCGGTCGTCCAGCGCTGGATTTCCTGCCGGAAATCACCCCAGACACCTGGGTCGTGTTAGAGCTGTCTTCTTACCAGCTGATGGATCTGCAAACCAGCCCACATATCGCAGTTTTGCAGGCCATTTATTCGGATCATTTGGACTACCACACAGGCTTCGAGGAATATAAAAATGCCAAATACAATATTACCAATTTCCAATCTGCCAAAGATTATCTGATCACTCAAACAGATATTCCCACCCTTGCCAAAAAAATTATATTTTCCTTTAATGACTTCGGTCCGGCTACAAAAACCAAACTCCTTGGCAAACACAATCGGCTCAATATCATTCCCGCCCTGAAAGTCGCTGAAATTCTTAATCTCCCGAAGGATAAACTCTACGCCGCGGTCAAAGAATTCACCCCCCTGGATACCCGCCTGCAACCGGTAGGTACAAAAAAAGGAATTGAGTTTTACTCCGACACTCTGGCGACCATTCCTGAAGCGACAATCGCTGCTATAGACGCATTACACCCCAAAGTCACCACTCTTATCGCCGGCGGCCATGATCGCAAACAAAATTACTCCGAATTAGCAAAAAAGATACTATCTTCAGGTATAAAGACACTTATTGCTTTCCCCGCCACCGGACCCCGGATTTGGAGTGAAATTATCTCTGTTAAACAAAACCCGAACATCGGGTACTATTACACTGAAAGTATGCAGGATGCAGTCAAACTGGCACTGGATCATACTGCATCAGGGGAAATTTGCCTCCTCTCCCCCGCCGCTCCCAGTTTCACCCTTTTCAAAGACTACCGCGACGAAGCAGAACAATATATAAAGTTTATTACTGGATCTACTATTGCTGGCTGATCTTATATAGTATAAAAGTTCATGGATCAACAATTTGAAATACAAGCGGATACTGCCATTACTCCCGAAAAAAACATCTCTGGTTTCTTTTCCCGTCTTCATGACAAACTCAAATCTGCTCCAATAGAGCTGGTACAAACTGCCAGGTTAAAAATCAGAAACAATAATGTCCTGTACGCTATTCCCGGACATGAAAGCTGGCTCCCGCTCCTAAAGCTGGCCGCCTCCGAATTTTCCTCATTTATCACATATGGCAGAACAGACATGCCATTAGCCGTTGGAGTGGAGACTGTAGCCTCCTGCACCCGAAAATGTTCCTATTGTCCGGTAAGTAAACAAGAATTTCCCGAAACACGACCATATAGGGTCATGCGGGACGAAATATATAACTCTATTATAGATACCTTGAGCGAAATCCCCCGGCGTGCAAACCAAAAGGGGTTTAACGGAGTATTACATCTGAATGGCTATGGAGAACCGACTATTGATAAAAAAATTGTCCAAAGAACCGAGTATGCCAGAAAAAAATTGCCAGAGGCCACGATCGGCTTTTACTCCAATGGTGATAACCTGACAGAAGATCTTTACTTGCAGCTCAGAAACGTAGGCATCAACGAAATAATCATGACCCCGCACGATGGAAAATTCAGTTCCCGGCTCCAAGACTTGGGTGAAAAATATTTTGAGGATGGAATTTTAAAGCTAAATCCTCCGCTAACAAAGTTGTCAAATAGAGGGGGTAACATTAATGTTGCCGAAGCACTTCTGCAAAGCCCGACCAACCGCTGTGTTCATCCGTCTTTTACAATGGAGATCACCGTAGATGGCACAACTATACTTTGCGCCAGTGATGCG
>Ga0208375_1002268_pt1 | contig 18592 bp, 16 predicted proteins | sample RifOxyD1_FD_184038 | JGI IMG/M metagenome (GOLD analysis project Ga0208375, IMG submission 184038) | Soil microbial communities from Rifle, Colorado - Rifle Oxygen_injection D1 (SPAdes) | ecosystem: Environmental > Terrestrial > Deep subsurface > Rock core/Sediment | place: Rifle, Colorado... | reverse complement strand
ACCAAGCGGTACGCCAAGCGTGCGCCGGCCGGCCCTCCGGGCGCCTACCGGCTGGCCTTCACCGGCCTGGACAGCAGCGACGACTACATGCGCCTGTCGGGCTACCTGCAGGGGCTGTCGGTGGTGCGCGGCATCACGCCGGTGCGCGCGGGCGAGGACGCGGTCGAATTCGAGCTCGACCTGATCAGCGGCCTGCCGGGCTTCGAGCGTTCGATCAAGGGCGACGACCTGCTGACGCCCGATCGCGGCGACCTGGCCATCGACGACACGCAGCCGCCGCGCTACCGCCTGCGCTGATGGAGACCGCCAACCCGCTGCACGACATCGCCGTATTCCTCAAGCGCCTGCAGTGGACGGCACTGGCGCTGGGCGCGCTGTGGCTGTTGTGGGTGCTGGCCCCGATCCTGACGCCGTTCGCCTTTGCCGCCCTGCTGGGCTGGCTGGGCGACCCGCTGGTGGACCGGCTGCAGCGGGCGGGCCGGTCGCGCAACGTCGCAGTCACGCTGGTGTTCTCGGCGATGACGCTGGCGCTGATCCTGGTGCTGGTGCTGCTGGTGCCGGCGATCGAGCGCCAGATCGCCATCCTGGTCGAGTCCTTCCCGAGTTACCGCGAGTGGTTCATGCAGACCGCGTTGCCCTGGGTCGAGGCCCGCTCGGGGCTTGAGATCACTTCGTGGCTGGACTTCCAGCGCCTGAGCGAGCTGATCCGCAGCAACTGGGAGCGTGCCGGCGGCTTTGCCACCACGCTGCTGGGCTACCTGTCGCGTTCGGGGTTCGCCCTGATCGCGCTGGTGGCCAACATCGCGCTGCTGCCGGTGCTGGCGTTCTTCTTCCTGCGCGACTGGGACGTGTTCGTCGAGCGCGTCGCCGCACTGGTGCCGCGCAAGTACCTGCCGACGGTGACCCGGCTGGCGCGCGAGTCCGACGCGATGCTGGGCGGCTTCCTGCGCGGGCAGTTCCTGGTGATGCTGATCCTCGGCGTGATGTACGGCGTCGGGCTGTGGCTGGTCGGGCTGGACCTGGGCATCCTGATCGGCATCATCGCCGGCCTGTTCACGTTCATTCCGTACCTCGGCCCGGCCAGCGGCATCATCCTGGGCGTGATCGCCGCGCTGGTGCAGTACGGCGACTGGAAACATGTGGCCGGCGTGCTGGCGGTGTTCGGTATCGGCCAGGTCATCGAGAGCTATTGGCTCACGCCGAAGCTGGTGGGCGACCGCATCGGGCTGCACCCGGTGGCGGTGATCTTCGCTGTGCTGGCCGGCGGGCAGTTGTTCGGCTTCCTGGGCATGCTGCTGGCGCTGCCGGTGGCGGCCGTGGCCAACGTCCTGCTGCGTTTCGCGCAGGAGCGCTACACGCACAGCAAGCTCTACGCGGGTGAGCGGCCCGGCATCGTCGTGGCGCACACGCATCCGCAACCGCCGGCCGCCTATCCGCGGGAGCCGGAGGCCGAGTGAAGCCGCACCCCCCCGCGCCAGGCGGGGCGCCGTCCGCAGCCGGATCGGTGTCGCCGCCGTCCGTCACGGCGCAATTGCCGCTGTCGTTGCGTCCACCGCCCGACCAGCGCCTGGAGACGTTCGTCGCAGCGCCCGAGGGCGCGCTCGACCAGTTGCGCGCGCTGGCCAACGGAACCCATGCCGACTGGCTGTACCTGGCCGGCCCGGCGGCGAGCGGCAAGACCCATCTTCTGCTGGGCGTGTGCGCCGCGGCGCGCGAAGCCGGTCGACGCGCCGCGTACCTGCCGCTGGCTGCAGCGGCAGGCCGCCTGCGCGAGGCGCTGGACGCGATGGAGGGGCACGACCTGCTGGCGTTGGACGGCGTGGAGTCCGTCATCGGCCGGCGCGAGGACGAGGTCGCACTGTTCGATGCCCACAACCGCGCGCGCGCCAGCGGCACCGCGCTGGTCTATGCCGCGCGGCTCGCGCCCGACGCGCTGGCCCCGGCTTTGCCGGACCTGCATTCACGGCTCTCGCAATGCACGCGCATCGTGCTCGCGCCGCTGGACGACGCCGGGCGCCGCGAGGTCCTGCGTACCCGCGCGCTGCGGCGCGGCTGGACGCTGGAAGACGCGGCGCTGGACTGGTTGCTGCGCCGGGTCGGTCGTGACCTTGCCGGCCTCACGGCGTTGCTCGATCGTCTGGACCAGGCATCGCTGGCTGCACAGCGCCGTGTCACGGTGCCGTTCCTGCGCCAGGTGCTGGGGGTTGCGGCCTCGTCGTGACCCGGGTGCGGATCCCCGTGCAGCCGCCGGCATGCGGCGGGGCGTCAGGCGCCGGCGCGCAACTCCAGGTCCAGCTGCTCCAGTCGTTGCGGCGTGCCCACGTCGGTCCAGCGCCCCCGGTGGTGCTCACCGCTCACGCGTGAGCGGACCATGGCGGCACGCAGCAGGGGCGCCAGCTTGAAGCGCGGTGGCGTGTCGTGCGCGCCCGGGGCGTCGCCGATGACCTCCCGCCACTCGTCCAGCAGCGCCGCGCGGTAGACGCCGATGCCGGCGAACGTCAGCGCCGGTGGCGACCGCACGCGATGCGCCGCGTCCAGCGAGAAGTCGCCACGGCTGTTGTGTGACGGATTGTCGACCAGTACGAGGTGGGCGTCGCCGTCGGGCTCGCGCGGCAGGCGGGCGAAGTCGAAGTCCGTCCAGATGTCGCCGTTGACCGCGATGAAGGGTGCATCGCCCAGCAGCGGCAGCGCGTTGAGCAGCGCACCGCCGGTCTCAAGCGGTGTCGCGCCCTCGAAGGCGTAGTGCAGCCGCAGGCCCCAACGTGAGCCATCGCCAAGCGCCGGTTCGAACCGGTCGGCCAGCCAACTCGTGTTGACGACCGCCTCGGTGACACCGCACGCCGCGAGCTTCTCCAGGTGCCACTCGACCAGCGGCTTCCCTGCCACGGGCAGCAGCGGCTTGGGCGTGGTGTTGGTGAGCGGGCGCATGCGCTCGCCCAGGCCCGCCGCCAGGATCAATGCCTTCATCGGCGACCCGCCTTCAAGCCGCCGCCAGTGCGGGCCGCACATGCCGGTCGATCAGGGCGGCCAGTGGCGCCAGTGCGGGGTGGCGCGGCAGCACGGCGTCGAGGTAGGCGAGGAAGCGCGGCGCGTCGGCGAGGTACCTCGGCTTGCCGTCGCGGTGGTGCAGGCGCGCGAAGATACCCATCACCTTCAAATGGCGCTGCACGCCGATCAGGTCGGCATCGTGCAGGAAGCGCTCCAGCACCGGCACCGGCAGTCCGGCATCGGCCGCGCGCGCGTGGTAGCGCACCAGCCAGGCCTGCACGCGATCGTCGGGCCAGCTCAGGAACGCATCCTTGAACAGGCTCAGCGGGTCGTAGGCGATCGGCCCGCGCACCGCGTCCTGGAAGTCGAGCACCGCCGGGCCGTCGGCGGCCGGCATGAGGTTGCGCGGCATGAAGTCGCGGTGCACCAGTACCTGCGGTTGCGCCAGCGCCGCATCGATCAGGTGGCGGTAGGCAGCGTCCAGGGTTTCCATGTCGCCGCAGTCCAGCGTGATGCCCAGGTGTCGGCCCAGGAACCACTCGTCGAACAGGCGCAACTCGCGCGCCAGCAGTGCCTCGTCGTACGTCGGCAGGTCGGCGGGGCAAGCCGTGGCCTGCAGCCGCAGCAGCTGGTCGACGGCGGCATCGAAATGGGCGTCGGCGTTGTCGGCGTCCAGCACGTGCAGCAGCGTGTCGGCCCCGAGGTCCTCCAGCAGCAGGAAGCCCGTGTCGACATCGCGCGCCAGTACGCGCGGGACACGCACGCCGCCGGACTCCAGCAGGTCGCGGATACGCAGCCACGGGCGCACGTCCTCCAGCTCCGGCGGTGAGTCCATGACGATCACGGTCGGTGTGTCGCCCGCCTGGCCGCGCCAGTAGCTGCGGAACCCCGCGTCGGCCGATGCGCGTTGCAGGTCGAGCCCCGGCGAGCCGCTGGCGGCGCGCGCCCATGCAAGGCGCGCGTCGGCGCGTTCGGAATCCGGTTCGTTGGAGGAGGAGGCCATGCGGGTGCTGCAGGGAGTCGGGCGCACAGGGTAAACGCCGTGCACGCGCGCGGGAACGGGTGGCCGCCAGTCAGGAGAAAGAAGTGGCCGCATCGATCGATGACAAGGTTGCTGGCATCGTCCTGGAGGATCTGCATCGCTCCAGCGATATGCATCCCGAAACGACGACACCCGGCCGGGGCCGGGTGTCGAATGGTGCAGCGGGTGGAGCGTCAGGTCGCCGGTCGCGAAGACCGCTTGCGGACCATCTCGTAGATGAAGAGCAGCGCGATGGCGCATGCGATGGAAATGACGAAGCCGATCAGGCCGCCGCCGCCGTAGAGCAGGCTGCCCAGCCACGCGCCCGCGATGCCCAGCAGGATGGTCAGGATCCAGCCCATCGGGTCCGCGCCGGGCTTGAGGAAACGCGCGAGCACGCCGATGACGGCGCCGATGATGATCGTGTAGATGATGCCGCCCATAGAGCTCCCCTCCGTATGGTGGTTGATGGTGCCCGCCGGAGCCTAGCAGCTCGCGGCGGGCAGGAGCGGCGACCGGCCGTGCGGACGGCCGGGTACGGAGTTCAGCAGCAGCCGTGCTCGCCGCGTTCCTGGGTGCTGGCGGCCACCGCGGCGCCGCGCGTTTCGCCGCGCTCGCCGGCCCGGTGGTGCTCGGCGATCACCCGCGCCACGCAGGCGGTGACCTTCTTGCCCATCGGGATGTGCAGGAACTCGTTGGGACCGTGCGCGTTGGAGTGCGGGCCGAGCACGCCGGTGATCATGAACTGCGCGCCCGGAAACTTCTCACCCAGCATGCCCATGAACGGAATCGAGCCGCCTTCGCCCATGTACATCGCCGGCTTGCCGTAGAACTCGCGGCTGGCCGCGTCGATGGCGTTCGACAGCCAGGGCGACATGGCGGGAGCGTTCCAGCCGGTCGAGGACTTCTCCAGGTCCAGCGCCACGTGCGCGCCGTTGGGCGGGTTGTCCACCAGCGTGCGGGTCAGCAGTTCGCCCGCCTTCTTGCCATCCAGCGTGGGCGGCAGGCGCAGCGACAGCTTCACCGCGGTGTGCGGGCGCAGCACGTTGCCGGCCGAAGCCAGCGGAGGCATGCCGTCGATGCCGGTGACCGACAGCGCCGGTCGCCAGGTACGGTTGAGCACGAGTTCGGCGAGATCGTCGTGCATCGGCTTCATGCCGTCGAGCAGCGGGAACTTGGCATACACCTCGTCGCCCAGCACCTTCGCCGCCTCGCGCGCCTGCGCGATGCGCTCTTCCGGGATGTCGGCATGCAGGCCGTCGACGCGGATGCGGCCGGTGGCCTCGTCTTCAAGCCGCGACAGCAGCTGGCGCAGCAGGCGGAAGCTGGAGGGCACGATGCCGGACGCATCGCCCGAGTGCACGCCTTCCTCCAGCACCTTCACCGTGAAGTTGCCGCCGGCCATGCCGCGCAGCGACGTGGTGCACCACAGCTGGTCGTAGTTGCCGCAGCCCGAGTCCAGGCACACCACCAGCGAGGGCTTGCCGATACGGTTGGCGAGGTGGTCGACGTAGGCGGGCAGGTCGTAGCTGCCGGACTCCTCGCACGCCTCGATCAGCACTACGCACCGCGCGTGCGGCAGGCCCTGCTCGCGCAGCGCCATGATCGCGGCCAGCGAGCCGTACATCGCATAGCCGTCGTCCGCACCGCCGCGGCCGTAGAGCTTGTCGCCCTTGATCACCGGCTTCCACGGGCCCAGGTCGTCGTCCCAGCCCGACATCTCCGGCTGCTTGTCGAGGTGGCCGTACAACAGCACGCAGTCCTCGTCGCTGCCGCCGTTCGCGGCGGGGATCTCGATGAACACCAGTGGCGTGCGGCCCTCCAGGCGCACCACCTCCAGCTGCATGCCGTCGATGGCCTGCTTGCGCGCCCAGTCGGTCATCAGCGTGACCGCGTCCTCCATGTAGCCGTGCGCGACCCAGTCGGCGTCGAACATCGGCGACTTGTTGGGGATGCGGATGTACTCGACAAGCTGGGGGACGATCTCGTCGTCCCACTTGCCGCCGACGAAGCGGTCGACCTGGCTGGCGTCCATGGGGGCACCTCGGTGGGGGTTGGCCGACCAGTTTAGCGCCCGTGCCGTGTAAGGCCTTTCCTACGACGTGGCGGGGCCTGCACCTGCGGCAACACGGGTGTGCAGGCGATGCCGCGGCGTCACCCGGCGCGGGACACTGTGCAGGCCGTCGGGTGTCAGGTCCCGGCGGCACTCTCCAATGCATTCCATCGCCTTACATGTCCGTTCCGATCCACAACAGGGAGGTTCCCATGCCATTGATCCACGCCCGGTTCCGCACCGGCCTGCTCACGCTCCTGCTGCTCGCGGGGCTCGCCGGCCCCGCGTTCGCCAGCGAGAAGGTCAACATCAACACCGCCGACGTCGCGACCATCGACCGCGTCCTGCTCAACATCGGCCCGGCCAAGGCCGAGGCGATCGTCGCCCACCGCAAGGCCAATGGCCCCTTCAAGAGCGTCGAGCAGCTGGCGCTGGTCAAGGGCGTCGGCCTGAAGACGGTGGAGAAGAACCGAGACCGGATCGTCGTCGGCTCCACCAAGCCCGCGGCCAAGCCGGCGGCGAAGCCGGTCGCGGCCAAGCGCTGAGCGGTACACGGCCGGACAGGACGTCCGGCCCACAGGGATTTCAGGCTGCGGCCTGGACAGGGATGTGCGCCGCCCGCCCGGAGGGATCCGCGGTGGGCGGCTTCGCATGCGGAATCCCACCGCCGGCCGATAGACTGGACGCCGTCCTGTTTACCGGCCGCTGCCCATGGCGTTGACCACCCGTTCCCGTGTCATTCCCGCCAACGAGTACCGGCGCGTCCGCTGGCGAAACGGCCAGGGTTGGACACGCGAGATCCACGTTGAAGGCGAGGCGGAGGACTGGTCGTGGCGGCTTTCCATCGCGGAGATCGAGCGAGACGCGGTGTTCTCGCTGTTTCCCGGCGTCGACCGCGAACTGATGCTGCTGTCGGGCAACGGCCTGCGGCTGCGCTTCGATGACGGCGAACGTGTCGAGTTGAACCCGCCGCACGACCGCTACCGTTTCGCGGGCGAGCGCGCGCTGACGGGTGAACTGGTCGACGGCACCACCCACGACTTCAACCTGATGTGGCGACGCGACCGCGTCCAGGCCGAAACCTGGCACCGGCCGCTGGTGGGGCCGATGGTGATCTTCGTGGAGCCGGGCGCGACCTGGGTGGTGCACCTGATCGCGGGTCAGGCGCGCTTCGACGCGACCTCCGGGTTGCCGGCACTGGAAGCGGGGGATACGGCCGTGCTCGAAGCCGGCGACGATCGCCGGCGTTACGTGCTGGACGGTGGCGGCGAGGCGCTGTTGATCCGCCTCGAACCCACGGGGTCCTGAGCGTCGGTTGCTGCCAATTCGTGGGCGGCGGCCTCAGTACACGTCGCGCCGGTACCGCCCTTCGGCCGCCATGGCGTCGAGCGCATCGCGACCGATGATCGAGGCCAGCGCGTCGTCGACGGCCGGTGCCATGCCCTCCAGGCTGCCGCAGACGTACACCGCTGCGCCATCCGCGATCCAGAGACGGACCTCGTCAGCCGCGTCCGTCAGGGCGTGCTGCACATAGCGACGCGCCGGCTGGTCGCGCGAGAACACCCGATCCATTCGTTGCAGCTGGCCCTCGCGTAGCCAAGTCTCCAGCTCATCGGCATGGAACCCGTCGTGCGCCGCGGTGCGCTCGCCGAACAGCAGCCAGTTGCGGTGCCAGCCTTCTGCAATTCGGGACTTCAACACCGCGCGCAGGCCGGCCAGGCCGGTGCCGTTGCCGATCAACAGCAGCGGGATGTCGTCGGCCGGCGGGTGGAAGCCGGGGTTGCGGCGGACGCGCAGGTCGATGCAGTCGCCGATCGCCGCGCCGGCGGTCAGCCAGCCGCTGCCCAGGCCCGGCTGGCCATCGACCCGCGCCATGCGCCGCACCAGCAACTGCAGGCTGCCGTCTGCGGGGAGCGAGGCGACCGAGTACTCGCGATGGGGCAACGGCGCCAGTGACTCGATCAATGCCTGCGGAGACAACCCGCGGGCCGTCAGCGGATCGGGCAGATGGGACCGCGCCAGCAGGTCGGCCAGCGGCTCGGTTGCGTCACCAGCAGTGACACCCGTCGCGCCGTCCAGCCCGGCAGCCGCAAGCCATGTCTGCACGTCCGCTGCGGAATGGCGCGGGCCGACTTCGGCGATGTCGCCTGCCTGCCACTGCAGGTCGGCCGACGCTTCCGGCACCAACGCGATGTGGAACGCGGGGCCGCCCGGGCTGCCCGGGTTGAGCAGGCGCCGTTCGACCAGCCGCCAGCGTCCGTAATCCGGGGGCTGCCAATCGGGAAGTTCCGTGGTGCCACCGAGTTGCCCGATGTGGTGCTGCCAGTGCCGCAGTGCGGCCGCGTCGCCGGCGTCGACCTCGACCCGGTCGAACAGCGGGTGTGCGCCGGCATGCTGCAGGCGCTGGTCGAGTTCGCGCCCGAAGCCGCAGTAGTGGTCGCCGTAGGTGGTGTCGCCAAACGCGAGGATGCCGTAGCGCAATCCTTCCAGGCGTCCTCCGAAGCCACGCAGCCGGCGTGCGAAGGCGCGCGCGCTGTCGGGCGCCTCGCCGTCGCCGAAGGTCGACACCACGAACAGCACGCGTGCATTCGCGGCCAGGTCGTCCGGCACCAGCGTGCCCAGTGTGCGTACGTCGGTCGCGAGGCCACCCTTGCGCAGGGCCGCGGCCGTCTTCCACGCGTAGCCCTCGGCGGTGCCGGTCTGGCTGGCGTGCACGACCAGCACGGGGTCGCCGGCAGCGACCACCGTGGCCGGTGGCATGGCCTGCACGTCATGCGCGAGCGCATGCGCCGCACGCGTGCTGCGCCGCCGCTGCAGGTACAGCATCCATCCGGTGATCGCGAACAGCGGCATCAGCAGGCTGGCCAGCATGAACGCCACCACGCCCCCGGTGCCGAAGAAGCTGCCACGGTGCAGGGCGAACATGCTGCCGCCGATCTTTTGCCGCCAGCCTCGGTCCTCGTAGCGCTCGTGGGCGACTGGTTCGAGCGTCCACGGGTCCAGTTCCAGCGTGTTGCGCGCGCGCTCGTGCGCAGGTTCCGCATCCAGGTAGCGGAACTCAACGACGCCGCCGTCCTTCAGCCAGGCCAGCGTGGCGGTGCTCCAGGCAGGCGCGCTCGCTTCGAATGCCTGCCACGCCGCATCGATATCCAGCGCTGGCGGCGTGCCGCGGTCCGCGACGACGTCCTCAACGGGGGCTTCGACCGGCACGCCCGACTCGGCCCAGCGGCTCACTGCTTCGCGGTACCAGTCGTACGACCACCACAGCCCCGTCAGCGACATCACCAGGTACGCCAGCAGTACCCAGGTGCCGACGACCGAGTGCAGGTGCCACAGGAAGTTGCGGCCCTTCTGCCGCCAGTCCAGCGCCAGCCATGTGCGCAGGCTGCCCCAGCGGCGCGGCCAGCGCAGGTAGAGGCCCGAAATGCAGAAGAAGATCAGGATGACCGTCGACGCACCGACGATCTGCTTGCCGATGTCGTCCATCACCAGCCAGCGGTGCAGCTGCATGGTGGTGCGGAAGAACCCCTCGTAGCGTGGCCTGGTCAGCAGCTCGCCGGTGTACGGGTCGACGTGGCGGCGTTCGCCGCGACGCTGTCCCTCTGGCGGCGCGAAGCCGACCACGGCCGGCGCGCCTGGCGCGGCCGACATTTCGAGCGAGGCGATCGCAGCATCGGCCTGTTGCACCTGCACGCGTTCGACCAGCGCCCGCGGCGACAGCCGCTCGCCGCGCGGTTCCACCGTCATCACGCCGGGATTGAGCGCCTTGAGCAGGTCGTCCTCGAAGCTGAGCATCGCGCCGGTCACACCCACCAGCGCGAGCACGACGCCCGCGGTGATGCCGAAGAACCAGTGGAGCTGGAAGACGGCGTTGCGGAAGGTCGTGCGCATGCGGATTCCGGAGGGGTCGGGCGGGTATGGAAAGGGCCGGGGCATGAGCCCCGGCCCGGCACTGCGTGTGCAGCCGGACAGGTCGTGTCGGATCAGAACGTGACGTTGACGCTCATCCAGAGGTTCCGGGCCTTGTCCTTGTTGTTGTAGTCGTCCAGGTACGTCAACAGGTAGGTGCCGTCGCCGTTGTCTTCGAACACCGTCGAGTAGCTGGTGAAGTCTTCGTCCAGCAGGTTGTTGATGCGGGCCGAGACCGCGACGTGGTCGTTGAAGCGGTATTGCGCGGCCAGGTGCATCACGTCGTAGCTCTTGTAGTAGAGCGGCTCACCGGCCGCGGCCGTGCTGCCGCGGAAACGCCTGGAGCGCATCTCGCCGATGAGTTGCATGCTGAAACGGTCGTTGACGGTCCAGTCGAGCGAGGTGTTGAACATGTGGCGTGCGGACTGCGTCAGCGGCAGCCCCGCGCCTTCCCCGCTGAGCCGCTCGCTGTCGGTCCAGGTGTAGTTGGCACGCCACGCCAGCGGCGCGGCCAGGGTGTAGCGGCCGGCCAGCTCGACGCCGCGGATGCGTGCCGCGTCCACGTTGATGTACTGGTTGACGTTGCCGGTGCCCAGCACCGCCCAGTACTCGCCGAGGTTGACGCACGGGCGCACGCCACCGGTCTCGGTGCAACTGACGCTGGTTTCAGTCCGCTCGATCTTGTCCTCGAAGTCGTTCTGGAACGCGGTGATGTTGAAGTTGTGCAGGTCGCTGGCAGCCGTCCAGTACAGCGCGAGCTCGCTGTTGACGCTGGTTTCGGGCTCCAGGTCCGGGTTGCCCGCCCAGGGGCTGGTGCCCTGGCCGCCGAAACCGGTGATGCCGTCGTACAGGTCGGTGGTCTTGGGCGTCTTGTAGCCCGTGCTCACGCCGCCCTTGACCGTCCACGAGGACGCGAGTTCGTACACTGCGTATGCGCGCGGGCTCAGGTGTCCGCCGAACAGGTTGTGTTCGTCGTGGCGCAGGCCCAGGGTGATCGTGAGCGGGTCGACCGGATTCCAGTTGTCCTCGGCGAACACCGACCACATGCGGTGCTCCTGCACGGTGCCGTTGCCATAGCCCCCGCCTTCCATGCCGAACACGCCGTCCTCGAGCTCGCCGTCGATCGCCTGTCCCCCAACCACGATGTGGTGGTAACCGGCCAGGCCCTCCACCGGGATGTCGACCTTGGCATCCAGCGTGGTCTGGCGGCTTTCCATGGTGCGGGCGGGGCGCGGCAGGAACTGCGCCTCGGCCAGCGCGCGACGCGCATCCTCGTCCAGCCCCGCGAACCCGCCGGTGCCGTCGTACATCGCCTGCAGCAGCACGCGCTCCTGCACCGAGAACGGCAGCGTGCGGCCCTCGTTGGCCGTGTCCAGGCCGGACAGCGAAACGAAGGTGCCGCCCCATGCCCAGTCGCCCTGGTGGGTCAGGGCCCACTGGTCGCGGGTGAAGCGCTGCTCGGCGACATAGCCCACGCGCGGGGCGACCACGCCGCCGCGCGTCTGCCAGATGGTCTCGATGCTGTCGACGGTGCCCAGCGGATAGGACGTGCTGCCCAGGTTGTTGGTATACGGGCGGTTGTCGTACTCCTGCCCGGAGACGTCGTAGTCCAGCAGCACGCTCTGGTGCGCGGTGGGCGTCCAGCTCAGGGTGAGGCCGGCGCTGGTGTTGGTGTTGTCCACCGTCTTGCCGCCGCCGCCGAAGCCCAGCGTGCGCTCGTGTGGTTGCCCGGCCGGGTCGTAGACGACCTCGTACTCGGGCGTGGACGCATCGCGCCGGTACCACGAGCCGCGCACGCCCAGGCCCAGCGTCCCGGCGACCAGCGGGCCCTGCAGCGCGAAGTCGAACGTGCTGTCGGTGCCGAAGTCGTCGTTCTCCTGGACATTGCGCGATGCGGTGGCCGAGCCGTACCAGCGCTCGCCGACCTTGCGGGTGATGATGTTGACCACGCCGCCCAGCGCATCGGCGCCGTAGAGGGTGGATGCGGGCCCACGGATCACCTCGATGCGGTCGATCATGTCCAGCGGGGGGATGTGGTTGAACTGGTTGCCGCCGAAGTTGTTGGGGTAGATGTCGCCATGGTTGTTCTGGCGGCGGCCATCGATCAGCACCAGCGTGTAGTCGGCCCCCATGCCGCGGATGCTGATGGTCTTCTGGCCGGTCTTGTCGGCGGTTTCGCCGACGTCCACGCCTTCCAGGTCGCGCACCGCATCGATCAGCGTGATGTAGGGGCGGCGCTCGAGCTCTTCGCGCGTCACCACGGAAATGCTGGCCGGTGCGTCGGTCAGCTTCTGCTCGAAGCCCGCGGCGGTGACGACGACTTCCTCCAGCGTGGTGGCATCGGCCAGTGGCTCGGCGGCGACGGGAAGGGCGAGGGCACTGATGAGCGCGACCGACAGCGGTCGGCGGCGGGGAAGCATGCGGAGCGTCATGGAAGGCCTGTCGAAAACGGTGTGGTCGGCCCGCACCCGTGTTGCTGCGCACCAGGCGCGCGCACGGCCGGGCGCCGTCGGATGCGACGGCACTCGGTAGGTGCAGGGAAGGCCGGCTCGACTGGCGGCAGCGGTGTCGCCCGGATAGCGGCAGTTTATTGAGAATGATTCGCGTTAGCAACGGGGCGGGCGCAGGTCCGCGCACCCGCCAGCGTCAGCGGTCGTCCCGCGTCCACACGGCGCCATCCTCGACCTTGACCGGGAACCGCGGTACGGGCGCATAGGCCGGCGCGCACAACGCACGTCCGTCGCGCACGTCGAACTTCGCTCCATGCAGCGTGCATTCGATGGTGGCTTCGTCGCCGTCGAACGTGCCGGCCGACAGCTCGAAGTCCTCGTGCGAGCAACGGTCTTCAAGCGCGTAGAAGTCGCCGTCGTAGTTGACCACCAGGATCGGCGTGTCGCCGTCCCAGGCGACGGTGGATTCGCCGGGCAGGAGTTCGGCAGTGGCGCAGACGCGGATCCAGTCGGTCATGGTCGGTCCTGAGGGGTTCGGGAGGGCGGGATACGAATGGACAGCCGCAAGCGCAACAGGATGGGACCCGCTAGAGCGTCTTTTCCAGTACCTCGAAGCGCAGGTCGTCGCGCAGCGGGATGCCGAACCGCACATCGCCATAAGGAAATGGCTTGAAGGCGCCGGTGCGACGGTAGCCACGGCGCTCGTAGAAACCGATCAGCTCATCGCGCAGGTCGATCACCGTCATCCGCATCACGGCCAGCCGCCAGTCGTCGCGGACGATGCGCTCGGCCTCGGCCAGCACCGCCTTGCCCAGCCCGCCACCCTGGATGTCGGGCCGCACCGAGAACATGCCGAAGTAACCCGCATCCCTGTCGGCGGCCACGTGCGCGCATGCGACCAGCTCGCCCGCCTTCGAATCGCTCCCGCCGCGCTCGGCGATCAGCACCGTCGATCGCGGCCGCAGGATGTCCTGGCGCAGCACCTCCGGATCGATGCGCTGGCCATCGAGCAGGTCGGCCTCGGTGGTCCAGCCGACGCGGCTGGCATCGCCGCGGTAGGCGGACGTGACCAGCGAGACGAGGGCGGGGATGTCGGCTTCGGTGGCGTCGCGGAAGTTTAGTGGAAGCATCTGTCGGAGCGGCTTCAGCCGCGATGGCAGGTGGCAGGGGTGGAAAAGATCGCGGCTGAAGCCGCTCCTACAGAAGCAGCTTCCGGACCTTTTGCAGCGCGGCCACGAACGCGTCGATCTCCTCGAACGTGTTGTAGAACGCGAACGACGCGCGGCACGTGGCCGGCACCCCGAAGTGCTGCATCAGCGGGTGGGCGCAATGGTGGCCGGAGCGGATCGCGACGCCCTCCAGGTCCAGCAGCGTGGCCAGGTCGTGCGCATGCGCGTCTTCCACCAGGAAGCTGATGACCGCGGCCTTCTCGCGGGCGGTGCCGAAGATGCGAAGCCCCTGGACCTCCGACAGCGCCTGCGTGGCGTGCGCCAGCAGCGCCTGCTCGCGCGCATCGATGGCAGCCATGCCGATGCCGGTCAGGTAATCGACCGCGGCGCCCAGGCCGACGAAGCCGGCGATGTTCGGCGTGCCGGCCTCGAACTTGTGCGGCGCATCGGCGTACACCGTGCCGTCGAAGCGCACTTCCTTGATCATCTCGCCACCGCCCAGGAACGGCGGCATCTCGGCCAAGTGCTCGCGGCGCGCCCAAAGCACGCCGGTGCCCGTGGGCCCGGCCATCTTGTGGCCGGTGATGGCGTAGAAGTCGCAGCCGATCGCCGCCACGTCCAGCGGCCGGTGCGGCGCGGCCTGCGAGCCGTCGATCACCGTCACGACGCCGCGCCTGCGGGCTTCGCGGCAGATCTCGCGTACCGGATTGACGGTGCCCAGGACGTTGGAGACGTGGGTGACGCCCAGCAGCTTCACCTCCGGGGTGAGCAGCGAATAGAGGTGGTCCAGGTCCAGCGCGCCGTCGTCCGTGATCGCGGCGACCTTGATGGTCGCGCCGGTGCGCTCGGCCACGAGCTGCCACGGCACGATGTTGGCGTGGTGCTCCATGCGCGTCAGCACGATGGCGTCGCCGGCCTTCAGTCGCGGCAGCGCCCACGAGTACGCGACGAGGTTCAGCGCGAAGGTCGTGCCGCTGCACAGCACCAGTTCGTCGCCGCGCACGTTGAGGAAGCGCGCCAGCTTGCCGCGCGCGGCTTCGTACGCTTCCGTCGCCTCGGTGCCCAGCGCGTGCACCGCGCGGCTGACGTTGGCGTTGTGGTTGCGGAAGAAGTCGTCGACCGCATCGATCACCACCGCCGGCTTCTGCCCGGTGTTGGCCGAGTCAAGGTAGACGAGCGGCTTGCCGTGGACTTCGCGCTTGAGCAGCGGGAAGTCGTCTCGGATCGCAGCCCAGTCGATCGAGTCTGCTCCCTCCCCTGCGCGCAGGGGAGGGTTGGGGAGGGGGGCTCTTCGCTCGACGCTCATACCGCCTCCAGCCGCGCCAGCGCCGCATCCAGCCGCTTGGCCAGAAGCTCGCGCAACCTGGCATCCGCGACTACCGCCAGCGTCTCCCGGCAGAACGCCGCCGTCAGCAGCGAACGCGCCGTCTCCGCCGTCAGGCCACGCGAGCGCAGGTAGAACATCGCCGTGGGGTCCAGCTGCCCGACCGTCGCACCGTGTGCGGCCTGTACCTCGTCGGCATGGATCTCCAGCACCGGCTGGCTGTCGATCTCCGCGCCTTCGCTGAGCAGCAGGTTCTTGTTGGACAACATGGCGGAGGTGCCGTCGGCGCCCTCGCGGATCTCGATCCCGCCTTGGAAGACACAACGCGAGCGACCCGCACCCAGGCCGCGCCAGGTGAGCTCGCATGAAGAGTCGCGGCCCACGTGGTCGATGCCCAGGCGGGTATCGAGGTGACGGCGCCCGTCCGCCAGCAGCACGCCGTTGGCGTGCAGGCGCGCGCCGTCGCCTTGCAATGCGACATTGAGTTCGTGCCTCGACAGCGCCGCGCCCAGCTCCAGGTCCAGCCGCCGGTAGTCGGCCTCGGCCGCCAGCACCGCGTCGGTACGGGTGAACGAGGTGGCCCCGGTCGAGTCGTCCTGCACGCGCGCATGCAGCAGCGTTGCGCCGCGGGCGACGTGCACGTGCGCAAGCGCGTTGCCGAGGTGGCGGTGCGCGCCGTCGGCGAGGTGGTGTTCGACCAGCGTCAGCCCGGCACCTTCGCGCAGATCGATGAAGTGGCGCAGATGCCAGGCCAGGTCGGTATCGGTAGCGGCACCGATGACGACGAGATGCAGCGGCGCCTCGACCCGGGTGCCGGCATCGACGCGGACCACGAGGCCCTCGTCGGCCAGCGCGGCATTGACGCGTGCGAACACCTCGTCGCTGCGCTCGAAGCGGCGCGCGAGGAAGTTGGCATTGCGCGGTTCGGCGGCCTGCAGCACCGCCGACAGCGGCTGCACGTTGATGCCGCCGGGCAGCCCGGACAGATCGCTGTGCGCGCCGTCGAAACGGCCATTGACGAAGACCACGCGCGGTGCGGGGATGTCCGCGAGCAAAGCGGCATCGAAGGCGGGCGCGGTGGCGGCCGGCGCGGCGAACGCGCGGCGCTCCAGCGAGCGCAGCGAGGTGTACTTCCACGCTTCGACGCGGGCGTGCGGCAGGCCGGCGTCGACCGCGGCCTGCAACGCGGCACGGCGGCTCTCGCCCAGCCCGGCGGCGTCGCGCGCGGGCAGCGTCTCGAGCGTGCTGGCGAACGAGTCGAGCAGGGTGCTCACACCGACGCCTCCGGCGCGACGCGGTCCTTCAGCCACGCGTAGCCGTGCTGCTCCAGTTCCAGTGCGAGCTCCGGCCCGCCGGTCTCGACGATGCGGCCGTCGGCCAGCACGTGGACCACGTCCGGCTTGATGTAGTCGAGCAGGCGCTGGTAGTGGGTGATCACCAGGAACGCACGGTCCGGCGAGCGCAGTGCGTTGACGCCCTCGGCGACGGTCTTGAGTGCGTCGATGTCCAGCCCCGAGTCCGTCTCGTCGAGGATCGCCAGCTTCGGCTCGAGCAGCGCCAGCTGGAAGATCTCGTTGCGCTTCTTCTCGCCGCCCGAGAACCCCTCGTTGACGCCGCGGTGCAGCAGTTCGTCATTGAGGTGCAGCACGGCCAGCTTCTCACGCACGCGCTTGAGGAACTGCATCGAGTCCAGCTCCTCCTCGCCGCGCACCTTGCGCTGGGCGTTGAGCGCGGCGCGCAGGAAGTAGGTGTTGTTCACGCCCGGGATCTCGACCGGGTACTGGAACGCCAGGAACACGCCCGCAGCGGCGCGCTCCTCGGGCTCCAGCTCCAGCAGGTCGCGGCCTTCGAACGTCACCGACCCTTCGGTGATGTCGTAGCCCTCGCGCCCGGCGATGATGTTGCCCAGCGTGGACTTGCCCGCACCGTTGGGGCCCATTACCGCGTGCACCTGTCCGGGCTGCAGTTCGAGGGAGAGGCCCTTGAGGATTTCGCGTCCGCCGACGGAGGCGTGGAGGTTTTTGATCTTGAGCATGTCTGTCTCGGTTCCCGCATGCGCGGGGAATGGGGTTTTGTAGGAGCGGCTTCAGCCGCGAATGGCAACCGCACGCTCGGTCCGGCTTCAGATCGCGGCTGAAGCCGCTCCTACAAAAAAATGGATCAACCGACGCTGCCTTCCAGGCTCACGTCCAGCAGCTTCTTGGCTTCCACCGCGAACTCCATAGGCAGCTCGCGGAAGACGCTCTTGCAGAAGCCGTCGACGATCATTGACACCGCGTCTTCCTCGCCGATGCCGCGCGAGCGGCAATAGAACAGCTGGTCGTCGCTGATCTTCGAGGTCGTCGCTTCGTGCTCGACGGTGGCCGTGGGGTGCTTGACCTCGATGTACGGGAAGGTGTGCGCGCCGCACTTCTTGCCGATCAGCAGGCTGTCGCACTGGGTGTGGTTGCGCGCGCCTTCGGCGGTGCGCTCGACCTTCACCAGGCCGCGGTACGTGTTCTGCCCGCGGCCGGCGCTGATCCCCTTGCTGACGATCTTGCTCTTGGTGCGCTTGCCGACGTGGATCATCTTGGTGCCGGTGTCGGCCTGCTGGCGGTGGTGGGTGAGCGCCACGGAGTGGAACTCGCCGACCGAGTCGTCGCCCAACAGCACGCACGAGGGGTACTTCCAGGTGATCGCCGAGCCGGTCTCGACCTGCGTCCACGTCACCTTGCTGCGCGCACCGCGGCACTCGGCGCGCTTGGTCACGAAGTTGTAGATGCCGCCGCGCCCTTCCTCGTCACCCGGGTACCAGTTCTGCACGGTGGAGTACTTGATCTCGGCGTCTTCCAGCGCGACCAGCTCGACGACGGCCGCGTGAAGCTGGTTCTCGTCGCGCATCGGCGCGGTGCAGCCTTCCAGGTAGGACACGTACGCCTTGTCCTCGCAGATGATCAGCGTGCGCTCGAACTGGCCGGTGTGGCCGGCGTTGATGCGGAAGTAGGTGGAGAGCTCCATCGGGCAGCGCACCCCCTTGGGGATGAACACGAAGCTGCCGTCGGAGAACACGGCCGAATTGAGCGCTGCGAAGAAATTGTCGCCCACCGGCACCACGCTGCCCAGGTACTGGCGGACCAGATCGGGGTACTCGCGGATGGCCTCGGACATCGAGCAGAAGATCACGCCCTTCTCGGCCAGCTCCTTGCGGAACGTGGTGCCGACGGACACCGAGTCGAACACCGCGTCCACCGCGACGCCGGCCAGCCGCGCGCGCTCGTGCAGCGGCACGCCCAGCTTGTCGTAGGTGTCGAGCAGCTCCTGCGGCACCTCGTCCAGCGAGGCGTACTTCGGGCCCTTGGGCGCGCTGTAGTAGCTCAGCGCCTGGAAGTCGATCGGTGCGATCCTGAGCTTCGCCCACTCGGGCATCGGCATGGTCAGCCAGTGGCGGTATGCCTCCAGCCTCCACTGCGTCATCCACTCGGGCTCGTCCTTCTTGGCCGAGAGCGCGCGCACGGTGGCCTCGTCCAGGCCTGCGGGCAGGCTGTCGGACTCGATGTCGGTGATGAAGCCGGCGTCGTACTTGCGGCCCAACTGCGCGTGGATCTCGCGGTTGCGCTCGCCGTCGGGTGCCGGGGGGGCAATGATCTCGGTGGCCATGGGGGCTGCCTACTGGGTTCGTTTGATTGGTACGGCGGGTCG
>Ga0208375_1002265_pt1 | contig 18602 bp, 22 predicted proteins | sample RifOxyD1_FD_184038 | JGI IMG/M metagenome (GOLD analysis project Ga0208375, IMG submission 184038) | Soil microbial communities from Rifle, Colorado - Rifle Oxygen_injection D1 (SPAdes) | ecosystem: Environmental > Terrestrial > Deep subsurface > Rock core/Sediment | place: Rifle, Colorado... | reverse complement strand
CTACCAACTCTGCTTCACAATCTTTTTGCTTAGCTATAGCTGTACATGATTCAAAATTATTTGCTTTACATTTCGCTTCTGTAAATCTTCCTACCTCAGTTAATTTTTCTCCTTGTGTACAAAACTCCTGCCTGAAGTCTGCACACTCTTCCTTAACCTCTTTTCCTAGAATACAACTATATCTATGAAATCTTGATCCGACTGTATCTTGTCCTGGCCCTTTGTCATCATCAAAAACACACCAAGATTCTCCATTCCTTCTAGGAACTCCTGTTCCTGGCGTATTTTGATCTATTGTGGTTGTTGCACAATTTACCGAGATACAAGCAAATCCATTAGGAGTATCTACTTCTGCACCGACAGTTCCTAGGCTATAATCACAATTTCCGCATTTAGGATCATTTAAAGAAGCTGTACAGGTTGGATCTTTAATTATTCCAGTATCAGGCTGGCTTGCATCTAAAACATTTTCTGGATTTCCACAAGAATCAAACCAATAAACATCTTCTTTTCCAGGCAAGATTCCTAAATCGTGCCTGGGAGTACATTCACAACTTAGTTTTTCATTGCTGCATAAAGTATCTTTCTTAAATTTACTAGCGTCTCCTCCTGAAAGTTTTAAACATTCTGATCTTGTTCCAAAATTGCAGGTATTTTGGTCTATAGCACAGCAACCTTCTTCTGTTGCTAATGCTTCTTCCAAACAAGCTTGTTCTGTAGTAATCTCTTCTCTAAAGTCTAATTTAAGGTCTGGGAAGACTGAGGTTTCCTTCTTACATCTTGCTTGCGTTATAAAAGAATATTGATTATTAAGGACGCAGCAACCTTTTTGACATTGAGGAATATCACAAGTTGCATCTTCTACCCAGGTAAAGTCTTGGGCTACGCTTGCTGCCTTTGGCAGATTTTCAAAACATAATCCTTCTTCTGTTGACACACCACACCCTAATTGGCAGAAACTAGTTTGTTCGCATGTGGTTGAAGCTTTTAATGAGTCTCCAGCACAATTACTTTCATCCGTATATCGGCATAAGTCTCCATTCTTTGTTTCTTCACAACAAACTTGCGCAGCTTTTACTTCTGCAGAAAGAATTATAATTAAGGAGATTGAAAATATTATTACTAAAGATAAAGCTATCTTTGATTTCATAGTCAATATTATATAGTTGATTCACCTTCAATACCAAATTGGAATATTAGGCTGCCATCTCTTGCTTTTAAAACATAAACCTCATCTGGATAAGGTGTGTGCCTTTCTACAAGAAGCTCTCCTTTATTTCTTACCATATAATTGATGTTATCAAACTCTCCTTTTTCTATTTCTGAATTGATTATATTGGTAGATAGGTCCATCATTTTTCCTAAAGGCATTCTTAAATTTGCAGAAAAGTCTTCTATTGTAGTTTTTACACCAGATCTTGATAATGTGATTGGATAATTTACATTTACCTGTACTGTATTATCATCAATATGGGCGTTAGCATTTAATTTTTCTGTTGTAAATCTAAACCTTTTATCTTTTTCAAATTGAGACAGGTCTAAACAAGTAAAGATTTGGGTTTTAACATAATTAGATATTTGTGATTCTATATTTGCTCTTGTTAAAGGTTTTTGTATACAAGTCGAGGTGCCAGGCTCTTTATAGCAAAGATATTGGACATTACTTCCATTGTAAACTGCATAAGATATTGGAGTAAATGTTCCTCCTTGTAGGGCTAAATTTTTTATACCATCTGAAGCTACTTTAGAGATACATTCTTCAATATGCTCTTCTATTGGATTTAATTGAGAAGTTAAAATTTCTCTTGCATCCTCTGGAGAAATCTTCTCTGCTATCAAATTCCCCTTTAAGAAAAATACTAGGATTACAGCAATTAAAACCACTATACCTATAATAATAAAAACAGTTGCCTGACCTCTTTTTTGCATAGTTATAAATTTAAGAAATAATGTATATAAATGTTTTGGTGGTAATTCTCTGGCGCATTAACTGGTGTTATTTATACGATTAATAGGATGTTAACTAAAATAAGAGGGTTATTATTTTTATTTCAACTTGTATCCTGTATATGCGAAAAAGCAATAAGTGGTGTGAGAAGATTATTAATTAGAGTAATAAATTTACTATACTGATAGCTTCTTAATAAACTCGTTTACAATAATTTTTTTCTTTTCATTTGACAAGGAAAAAAGAACTTTTTTGACCATTTTTTCAGAAATTGTAAATATATAATTCAGTTTGATAATACTTTCTTTTACAGCCCCTTCTTTTTTTGATAATGGAATTCCACCCATTTTTAAGTTACTTGTTATTCCTGCTATAACAATATTCCCATATTCCTCAAACAGCACTGTTGCAGGCCTTGTTTTAATATCTAAAGAATCTGCAAATTGAATTTCTGCAAGAACAACCTCTCCCAGCTTATGCATTTTCCCAAGCCTCATCCTCTTTATTATCCCATAATTCCTGCATCTTCGGCTGTTGTATTTTGTGCAAAAATTCGTCATACTGGCTTCTTTTTTTTGCTTCAAGAAATATTTTTATCATCTTTCTTAATAATTCATTATAAGTTTCTCGAGGATATTCCTTTGTTTCCTTCAAAAGTTTTACAGTTTCTTTATCTAAAATAATTGTTGTTTGCACCATATATAGTTAACTATATATTTGCTATATAAACCTTTCTATAATAAATGGTGGTATGATAAAGGTTTAATCATATTGGCGCATCAAAAAATAAAATGATTATTAATCGTTATTAACCCTTGGAGCTAATATGAAGCTTAAGGCTAGTTTATCTTTAATTAAATAATCTAGTTTTAAAGGGTAATCTTCAGCAAATTGTATTGAAACATCCTCTGCCAGCTTTGATGCTTTAATCATTTTCTTTAAGTATTCTATAGAATATTTTGATTTAACCTTATTTTCAGTGTCGATTGAAATTTTAGTCTTGTCATCTGATGGAATTTCTACTTTTGCGTTGCTAGTTGTCCCTTCTGAGGTTATTATAAACCCTTTTTTATCTGTAACTAAAGATACTGATTCTCCTATTATTCCCGCATCTTCAATAGCTTCATCTAAGTAAGATGTTTTTGTTACGATTGTTAATGGAAAGTTTAATTTGGGCAGTTTTTGCTCTTCATTTTCTGACTGTAATAAAGCTATATTAAAAGTTCTTTTTGAATCCCCTTTCAGTGTTAATCTTAATTTATTGTTTTCATTGTCTAAACTTATTTCTACTGTATCTGTAGGTTTTGCTCTTCTTAATACTTGTTTTAAGCTATCTAAGTTGATTGCGAATTGAGTTAGTTTATCAACAGAATATTCTATAAAAGCTGAAGATAGAAGTTTAAAATTAACCATTGCTACATTTGCCGGGTCTGTTGCAATGAGTTCAAGTTTATCTTTATCTACATTTATATTAACATCTGTAACCAAGTCAGATATTATTGAAATACTATCTTTTAGATATTTTGGCTCTGCTAATACAAGTTTCATTTCCCCCCCAGATCACTACTTATTGTAACCAAGCTGGTAAAGCATTACCAACCCAACTCCAGATGTAAGGAGCTGCTGCAATTAATACTCCTACAATCAAGCTATGCGACCATTTTTCTGCTAAGCCTGCTGATGCTAATCTTGTTCCACCAATAGCAGATACAGCATGGACCTTTACTACCATAAACAAACCTACAATTATCCTTATTATTATAGGGCTTGTTATTAAAGGTATTCCAGTTGCACCTAAACCTGTTGCTGCTAAAAAATATTCAGTATTCATTGTTATAAATACTGCAATCAAGGCTAATATTGTCGCATGTAAACCATGACCAAACCAATGAGATCCTCTGAAGTTCATATCTGCATGAACTGCAAAAAGTTCATACAAACCAATAATGAGTCCGATTAGTATAACTGGTCTTATTAATAACTCTACCATTATATATTAAAATAGATAACTAATATAAAAGGTTTTTTGTTTAGTCGTAGCTTCTCCACTGATGAGAGCATTTAATACATTTGTAAAAGGCAGTTTCTGGTTCATCTGCAGCTCTAGTTTGTAGCAACCAATAATAAGCTTCTTTATGTCCGCATTTAGGGCAATCTGCTTTTGTTTTAGGATCTGCTTTGATATCATTCTCAACTACGTTTATTTCATCTTTTTTATCAATAGTTATTTTTTCTTTTAGGATTAGTTTTTCTTTTTCTTTAGTAGAGTAACCACAAAGGCATGCCATCTTTGTTTTTCCGGTTGTTGTTTTCTTTGGCGTTAAAATTGCTTTGCACTTTGGACAGAATAACATTTCTTACCTCCTGAATATAGCCATAAATCCTATTTTAACCCACCCTAAATATGGAATTCTTAGTACAGCTCTACCTAATAAATCTTTCTCATATATTCTTTTCTCAAAATTCTGAACTTCAGGTACATTGTCTCCTTTTGTCGCATAATAATTCCCTTCATTTTCTTTGCTTATCTTAACAACCCTATGTATTACAGGATCTCTATAACTAGCATGATACACAATAACATCTCCTATCTTGATTTTCTTAGTATCTGCCTTAAATAAGACCATAATATCTCCTTTGTTAAAACCATCTTTAAAAGTAAATTCTCTAAAATCTTCTTTTTTAATATTATTTCCTTCATAGAAAGAAGCCTGTTTTTGATAGAATTCATCAAAGCTTAATCCATTATGCTCCATACTTTCGGAGACTACAGCTACTACTGGGAGAGATGTTCCAAACAATAAGCCTAATCCTGGATAGATGACGAAATAAACAATGATGAATGCTATAATTATATTAACTATCCATGACCATATAGAATTGTCTTCCCATACAAAATACCATACTTTCTTCAGTAGTTTTTTAAATTTAGTATTTTTAAAAACCATTTATAGTTTTAAAGCTTTTATTTTTTTAAGCATGTTTTCATTTGCTTTTGAGAGCCTTTTGATAGCGTCCTTTAAAGCTTTTTTAGGAGATTCTTTCTCATCTGTTTCTATAGTCAATATAGGTTGCGCTGTTAATGGATGAGATATATTGTATCCTGCTAGTTTTATATGAGAATCATTCCATAATTCTCTTCTTAAGGCATTTAATACAGTGTGGGTTTCGTCCTTAATTTCTACCTTAAGTCTTTCTTTAGAATCCTCTAAAACGTTTATCTCCATATGATTTCTTTAAAAAGCAGATTTAAAAAGCTTATGCTTTTAGAGCTTATTTGAATTACTTAATATGAAGCAAGCTGCTTTAAAACGGTATATAGGTCTTTTATGATATTTTTGGGTTTGCTTTATTGAAAAAATTAAAGGGATAATTTTTTTTAGTAAAAAATTATTTTCTCTAGATAAGGCCTTAATGAATCCTTCAGATTCTATCTTATGTATAGAATATATCTTATCACAAACCTCCATCGCTTTTTTTAAGAATACCTTATCAGCATGTTCGTTTTGAACACCGAAAGGAGGATTTTGAATTACAGTATCAACTTTTGTTTTAAAATTAGAAATATCCTGTTGTTTAAATATAGAATTCCCAACATAATAACTCTTCTTAATTTCTTTAAGGTTTTCTTTTGCAGTCTTTAAAATTTTCTTATCTAAATCAACGAAATATACTTTCTTAGCTCCTAAAAGCAAGGCTCCTAAGCCAAATATCCCTGGACCACAAGCTGCGTCTAAAACTGTCTTACTATGAATGTCCCCATTCATGTAAGCCACCCAGAGTATATCTGCTGCTATCTCTGATGGCGTGGAGTATTGTTCTAATTTAGTATCTGGAGAGTCAAAGTCTTTTAGCTTAGAAAGAATTATTGCCAGTTCTTTTTTACTTCTCATCTTTTAATTTTAATAAATCCCCTATTGTTAAAGCTTGGTCTTTAAAGTTTAGCTTAACATTATCTTCCTTTTCTTTATATTCTTCTATTAACTTTATATTACATAGTTTTTCTATCTTTTTAGCTAAATCAATTGTTGGCATCATATGCCCTGATTCTATCTTATTAAGAACAGACTCTTTCTCTGATAATTTCTGGGCAAATTCTTTTTGAGTTAAACCCATCCAATTCCTAGAATCTTTTATTTTCTTACTATACCCATCCACAATAATCTCTATTACCTCATTTTCAATAGATTTTTTAGGTTTTTGCTTTAATACCTCTTCTTTTAATTCTTCTACATGCCTTTGTATGACTTCGCCAAAAGAGGAACATAAATCACAAACCAATAGCTCTGTGTTTTCTACTTTAGTCCTTGATAATAAAGCTTCTTTACCACATATCTCACAAAATGCCATTTTATCTCCCCATAAGATCTTTGCTTATAGAGTATATAACTTTCTTTAGTTTAATAAATTTTTCATTACTTAGCCTTTTAGATTTTACTCTTTATTTTTATAATAAAATTTATATAGCCTTCTCATTTTTTAAAGTTATGGCTAATGTTCTGTTCATCCTTTCAATTATTTTATCTATTGCTGTTTTTATTTTCATATCCTTTCTTTTTGCTGTAGTTCTTATGGCTATGTTAAAAAAAGAGAGGTATAATGAATTTGAACCTAAGATTAGCATAATTATCCCAGCTTACAATGAGGAAACCAGGATAAAAAATTGTCTTGATTCTATACTTGCTTCTAGTTATAAAAAAGATAAAATAGAAATTATAGTTGTTGATGATGGAAGTACAGATAATACTCTTGAGGTTTTGAAGAATTATGGGATTAAAGTATTAAAACAGGAGCATTTAGGGAAGTCTAAAGCACTAAATAAAGGTATTTTAGTCGCTAAAAATGAATTTGTCCTTGTTATTGATGCTGATACAAAGATAGACAAGGATTTTATTAAAGAGGTGGTTAGGCCATTTTCTGATAAAAGGGTTGGAGCTACTACTGGAATCATTAAATTAAGTAATAATAAAGGCATATTGCCTATGTTCCAAAATGTTGAATATGGCTTTTACAATCTAATAAGACACAGCTTCTCGGACTTATTTAAGAACAGTGTTTGGTTTTTGGGGGCTTTAGCATGCTATAGGAAGAAAATAATAAAAAAAATTGGATTATTTAAAACAGATTCTTTAACAGAAGATATTGATATAGCTATGGATATTAATAGAGCGGGGTATAAAAATATTAGTGTTGGTAAAGCTTTTGGCTATACTAATGTGCCTACTAGCTTAAAATCATTATACAAACAAAGAGCAAGGTGGTGGATTGGTGCTTTGCAATCGCTCTTTAAGAATAGGGATATGTTCTCTTCCAAATATGGTATTCCTACACTATTCTTATTTAAGAACCAGATTTTTTGGTCGATCTACGCTCTTGTCTATTTACCCTTATTAATTTATCAAGTAAATTACTGGTTGCCTTACAACCTACATAGTGCTTTAGCCATTACAATATATCTTGTGAGGTGGTTTAGTCTTTGGGGGCCGCTTTATGTTTTGTATAAACTGCCCACTACAGGTTTTTCAGCATTTACATTTTTTGGAGTACTCACAGGCATAATGGTAACTATAATGCTTTTAATTGCTTTAAAGAAGTTTAAGCACAAGTTTAATTTTAAAAATCTTGCTGCGATATTCTTCTTTTTCCCCTATACGATAGTTTTAAATATAATAATTTTGCTTAGCTTGATTAATGTCCATATTTGGAAAAAAAGGAGCTTCAAAAGATAAACGATGGGTATCTCAGAATTTTTGATAGAAGCATACCAGCCTATACTGTTGTTAAGAGAAAGCAAGTTTGTATATTTTTCCAATATTATAAGTAGTAATGCTTTTGATTTTTTACTTGTAATTGCTGCTATCGTATCTACTATTTATCTATATATAGGGATAAGGATGTTGCTTTTTTATAAAAAAAAATCAATAAACTATAAGGTAAAAGAAGAGGATTTGCCCTTTGTTACTATACAAATACCTACTTACAATGAGCCTGCAGCCATACAATGTGCAATAAAATGTTTAGAAAATGATTATCCTAAAGACAAATATGAGATTTTAATAGGCGATGATAGTAAAGATCCTAAAATTTCTAAGATGTTGAAGGACTTTGCAAAACTACATAATAATGTTAGAGTAATTAAAAGAAAGGACAATATTGGATTTAAGGCTGGGAATCTAAATAATATGTTAAACTATTCTAATGGCGAGATTCTAGTTTTGTTTGACTCTGACTTTCTTCCTCCTAAAGATTTCTTAAGAAGGATAATTGCACCATTTAACAAAAGCAATAAGATAGCTGCTGTACAAGCTAGATGGTCTTTCATTAAACCAAATAAGAATCTAATTTCTTTATTATCTTCCACAATACTCTCTGTTATTCATAATCTTGTATTGCCACTTATTTATAGAAAGAGCAAAATAACATTCATATGCGGGTCTGCTGAAGCTGTTAAAAAGAGTATTTTAAAGAGATTGGGCGGGTGGAAGAGCGGTAGCTTTACAGAAGACATTGATTATTCACTAAGAATATTAAAGAATGGATACAAAATAGTTTATCTAGAAGACTTAGAGTGTAAAGGAGAAGTGCCATATACTCCAAAAGATTTCTATAAGCAACAAATGAGATGGGCTTATGGAGTTATAAGAGCTTATATTGATCACGGATTAGATGTCTTTAAGACAAAGGATCTTAGATTAAAAGATAAAACCTTTATATTTTTCTTTGGATCTGGATATTTAATATCCTTCTTGCTAGTAGCTCTTTTTATAACAGGGTTCATAGCTTTTATTACACATATGCCTGAGCCATTAAATATCTCAGAATTCATGTATTATACTACGAGGAATATATTAGTAACTTCTGGATTAATCTTTGCTAGTTCTGTTGCATTGGTTAAAAAAGATAATCTAAAAAAAGTGTGGCACATGATAGCAGCTTCATTTAGTTATGGCCTTGTTGTGATGTATTATGTAAATAAGGGGATGTTTAAAGCATTATTCAATAAGCCTATGCAATGGCATTTATTAAAGAAAGAAGGAAATAAAGTTAAAATCTAGCTTGTTGTTAGGTTTCTAATTTCCCATACTTCTACGCCTTTTTGGGCATATACGCTTCTAAAGTTTTTGCTAAATTCTAATAGAAACAATAAGCCTTCTTCATCTTCATGCCACACTTTCCCTTCTTTCATCTCCGGTGTTATTAATATATAACCAATATTGTATCTTTCTATAATCTTTGTACTGTTTTTAAGATCTCTTGAATAAAACAGGTTTTGGGAATCTTCATGAACCTGTTGTAGATTAGGGGCATAAGCAAATAATGGGTCCATTACATTAGATTTTTTAGCTAGGTAGTTTATCCAATAGCCATTTGAATAATGAGAGAATACTGTTTTTTGTTCCGAATCTGTTCCTATTAATGATAGGCCTTCTACTATTTCTTTATTTGGTAAAGAATCTGCTGTTTGTTTTGCATAAGACAATCCTGAAAATATCAAGCCTAAAGATAATATTAATATAGTAAAGTTCTTTATGAATTTACTTTCCCATCTTCTTTGTATTAATTTTAAGACTCCAAAGGCGACTAAGATGGCTAGCAAGAGATTCAAATAAATTAGGATGGGTATGTAAAATAAGGATAATATAAATAAGATTATAAATATGATATGCGTTGTAATATAATCCTGCTTTTTCTTCCAGGTTACTACAATACCGATGAATGCCAGAATTAAAGCAAATATGCTTAAACTGATTTTTCCACCCAAGTCAGAAAATAATTGTTGGTGTACAGGCAAGTTATCTATCATAAATATGTCGGGCAGACCAAATTTTATTAAAACTGGTACGTACTTTAATAATATTAAGATAAGAGTTATTGCTAAAGTTATATAAAACCAAGGCAAGGATTTTCTATTTTTAATTAGAGTATAGATTAAAACTGCTATCAAGCCGACCAATGGATGGATTATTCCAAAAAGGGTGGTTAATGCTATCAGGATAGTAGTTAATATTTTTTTATCTTTTAGTAAAAAGTAAAAGGCTAATAAGTTTAAAAATAATGGGATAAAATAGTAATTGGAAGTTGAGAATAAGTAAATAAATATTGGAGAAAAAATGAATACTAAAGTGGATATTGTTCTTATTCTTTTTTCTACTTTTATATTTTTTAGAAGATAGTAAAAGAGAATTACTGTTAGTATTCCAAATATAAATGGAATTAGTTTTGATGTAAGCTCTAGAGAGATATTAAGAAATGAACTGATTTTTGCTAGTACAAATGGCCAACCTAAGGGGGTTAATATTTGTCTTCCTCCATAACTTAGTGGATCAAAATTTGTAATCCCCCTTTCTTGAATTAGAGAAGCTATCTTCAAATGATAATAAGACTCGTCACCAACTAATATATTGGAATTTCTAATAATATATGGCAGAGATATAACTAATATAGTTGAGAGCAATATTATTAAGATTACCCAACATTCAACAGATAACTTCAAAAACTTCTGGTAAAATTTCTTTGAAACACTTCTCATCTTTAATATAGCTTACCTCCGCTATGTTATATTTTTCTATTATTTTCTTATTAGTTATGATATAATCCACATCATACTTTTCTAATAATTCCAAAGCTTTTACCTCAAAGGGGGTTGTATATATCTCTGCTATATCTAAAAGTCTTTGTTCTGGATTTGGTGCCAAAAGAAAATTTGAATCGGCAACGTTTTTTCTTTTTGCTTGATAAGTTATTAGATGGCCAAATTCTAATGGAGCTAAAACTGTTGAGCCTGGAGGCGTTTTTCCTTTTATTTCCTTGAATAAGGAAAGTTCTTCATCAGTTATAGTTGATTTTATTAAATTCTTAGACGCTATATAAGAAGGGATTATTGATAAGATTATCACTGCAACTATGATTATTACAGTTAAATAATTCTCAAGATTATAGAATTTTGTTTTTCTAAGATATACGAAGTATTTTGCTAAAGCTACTGCAGAAAGTATTGTTAAAGCTATTCCTAAAAAGGTCAATCCGATATTTAGATTTATTAATCTTAATAATAGTAATAAAAATACTGCTAATAGAACACCATTTATCAAAAAGAATGAATCTTTTTTCCCTTTGAAGTAAGAATAAACAACTCCGACTATACCGTATATTAACGGCAGTATTCCTAAACTTATTATTATCTTTAGTATATTAATATTAGAAAAGTAATTGCCTGATATTTGGGGTGGAACATTCTGCCAGATTACATTGAATCCATAAGTGAGAAATGCTCTCTTATATATAATAAAACTTAGAAGTATGGTTAGGAATGTAGAAAAGATAATCACTTCTTTTTTTAATTTTGATACTTCTACGTCTTCTGTTATTGTAAGGATTAAATAAAACATTATGGATATTGGAAGCAGGAAGGCGATTGGATGTAATAATGGCAAGATGAATGAAAGAACTACAAAATATTCTAAGTATTTCTTATGCTGGCCTATTCTTATAAAACAATACAACATAAAGAATAATCCTGGGATTGCTAGGGAAAAAATTGAAAGGGAATTTAATATCAATGAGAAATAAACCGGGATAAATGCTGACATTAAAGAGGCTATTAGAGATACTTTTTCGTCTTTAGTTAATTCAAAAGATATTAGATAAACTATTAGAACTATTAAGGATGAAAAGATTATTGGAATAATCTTGAATACTAATGGTATTAAACTTAGGAATACCAATAAATAATAGAATAATGGCGAATATACTAAATCTCTTCCTCCATAACTTAGGTTATCATATCGTAAATGGAATTTATTTTCAGATATCTTTTCTGTTAATCTTAAATTTAAATAAGATTCGTCACTAGAAAAATTTTTAGTTGATAGAGCAAAAAATAGTTGAAACAAAATTGCTAGCATAAAGATTATTGCTAATATAACTTTAGGTGATATTTTTTTCATATTGTTTTTAGTGGTTTGTCTGGGATTGGCATTGAAAATGGAAGTATTTCTTTTTCCTTAGCTGTTTTCTCTAATTCTTTGGAGACGTCCTTAACGTTTTTGAATTTATCTGCTAGCTCTTTTTTAGAGACATCGAAGTAATCATAAAATTTTGGGGTCAATTTTAATTTTCTTGTTCTTCCAAATTTTTCAGATTCGACATAACCTATTTCTTTTAATATCCTTACATGATCGTATGTTAGGGTTCCCCTTACTTTAACAACATCTGACTGGATAATTGGTTGTTTCCAAGCTATTACTGCCAAGGTTTCCAGTAAAGACTTGTCCATCTCATTTTTTGAATATAAATCTGATGTAAGATGAATATAGCCAGGCTTGACAGCGAGTTTCCATATGTCATTTTCTCCCACTAAATGCAATGATGAGTCTCTTTCTGAATAATCTTTTTTAAGCGATTCAAGGGTTTTTTTTATATCTTCTAAAGAAGCTATTTTAGTCAGAGAAGATAACTCTTGGAGTGTAAGAGACCTCCCAGTAGCAAATAAGAGGGTTTCTATTTTTTTCTTAAGGTCTTCCATAAAACTATTTTAAGAAATACTATAATATAAAGGTTTTGAGTTACTTGGCTTTATAAAATAAGTGCCTTTTGTAAAAAAGTTAATTTGGGCGTCCATGCATAAAATAACGTTCTTTTATTCTCTTCCCCTGAACTGGAACGTCCAAAAAGGGATTAACAGGAAAAAAATTAATGCTAATACAACCCCTATAGCAGTGTAAACCAACATAGAGGTGTTTGGGAAAATCGGCTTTGCAATAGCGATGAATAATGCGTAAACTGCAACTAAAGATGCGAAAGCTATTATGAACTTTATTATGTTTAACTGCGTCTGGTTCATTTCTTTAGAAGGTTATTAGATGTTTTTAAAGTTTCTTATTCGCTATTAGAAAAGTTTATTAACATCGTGAATAGTTTTAATGCAATGGGAAAAGAAGGTGATTTGGCTTTCCTGATAAAAGAAGTAAAAGGGAGGTCTCTCTTACTCCTGTCTTTTGTAATCGGAGCAGGTTTTGTTGCTGCAGGCTCTCTTCTTTGGACATTCTCTGATTTAAGCCCGCTGTGGAGTTTTGCTGTAGGCATTATATTCTCTGCATTATTTATCTTTTTAGCTTTAAAAGATAAGAGTTTGGCAAGGAAGAAAAGGAATTTCATTATACTTGAGATGTTAATTCTTTTAGCTGTGTTCCCCCTGGCTGCTTTCTTTAGCACTTCACCATATTATTTTAGTACAATCCTTACTGTTCTATTCTTGTTATTAGAAATCAGCATGCTTATTGCAGCTTACAGGCTGGAAAGAGAACATATTAAGATAGTTCTTTGGGTACTTGCGGTAGCAACCATATTGTATCTGCTTTTCTTAAGTATACTGCTTGATGTTTTGTATACATTAATTGCAGGACTGTAATGTTACGGGCTTTTTGCCAGACATCGGCTTATTGCAAACCTAAACATGTAGTTATTATCCTCAAGAAAATATAAGGTATCGCCCTTGTAATGAGTATATGTTATGCTTACAGAAGGCTCTTCGTCAATAATGCTGTCGATTGCCTTTCTTGCAATGCAGGTATTTCCTACTATATCCTTTGCAATATCAAGGAGCTTGCCAAGCCTTATCATGCTTTTAGTCTGCGTATTTTCTTTTGGAGTTTCATACTTAAAGTTAGTTAATTTGTAGTCTCCTTTTCTCACTAATGTAAGGGGCCATATAACCTGAAAGATGACCTGCTTATCTTTTATCTCTGCCTTTGCTTTCGGACCTGCATCTTCCCTTATAGGATACTGGGAGGAAGTAAAATTCTTTGCGCATTCCTTCAGGTTAGTTACCATGAAATTAGATAAATCCTTTTCAACCATGTCATTTGTTGGAACCATGCTCTGGCTATGCTGCCCCAAATAAAACAGCTTTCCATTACCCACCTGCAAATAGCCGCTTCTTGAATATATTCTGCCGCCTTGCAATCCAAGGAGCTTAAGCCCTTCATCTGCTATGTCTTCCATGCAGCTTTCCACCTCTGTTTTTAATGGCTGCAGGGTGGGGTCTATTTTTTCTTCTATACCCAAGTAGCTTTTTATCTGTTCACTACGGATAAAATAAAGAAGAATCAATGCAATAAGTATAACTATTCCCAAGAGCATGAATACTGTTGTTTGCGCTTTTTTGTTTTTCATCTTTTTTATAACTGTTCCAGTAACTCCTTATTGTTCCATCTTTTTAGTGCTTCTTTGACTTCATCCAGCATGATTGAGCCTTTATTTAGCAATCTCTCCAGCTCCTTATTCTCTGGAGGATAAGCTGTTCCCAAGTTACCTTTTTCTCCTTCCTGGTATAATATATCAGATGCTATCCAGAAATCCGGGCTGCTTGAGGATAGTTCAGACTCATAAGATTCTATTGCTGTATAATCAGGCAGCTGATCCAATAAAGTTAAATAAGAATCCTCTTTTTCCTCTATTATGATAAAGCTTTTGCTTGGATACAGCTTAGCTATTAACTGCTTTTCCGGATTTAAGTTTTTTATTTTAAATCCCTTTATTATGCCAGCTTCTGTTTTAAATAAAGCTTTGTTGCTCGAGTCAAATCCCTGATAAACCAGCTCTTTTTTATAGTTAAATAATTTTATTGCTTTATCCAGCACAAATGAATTCTGTATTTTATAGCCATCGCCTTCTTGCTTATCAAAGCAGAAGTTGTAATTTTGCTCTATTTGTCCTACTTCTGGAAATTCCAAGTAGAAGCTGTTAAACATGGAATCTTCATAATCCAATGAAGCATCTATTCCTAGCTCAGCACATACTATGCCTAGACATTCAGAGTCTATTTCAACTTCTGTTGGAAGTGTTTTGCTCCTTACTATCTGCTTTTTTCCATTAGCTTCGTGCTGCATTGCTGCATTTGATATTGTGTAAATAGTGTTGAATCTATCTAAGCTTCTTTGTATTGTCAGCGTTGATTGCTTTTCTTCTGAGGTGTAGGTTATTGGCCCTATGCACTTTGATATAATTTCCTCTTCTACATTTTCAGAAGTTATAGTTTCAAATACTCCATCTTTGTTTATCAGCTTTACAGAGCCTCCTTCTGGTATGTTGAAGTTTATTTTTGTATTGTCTATTGGATTTAAGACTGAGAATTCTGACGGAGAGCTTGCTGTGAATTCTAAGTAATCTGCTATTATGTTGTTGTTTTCTGTCCTTAGGTTTTCAACGTTTCTGAATTCTCCTGTATCTGTTACTATCCTGTTTGTTGTTAGTCCGTCTGGACCAAAATTATAAGACTCTGGTGAAGGTATCCTTCCTATAAGATTATTAGGAGACCCTACTTCTACTGGTTTTTTAATCTCATCACAGACAATTCCTTCAGCTCCTTTAGGTGGGAGTTTGCTTGCTTCTGGATTTATTCCTTCACTAACTTGTGTATCGCAGTCTGGTGTTCCTGATTTTGTTTCTACACCACTAGTTGTTTTTGGTTCTTCAGAATAAACTACAGAACTAATTATAATCAATATTAGTAAAATTCCATAGAGCAATCTGCTGTTCATCATCAACCTCTTTTACAGAATTTATATTATATCTAGAACTTAAAAAACTTGCTATTCTTGTTTATTCCTAACAATTTTATGTTTATCAATAACAAGTTTAGGATCCCACTCATTATTATGTCTATATACGTTACCATCTGAAGATATATTAAAAACATTAGGATTTATCCAACAATACCTACAATTATAAATTACTTTATCAATATCTTCATTTATTCTTGGACCTCCAAATAAAGTATCCAAATGCTTTATCTTGCCATCATTCTTTTCTTCAGTCTCTCCTTTTAACAAGTCAAACTGTCCGTAAAGAGCTAAAGAAGGTGCAGCTCTTATCCAAGTGCCTATTAATTTCTCAAGATTTCCACCATAAGGAATCTTTTTTGGATCTTTTGTAGGCTTTCCATTCTCATCAGTTGGCCAATCTATTCTAAAATATAAAGAATTTATTTTATCTCCATATATTCTTTCAATTTCTTTAAAAATTATGGCTTCCCTTCTACCAACACCAGTGGGATCAGATTCTACATCAGATCCTCCGTGATTAAAAAATACTAAAACAGGATTTCTTTCTTCAGGTTTTTTATCTTCCTGAAATACAAATTCTTTATACTTTTTAGCAGACTCTTTAGGATTTTCATGATTATAAACTAAATGCTCTATAGTTTTATTCTCATACTCTTCTTTAAGAATTTCATCTTCTGAGCCTCTTTTCATCAGCTCTTTTATCCTTTCCATAGAAATAATGTCTTTTTTAGCCTGGTTGGTGTTATGAGCTGGATTTCCGTTTTCCTGGTCATGAGCATAGCTAGAAGAATGGTTAGAATTATAGTCATTAGTTGCACAGCTAGTTAAAGCGAGCAAACTGCCTAATAACATGCCTCTTAAGTTCATATTAACACCTAGGTATATACATATATACTGGAGTATATAAATATTGCTGCTTATTATATAGGGATCTTGGCGGAATTTTATTATTAGATTTATACTTTATAGGTTTCTGCAAGGAATTTCTTCAGCCTTAAATATTCTCCTTTGAAATCTTGAAGTGTACCGTCATTTGATAGCAAGATTTCAGAGTCTCTAATAAGACTTTCTACATCAGCTTTTTCTTTATAACCTAATATCCGCCCTTCTCTCTTTCTATCTTTTTGATGTAAATCCTCCGCAGTTAAATGACCTTCTTTCTCTTTTATTCTTCTCAAGATTCTTTCGTGACGTTTTGATGTTTTAACAGATATTCCAATATTATGGACACCATAACCCCTTCTTATAAAGTAGTCTAATTCATTATGATGGTATAATCCAGTAATAAAAACGAGCGATTTTTCTTTTAGGTCTTGATAACAGAGATTAACCATCTGTTCTGTCCACCAAAAGGGGTCTGGAATATCTTTTGGATTAAATTCTCCTCTAGCTATCGCTTTTTCTAAATGGAATCTTACCTCTGTTGTAAAATAGCCATCATTAGAAAACCATTCTAAAAGAGTGGTTTTTCCAGAACCCTTCCTCCCACTGATATGAAAGAGTAATCTTTTCATTGTGTTATAGTTGATAACTGATAGCTTTCTCCTTTTTTAAGTTGTTTCTCTATACCTTTTACTAAACACAGACAGTTACTACCGACTATTCTTATGGATCCGTCTTCTATTATGATTCCTGCGTCCTCTGGAATGCAAAGTACTTTATTATTTAAGGCATATTTTTTAACTATCTCCCCCTCTTTTTCACTATAGTGACATACTATAGAAAATCCTTTAATTATATCTAATCCGCTAAGATTGGTTAGCCCTTCTTCGTTAGTATCTTGGTGGGCTGCGGTGGCAATGGTTTCCCCAATTATTACAGCGCCTGCAGATCCTCCATAAATTGGTTTACCTATTTCGTGAAATTTTTTAAGAACCTCTATTAGTTTGAATTTCCTCAAATTGTTAAGTAATCTATAAGTATTTCCACCACCAATATATACAGCATCAAGTTCTAGAATCTTTTTTTCGTCTAATCCTTCTCTAAAGACTACTACATCCTTGAACTTATAATCTGCATATGCCTTTTTAAACCACTTAAAAGTCTTTTCTGAGTTACTTCTCGCTAACGTAATTAGGAGAACTCTTGTTTTTCCTTTCATACTCTTCTTAAATTCCTTATCAAGTGGCGCTGACTGTTCTGATGAACCGCCACCTCCAAGGAATAATTTACCTTTCATATAACATCGTTTGAATATCTGATATTTTTATCTTTTGGCTAGGTAAAATACGCCCAGACCAACTTATAACAGATTCTGTAAGATCCCCCAAGTCTTGTAGAGCAGATAGTTTAAGAGAATCACCTTCCAACCCTTTTGCTATTCTATCATAGGTTTGCTTAATAAACATAAAAAACTCTTCTGTATACCCATATTTTTTATTGTATATACTTCTTCGTTCTACATTTTTATTCCTTGATCTCATTTTTTTCATTGAATAATTGACAGGTGCTGATAAATATATCATTGGGGGTAGTAAACCTATGCCCTTATTTTCTAATTCCTCTAAACGTGAAAATATAAAAGGAACTTCCGCACTACCGTAAAGTTGATCTTTAGCATAATTATATGCAATTTGAGAATAAATACAACGATCAAGAAATACTATCCCTTTATAATTCTTTGCGCGATACATCCGTTTTACTTCTTTCTGAATAAACCATTCATTAACTGCCCGAGATCTTAGATAATCCAACGAAAACATTTGAATCCTTTCAATATTTGATTCTTCTTCAGAAATCTCTTTAATTACATCAAGTCCTTTACTACCTAAGCAATTTACAAGCTTACTCTTGCCTACAGCTCCAAGCCCTTCAATAACACAAACCTGATTCATTTTCTTAATGCCCTCATTACTTGTGCTCGTGTTAGAGAACCTTCCTTCATTAATTTATCTATAAACTCGTCTGGTTCAATGGTGTAATCAGTCCTTGAAGGTTTCATATTGAAACGTTCTAAGATATTAAGATTAAATGCCCTATTCATTTCTTTTTGCATTACCTTCTGGGTATTATCCAATGTTGGGGTCATTGATGCAAACATACTCCAGTAATTATAATATTCCTTAACTAGACTATTTATCCTTAGTGAG
>Ga0208375_1002263_pt1 | contig 18624 bp, 24 predicted proteins | sample RifOxyD1_FD_184038 | JGI IMG/M metagenome (GOLD analysis project Ga0208375, IMG submission 184038) | Soil microbial communities from Rifle, Colorado - Rifle Oxygen_injection D1 (SPAdes) | ecosystem: Environmental > Terrestrial > Deep subsurface > Rock core/Sediment | place: Rifle, Colorado... | reverse complement strand
ACCCATTTTTAACATTTAAAAATTGAAAAATGTTAACAAAAATAGAAGAAGGAGGTCGTAATTCCTCTACAGACTAAAGTCTGTAGGAGTTTCCTTACGACGAGAATAAAAAATCCCAAAAGTTATATTCATTCTATAACAAGAAGAGTTTCCTGCGATTACTTAAGATGGCTGAACGGCAGGCCAGAAAGAAAAAAACATTCGGTTAAAATGAAGTCTTTAGATAATATGGTAAAAGATAGTCTATATGAGTTTAGTGTTCCAGATTCACAAGTTGAGAATGTTGAAAAAGATGAATTAAATCAGGTTGTATTAAGAGAAATTGATAATCTGCATGAAAGATGGTCTGAATTCATAAAATTAAAATATTTTAAAGGTATGGAAGAAGCAGAGGTTTCAGAAATAATGGATGTTCCTAAAAGCACATTTACAAGTTCTGTATCAAGATCAAAAAAAATACTTGAATTAAGATTAGCAAGATATGTAGCATGAAATTTTCAGATAAAGTTTACAGATTATGCAGGAAAATCCCAAAAGGAAAGGTTTCTACTTACAAAGACATTGCGCATAAGCTAAAAACCAAAGCTTACAGGGCTGTCGGAAATTCATTAAACAAAAATCCCTACAAAAATGTTCCATGCCATAGAGTTATATCTTCTTCTGGAAAATTAGGAGGATTTGCCCATGGAGTAAAAAAGAAAATTGAATTATTAAAAAAAGAGGGTATAAAAATAAAAAATGATAGAATTGATTTAAAAAAGTATTTTTTTAAACTTTAGCTGCCTCAAATCTTCTTGCAACAGCATTCCAGTCAATTGCTTTTATGAAAACCTCAATATAAGATTTCCTGTCCAGTCCATAATCTGTAATGAAGGCGTGCTCAAAAACATCCATAACCAACAATGGTATGCATCCGGAGAAATGCCCTGCATCATGCTCATTAATCCATGTATTGAATAATTTATCAGCCACTTTGTCATAGTACATAATGACCCAGCCAATGCCTCTCATTGCTCCAGCTGCCTTGAAATCATCCTCGCATTTCTGGCCAGTGCCAAAAGTCTCCAGCATTTTTTTGTATAAAGGGCTGTCATCACCTATTTCTTTATTTTCCTTAGACATGTTTCCAAAATAAAGTTCATGCAATCTCATTCCGTTAAACTCCCATCCCAGTCTTCTTTTTAATTCAGCAAACTCCGGACTTGAAGTATTTCCATCATCAAGCATTTTCTTTAGAGTATCAATTAACTTGTTTGTATTTGCAACATACCCTTGATATAACTTAAAATGATTCTGCAATAACTTATCACTGAATCCTTTCATTCCCAACAGATTGTCAAAATTTATTGATTCATATGCCATTTTTCCTCCTTTATATCTTTCCGACTAAATCAAGCCCTGGCTTTAATGTCTTTTTTCCAGGCTCCCAGCTGACAGGGCAAACCTGCCCTTTATTTTCTCTTATAAATTTAGCAGCTTGCAATTTCCTCAAAAGCTCTTTTGTATTTCTTCCTAAACTGTTATCATGAATCTCATAAGCTTTCAAAACTCCATCTGGATCAACAATAAAACTTCCCCTTAAGCTTAATCCTTCCTCATCAATATAAGTTCCGAACTCCCTGCATAGCTTTCCAGTAGGATCTGCCAGCATTGGAAACTTGATTTTGCTTATTGCTTTTGAATTGTCATGCCATGCCTTATGCACAAAAACAGTATCTGTGCTCACGCTTAATATTTCTGCATTTAACTCTTTAAATTTTTCATGATTATCAGCTGCTTCCTCTAACTCAGTAGGGCATATAAAAGTAAAATCAGCTGGATAGAATATCAGAACAAGCCACTTTCCTTTGTAGTCAGAAAGCTTTATTTTTTTAGTATTATCATTATGATAAGCTTCTAATTCTAAATCTGGTATATTCTGGCCTATCTTTAGCATATTTTAACACCCTTAAGAATGTAATTATAATTCAACCTTTTTATAGTTTGTGCTTACATAGACTCTAATTTTTCAGGAGTATAAAATTTTTCTTCAAATTTAGAATTTCCTTTTTCATAATTTTGAAGATTATCCCATTCACGTAACCTATAAATTAAAGAGTCTTCATGAGGAATTAACGCAACCTCTCTATATTTTAAACCATCATGTAAGGATCTCAATGATCTAAGCTTCTGAATATGCACTTGTAATTTGTCCCATTCTTCTGAATAAAGGCTATAATCAAATCTTATCCCTCTCAAAATTCTAACTCTAAATCTTTCCATTTAATTTCCAAAATTTGACCCTTTTTAAAGATTATTGTTATTTAGTTTTTAACTCAAAAACGCCGTCCCAGTCTTTTCCAGGAGGGTTTTTTGCATAATCCCTGCATCTTTCTATGAATAAAATGCATGACTTATCATCCTTCTTTAATTTTAATGCAGATTCAAACTCCTTTACAGCTTCTTTAAATTCAGATTTTGAGTATAATTGTAAAGCTCTTTCATACTTCTCATTAAACTCTTTATTCTCATCTACAACTAGCTCATATATTCTTACAGGAATGTTCTTTCCCTTAACCCTGACAGTATCCAGCTTTCTAAAATTGAATTTGTCTTTAACAGCATTATAAACATCTTCTGAAACTATTATACTTACACCATACTGCTTTGTTAATCCTTCTAATCTTGAACCTAAGTTAATTGTATCACCTATTGCAGTGTAATCAAACCTGTCTTCACTTCCCATATTGCCGATAATGGCAGAACCTGTATGCAGTCCGCATCCAATCTCAACCAAAGGCATTCCTTCTTTTTTCCATTTTTCCTGCAACTCTTTGATTTTTCTTACTTGTTCTATAGTGGCTCTGCATGCCATCTCAGCATGATTGTCTAAAGTTAAAGGTGCATTCCAGAAAGCCATTATAGCATCTCCAATGAATTTATCAACAGTTCCTTTATAATCCAAAATAATCTTCCCCATCTCAGTAAGATATTCATTAAGCAGTTTTACTAATTCTTCAGGCTTTAATTTTTCGCTTATGGAAGTAAAGTTTCTGATATCACTGAAGAATATTGTAATTGTTCTTTTTCCTCCTCCAAGCTTAAGCTCTTTCTTATGTGTTACAATTTCTTTAAGAAGATCCTTGCTTATATATTTTCCAAATGCATCTGCCAGATACTGGCTGTGCTTCTTTTCTGACAGATAATTAACTCCGACTCCTGTTCCTGTAAATATTAATAATGCCAAAGGAAAGAAAAACATGTCCATGACAAAATTAAATTGATCAAAGATAAAAATAGCAATAAAGCTGTATGCAATTATTATCAAAACAACCAAAGGTATAAAGTAATAAATCTTTAATTTTGAAATAAAAAACAACCCAATAAAACCTATGATAAATGTCAGCAATAACATTAAAAACAACCCTTCTTTTTTAAGGAAATTATCCAGTATTAGATTTTGAAGTATGTTTGCATGTATCTCTACTCCAGGCATTGCAACACCTTCTGATGTAGGGACAAAGTAATTGTCATGAAGGTCAGGTGCTGTTGCTCCAATCAAAACAAACTTATTCTTGAAGCTTTCATTGCCATCCAAAAGCCCATTCACATTTATTGAACTAAAGCTGTTTGGATTAGAAGCAAAGTTTATGATGTAATTTTTCTTCAGAAACTCAGCTTCATTGTTCCATCCTTTCTTGTATATTTCAAAGGCAAACGGGAGTACGTTTTCTTTTAATTTGGGATTTACTTCTCTTGTTACTCCATCACTGCCTGTTACAACATTAACATATCCGTAATCAGCTTCGAATATTGGCTTGTACAAAACACCTTCATTAACTTCAGCAGCCAAAACAACATTATCCATAGAATTTAGCTTATCTCTCAAATTATCATCATTAAAGCTTTCCTCAAAAAAAGACAAATCCATTCCTATAAATTTAGCATCTTTAACTTTTTCCAGAATTAATGGATAAATATCCCTATTCCAAGGCCATCTTCCTATCTTATTTATGCTTTCATCGTCTATTTTTATTATGACTATGCTATCCAAGATCTCTTTATCACCGTAAAGCTTGTCTGTTATAGATGATCTTACATGGGAAAAAGAATTAAAGTAAATCAAAAAGAAAAAAATTAATATCAAAAAAACAAAAATACCAATAGCCTTATAGTCTAATTTCTTCATTTAAAATCATCTTACAAACTTTCTATCTGCTGTTTTGTTTCTTTTATCTTATTTGTAAGGTCAACTACTTTTTGGGTTGACTTAATTTTTACAGGAACTAGTTTTCTCAGTTCTTCTATATCCTTTTCCCCAGAATCTGCCTGCTCGAGAGTTTCCATGACTGTTTCCTCTGTTGTGAATTTATTAATTATAAAAGTGTATTTCTTTACTTCCAATTCCCTCAAATATTTAAGTTCTCTTTCCTGTCTTTCAAGGCTTTGCTTTACCTCAGCCAGTTCCTCTGCTGTTATATCCCTCTTTACAGGAATTCCATCTACTATCTCAACAACTTTCCTTTCCTCAACAACAAAATCAGTGTCAGCAATATTATAATCGACTTCTCCTTCAAATCCAATAAGCTTTCCATTACTAAACTGGAATGCAGTAGATCTTACTGAAGCTACACTTTCAGAGTCTTTAATGGAATATCCTTCAACACCAGAAAGCCTTGTGAATTTATTCCATGACTTTCCTGTCTCCTGTGAAATTTTCGGGTGCTTTAACAATAAATCCTCTAAGGTTGTTTTTGTATTTTCATTCAGGCTTATCAAAACACTTTCGTGAAGTATGATTGTTGCCAGGCCGTTTGAAGTTTCAACAACATCTCCCTGCCTTAATTTAACATTGCCAGTAACTGAATTTCCATTAACCTGAACATATCCTGATTCAATATGCAGCTGGGCATCAACTGTTTTTGACAAAGAGTTGTAAAAATAACCTGCTGTTCCTAAAACACCTATAACTATAATTCCAAGAACAATTAAAATGTATTTTAAAGCCCCCATAATTAACATTTAAGTTAAAGTAATAGTATATAAAGTTAATTATTTGAAAAGATATATTCAATTAAATAAAACAATATAAACTATAGACAGATTATTTTTGTTATGAGAAGAAAATATACTTTTGATACAGGAGATGTAATGTATCATCTTAGTATAAATTCTGCTTTCCCAAATGTTTTATCTGCAGGCAGCCCGGGACGCATAAGAAAGATAGCAGGTTATCTTGATACTGAATATGAATCAATTGAAAGTGAGAGGGGCTTAGTAACAATTCATGGCAGGTATAAGGATATTCCCATAACTGCTTTCTCAACAGGCATGGGTCCTGCAAGTGTTTCAATAACTCTGCCTGAAGTAATTGAGGCATGTGATGATGACAATATGAAAATAATAAGATTAGGGACTTCTGGAGCCCTTCAAAAAAACCTTAACATTGGAGATTTTGTTGCAACAACGTGGGTAGAAAGAGCTGAAACTACATGCGATAAAATAATGTATCCTGGCTATAACGCAGTATCAGATTTTGAAGTCAGAAAAGCGCTTATTGATGCGGCTAGAAAAACAAAAAAGGATTATCAGAATATTTATGAAGGACCAACAAGAGTAACAGATGATATTTACTTTGACGCATTAGAAAGTAAAAGAAAAAACCATGGCGAGGTTCTCGCAGTTTCAATGGAATTCAGTGTTTATTGCGCCCTTAGAGACAGGTACAATAGAGATGATAACAGGAATATAAAAGTTGGAAATCTATTAACAATAAGTGATAATTTAGTTAAAGAAGCTGAACATGTTGACATGACAAAATTTAAAAAAATGCAGGAAGAAATTGAAGATGCTCATATTAAAGCAGGTTTAGAAGCTTTGGCTTCTTTAAGGAAAATATGCTTATGAAGATACTTTAATTAAATTCTCGACTTGTATACTTTTCAGAATTTCTGGATTTCTTTCCCTAACAAACAATAACTCAACACCAATTACATTTCCGGATTTATCAAAATCAATTATTGTATTGTCATCAATCTCTTTTGTATGATCAATTTCTCCTTCTCTAAGAGTGATATACATTGCATCTGCGTCTGGATTATATCTTATCTTCATCTTATAAGAAGAAATAGGTAATAACCTTTATAAACTTTTACTTGATATAAATTACTTTTAGTGTTTTTCCATTAAGTTTTTTGGTGACATAATATTTTATTCCAAGATGTTTAGTTTCATCAGGAGATTTTATTGTTTCTTCAACCCATTCCTTTATTAATTTCCTTTATTTCATTTGTTTCATAGCATGTAAAGTATAATGGATTTCCATTGATTACAATATCACTTCCATCAAATCACTTAAGTTCAACTCTAAAGCAACTACTGGAAGCTCCAAATCCCAATTGCTTATAACTTGCGGATGAATCTCCCCAATATAGGCAACATTCTTTCCCTTTACATTAACTCTTCCAACTCTTCCATCAATAAAACTTCCATGCTTAACTTTTTCAATCTTATAATCTAAAGCTAAATTATTAAATAAGCTGTCCAATACCTGCTTGATTTCAGTAAAATCAGCTTTGTTATGTGCAATCAAAACTCCTAATCTTGTAAATTCTTTAATTGAGGTCTCTTCTTTGTCATCATCTTTGAAGCATGCTCCAATCTCAAAAATCTTCTGTGGATACTCATTATGTTTGTTCTTGCTTAAAACATCCATCAGATTAGGAATCATCCAATTTCTCAAAATGCTGTAATCTACATTCAAACTATTTCTTAAAGCAACAAATTTAGTATCATTATTCATTTTTTCATTTGTATTAGCTTCATTAGTAAGATGATAAGTATTGACTTCCAGAAAGCCTAATCCAACCATTGTGTCAACTATTTTTTTATAAAAAACAGATTCTTCACTTTCCTCTCCTATTGTGCTGACATTTGGAATTTGCTCTACAAAATTTTCATAGCCATGTGCGATTGCAACTTCCTCCACTAAGTCAATAGGATGCAATATATCAACCCTATATCTTGGGATTAATGCGCAATCATCTTCATAATCTAATCCCATCTTTTTCAAAAATACTTTCATCTCCCTTGTCCCTAATTTCAAGCCAAGCAGCTTATTTACATAAGAAACGTCTAATTTCATTTTGATAGGTCTTAAATTAGGGCTGACTAACCTTTCCTTGCCATACAAGACATCCATTGAATAAATCTCCCCGCCCATATCTGCAAAGGTGGTTACTATTATATTTAGGCATTGCTGCAGTGCATTTAAGTCAGTTCCAGTAGCCTCAATGAAAACATCTTTTGTTGTTTCATCAACCTTGCCAAGCAAATGGGAATTTATTATTGGAGGCATTGACATTATATTTCCATCATTATCAACGAAAACAGGATATTTTTCTTCATTTTCCAAAACATGCCTGTATTTTTTTCCAGTAGGATGCTGTTCCAAAATTTCCCTTCCTGTCATTTCTTTATTGCTTTCTAAAGGTCTGAATTTAATCTTGTCTAAGCTTTCAGATGTAAACTTTATAGGCATTGCTATCTTATCAAGAGGATAAACTCCAATCCCTCCTTTTTTCCTGTCTCTCAGATGAGTTAGATGCAACTTCTCCTGCAGCTGTATTATTTCCCTGATTTTCTCATCATCAAACTCTAAACCTTTAACAATAGCTGTAACAGCATAAGGCCAGCTCTTTAGCTCTTTCTCAACCTTGCAGTTATGATTAGATCTTTTAACTTCATATTTTCTTAATCCTGTTTCTATCCCTAAAAAAGAGCTTAAAGCCCTTGCAAAGCCCTCTTCTGACAGCATATCTGGCCTGTTTGGAAATACTTCAACAACGATTTCATTTTTTTCTATTTTACTAAGGTCAGTCCCCAGCATAGGAATTTTTTCCTCTAATTCTTTGTCAGAAATCTTTTTATTGAGAAGCTTCAATAAGTAATTTTTATTTAAAGTTATTGTTGGCATTTTACATCCATACCTTCATGTCTCTTAACTGCTTTAAATCATTTTCATAAATCTCTTTCAAATTTTTGATGTTATAGTAATTTGTGATTGATCTCTCTAACCCTTGTCCCCATGCTAATACAGGAATGTCTTTTCCTAACAAAGGCTGAACTACTTCTGGCCTGAAAATTCCAGCTCCCCCAAGTTCAATCCATTTTTTATGCACTTTATCATAAACTGTAACTTCAAGACCCATCTCAACATAAGGGAAATAAGCAGGCCTTACCTTTACATCTTCGTATCCCAATTTTTTGTAATATTGTTTTAGGTACCCAAGCAAATGCTTGAAGTTTGCATCAGGATCAACAACTATTCCTTCAACCTGATAAAACTCAAACAAATGGCTCCAGTCAACAGTCTCATTCCTGAATACTTTTCCAACTGAGAAAAATTTTGCAGGCATGTCTTTCAATTCAGACAAGGTTTTTGCTGACAAGCATGTTGTATGTGTTCTCATCACTAATTTCATCGCTTCTTTAGGATTCCATTTATATCCCCATCCCAGACTTCCAGTATTTCCTCCAGTTTCATGCACAGCCTTGACTCTATTTGTTATTCTTTCATCTTTTGGAAGTTTCCCATTAAGCAACTCAATAAAAAAGGTGTCATGCAGTTCTCTTGCTGGATGGTCCTGTGCTGTAAACAAGGAATCAAAATTCCAGAAAGATGTCTGTATATAATTTCCAGTCATCTCTTTAAAGCCCATTTCAAGCCAGACTTTTTTAATATAATCGGCAGCCTGATTCACAAAATGCCTCTTGCCAGGATAAATTCTTGGAGCAAAGCTTTCTAAGTTATAGCTTCTGAATTTTTTCTTTACCCATGTTTTGTTTAATATAACTTCTTTTGTAACTTCTTCAATCAAATCTTTTTCAAGCTTAACCTTGCTTAACTCTTCCCCAAAATCAGTTAGCTCTATTGTCCTTTGCTTCCTCAAATCAACAGAAACAAGCTCTTTTCTCTTTCTCAAATCATTAAGAACTAATTTATCATCCTCTTTTAGCTTAGAAGTATCCAAAGGGAGTTTCTTGATAAATATTTCCTCAAAAGTCTCTTTTTTCTTTAATTTCTTTCCAGAAGCTGTTAAGCTGACTACTTTGTTATTTATCTCAATATTATTTCTTTTTTTCAGCAATCCGATTCCAACGTTGAATTCTTCTTTGGTAATGCCTGCCTGTTTTTCAATATCATCAAGAGTTAAATCCTTGTCAAGTATATTTAGAATTCTTCTTTCTGGAAGACCTTTTTCAAGTGATTCTTTGCCATTCTTTCCTAGGCTGACAACCTCTTTGTCCTCTTCTCTTATCACCAAAGCTTTTTTAGCTTCAAGCCATTGCAAAGCCCTAAGAACATTTACCTCTTTTAATTCAGACTTCTGGACCAATTCATTAAAATCATTGCTTTTTTTTAATAAAGGCACTATGGCTCTTTCCAATGGATGCAAGCTGTTAGCTAATTCCTCAATATCCATGAATTCTTGTTATTTTTGCAGTTTTAAAAAGGTTTCTAACTTCACTATATAAGGGTAGTTCTGCAAATTTTAAAAACTCCAGAATTTTCCACATTTTATGTTAGATGCATTCATTGATTTGAGAAACTGGCAGAAAATACAGGACAAGTTCTCTAAGCATATAGACAAGCCTGTATCTTTGATAGATGAAAATGGGGAAGTAAAAGTATTAAGCAATAAATTTCCCCTGTTCTGCGAGACTGTTATGAATAAAAACAAGGCTTTGTGTGATATGTGCAGGGCAGATAATTTTCAGAAATTAAAAGAAAGCAAAAACCAAATAAGATTTTATAAATGCCATGCAGGATTATTGAACATAATGGTTCCTGTAGAAATAGAAGGCAAAAAAGTTGGCGCTTTAAACATAAGCTCTATTTCGCAGGGAATGCCTGATGACAAAGTTTTTTCAGATTTAAAGAGAAGAACAAATGTTATGGAAAATGACTTAAAAGATCTCTATTCTGATATAAAAAGAAGCAATGTTGACAGTTTAAAGTATCTTGGGGCAGGAATTTATACTTTATCTGAGACTGTCCCTCAATTAGAGTATGAAAGTCGTGTAAAGGATATAAAATTCAGGGAAATGTCTTTACTGCATAAATTAAGCACAATTTTGAGCTTAAGCTTGGAGTTAGACTCTATTTTGGATTTCAGTGTTAAATTCCTAAAAGACAGCTTTAAAATAAACAGGTGTGGTATAATTATTTTTGACCAGGCTCAGAAAGCAACTGATAAAAATCATGAATTGGATTTAAAGCTTGCTGGAGACGTTAAAAAAACAGGAAATAGCCTGATAATAAACAATGCTGACAAGACAGAAGAATACAGTCTTTACAGGTCAAAAAAGATTATTGCCTTTCCTCTTGAATTCAAGAATAATATTCTTGGAGCTTTGATTTTCGGTGCAGATGATTATAATCTTGATGACAATGAGAAAAAATTCCTATCAACAATAATCCAGCAGCTGAATCTTTCAATTGAAAACTGCATTTTATACAAAAATATAGAAAACCAGGCCATAACAGACCCTTTAACTCAGGTATACAACAGAAGATATTTTATGGAAGTTTTTGACAGGGAACTGGAAAGGACAAAAAGGAATGATAGAGAATTAAGCGTTATTATTTTAGACATAGATCATTTTAAGGCTTATAATGATAATTATGGCCATTTGGGCGGTGATGAATTATTAAGGGAGATTGTCAAAGTAGTTAAAGAAAACTTAAGGGTTCCTGATACCTTGGCAAGATACGGCGGAGAAGAGTTTGTTATTCTGCTTCCTGAAACAAACCAGTATCAGGCTCTGCATGTGGCAGAAAGAATAAGGAAGAATGTTGAAGATTATAATTTCAACAATAACACAAAAGTAACTGTAAGCTTGGGAATATGCACAAGCAATTGTAAGTCTTATGACTGTTTGAAAATTCTTGGTCAGGCAGATAGAATGCTTTACAAATCCAAAAACGAGGGTAGAAATAAAATATTTAACAATGTTTTATAAATTTATTTTATTCTTTTATAAATTTCGCCAAATCTTTTTTTACAATGACCAAAAACTCTTGATAATTCCCCATCATTCATTCTGTCAATATATCTTAAAAATCTTCTTACAGCAATATCATTAACATCTCCATCTTGTTTATCAACTTTTTTTTCTTCTGCAGGAGTTAAAGCTAATCCAGATTGTGTTATAACATACTCACCATTAAGGGGCTGTATATTAATTTTATAATCAATGACTACCTCTGCCTCATTAGGAACTTTTTTTGCTAACCTTTCCTTAAGTTTCAAATCTCCTTCAGGGTTAGAAGCAAAAAAAACATCATCTACTTGAAGAATTTCAAATAATTGGTCTCTATTTCCTAAAAACCTTGAATGTTCTGCAGGAGTTCTGCTTAAAATTTTGTTAACATCAATAGCCATTTTGACCTCTTTATGAAAAAGAAAAAATTATTTTGCCCTCACCTTATCATATTTTGGCAATGAGTTCCAGCTTGTATTGAACAAAGACTCTAAAGCTGATGCAAAAAATGGTGTGTTTACCCATATACCGACATCATAGTTTTCATGGACTTCCTTGTCATCAACAACCATGAACAAAACATTTCTGCTGTCTATGAGCGCATATCTTGCACTAAGCTTATCCATATGCCTTACATCAGCAACTTCTGCCAGGCTTTTAGCTGCTTTTAATGAGGTCTTTGTTATTGGAGCTACTATTTTTATTCCAACTCCCTTTTCCTTCATTTTTCTTAATGCAGTCTTTAGGTAGTCATTCTTTCTTACTAATCCTTCTGCTGTAGTTGCTATAATAATACTCTTTTTTGCATTTTTGACCATAGCATCTAAGTGGCTGTAAATTGTGTCTCTTCCTTTGAATGCTCCGCTTAATTCAGAAGGCTCTATGAATTCAATTCCTTGCTTGTATAATAATTGCAGTTCAGAAAATATAGTGTCTGTTTTTATTTTGTCCAATGTATCTAATTGCTTTGTAGCATCTATCTGGACTTTTTTCTTCATTCTTTTCATAATTTCATCAGGAGGAACAGCCAGATACTGTATTGGCTTTCCCAATTTCATTACAATAAAGCCTTTCTTTTCAAGGCTTTCCAGAACATCATAACTTCTGCTTCTCGGTACTTCTGATATATTGCTTAACTCTCCTGCTGTGCTAACACCTCTTGATAATAAGGCAGTCCAAACCTTTACTTCATAAATATTTAGATTGAATGTCTGCCTTAGCTTGCTTAGGAAATCTTCCTTGACTATCATTTTTAATTTGCTCCGTTGCGTGTCTCCCTCTGTTATTTACCACTAAACAATAATAATAACCCCTATATAAAGCTTTCTCTTATTATACTACCTATTGGTAACTAAAAAATATTGAATTCAATAAAGTTTAAATAGGTTTAGTTCTCATTAATATTATGAAAACAGAAACTATAGAGGATAAAATCATTGGAGAAAATACTGGAAAACTTCTTGAAGAGCGAAGAGAATCTAAAAGGCTGGGAGCAACTTGTCTTGTCTTTGGAGGGATTAATACATTAATAAGCTTCCATCCTGCGCTATCTGGCAGCACTCTATTTTACACAGCAATAATTCCTGCTTCAATCGGATTTTTATCTTATTCTTATGCTCATGATCTAAATGATTATATTAGACAGAAATTCCCTAAATTGCTTGATTAGCTTCTTTTTTTATTGGCTCTACTTTCATTATTACATAGCCTAAGTTAAGTGGCTTATTAAAAGTTCCTTCTGCCTCAATAGGTATTCTTCCGCTTTCATTGATGGCATTTTCCAAATCGTCATAAAATATCTGCGACTCTCTGTTAAAGTCTTCATCTGTAAAATTTACAGGAAGTGCTTTATTTCTCACTCCAATATATGCAAAATATCCATCCAAATCCGGCATTGGTCTAAATGAGTCTGAAATTTTATCTAATCCGTTAAAAAGATGAAAATAAACACCATCATCGCCTCTTCCAATAACCGAATCATTTTCTGGGCACCCTGCGCATAAATGGTCAAAATCCTCTCTTGATAAAATTAATTCATAAACTCTTTTTATGTCTTCAATATATTTTTTGACTATCATTGCTGAATAAAAGTCTCTTCCTGTTTATTAATATTATGGAAAAGGTATTCCTTCACCTTTAACAAATAAATCATAGTTTATTTATAAATACTGCTCTTTTACAAAATTAAAACTAAGTGTTTGTACCATTAACGCCCCTTCCTATCTTCTTTTTTTAAAAGAAGAGTTTGAGATGTGGGCAGTTAATTTAGAGTTAGATTAGACGCAAGTTAGAATTATCTAGTAAATATCTCGCAAAGTTTGTTTTGAACTTCTTTGATTTTTTCTTGTTTTATTTTTCCTGCTTTGTATTCTATTTTAGAACTATCTGTTGTAAAGATAAGAGAAGCCATAATAAAACTATCAGAGCTAAGAGAACGAGAAGTAAAATCTTTTTTTGTTAAACTGATTAAATCCCCATCATTTCTTTGATTTGTTGTAATCTGAGCAAGAATTACATTTTGCCCTTTAAGTGTTGCAATTACAACAGCAGGTCTTTTCTTCACACTTGAAAAATCCGTATATGGAAAAGGCAAGACAACAACATCTCCTTTTACAAATCTTTCCATGCTTCTTCGTCCTCTTTTGACAACCAATTTTTAGCTAAAGCGTCTTCACTCGCCAACATACACAATAAAGCTTCATTCATCTTTTCTTTTTTTAACGGTCTTAACTCAACTCTGTCAGTATAGACAACTACACTTATTTTAGTTCCCTCACGAAAACCTGCTAAATTTCTCGCTACATTTGGAATACAAATTTGCCCTTTTTGGGTTATTGTTGCGGTTCTTATATCTTTTATTTCTTCATTCATTTTTATTCGTCTCCTTATAGGTAAGATATGTAAGAAAGACTATATAAATGCTTCGGTTTTGAAGTGAGCGCAGTTTATATACTTTTATTAATATTATGGAAAAGGTATTTCCTTATAGTCATCTTTTCTGATATTTTCCTCCAAAGAATATATCAGTTCAATTGGATAGGGATCAGATATTAATATTGCCTTTTTGGATATTATTGTTCTTAAGTCCAAAGATGATATCTTTTGCACCTCTCCCAAAGTCCTATTGCCATCAGTAATTAAAGGATATCTTAAAAGATTATTGCATCCTACTCCGAGAGATATTTGGTCTCCAAAATAAAAATTCAATTTAAGATTATTTCTTATATAATATGTTAGCTTAGGAAACTCATTTTCCAGCCTGGTTTGTATTCTCTGCTTAAACCTTTCCATAATAAAGAAAACCATCTGCAGTTTATATACTTTTATTAACTAAAACAGCTATATTATTTTTCAAGAATTATTACATTCCCTCTTCCTTTTTTAATCCTTTTAACTTTTTTATTATGTTCTAATTCAGTAACCATTAAACTAATTTTAGCCTCGCTCAAGCCAAACTTTTTCCTGATATCTTTTTGAGTTGTCCTTCCGCCTTGTTCCTTGATAAACTTAACAACCTGATTTAAATCACTTTCTTCTTCAATTTTTTGTTCTTCTTTAGTCTCTTCCTTTTCTTCTTTCTTAGCTTCTTTGGGCTTAAATTTCCAGTATAATATTCCAGCTGTTATTAACGAAACCAGGACTATGATTATAACAATAAGCCAGACATTAATTCCTTTTTCAAATCCCTCTACACTTATTCCAATATCCTTTATTTCTTCATCTTCAGGAAATAATATTAAGTCTAATGTGAATTCTCCTTCCTCATCAATTTCAACAATCTCACTTGCTTTTCCTTTTTCTCCTTCAGCTTCCAGTAGATAAGAGCCTTCGCTCAATGTAAAGCTGTAACTTCCATCTTTAACAACCATGTTTTGCTTGGGAGTGCTGTTGACGCTGACAATAATATCATTAACTTTTTTCAGGCTTAAATCGTAAACATCACCCTGAATTGTTGCAGCAGACACAAAACTGGCAAAAATTACTGCATAAAGCATCATTAACCATAAAAATCTCATAACGCTTTCTTTAGGCTAAAAAGATATAAAAGCCTTTCTATAAAGCCAAAAAAGCCCATTTCAGCCTTTGTAAAGCTTCATAAAGTTTCATTAATCCTGATTTTAAGCTTCATTAAAGTATGTATATAAACAAACTCATCCATAATACTTCTATGAAATTAAATAATTATTTAACTTCATTGATAAAAAATAAAAAAGAAGGTTATAAACTGCTGGGGCCATCTGCTGGGTTCAACACCTCTTTTCCCTCATTTGGTTCCAGTATTATAATAACAGGGAGGAAAAATGGATAGGCAAAATATAACTCAAAGTGTACTTCATTGCATTAAAAATAATTATCCTAGAAAGATTGTAGAAGAGCTTGAAAGCCTAATAAATACAGAAGGGCAATCAATAGCTCAAGATACTAATTTATTATATTCCAAATTAAAAGAAATAAGAGATAGGCATAGAATTTCATCTTCATATTATACTATGGGAGGTATATAAAAATGAAAAAACTATTTGCAGTATTGGTTTTAGCGCTTTTAGTAATGAGTGCTGTGCCAGTATTTGCTCAGGAAACTGAAGTATCAGCAGATTCAGAAACATCTGTTGAAAACTCAGATGAGACAAAAGTAGAGTCTGAGACTGAAGTTAGAACAGAAACAACATCTGAAGAAACAAAAGAAGAAACTGAAGTTAAAGACGGTGAGAGAAGAACAAGACTAAGAGAAGAAATGAAAGACGGAGCTGGTGAAAGATTAAATCTTGAAATAAGAGAAAGGGTAAGAGACATCTCAGCTAAAGACTTTGAAGCTATAAGGGCTCACCATGAAGCTAAATTAAGAATAGCTTTAGAAAGATGTAGCGAAAACTCTGAATGTAAAGTAGATCTTGAAAAAAGGCTGGCTTTGGTTGCTAGATTGTCTGACAAAGATGCTGAAAGACTAAAAAGGCATTTAGATTCTAGTGAAGAGGTTAGAGAAGAAATTGAATCCTTAAAGAAACACAGGGAATTAAAGGAATTTGATGAAGAAGGAAAAGCAAGGCATTTGGCTGCAGCAAGATTAAGGGAAGCTAAAGCTAAGCATGAAAGATTAGAAAAGGAATTTGATGAAGCTAAAGAAAGGATAAAAGATGCAAGAGATAGGTTAAGAGACGCTTCTGATGAGGAAAAAGTAGAGCATGGAAAAGAGTATCTTAGCCATGTTTTGGATGCTGTTGAAGACCACTTGAACAAGATCTTGGCAAAACTAGATGAAAGTGAGCACCTTACAGAAGAGCAGGTTGCAGAAATAAAAGCTGATGTTAATGTAAGATTGAAAGCAGCAGCAGATTTAAGGGTTAGAGCTGAGGCAGCAACTACAAGAGACGAGCTAAAAGACTTAGCTTCTGAAGCTAAAGACTTAGTTAAAGATGTAAAGGAACATACAAAAAAAGCTTCTGGAAGAATTTTAACCCACAGATTCGGAGGCATAATTGTCCAGAGCAAGCATCTTGCAGAAAAATTGGAAAAAACATTGGCAAGAATGGCTGAGCATGGACTAGACACTTCAAAAGCAGAGCCATTGGTGGATGAGTTTCATTCATTAATAGACTCTGCACAGAAAAACTTCGAAGATGCCTTGGCTAAATTTAAAGCTGATGAAACAGAAGCTGCCAGAGAATCTATGGAAAAGGCTAAAAATGACTTGAAAGAAGCAAGAAACACCTTGAGAGAAATAACTAAAGAAATAAAGGCTCAGGGTAGAGATGCAGCAGAATCTCTGGAAGAAGAGACTGAAGAAGATGAAATTGAAGTAGAAATAGAAGATGGCATAGCAAAAGTAGAAGTCGAAGTAGGTGACATCGAAATGGAATTCGAACTTGAAACAACAAATGAAGATGATATCATTGCAGAAATTGTTGCTCGGACAGGCTTAAGTGAAGAGCGTGTGCGTGGAATAGTTGAGTTTGAATTTGAAGACGAGTCTGAGGAAGAATCTGAAGAGGATGAGGAATAATCCTCTTTTTTTCTTTTTTTTATTTTAGTAATTACTTAGCTTTCTGAAGTTTGAATTATTTTTCTCATTTCATTCAAGGGATTTTTCCCTTGAATTTTGAGTGTTTCTATAACACTCAATAAAACTCCTAGAATATCTACTCCTTTTTTACTTCTATTCCCATTGCTTATTTTTCTTATAATAACTGCCTTTCTTATTCCTCTTTCTGCCCGATTATTTGTAGCTTCAATTTCTAGATTAGTAACAAACCTAAATAAATTTTCTCTATGAAATTTGCAAACACTTTTTACAAACTTTCTTACTTCAGAATGTTTGTATCTTTTTTCTGCAATCAAATCTATCTTATGAAACAAGTCATTGACTTGTTTTTTGTTTGCATAATGTTCGTATTTATCAGCTTCTTTAAAAATAGTCTTGAATCTTTTGTGAATATACTCTGCTTCTTCATAATGTTCTGCAAGATCTTTTGTATTCCGCAAAAGATGCGCCCAGCAGAGCTGTAATGAGCATCCACTTTTTTTCGCTAAAACATTATAGGCCATATACCTATCATTTATAATTGTTTTATTCTTTTGGTCTCTGAAAAAATTTACTGGAACATTGCTGCTTCTTTTCTTATTGATTATATAAATTGCAGCTTCACTATTGATAAAAAGCCATAACCAGTGACTTTTTCCGTTTATTCTCCAGCCAGTTTCATCAGAATGTTTTACTGCCGCTTCTCTTATCTTTTGCTGTAATTTTTTGTAATGCAATCCAAATGCTTGAGCTACTTGCTCAAGCATTTTGTAAATTTCTCCATCACTAATTATTAGACCATATTGTGCTTGAAGCATTTGTATTATTTTCTGGCTTGGCAAAGCCAAGCCTATTTTCATGAATGAAACTAACAACATTACTCTTAATCCATATCTTGAATTTGGAAGGGCATCTTCAACATCTTTTTCCACAATCTTTTTACAATTTCTACAGTATTTTCTTTCAATTTCATATTTTGTTATTATAGTCTCTGTTGGTTCTGGTATGTCTTCAACAAATCTTTCTCTTACTTCTTGCACTTTGCTAATATCTTTGCCTTGACATTCTGGACATTTGTCCAGAATTACTTTTTTGATAAAATTAATTCTTTCTGGGATTTTTCTAGAATAGCCTTTATGCCCTATTTTTTGTCCAGAAGTTTTATGCCTTTTTTTTATTTCTTCTTTAATAAAATATGGAAGCTTTTTGTCTAGAATTGAACACTCATGTTTATGTTCTTCGTATTCTTCTTCTATTTTTTTAAGACGCTGATTTTCTTTTCGCAGTTTTAAAATTTCTTTCTCAAGTTCTTTTATTTTATCTTTGTTGTCCATTATTCTATAAGTATTATTTTCACCTTTTTTCCTATCCATTCAATAGGAACATAAACACGCCCACTATTCCCGCTTTGGTTTACAAATTTTTCTAACATTTCAAAACCAGTTAGTTCTATTTTTGTCTCTTTTCTCATTAGCTACAAAGTAGCTAATAAGGTATAAATAGATTTCGCTTCTGTAGAATATACTTTTAATTAACTTCAGAAAGCTAAGTAATTACTTATTTTAAAAAGGTTTAAATAT
>Ga0208375_1002262_pt1 | contig 18628 bp, 16 predicted proteins | sample RifOxyD1_FD_184038 | JGI IMG/M metagenome (GOLD analysis project Ga0208375, IMG submission 184038) | Soil microbial communities from Rifle, Colorado - Rifle Oxygen_injection D1 (SPAdes) | ecosystem: Environmental > Terrestrial > Deep subsurface > Rock core/Sediment | place: Rifle, Colorado... | reverse complement strand
AGGAAAATTCCTTTAACTCGATTACATTTCTTTATATGTTTATGAGAATTTCCCAGAGTTTGGGGGATGTACTCACCTCATATACCATGCTTTGTGTGAATGAACCAGGATGGGTTAAATTGTTGCAATGGTATGATGAAAAACAAAATAATTTTGAAGTATCACAATGTGATAAAACCATGCATTCAACCGGTATGCTGGAAATCAAGGCTGAAAATCTCTCCTTCAGATATGACCAATCCTTTGTTTTTCAAAATCTTAATTTTCATCTGAAACCAGGATCAATTTGTCATATAGCCGGTGATTCAGGGGCAGGTAAGAGTACATTGATTGCTTTGATCATCGGTTTGAACAAACCAACCGCCGGAAGTATTTTGACTTTAGGGGAATTGCCCTATAGTCCAGCCTCCGATATCTCAAAATATATAGGGTATGTCGGGCCGGATAGCTTTTTCATCGAAGGGAATTTAAGAGAAAATTTACTCTTGGGGCATTATGCACCTGAAACAATATCTGATGAAACAATCTATTATTCGCTGGAACAAACCTCCATATTGAAAGAATTGAAAGAGATGAACATTGATTTGGATTTCTTTTTAAATGAAAGCGTGCCACTGTCAACCGGACAAAAACAGAGAATAAATATAGCCCGTGCGTTGCTTAGGAATCCCAAAATACTGGTTTTGGATGAAGCAACCTCCAACGTTGATGTTTATAATGAAAATATCATTTTGCAAGTGATTAAAAATATCGGCCCGGAAATAATTACTATTATTGTTTCTCATAAGGGAAATCTCTCCACCATAGCAAACTTTAAAATTGAACTTGGTCATCATGAACACAATTAGAACACTCCATTTAGCAAGCTTTAGCGGAAATATAGGGGATAATGCCAATCACCGCGGGTCTAAAAAACTTTTTCTAAGAAATGATTTACCAGCACTTCATTATGAACAAATGGAGATTCGCGATTTTTACAGGGGACAGCGAAAATTTGACCTGGATTTTATTCAATATGCCAATACCTTTGATTTGCTTTTCATTGGCGGTGGCAATTTTTTTGAGTTGTGGCCACCAGATTCTAAAAGTGGTACCAGCATTAACCTGGATATTTTAGATCTGGAAAAAATCAAAGTGCCAATTCTTTTTTACTCACTGGGTGTGGATGTCGGTCTTGGCTGCAGCGAAGACAACAAGAAAAAATTCAAGGCTTTCCTGGATTATTGCATACAGAAGCCGGAAATTTTTGTGAGTGTGAGAAATGACGGAGCTATTTCTAATTTGACCAACCTTTATGGCAAGAAGTTTGCGAGTAAAATGACGATGATACCAGATGGTGGTTTTTTTGCAGATTACCCAGCGTGTTCTGCAATAAAAAATAATCCAGTAAAAAATATTGCGATTAATATTGCCGGAGACATGCTGGATGTGCGTACTAAAAATATCGGGTTTGATAATTATATTGATGAAATTGCCAAATTTCTAATGGATTTTCATGCTAACTATCACGATTATATAACTGTTTTTTTTCCCCATATCTTCAAGGATTATACCATTATTACTTCCTTGTTTGACAAACTACCCGATGAAATCAGCCGGAATAAACTGCAAATTGCCCCATATGCCCAGGGTGATCAAGCCGCAGAAATAATCTGGGGGCAGTATAGGCAATGTGAACTGGTACTTGCCAATCGCTTCCACGCCAATGTAGTACCCATTGGCATGGGTATTCCCACAATCGGGTTATGTAACTATCCCCAGATTTACGGTCTCTATAAGGAATTGGAGATCCAGGATCGATTGATAGATTGTTCTAAGTCAGGGTTTTCCAAAAATCTAATGGATCTTACCGGTCAAACTTTAGCGGCGTTACCAGAAGTTAAAAACCGCCTTCGCAATATTTCCTTGCAGGTAAATAAGTCCGGTGATGAAAATATCCAATATTTAAAATCATGGTTTCAGCAGAACTTCAAATAATATCTTCCCAGGAAATTTGTTCGTTTTCTAAAATATTCCGGGACGCTTTTTTCCCGAGAATTCTATGAAAGTCCTTTGCCAGTATTTTGCCTGTGCCAGGGCGCTTCACCCAAAGATTTTGCGTGGTGAAAGGATCACCTTTTTTAATATTTTTAAGTGATACGCATGAGGCATAAGCAAAATCAATAGTGGGTTGCTCTTCTTTTAGAATTGATTTTTTACCACCCAGGGCTTCAAATATGGCATTGGATCCGATGATCAAATCCTTAAGTTCATCCGGAGTGATGGAAATTGAAATATCCGGGCCAGGCCATGATTTGTTGGAGGTGAAATGCTTTTCTAAAATTCGCCCCCCCAACGCCACAGAGGCAAAACAAGTATAATTTCCAATGGAGTGGTCACTCAATCCGATTATAGCATGGGGAAATTCCCTTTGAAGGTCGGTCATGGCTCCCAGACGTACATTCTTATAGGGTGTGGGATACATTGATGTGCAATGAAGCAAAGCGTACGGAATTTTATATTTCTTAAAGAGTTTGACGGCAGGTTTGATGGAGTTTAAGTCATTCATGCCAGTACTGAGTATGATTGGTTTTTTAAACTGGCAAATGTGTTCAATCAATGGATAATTATTGCATTCGCCGGAACCGATTTTGTAAAAATGAACATTCATAGATTCCAATCTATCAGCAGCAGCTCTTGAAAAAGGAGTGCTTAAATAGTGCATTCCCAGGGATTCGGTATAAGTTTTTAATTTTTGATCTTCTTCCAGGGATAGTTTGCAACGATCCATGATGTTCCAAATACTTTCGCTGGCATTGCCTGGTATTACGTTATTGGGAATCATTTCATCTTCAATGACATGACATTGAAATTTAACACATTCACATCCCGCCAGGTGTGCATCTTTCACCATCTGCATGGCTTTTTCCAAACTTCCTTCATGGTTGATGCCAATTTCAGCTATGACAAATGGTTTCTCGGCTAGACTTATTTTTCGGTTTTGTATTTGAATAGATTCATTCATATGTTTTTAATTGGTTTAAAATACCGTGTGTTTGAGCAACCATTCCCCATTTTCTTTTTTCCAAAGGTGAGGGGAACGGCCCATATCAACAATTTCAAAAAATCTTTTCTCGTTGATTTCAATGTATTCCAGAAATTCCCTGAAATATTTTTGGGGGAACTCGTGGTCAAATTTTTTAACCAAGGCTACCCCTTCTTCCCTGGTAATTTTTCCATTTCTAATTTCCTGGGCAGCATCATAAGTGGCTCGACCGATACCAAATTTTATATAGGTGGTGTAGTAGTGGAAAGGATCAATTTTATCATCAATGCTTGAATATTTGGAATAGCTACCCTCTGTGCGAACGGAATTGGCGGTAAAGCCGGTATTTTGGGAGGCATAATAATAACATTCCTGGGGATCCCATTTTAAATAATAGCCCAAATAGTGGACTTCAATTTTTTTGAAAGAATGATCATCGGGATGGGGAGGAATATAGGGTTCGAAATCGTTTTTTTGGAAAGGATACTTCCTAATGATTTCTTCCAGGGAAATTCCCCCAAACTTCATCTCAAGAGGATTACGGGAGGAAAAAAAAGAAGGGTCCATGGTAGGCTTTAAGTTTTCATCAATCGCATTGCCATATTCGGCCTGGTTTTCACCATAAAAAACCAGGTTGACACCAAATTTTTTTGCCATCATGGGACCTATAATTCTTTGTCCAATTATGAAAGGTTGAAAAGGGTGTAGCAGGTTTTCGAAGGCTAATTTGGTCAGGAGTCTGTGAAGTTTTCCGTTGGGGGTGAAGAGAAGATTATCAAGTCCTCCCACATGCATCCAATTGGTGAAATTTTTCCAACCAATTTCAGTATAAAGATGCGGGGCCCAAGTCACGGTTAAAGGATTGAAACCATATTTGTATTTTAAAATATGTGCGGTGAAGGCACTGTCTTTTCCACCACTACCTGGTACGATGCAATTGTATCCCCCTGCTTTATTTTCATAGCGTTTGGAGAGTTCTCTTAGCATTTTGTCTTTATCCTGCCAGTTGATTTTTTCTTTTTCATTTTGATAGTTACAGGCAGAACAAACACCGTTTGCAAATTGGATAACTTTCTTTTTTTCTGATTTGTCATGTTTAAATTCAATGGTGGATGAGGGTCTTTGATTGGAAATAACACACTTTTGGCAGAATTCTACTTTTTCAGGAAGACCATAAAAAACTTCTGCCATGGTTAACCCCTACATCTTTGTAAAGTTTTCCAAGAGTGTAAGTCCTTGGTGATGACTTTTTTCCGGGTGGAACTGCACCCCGATAATATTATCATTGATAATGAGTGAAGTAAAAAGAAAATCCTGGTAACGTGTATGAGCACAGGTAGGTATTTCATTGGTGTAGCCTACATAATATGAGTGGGCAAAATAAAACTGGTGATTTTTTATATTATTAAATAAGGGATGCTGAACCATGGACTTAGGAATGATCAGATCATTCCAGCCTATGTGAGGTAGTGGACGGCATTGCTCGCTTAAGCGATTGACCGTACCCGGCAGCAAACCAAGTCCGGGATGCTCTCCATCTTCAAAACCAATTTGTTGTAATAAATGATATCCCAGACAAATACCCAGGATTGGTTTTTTATTTTTGTTAAATTCATGAATAGTTGGGAACAAATTATTTTTCATCAAGTAATCAGATGCAAATCCAAATGAACCAACTCCGGGGATAATCAGGTGAGTACATTGATTGATAACCTCTGGATCCAAGGTTAGAACCGTTCGGGCTTTGACCTGTTCTAGTGCATTGATCAAACTACGGATGTTTCCAGCACAATAATCAAGTATGGCAATCAATTAATAAGTTCCTTTTTTATATCGGATATGGTGGATATATTATAGTGAAGTATGCTGGCCAGGGCAATTCCTCTTACTAATCCAGACTTAAACATACTTATAATGTGTTCAATCCGGCCGGCACCTCCAGAGGCAATGATGGGTATATGTGCCACCTTGGAAGCTGCTTCGTAAAGAGGGATTTCAAAACCATTTTTGGTCCCTTCGTTATCTATGGAAGTGAGCAGGATTTCACCTACTCCCAAATCCTGCACTTGTTTGATCCATTCCATGGCATCCAGTTGAGAATCTTCCCGGCCACAGTCATAGTAGACACTCCACTTTTTAGAAGTCAAGGCCTTGGCTTCAATCGAACAGGATAGGCATTGTGATCCGTATCTTTTGGTTATATCGATTATAAGCTTTGGGTTTTTAATGAGACCCGTATTGATAAAAACCCTGTCAGCACCTGCCTCAAGCGCTGCTTCGACATCAGCCAGACTGCGAAGTCCCCCACCAATGATAATGGGAATAAAGACTTTTTCACAGGATTTTTTTAAAACATCAAAAAGGTTATTGCGTCCGTAAAGAGAGGCGACCGTATCATTTAGGATAATCTCATCAGCTCCGTCTTGATAATATTTACATGCCAGTTCATATGGGTTGCCGACTTTTCTTAATCCTTCAAGATGAATACCCTTAATAACATATTCATTTTTTATGTCGAGGCGTGCTATAATTCTAAAATTATTAATCCTGATCATTGGACCACTCTATGAAATATTTAACCATAATAACAGCACGTTCTGGAAGCAAGAGGCTTCCAGATAAAAATATATTAAAATTAGCCGATCGTCCACTAATAGAATGGACTTATATTGTGGCAAAAGATTTAAAAATAGATCATACAGTTGTTGTGTCAACTAATTGCTCAACTTCCAGAAAACTGGCACTTGAATTTGGGTTTATATGTGATGAGCTCAGGCCGGATAATTTATCACAAGATCATACCAGCTCCGAGGAAGTGATAAATTATGAGATATCAAAAGCGATTAGAAATAAAGTTGAATTTGATTCAATCCTGCTTTTGCAACCCACTTCACCACTTCGAACCTCCGGTCATATTCTTCAGGCCATTAAAATTTTTGAAAGCGGAAACTGTGATGCCGTCCAGTCTTACACCCTGTGCGAAAGTCCATTGGAAAAAATTTTTCAAATCAATCAGCATCAGCTGGTTAAAAATATTTATGAATCAATTGGTAATTGCTTCCCCAAAGGCACCTATCATCATACCAACGGTGCAATTTATCTGATTAAAAAAGATGTTTTTTTACAAGCCCAAACCTTTATTCCAAAAAAAAGCAAGGCATATCTTATGGATCGAAAAGATTCAATTGATATTGATGAGCAACTGGATTTTGAAATTGCAGAATTTCTTATGCGCAAAAATCGCCTTCAAGTTTCTTAAAGATCGACAAACTGTTTCTGGGTGGAGATTTTCCATATGGGGTCGCCCTCTAGACAGGCCATAAAGCGTTTGGCACTGTCTCCTTTGCCGTAAGAGAAGTCAGGTTTGAAATTGGGGATGGATTGGATTTGTTTAACCAGGCTGATAATGTCCCCGGATAATCCTTCGCAGGAAAAAATGCATTTGGATTTGTAACGGTTGTGTTGTCTCTTTGTAATATTTATGGTTTTGACTCCATAAACCGGAGCCTCTATAACCCCGGCACTGGAATTACCCAGTAAAAAATCACAATTTTTAAGCAGGGACATGAATGCCTCAACCCGCATGGAGGGCAAAATGGTGATATGGGGGTGACCTTCTAATTTTTTATATTCTCTGAAAATAAGATTGGAACCTTCATCGTTGTTGGGATAGATCACCACGAAATTATGATCTATAAGTGCTAAAATACTTTTTACCAATTCCTTGGCATAATGTTCAGTGCCTTGGAGGTCTGTGGTTATTGGATGGAAGATGACAATTCCGTAGGATTTGTAATTTATTTTATAATGTTTTTTAACTTCATCAATTGCAGGAATGTCTGTTGATAACATTAAATCAATGTCGGGCGAACCAATATTGAAGATTGAATTTTGGGTTTCCCCCAGTTGGAGCAGTCTTTTTTCAGCTGTTTCATTGGAGACAAAATGAATTTGTGACATTTTGGAAGTGGAGTGTCTGATTAATTCGTCAATAGTGCCAGAAACCTCTCCGCCCTCTACATGGGCCACTAGAATATTGCGCAAGGAACCGACAATGGCACCTGCCATGGCTTCGACCCTGTCACCGTGAATAACTATCATATCTGGATTAAGATCAGCTACAAAACGAGATAGTCCCTGGATGGTATTGGCGAGTATGTGTTCCATGGGTTCGCCATACATCTGGTTACGAAATACAAAGATATTGCGAAATCCACCTTCCAAACGTTTATCATCAAAGCATTTGTAAACTTCATCCACTGTATTACCATATTTGATAAGCGTATGCATTCCGGTCACAAAAAGATAGGATTCAAACCCGGGATGTTTGTCCACTTGCTTGATCAGGGGTTTAAGCTTTCCAAAATCAGCTCTAGTTCCGGTCAGAAATACAATTTTTTTCTTTTTCATTAAAAAACCTGTTAATTTTTGTATTTAGTGTCTCATAGGAAACATGCTTATTATAGTTTCTAAAATAAATGGAGGTAAGTGATTTAAATTCATTTTTTACAATTTTTTTAAATTGATCAGGATTAAAGGTGTTTCGTTTGGAGAAATAATCCGAATGGGCGCTGGAGGGAAGGGATTTGGTAATAACATTGGAAATACCATCCATGACTGCATCATGTTGTTTGATATTAAAAAGATAATATTTAAACCGTAAATCGATTTTAAAAAATCTGAAAATTTTGAAAATGATCCGAAAAATAATATTGCCGGATTGATTGATTAATTGAGTGAAATTGATGGAAATTGGCAAGGAGAGGATACAGTGATTAACCGCCAGCCAATGGTAAGCAGAAACAATTTGGTCAAAGGACCAATCTTTTTGCAATGCCCGGGAGATATTGTTTGCATATTCCTCAACGGATCTTCCGGTTAACATCAGGTCTACCGGGTAGGATGGAAGGTTTTGGTCGTAAGTGACCACCGGGATACCAAGTATTGCCGCTTCAAGCGCCGTAACCGACCAACCCGTGAGTAATACGTTAACTTCATCAAACATCTCGTAGAGGGAAATATTTTGATCTGGCCAGTTTATTTGATATTTATTACCACCTTGACCGAATATTTCCAAGAGTTTCTTCCCCTGGTAAGAAACCGAACTATCTCTCTTATTGGGAAAATCCCTTGGATGCACACGAATAATTAAAAAAACATCTTCCCGCAAGTTTACAAAATCTATGAGGTATTTTATCCATTCAATCTGATCCTTGAAAATATCACTGCAAGCCTTGCTGGATGGAAATAGTCCGGCCAGGTAAGCTGAATAAACCTCATCAGAGCTACTCATCGTGGCAAGCAGGAGCTTTTGGTGTGGAGGTATTTGATACAATTCCCGGAGGTTTTTATGGGAGGAAAATCTGGGGGAAAAGACCATATGGGAATTGGCTTTTAATAAATCTAGAAAATGCCGGGTTACTTTTTTAATTTCATCTGGATAGATTTCCAACTTTTTCATTTCCGGCCAGCAACTAATGAGGGGGTTTACCAGCTTGAAGGTGTTCCATTTCCAAATGCGCATGGTATCCAGTCGATTGGAAATGTTAACCCCGGCTTCCAGAAAATAAGTTTCAATATTTTGGTTTACTAGAATTTGAGAAAAAGTGTGATTGACTGCATATTGGGGGCTATAGATTAATGCTTGGTCGTATGTTTTATCCTTCAGGAAATTAAGACCGGCGTGGATGATATACAGACAGTTTCTAATTTGATTGAGCAAGTAGCTAAATTCCTCCTCGCTTTCAGGGATCAGGGTATTTTTTTTAAATTTCAAAACCATTTCATAAAAAGCAATTCTTCCCACATTGATATTTTGGTAAGTGAAATTGATACAATCATCAGGTTGCATATTTTGCATGATTTGATCAATTGAACCTTCATCCCGGGATGATAAATATTGGGTGATAAAAAAGCTTTGAGAGATTGGAGGTTTGCTATAAGAGTGGGCAATATTCCGGCAAGTGTTGCAAATTGATTCTTTTTGATAATCGGCAGAGGTTATTTTAAGTTTTCTGGCTTCCATGCAATGGCACAAACCCTTCAAGGTACCACCGCAAAAAAGATAATCCACCAAGGCCACTTGTTTGCCAAGCGCTCGAGTGATGAGATTTTCCGGAAGAGAATGCTCCCAAATCTCAGAAAATAGGGAAAATACCAGGATTCTCAAAGATACCCCTTTAGCTTTCTGATCTTTAAATTGATCATTTCAAGTTCGATAAATAGTTTATCCCTTAACTTGTCGTAAGATGATTTCAGGGGGTGAGTCGGGGATATCTTTTTAAAAACTATATATTCAAAAAATTTGTTAAGCTTTATAAAAAATAAATAGATTCCCTCAAAAATCCAAAGCTTGGGCCCAAAAGCCTGGCGTTTTTGTTCAAGATAGGTTTTATGCAGCTTTTGATGATAATAAAGAATTTCCTTTTCCGTCATCTGGGATAAATTGCTGACCTGGTTCCAGTCGCCAATTTTAAGATGGTTATGAGGGAAGAAATATTTATTATAAAAATCACGATCTGATTTGATAACACCCTTCTCTTGTAGCTGGTCATAGAGTTTGGACCCGGGAAAGGGAGTGGTGATGGTAAAAGCATATTGAATATTAGGATTGATTTGAACCGTCCGCCGGACCATTTCGACTGATTTCTCGGCGTCCTCCCGGGTTTCATTATACTGTCCGACTTGGATGGAAACTGTGGGACTGATACCAACTTTGGTGAGTCTGGCAATATTGTGGAAAATCTGATCGGTAGTGCATTTTTTTCCAATTTCTTTAAGAACTTTATCCGAACCGGACTCAATCCCCAGACCCATTATTTTACAGCCGGTGTTTTTGAGTTCTTGTAATAATCCATCATCAATTTTGTTTAAGACATCAAAACGTGCCGAAAGGGAATAGTTGAAAGAGCGTTTCATTTTTCTTATTCCATCCACTAGCTCCTTTGCCCGATTGGGCGTGGCCAGCACCAGATCGTCGGAAAAATAAACCATATTGGCATCAAAACGATCGATAGCGATTGCAGCTTCTTTAAGCATGATATCAATGGAGCGGTAGCGTGGAAGGCTATGGTGATAACAAAAATTACATCGATGGGGACAACCTCGCCCTCCGTGGATATTGACCACTCGGTCATGAAATCTCCAGAAGGCAGGTTGGGGAGAATTCAGGGTGTACCATCGCCCTATTTCCAACCACTCTTTTTCGGGAAACAGTTCAAAGGGAATACTGGGAAGTTGGTTTATGTCCTTGATATAATCGCCTGGTCCGTTATTGATAATTTTATTATTTTTTCTAAAAACAATTCCTTTGATGTTGGCCACTTCGGTTTGGTTTCTTAGGGCTATAATGAGCTGATGAAGAATGATTTCACCTTCCCCGATGACACCATAATCAGCACCTGTGATTTCCAGGGCAAATTCCGGGGTGGGAGAGACCATTTGTCCCCCTATCACGACCTGGATTTGCGGGCGTATTCTTTTCAATTCTGTAATCAAATTTGCAATTTCATTTAACTCGGGATAAAGGCCCCCCAGTCCCACTATTAGCGGATTATTTTTTAAGATTTCCCGGATAATCAAGTCCTGATTTCTAAAATCCCGAAACAGCACCACAACTTCTTCATTCTTTTCTTTCAAGTATCCGGCCAGATAGGCAAAAGACAACGGAAAGGAAAAAGCAATTTTTCTTGAGACCAGGACAATTTTTTGCGGATTATGGTTTTCGTTCAAATACAAATCCCTTGAAAATGGCTATTTCTCCATCTGGTTTGATAGAAGTTATACCACCCATGGCATCAAACTCCTTACGAAGATTATAGCGTTGGTTGAATTCATCCACAAGTTTATGTCGATCGAAAAACCAACAGGGATAGCTCGCCTTATAATTATAAATCGAGGGTGGTACTTTTTGTACAGTAAGCCTGTGAGAGGTAGCGGCAATCAAGGGGGTCCGGTCGATTATAATCCATTTAAAATCAAAGGTAAGCAGGTGGCGCAGGGTTTGAATGGGGTCTTGCAGATAGGAAAGCACACTTGATAAAATCAGTATTTCCGGTTGACGATGATGAAAACACTCCTTGGGGGTTGAATAAAATTTAAGGTGATCATCCTCAAAATATTGTTTGCCACAAGAAACAAAATGTTCCTGTTCCACAATGGACCACTCAAGTTTCAAAATCCTGGAGAAGGCTTTTTGGTTTTGATAGTATAAGCTGCCGAGTGAGCCACCAAAATCTAAAATCGATAAACCCGGGCTGTCCTCACCAATATTTTTTAAAATGGTGGTCAGTGGCTCAGCGTATTCGTGGATTTTAAAAGCCACTGAATCCCTTTCATAGGCGAATTGACCATTTTTAACACCAAGAAGGGAATTTTTTACTTTCGCCAAAATTTTATCATGATCATATCCATCAGAGTTGTTGGCAGCATCACGCCAACTTTGATAGTTTCCAAAATATCCGTAATGACTGCGATGAGTGAGAAAACTTTTTATTTTTTTTAACGCCAGCCAGGGGATATCAGCAAGGGAACGGTTCTGGATTTTTTTCAAGAGAGTTGGGGCCTTGTAATGATCATAGAAGTAACGGGTTAATTGTTTTCTGACAGAAATGTTTTCCTGAATTGGAATATCTGACGGGATTAAAGGATGATGGTCGACTTCAGTATCAAGATCCTTGCTGGATTGACAGTGGGTTCCCGATCCGTCAGTTCCGATGTTTTTTAAAAGTGATTTTGAAGGAAACAAGCCCAGTTTGTTATGGATTAAATTGGAGGCATACCAGCGAATGGCCCAGGAATCGTTAATTCCGAGCATTTGTTCTTTCAACATACGAAGATAATTGGCATTACCATCAAAATCAAATTGAGCGATCAAATTTTTGTCAAGCATGTTTTTTAACAGGGTGTTCCCATTTGGTTCAAACAATTGCCAGCGATTTTTCCATGATCCCCACCCCCAGCAATCTGCCATCTTTAAAAAAAATGTTTTACTGGCACAGCTAATTCCAGGATACATATAGCCATGTACAGAGCATACCGACGTTTCACTTTCATATTTATCAAGAGACAGATTCATATACTCCAAAAAATATTTGGCAGTTATCATATCGTCTTCGAGGACAATAATCTTACCATACTGGTTAATGACCTCGGTGACTCCGGAAATAATGGATTTGGAAAGACCAAGGTTTTTCTCCTTAGAAACTATTTTGATTGATTGGAACCCGGTGATCGTATCGAGATAGTTACGGACCTCGTTAACTTTTTGGGCATCCACCCCGTTTTTAGGCCCGTCGGAAAAAATGAAAAGCATGCAATCTTTCGCACCAATATTTTGTTTTAGTGATTCAATTGTACGCTTGGTATGGTCAAGGCGATTGTAGACAAATAAAGCGATAGGGGCATTCATATGGTAAAAATTATCATGGACATGTTCACAGGATGTCAAATTATAAGTTTTCTACTGAATCCAGTTTTTTGTTATTAATAATGCGTTACTATTGTTGGTTTTGCTACAGCAATTTCAGCCAGGGAAATCTGTAAAAAAATTTAAAGAATTAAATTAAATTCATGTTAAACGATTAATTTATTTAAGAAAATAATATATTATAAGTCTATATAACATGTTTAAATTATTAGATTAAATATAATTTAAAAAGATAATATAATGATAAAAATAAAATTGTGTTATACTAATAAATATATGAAAAAATTTAATAACAAAAAAGATATCGATATTGTAAATCAAAACAGCTGGACGAAAACTGAATATGGTTATTTTTATGAAAAAGAGGAAATTAAATTTATTAGTATAGCAAAGAGGGATTCACTCAGGGATGTGCTGCGGGTAATTGATCTTGCCTCTAAACTTCAGGCTATTGGTATCATTTGTTCTTCCCTAAAAGAAAGTGACATCCTTTTGCTTAAAGAAAAGAAAATATCTTACTGTATTCCTGATAGTGAAATTAAGATATTTTTTAAAAATGAGCAAAAAATTCAATCAAAATCTATCCTCAATGATTTAATTGTAAAACAGCCTGGCTCAACTATGGTGGTATCGCCCAGCGGTTTCGAGATAGTTGATACTATCTTCAGATTAGACATTCATGAAATCCAAAAAAAACCTTCGCACATTGCTCGAAAATACAAACTTTCTCAACCTAAAATCAGTCAAATGATGACAACTTTGGGGGGCAGAACACTTATTCAATTAAAAGAAAAATTACTTGGGTTGGAATTATCATGGTGGTATCAAGCTTTCGATAATCCCCTCTCCAGAAGAAAGATGACTCCGTTTAAGTCAAAACACACTCGAAAGTATGCGTTTGGAAAAGAAGTTGATAATAAATTTATTTTCCAAAAAATTGCATCAATGAAGAAAAAAAAGTTCGAAATTGAAATAGGCGGACTAAGTTATTTAAAAATTCTCGGTATTTTAAATACATCAGATTATGACTTGCTAGTCAGGAGCGATCAAATTGCCGATGTCGTGAAAGTAATGAATTTAAGACCTGTAAAAAAGGGAGAGGCTGGGAATATTATTTGGGTTACTCCTTTGATTGATGACATTCAAAGCGAACGTCTAAAATCAAAAATTCTTACAGGTAATGAGCGTATTCCGGAACAAATCAGAGAGTTGAATCCCTTAAGGTATATTTGGGGATTAAACTACGAAGAAGAAAGGGTAAGGGATGAAAGAAAATATCTTCTGGAGCAATATTTAAATGAAGCTCGAAAAGGTAGTGATTGAGCAATGGATAAAAGATCTGGAGTTTTGTTTACCTGGACTCCTTGGCGCTATAAAAAAACAAAAATCGCACACGTTCCTTATTGGTGCCTCAATTTTTGATATCTTTCAAATGCAAGGCTGGTTAAAAAAGTTTTCCAGAAGAACTGGCGATGCTGATTTTACAATTGAATACTTGGGTAATCCCTCAGAGTATCTGGATGTTTGTAACGAACTTTTAAGATTGGGATATAGAAAAGATGAAATACATCCTTACCGTTATTACCCTCAAAAAATTGGCGGGATGTACGGTTATGTGGATTTTTTAACTTATACCATAGTTTCATATCTTGAAAGTAAAGCCAGGGCTGTTATGTCTGTTGGAGAGAGTTTTAACTTTGAGGGAATGTTTTTTGCAAAACACAAACCACTGCATCTTGAAGGTAATGTTTATATTCCCAATCCTATCGCCCTTATTTATCTCAAGATGAGATCGTATAATAATAATCCTCAAAGACAGAAAGATTTTGTGGACTTGGTGGAATTGATATTACGGCTTTCAACGGAGAGTAAGGTTTGCAATGAGCTAAGAGATATAATCGGAAGTTTTCAAAATTGTTCAGTAAAGGAACAGATTGAAAAGATGTGTTTTGATATTGAATTTGATAAAGGTGGTTTATGGGATTTAGATAATATCAAATCAAACATGGAAGAAAGAGGGCTCATGGATGAATTTGAATGGAAAAGGATTCCTGAAATATTCGAATTTTTCAGAATAATAATATTTTAATTATCAATTGCTTTTAGATACTGATTAACTGCCATTTTCCAATGAATAGATTTAAAAAAAGGATTGAGTTTTTCTGTTGCCAAAGAGCCATTTTGAGGACGTTTTATCCTGGAAGGAAAATCGTTTATACTGACTGGTGTAAGGGTGATGTTTTTTACTTTGAGGGCGTTAATAAGGTAACTGGCCAGCTCGTAATATGAGCAAGAGCATTCACAACATAGATGATAGATGCCAAAGTCAAGGTCCATATGAGTAATTAATTTGTTAATGAATTGTACGACCTCCTGGGTATAGGTGGGGGTGATGAATTGATCGGTTACAAATTTAAGTTCACCTCCCATCCGGGCCTTGGTGATGATAGTTTGAATAATATTGGTATTTTTTCCGACCGCCACCTGATGCCCAAACAAGGAAGAGATCCTTATAATATAATGTTTATCAAGATATTTTTGGATAATTTCCTCGCCCTTGAGTTTAGAGCGGCCATATTCATTGATAGGATTGGCGGGATCGGTTTCCTGGTAAGGAGAGTTCTTTTTTCCATCAAAAACATAGTCAGTGCTAAAATGAACCAGAGTAATATTGTTTTGCTGGCAATATCTGGAGATTGTCTCCAGGGGGTAGGCGTTGACTGCGAAGGCTTCGGCGGGGTGATCCTCGCAGTAATTTGTATCAGTCAGGGCGACACAGTTAATGATGAGATCCAATTGGGAAGATTGATTTAAATAATTACTTAAATCACTTGGATTTTTGAAATCAACATCATGAATAGTGGATTGAATTATTTGATGGGTGCCCTCTTTTAGTTTTGCTGCTATTTCGCTTCCGAGTTGTCCATTAGATCCAAAAAGTAGAATTTTCATATTTAAAAGGTATATCCATTTTTAAAATAGTTGAAGTAAATAGTTCACGGTTTTTTTTTGAAGTGTTTGTAATTGAGACTAATCTTTAACTCAGACACTTTGAATATTTATAAATGATGAGAAAATAGAAGATATTTATCTCTTATTTTAGATAAATAAAGTAGCTGAGTAGTTATTAATTTTTACTTGAGCAATATTTAGTGTTAGGTAAAATTTAACAATAAAAACAGATTTACTTGTGTCAACTATATGAAATTGCGTAAAATATTAGGTAAAAATACTTAATATCGTATTGATTAATGCCGAAAAATGTTATAATAAGATAAGCCCAAATGGATATGAGGCAAATATGAATAAAGACTTTCTTGAAAAAAGAATTGAAAATTTATTTAAAACTAAAACTAAATTTGCTGAGACGCTTGGAATTTCACTTCCATCACTTAGTGAATGGTTTAAAAGAGAAGTGATTCCTTCATCTCGAATATCTGAAGTTTTCGAATTGCTTAATATTGAAAGCAAAGAAGATAAGGATATTGCCCTCGGCCGTCCTCAGTTAAAGTACTCTTTTAGGTCAACACGAGATTTAATTGAAAACGAAGTTCCTGAGAGTATTTTGAAAAATGTTAATTCATTTTCGAAAGTATATTTTTCGCTCGGCAATTTCAACGATTCAAGTGAAAGTTTGGATGCTCTAAAGAAAGAGATAGGAAAGATTAGGGATCATAAAAAAGTCGCTAGAATTATCAGAAATCATCTTGGGATTAAAGACATAACACCTTTTGATAATAATTCTTTAGATTACATTTTAAAGAAATTTGGTATTCATACTTATATTGTTCCATTTAAATCATTTAAATTTAATACTGAAACTGAAAAATTAAGGGCGTTAACAGCGAATAAGTGTACGCAATTTTTAATTCTTTGTGATTCAAGTAGAACTCACGATGAGGTAATGTTTGATTTAACTCATGAAATTGTTCATGTGCTTACTGGTCTTGTTGGTGGGAAACGTTGCAAGGAAGAAGAAAATTTTATTGATTTAATTACCGAAGAGCTGATATATCCCGAAGCATTTCTACTCAGGGAATTTCCATTTCTTAAAGAGAAATCGAGAGTTACTCCAGAGAAATTTTTAAAACATAATTTCAGAGAACTTATTCGAAGTTATGGTTTTTTTGCCCCCAAGGGAGTTGCCAGGGCCCTTGTCAGCAGGGGGTATTTAAAAGAAAATCATAAGGCATTCATTTGGATGCATGGTGAAGAACATGAAAACTTTTTAAAATTTTTTGGAAAAAGCTTGTCGGATTTTGGTAAAATGAATATTGATTTTACTGATTCTTATGAATTTCAAAATTTTATTGAAGGTAATGTGCTGTCAGATATAAAGAAGTATCCATTATTTTTTGATCTAATGAAAGGCCTTATAAAAGGAAATATTACCCCAAGAGCTTTTGCATCAATCTTTGATATGGATAGCGGAGATGTTGATGAGCTTAAAAAAGATTTATCTGTTAAGATAGAAGGCTTGCTTCAAGCACTCTAGGGGGATTGTTTGTCGAATATTATTTTAAGCGATACAAATATAATTCTCAAGATAGTGTTGTTTAAATAATATTATTGAGGGAGTTAACCTCTCCCAATAATATTATTCAAATTAAAACTTTATTGGTGTATAATTTTGTTTATTTTGATTAACGAATTAATGAAAAAGAGTTTATGGGAATCGTGAAATGGGCACTATCCTTGTTTAAAGGTGATGAGAATGTTGGCATCGTTACAGTAAAGCTTGAGGGTAGAGTTGGATATTTAAATAATACTGAAAGTTTTTTTAATAAGTTTATTGAAATTTTTGAAAATATTAAAGAAGGTCAAAAATTTATTATAGACTTAACAAAGGTAGATTTTATTTATCCAAACGCACTGTTTTTTTTACTGTCAATTCGTGAGACACTTCGTAATCAAAAATGCAACCTTGATATTTTAATAGATGAAGGTAGTGAGGTACACGAATATCTGGATTATTCTGGTTTTTGCAAAGCATTTGAAATATCCTCGTATCCCCAAAATAAAAAGAAAACACTAGTAAAAAAGAGTGATGTATTAGAGCTTGAATTTGGTGATAAAATTACAAATTATACGAAGAAGGCGAGTGATCTTGTGGATTTTTTGAAAACCAGACAAAGCATGAGTCTTCTCGTTGAAAGTGAAATAATTTCTAGCATTGAAGAAATTTTGAGAAATATTGATCAGCATAGTGAATATAAAAAATATTATTTATTAGGGCAATCTTATCCGGCGAGTAAGCGAATAAGATTTGTATTTTATGATAATGGAATTGGAATCAAGCAACATATGACAAGAAACATCTATGATGATATGCATAAAACCTTTAAACGTTTTGTTACGCAAGAATCTTTTGAAAAAATGAAGACTGGGCCGGCTAATCTGGCGATCAGAGAAGCTGCGAAGTATGCGGTTTCAGCTACTAATTATAAGGATAATAGCGGGGCAGGGATTAACTATATTATAAAAGAATTGTCATCTATAACCCATGGCGTAGTATCAATTTTATCGGAAGATGGTATTATTATCTGGAAAGATGGTAGCGAGAGTCCGGTGTATAATCAAAAGTTACCATACCCAATAAAGGGAACTATTGTTTCTTTAACTCTTGACTGCGAACCGGGAACGAAGATTATAACTAGAGGCGAACTCAATGACTAGGCAAGGAGACTCAATTGTGTTAGAAAAATTCATCGTAAGAGGAGATAAAGGCGTGTTATCTACAAATTGTGATGTTGCATCAATTAGAAGTTTATTTCGAAATCAATTCGAAGTGAGTAATAAAATTGTTATAGATTTTAAAGGGATCAGATCCATTTCTCCTTCGTTTGCATATGAGTGCTTTGCTCATATCTATGACGAAAAAAATAAGCTTGAAAAAATTTTAGAAAATCTGGAAGTTGAAAACGACACTCTTGGATTCAAGAATAAAGTTATAAAAGCTATTCAAAGAAGGATAATGGTCCTTTCTTAAAATCTTATTATTAAATATCTTGGCCGAATTGAGGTTAATCTACTAATATGGAAGCCTCCAAATCAGGTAATCACTTCGTGAAATGGTGTATTTAAGCCTCTAAAATACCCTATTTATCCATATAAATAGCCATATATATCCATATTTCTTGATTTTATGGCTATTTATGGATATATTTATGGATATG
>Ga0208375_1002261_pt1 | contig 18632 bp, 18 predicted proteins | sample RifOxyD1_FD_184038 | JGI IMG/M metagenome (GOLD analysis project Ga0208375, IMG submission 184038) | Soil microbial communities from Rifle, Colorado - Rifle Oxygen_injection D1 (SPAdes) | ecosystem: Environmental > Terrestrial > Deep subsurface > Rock core/Sediment | place: Rifle, Colorado... | reverse complement strand
AGAATAAGCGTTATCAGCAATAGAAAGAGGCTTTACCCGGCATTCCCACCGTCCTAAACGCATTGTACCGCCGTAAGCACGGCGTTTGAGAATATCCGCCTGACCCGAAATCATATGAATGACCGGGTGCGCCGTATCTGCGTCGCACTCGAGAGAATGGGCTCCCGTCAACCCCAGTACATTGCGCGCATATTCCACCACGGCCAGTTGCATACCGTAACAAAGCCCCAGATATGGAATTTTATTCACACGCGCATGCTGAATAGCAGCAATTTTCCCTTCCACCCCGCGCGTACCCCACCCGATAGGAACAATGATGCCATCAACGCCGGCAAGCTCCCCGATACCGTTTTTCTCAAGTCTTTCCGAATTCACCCATTTCACTTCCATATGTAGTCCCTTCGCCCAAGCCGCATGATCAATTGCATCCATGAGGGCTGCATAACTATCACGCAGCTGATATTCACCGGTTGCAAAATATTTGCCGACGATGGCGATGGTCTTCGTTACATCCTTTTTCTTTTCAATCCTGCCTACCATCGTTTCCCAGGCACGTATGTCGAGCGTATTGAGCGGTAAATTCATCATGGTTAAAATTTTTTCATCGAGACCTTGTTTGGCAAGATACACCGGACTCTCATATGCACTGGGCAGATCCACGCTGTCAATCACATTTTCCGGATCCACATTACAAAAAAGCGCAAACCGGTCACGGCGCCTTTTATCCATCGCTTTTTCCGCCCGTGCGACGATGAAATCCGGCTGAATCCCCATGGAGTTAAGGGTGCGCACAGACAGTTGTGTCGGCTTGGTTTTGGGCTCACCAAGATGCGTAGGCGTTGGCAGATACGAGACGTGTACATGGATAACCGTATTGCCTTTTTTCCGGGACAAAATGCGGGATGCTTCATAGTACAGCGCATTCTGGTACTCTCCCGTTGTGCCTCCGAGTTCAACCACGACAATATCCGCGTTTTCTTTTTCTCCTGCGGCTTTAATCCGCTTAATAATTTCATCCGTTACGTGCGGAATTGCCTCGACATCTTCTCCCTCGTAACCGAAATTGCGCTCACGCTCAATAACCGCCTGATAAATCTGGCCCATGGTCACGAAGTTGTGGCGTTCCATGTTTTTTCCCAGGAATTTTTCATACGTACCCATGTCCATGTCTGCCTCAGTGCCGTCCTCACACAGGAACGGATCGCCGTGTTCAATGGGGTTAATAAGACCGGCGTCCATGTTCAAATAATTTTCGCATTTCACGGGGGTCATTTTGTATCCTCTGTTCTGAAGAAGAAGTGCGATGGAGGCGGTCGTTATACCTTTTCCGAGGCCTGAGATGACCCCGCCGGAAACAAAAATAAACTTCGTTACGGGCATGAGCTAAGATACCAAAAAATGACCTATTTCGTCAATCGGTAATTTACGCTTTTGTATACGTATAGAGCGTAATGAGATGCTTTCCCTCACGAAATGTTACAGGCAAGAGTCCTCCTTCCGGAATTCCCGGAGATACCCATAACCCGCCAGCTGGCACTTCCGTTGGTTTTCCTTCATGGTCAGTAATAGCCGTTTTCGCTTTTAAATATATCCGGTCTCTCCGCGCGGGTCTCACAATTAAATCCGTCCCGCTCATAAGCACTCCCCATTGTTTAGAGCCATTATCTACACGGGAAGCCCGACGAATTGATCTGTCCCACCGCGCCGGCTTTCCCCGCTGGCTAAGTTCTGCGTCAAGCGTTCGAATCATGAAAAGGCCGCCTCCGAGAAAAGTACGCAATTCACGTACAGATTCTTCTTCTGTTCGGGCAGTAATTAAACTAGGTTGAGCACTCGCAGAATCCCCCGTATCGAGATTATTTCCCATATCTCCCACCGTATATCTTCCGATTGATCTCATGCGCTTTGTTGTGTTAACAATATAGTTTAGACCCTCGTCCTTACCGCCTAAACCAAACCCAGGTGCACCGATATCATATATAGTGGATACACGTCGATGCTGCGCCATAAGCGTAGCAAGAACCATAAATTGTGTCGTTCCTACGATGCCGCGATAAATTTCCACCAAATTATGTTTTGGATATTGCATCACCTCATCAATCAGAGCGTCACCAAACCCTGTTATACCACTGGCAAAACAGTCATCGAGTTTACATAGAATATCTACATCGCCTATACCCAACGATGACCGTTCCCCCTTAGTTCCTTTTGAAATAAACGGGTGACCTAAACGTTTCGCCGCATTTGCATAATTGTATTTATCTGTAGAAGTAAGAGATGGTAAATTTCCTAGACGCGACATTTCTTGCATTTCTTCACATTCTGCACCTGCGTATATATTAAATTGTACCTTCGTTCTTCCGTGAATATTTCGTGTTATTCGAATAAGTGGTGATCCAAAATCACCAGATATATTACTCTCCATGAGAAATGCCGCTTCTTCTAGCGTATATGTTTGACCTGAACTAGTTTGCAACGAGAATCCCTGATCGAGCATCCAGGTTAAAAATTTATTTGCCGGTAAATTTGTACCTGCAATCGGTTCGGTCAGCATATCTCCCATGCTAACCAGCGCCTCGCCCTGTTTACCGCCGCCATGCCTCCAATTATCCGGAATACGAATTAATTCGGTATCGGCAAACTGGACACGCGGTTGTATATTAATATTCCGTTCGAAATAATTTGCGATTGACTCAGGGGTTATAACGCGTAGTTCCGAAGATGGGGGTATGGCTTGCTCAATGCGTGATGGTCTCATATTCCTCCTTAGTGGGGCAGCGCAGAGGTACTTATATCATCATTGTTCCCTAAACACAACATGAAGATTAATTAATGGACTGGTCCGGCGGGCGTGTGTGCCGGCGGCGGAGAACTTTCAGCTCAAATTGGCTGCGCCTCAGGAGTGCCTGCGCAGTACCAAGCTCAACCCCTTTCACATGATTTGCGATAGCCTCTTTTGCCGCAGTCTGTGCTTTTTTAATGGCTGCTTCATTCAGCTCATGTGCGTGGTAGGCGCTGGACACCAGGATGGTGACGCCTTTTTTGGTCACTTCCATAAATCCGCTGCCGATGGCGAGGAAATAGTCTTTACCGGATGACGTAATTTTGATCTCCCCCTCCGTTAATGCAGAAAATAGCGGCTCATGGAGCGCCAGGACCCCGATTATACCGTTTGCCGTCGGTACCCCAAGGGCGGCCACTTCTTCTGAAAATACCTTGCGATCCGGAGTAATGATATCAAGATGAAAATTTTTCATTTCACTTCATCGATGCCGCCGACCATGTAAAACGCCTGCTCGGTCTTACTGTCGTGTTTACCGTCAAGGATTTCTTTAAATCCGCGGACCGTTTCCTTAAGCGGCACATATTTGCCGGGTCGCGCGGTAAAAGGTTCCGCCACAAACATCGGCTGGGTGAGAAACCGCTGAATTTTCCGTGCACGGGAGACGACCAGCTTGTCATCATCGCTCAAATCCTCAAGCCCTAAGATGGCGATAATGTCCTGCAGATCCTTATAGCGCTGCAGAATTTTCTGGACGCCGCGGGCAACATCATAATGTTCCTGTCCGACAATAGCCGGCTCAAGAATCCGCGAATTTGACGAAAGCGGATCAACAGCCGGGAATAGGCCCTGTTCGGCAATCGAACGCTCAAGAGAAATTGTCCCGTCCAGATGGGCAAATGTCGCAACAGGCGCGGGATCGGTGTAATCGTCTGCCGGCACGTACACGGCCTGTACGGAGGTAATCGAACCCTTGTCCGTCGAAGTAATACGCTCCTGAAGAGCTCCCATTTCGCTTGCCAGTGTCGGCTGATATCCGACGGCTGAGGGAATACGGCCAAGAAGGGCGGACACTTCACTGCCGGCCTGTGCAAACCGAAAAATATTATCGATAAACAGAAGCACATCCTGCCCTTCTTCATCGCGGAAATATTCCGCCATCGTCAGACCGGACAGTCCGACGCGCAGTCTGGCTCCCGGGGGCTCATTCATCTGTCCGAAGACCATGGCAGTCTTTGCTATAACGCCGGATTCTTTCATTTCCCGCCACAAATCGTTTCCTTCCCGCGACCGCTCGCCGACGCCGGCAAATACCGACACGCCGCCGTGTACTTCCGCCACGTTGTGTATGAGCTCCTGAATGGTCACGGTTTTGCCGACTCCTGCGCCGCCGAAAATTGCCGCTTTACCGCCCTTTACGAAGGGCGCGATCAGATCTATTACTTTAATTCCCGTTTCCAGTACTTCCCGTTTACCGCTTTGCTTGGTAAGCGGCGGGGCATCCCGGTGAATCGGATACGTTTTCGTCGTTCCCGCGGGACCTAGTTCGTCAATCGTTTCCCCGATAACGTTAAACAGACGGCCGAGTGTTTTTTTACCGACCGGTACGCGGATCGGGGACCCCATCGACATTGCGCTTTCACCGCGCTTGAGACCGTCTGTGGTCCCCATGGCAACACAGCGAACGCGTCCGTCACCGATGTGGGCCGCTACTTCAAGTACTAGTACTTTTCCGTTCTCTCCTGCAACATGAACGGCATCATAAATGGCAGGAATTGTTTTCTGGTCAAACTGGACGTCGACAACAGCCCCCGTGACCTGGACAACGATGCCGCGGTGCTCTGGCGACGAGACGGTTTTTAGTATTTTTTTAGTTTTTGGCATACAGTACTCCTTTTTTTGTTATTCCGTGGCAAGTCTTGCCGTTACCATATCGGAAATTTCATACGTAATCTTTTCCTGACGTGCTTTGTTGTAGACAAGCGTCAGCTCATCCATAAACGAGAGGGCGTTATCGGTAGCATTCCGCATGGCAATCATCCGCGCCGACTGCTCACTTGCTTCTCCCTGAAGCACTGCGTCCCGGACTTGATTTTCCAGATAGTGGGGCAAAAGCGCATCAAATACCTCACGTACTCCCGGTTCGATAAGAAATTCTCCGGTTGCTTCCCGGCCCTGGGCGACATCAAGAGTCAGGGGGAGTATCGTTTTTATACGCGGCGCCTGAGTCAGCACGGATACAAATTCGTTGTACACGATATCGACGCCGTCGACAGCCCCCGTAAGATACATGTCTGTCAACAGTTGCGTGATGGCCGGCACATTGTCGACAAACGGCACCTTGTCCGAAAAATCCGCTTTGAGCGACCCCTTGAGCTGCGCGATGAAATCCGCGCTTTTTTTGCCGAGCGTGACAAATTCAAACGCAGAAGTATTTGCGTATTCTTTGAGAATCGCCCGGAACAGAGTACTGTTTAGCCCTCCGCACAACCCCTTGTTTGTCGAAACGATGATAACCAGGCGTTTACCCGTCTGAAGAGAATGTGTCGCAAGGAGGGGGTGGTTGGTGATGTCCGTCCGCGAGGCCAGCGAAAACACCATGTCATGAATTTTTTGCGCATAGAGCTTACCCGATAACGCTGCCGACTGGGCTTTACGCATTTTGGATGCGGCCACAAGCTCCATCGCGCGTGTTATCTGCGAAATATTTTTCGCTGACTTAATCCTATTTTTGATAAGCCTAATATTAGCCATACCTTAGGTCACTTAAATCCTTTTTTAAATTCTGCGACTGATTCTTTCAGCTGTTTTTCAATGTCGGCGGTCAATGCCTTTTCTTTCGTGAGCATGGCAACCGTCTTTTTATTTCTCGCGTGCATAAACGCAAGGTATTCTTTCTCAAACTGACTGATCCGATTAACCGGAACGTCATCCAAATATCCGGCAGTTCCTGCCCAGATGCTCATAATTTGATCTTCAACAGCCATGGGTACAAATTGGCCTTGTTTCAAAAGCTCCATCATGCGTGCCCCGCGGTCAATTTGTTTTTTCGTAGCCGCGTCAACATCAGAGCTGAATTGCGCAAATGCCGCAAGGGATCGGTACTGTGCCAGATCGAGCTTCAGCGTGCCGGACACTTTTTTCATGGCCTTACTTTGTGCTTCTCCTCCCACACGCGAGACGGAGAATCCGACGTTTATTGCCGGCCGCTGGCCCGCGTTAAACAAATCCGATTCCAAAAACAGTTGTCCGTCAGTAATGGATATGATGTTCGTCGGGATATATCCCGAAATGTCATTGGCCTGTGTTTCTACGATGGGAAGAGCGGTCAGTGACCCCCCGCCGTGTTTTTCGTCCAGGCGGCACGCGCGCTCCAGAAGTCTGGAATGGAGGTAAAAAACGTCTCCCGGGTACGCTTCCCGCCCGCTTGGGCGCCGCAGGATGAGTGAAATCTGCCGGTATGCCCATGCATGTTTGGACAGATCATCGTAAATGATGAGTGCATCCCTGCCCTGGTCCATGAAATACTCTCCGATTGCGCACCCCGCGTACGGCGCGAGGTATTGAAACGCCGCCGGATCGGAGGCTGACGTAAACACAACGACCGTATGAGCCATCGCCCCGGCACGTGTCAGATCACGGATAACCTGCGCGATACGGCTGGTCTTTTGACCGATGGCAACATAGATACATACGACATTTTCTTTCTTCTGATTGATAATGGTATCCACGGCAATTGACGTCTTACCGGTGTTGCGGTCTCCGACGATAAGTTCCCGCTGACCGCGGCCGATCGGAATCATCGCATCGATACCCTTAATGCCGGTTTGCAAAGGCGTTTTTACTGACCGTCGGTGGGTCACGGAAGGGGCAATTTTTTCAAGAGGATATTTTATTTTATGTTTGACAGGTGTCCCGCCGTCCATGGGATCTCCGATGGGGTTCACGACCCGTCCCAAAAGTGCATCACCAACAGGGATAGAAAGGAGCTCTGCGCTTGCGCGAACCTCATCGCCTTCGCGTATGGTCAGATAATCTCCAAGGACGATAACGCCGACGACATCCTCCTCGAGGTTGAATGCCAAGCCGGAAACACCGTTTGCAAAAATAACACGTTCCATAGAAGCAACATGGGGAAGACCCGAAACGCGTGCGACGCCGTCTGAGACAGACAGGACGTGTCCTACTTGCCGTGCAGATACCGCAGGGGTGTACTGCTCAATTTTTTTCAGAAGTTCTTTTGCTATATCCTGCGTAAAATCATTTTTCATCGTTTGAAAGCGAATGTGTAATAGCTGCAAGCTGTGTTGCAAAGCTTGAATCTACTACCCAATCCGCGACCGTTACAGAAATTCCCGCCAGTATTTCCGGGTTCACATGAAAGTGACATTCCACTTCATGTCCCAGTATACGTGCAATAGTCTTTGCAATCGACGCTTTTTCCGCATCCGTCAGGGCCACAGCTGACCGTACTGTCGCAAACCGTTCTTTTTTTGCCTGCGTCGTCACCTTCGAGAACAGCGTCTGCACTTTTGGCAGCACCGTCCTGCCTGCCGGCCCGCGGCTTATATATTTGGCGACATTATCGATAAATCCTCTCGCGTCTTTATTGAGCATTTGCATGACATTACTCCTTCATAGATTCCAACTGCTTCAGATGTTTGGCGATCAGCTTATGCTGCATGTCTGCAGAAACCACTTGCGACAGCAGTCTTTTAGCCATGCCGGCAGCAAGCTGTGCCGCTGCGCGTCCGACATCCTTCTGCATGCGCACACGAAGCTCTTCGGCTTCTTTCCTGCCTTTTTCGACAATCACCGCAGCTTCACGCTGTGCCTCGAGGGTAAGCGACTTCTTCACTTCTCCCGCCTCTTTTTCCGCGGCCTCAACAATCGTCCGCGCTTCCCGCCTTGCTTCGGAAAGAAGTTTTTCTTCCTTCTCTTTATACTTTTCCTCAGCAAGACGCATTTTCTCCGTAAGCTCAAGCCCCTGTGCAATCTCCTTTTTCCGCTTTTCTAACATCGCAAGAATCGGCTTATAGAGAAGCTTTGTCAACACGAATGCAATAATCAAAAAATTGACTATTTGCGCAAGTAATAATTTTGGTTCGATACCTAACTGCTCCATAATTTCCTTTCCCTTTATCCGTCAAACACTATCTCATATTCTCCGGGGAGTATGCAACTCAAGACGACTGCATACTCCCGTATCATTTTTAGACAAATTTAATAATCAGACCCGCCACCAGTGAATAAATAGCGATAGCTTCAGCAAATGCCAACCCTAAAATCATAGTCGTACGGATCGAGTCTGCTGCTTCCGGATTCCGTCCGATAGCTTCCATAGCCTTTGCGCTCAACAGTCCGATGGCAAATGCAGGCATAATTCCGCCTACTGCAATCGTTACACCGGTCATAATCAGTTTAATGACACTTTCTTCCATGTACACTCACCTCCTTTCACGTTTACGCCTTCGCGTGTTCTCCTTCGCCGTGCGAAATGGCAACTTGAATAAATACGGCGGTCAACATAGAGAAAACCAGGGCCTGAATAAATCCGACAAAAAGCTCAAGCGCTAAAAAAGGAAGCGGAATGATAAACGGCATAAGGAATGCCATAACCGACAGGAGCACTTCTCCTGCAAAAATATTTCCGAATAAACGGAATGCAAATGAAATTACTTTTGACACTTCGGAAATAATTTCCAGAAACCCTAAAAAGAAATAGATGGGATTGCTGAAATTTAAAAATCTGCTGCTATAGTGAAACCCCAGCGTCTTAAATCCGAAATACTGGATGGCGACGATGGAAATAATAGCAAGGGCGAGTGTCGTATTTAAATCTGCCGTGCCCCCCCGCAGAAGCGGCACAAACTTTCCATGCTCGGGAAATCCGATCGTGCCGACCCCCGGCAGGAGCCCGAACCAGTTTGAACATATGATAAAGATGAAGAATGAAGCAATAAGCGGGAAAAACTGTTTAATCTTCGGGCCCAGTACGGAACTGAAAAAATCATACAGGCTACCGACTACGAGTTCTGCAATAGATTGCGCGCTCCCCGGAATAAGCGTCATCCGTCGGGTTGCCTTCAGAGATAATAGTACGAGAATTCCCATGACAATCCAGGTAGCCAACAGCGAATTGGTCACCGGAAACCCCCCGATTTCCCCTATTTTTTCTGCAGCAAGAGAAATATGTAATTCGCTCATAATAAATTCCCGTATGCCTTATTTCTTCAACAATTCCCGTATAACACCTATAAATCCAACGACGGACAGAACAAATCCGGTTCCCAGTCCTATGTATATACCCTTCGGATATGTGCCGAACCTTGAATCAACAAACGATCCTCCGATAGCGCCCAGAACAAGCGGAATTGCTACCGTGTAGCCGACCTGACCTGCGATACCTAAATACAACCACGAACTATCGCGAATAGTTTTTTTCTTCGCGACATTTTTTGGCTTAGCAGCTTTTAGGCCGCCACTCAAAGTAATATCATATGTTTCCCTCATAAAGCAATCTCTTTCTTTTGCCGTAAAATTTAGTATAATATAAGGTTACCACTGCACCTTACACCAGAAATTTCGCGTCATCAACCAGGAGGGTCAAACGGTCATCTTTCTCATCTATTCTTCCCGAGACCGTCAAGAGCGTGTCCGTTTTCCACATGTCGAATGTCCGTGAATATATTTTGGGGAACACGACCACCTCCATGGTGCCGGTAAGGTCCTCAAGTTTCACGAATGCCATTTCATTATTTCCTGCTTTGGTAAATATTTTTTTCACGGCAACAACGATACCGGCAAGCTGTACCCGCTGTCGCACATATGTACTGGTGATATCGGAAATTGCTACATAGTCCCCGCCCGTAAAAATCTTCCGGTGCGGCTCCAGAGGATGCGTGGTTAAGTAAAATCCCAATAGTTCCTTCTCGAAGCCTAAGAGCTCCGACTGACTAAGCTCCGGCATATCCGGAAGGGCATCGGAGTATGCCTGCGCCTGGTCCTCTTCACCGAAAAGCCCGACCTGGCCGTCCGTTACCGCCTTTTTCTGTTTATGCGACAGCTCAAGAAGCTGCGGGAGAGCCGAGAGCATAGCCGCCCGGGTGCCGAACGTATCCATTGCCCCCGTGCGGATAAGACTTTCGAGGGTTTTTTTGTTTACCTTGGATGTATCGACCCTGGTGATGAAATCGGATAGCCGGCTAAAGCCGCCGGTTTTGCGCGCCTCAAGTATGCTCTCGATTGCTGCGGTTCCGACATTCTTCACAGCAGACAACCCGAAGCGGATTTTTCCGTCCTGAATAGCAAACTCAATATCCGACCGGTTAATATCCGGAGGCAACAGTCCGATTTGCATCCTGCGGCATTCAGCAACAATTCGTGCAATTTTTTCGTCTCTGGCCGGCCCTGTATTGGCACGCGACTCAGCCGTCAGGACTGCGGTCATGTACTCAACCGGGTAATTTGCCTTCAGATAGGCCGTTTCATAGGCAATCATTGCATAGCAGGCGGCATGAGCCTTGTTAAACCCGTATCCTGCAAACGGCTCAATCAGGGTAAATATTTCTTCTGCTTTTGACTTGGTAATGCCGTTTTTGACACAGCCTTCCGTAAACTTTTCCTTTTGCTTCTTCATTTCCGAGGAAATCTTTTTCCCTACGGCTTTACGGAGCTTATCCGCATCGCCCCACGAATATCCGGCGAGGGTAATGGCAGTCAGAAGCACATCATCCTGATAACAGATAATGCCGTAGGACTGCTTCAGTACGTCTTTCAGGCGGTCATCGGGGTATGTTACGGCTTTCGGATTGTGTTTCCGTTTAATAAATTCCGGAATTGTGGCCATGGGGCCGGGTCGGAAGAGCGCTACCATCGCCATAAGGTCAAAAATATTTGTCGGCTGAAGCTCTTTAATATACCTGCGCATGCCTGCCGACTCCAGCTGAAAAACTCCTGTGGTTTCCCCGAGGGACAACATCTGGTAGGTTTTTTTGTCCGTCAGGGGTATGTTCTCCAAATCAATTGTTTCGCCCCGGGACGCACGGATAAATGTAAGGGCCTGGGACATAATGGTCAGGTTCCGGAGCCCCAAAAAGTCCATTTTCAGAAGACCCACGCCGTCTTCACCCACCGTATACATATCATATTGTGTAATGATGCGTTCTCCCTTGCTTTCCCGCTGAAGGGGAGTGTATTCAACAAGCGGCTTATCGGAAATCACTATGCCAGCCGCATGGACTGAGGCGTGCCGTGCGACCCCCTCGAGCTTATGGGCAACATCCAAAAGGCGTTTGGTCTCCGGCTCGGTTTTATATGCAAGCGAAAGCTCCGGAGACTGCTCAATTGCTTTCTCAATTGTCATGGCATTCCCCTGGAATCCCGGCGGGATCATGCGGCTTATCCGGTCCGGCGCCGCGTACGGCATGCCGAGTGCCCGTCCGGCGTCCCGTACCGCTCCTCGGGCTTCCATCGTACCGAAGGTGATAATCTGGGCAACCCTGTCGGCGCCGTAACGGGCCGTCACATAGGCGATGACTTCATCTCTGCGGTCATCCTCAAAATCCAGATCGATATCGGGCGGACTGGGACGTGACGGGTTTAAGAACCGTTCAAACGGCAAATTAAAATACAAAGGATTAAGACCCGTGATGTTGAGGATATACGAAATGACGGACCCTGCTGCCGATCCGCGGCCTGGCCCGACGGCTATCCCGTTCTCTTTTGCCCAGTTGACGAAATCCTGAACAATCAGAAAGTATGTGGAATACCCTTTTTTGTTAATGATGTCCAGTTCGTAGGTGATACGTTCTTTGAGTTCTTTGGATACCTGCGGGTATTTGGATGGCAGCCGTTCGGACACAAGCTTTTCCAGATACGTCGCGGGCGTGTGGCCATCCGGAAGCGGATAATTCGGGAGAATCCATTTGCCGACCGAGAGCGTTATGTCGCACATATTGGCAATCTTAACGGTATTTTCGATCGCTTCGGGATATTCCAAAAAGAGCTCTTTCATTTCGTCGGGACTTCGCATATAAAAATCCGGGGATTCAAGCATGGAAAGCGGTCTGTTTTTTTCCAGAATGGTCCGCTGCGTCTGTACGCACAGGAGTATTTCCTGGGCCTCGGCATCGGCCGCATCCACATAGTGAATATCGTTTGTTGCAACCAGCGGTAATCCGAGCTTCCGCGATAGTGCGATCAACTGCCCGTTCACTTCCTCAACAATCGGAATATGCGGGTGCTTCTGGATTTCAATATAATAGTGGTCCGGTCCGAAAAGCTCCGCATACTCTGCGGCGACTTTCTCTGCCTCCTTGGTTTTCCCCTCGCGCAGCAGACTTCCGAGCTGCCCCTGTACGCAGGCGCTGGTACAGATTAGCCCCTCATGGTGCGCTTTTAATGTTTCAAAATCGATCCTGGGCTTGTAATAGTAGCCTTCGAGGTTGGCAATCGTGACGAGCTTCATCAAATTTTTGTATCCTGTTTCGTTTTTGGCAAGAAGGATCAGATGATACGGATCGGTATCGATTTTCCCCTCTTTATCAAACCGGCTGCGGCGGGCTACATACGTTTCCACGCCGATAATCGGCTTGATGCCGGCGGCTTTTGCCTTGAGGTAAAACTTAAAACTTCCGTACATGGATCCGTGATCGGTAACGGCAAGGGCATCCATCCCGAAGGATTTAGCCCGTTCGATAAGATGATCGAGCTTCCCCAAACCGTCAAGGAGAGAAAATTCGCTGTGTGTATGAAGATGTATGAAATCTGACATAGGTTAAAAATATCCTAGTACGCTATATTGCTCGTATTCTTTTTTTCTAAATTCAGCTAGATCAGTGGCATGCACCGGTATTAAATCAATAATTATTCCGTTTTTGGGGCGGACCAAAATATGACCGTCGTCCAATGTTAATCCGTGCTCTTCATACATATGATCTCTCTTGGGCGGATTTATTTCTTCTATTGCTAATCCGGAGCCTAACTGAACAGCTTTTGTTACTAATTCCTGAAACCGAGAAAAAACTTTTACTGCATCATGATATTGTCTGCCCAACGAATCGTACAGTAAGACTATTAGATCCGCGTCCTTCCTCGGTGCCGGCTTTGTCAATGTCCCACCAATGCCGATAACTGCTCCATGAAGATCTAATGCAGTAGCCGAAACACCAAATTGGTGTACTAATTCTTGTACGTTTTGTTTATCAATCCCCGATAATTTCTCGTAAAACATGCTTGGATTCATTTCGAGCTTTAGGGGAGGTAGATCTCCTGATCGTAAATTCATAGGTTTAGCTTTTTATCTTCACCTCTAGGAGCTCCCGAATCAGATTTTTATCGCCCGCACCCTTTAATTGTTTTAAAACTGCTCCAAACAAAAACATCATCGCTTGCTGCTTTCCTTTTTTATAATCTTCGACTGCTTTCGGGTTCTCAGCGATGACTGTTTGTACTGTTTTTTCCAGATCCTCGTCCGGAATGGCGACAACGGCTGTGGCGGCAATGATGGATTTAACTAGGGTCGCCGGGAGTACGTCGTCAATATCCACCTTTTTATTGATAATCCAGTTGACGAGCTTTTTGGCAGGAATCTTATTGATTTTTACACACTCCTCAAAATAATCGGCAAGTTGCTTTGTATCCGTTAACAGCGCTGTATCATAGTCATTAAGTTGATATTCCTTTTTAAACCTAGCCGCTTTTTGGTCCGGTAATTCAGGAATTTGTAATTTGATTCCGATAATCTGCGAAGAATCCCACCGCGCCGGTGGAATGTCCGGCTCCGGGAAATACCGGTAATCATCTGCCTCTTCTTTGCGGCGCTGCGACACGGTGACTCCTTTGCCCTCATTCCATCCGCGCGTTTCCTGTACCGGCGTTTCTCCGGATTCCAGAAGCTTGATGTGTCGGTCTACTTCAAACTCAATAGCTTTTTTGACAAAATTAAACGAATTGATATTTTTTACCTCCACTTTATAATTCGGCAAAGCTTTTGTACCGGTCGGGCGGACCGAAATGTTGGGCTCCAAACGCATGGATCCTTTTTCCATATCCGCATCGGAGATATCCAGATACCGGATGATCTGGTAGAGTTTTTTCAAAAACTCCTTTGCCTGTTCCGGACTTCTGATATCCGGCTCGGTAACAATCTCCACAAGCGGCACGCCGCTGCGGTTAAAATCCACGAGCGTGACGCGCTTCCCGTCAAGCGTGGTGTGCTGTAGTTTGCCCGTATCCTCCTCAAGATGCACGCGCCGGATACGGACACCACTAAGCGAGCCGTTTACGCAAAACGGCTGATCGTATTGGGATATTTGGTACCCCTTAGGTAAATCCGGATAAAAATAATTCTTCCGGTCAAATTTGGAGAAAAGCGGAATCTCGCATCCGAGCGCTAACCCTAATTTTATTGTCCACTCGATTGACTTTTTATTCGGAACAGGGAGCGCTCCCGGCAATCCCAAACATACGGGGCACGTCTGTGTATTTGGCTCTTTGGCGAAGTGCTTAGCGGGGCACCCACAGAACATCTTGCTTTTTGTTTTAAGCTCTACGTGGATCTCCATTCCAATGACTGGTTCGTATGTCATAGTATTGCCGGTTTTTTATACCACTCGGTTTCGTTTTCGTACGCAGATGCTACCTGATAAAGAAGCTGTTCCCCAAATTGTTTACCGATAATTTGTAATCCGATAGGGAGGATGCCGGCAAACCCGCACGGCACGGAAAGTGCGGGAACTCCTGCAATGTTTACGGGACAGACAAAGATGTCCGATAAATACATCGCAAGCGGGTCGTTTACTTTTTCGCCCAGTTTAAACGGCGGTGTCGGTGAAACAGGGGCTAAAATGACGTCTACCTTTTCAAGGGCTTTTTCAAAGTCCTGTTTAATAAGAGTACGGACTTTCGCTGCTTTATGATAAAACGCATCGTAATATCCGGCGGATAACGCATGGGTTCCCAGCATGATCCTACGTTTTGCTTCCGCTCCGAACGTATCTCTTGTGGCCCCGAAGCGTACACCGTCGTACCGGCTTAAATTCGAACTGATTTCAGAGGGGACCAATACGTAATAGCATGCCATGGCGTACTCCGTATGCGGTAAAGAAATTTCTTCTACTCTCATTCCCAGAGATTCAAGTTTCCCAATCGCGGTCATTGTAACTTCGCGGACCCCCTTATCTATACCGTTACTCCGAAAATATTCTTTCGGAATGCCGGCTCTTAACCCTTTCAGGGATTTGCCTAAGCTTTCCGTATACATCGGGACTGGGACTTGAGGTGTGGTTGCATCTCGGGGATCGGCTCCTGCTGTCACTTCGTAAACGAGGGCATTGTCGTAAACGGTACGCGTCATATGGCCGATCGTATCAAAAGACGACGCCATCGAAATAACTCCGTATCGCGGGACTCTTCCGTACGTTGGCTTCATGCCGACTATATTGCAGAATGACGCGGGCAAACGGATTGAACTTCCTGTGTCTGTGCCGGTACCGACGAGGGAAAAACCCGCAGCGACAGCTACTGCTGATCCGGAACTCGACCCTCCGGGAACATGGGTCGTATCATATGGGTTTCTGGTCGGAAAGTAATCGGAATTTTCTCCGGACGATCCGTGTCCCCATGCATCTTCATTCGTTTTTCCCATAAGTATTGCCCCTGCTTCCAAATATCGGTCAACGACGGTTGCGTTATATGGCGGTTTGTATGTGTCGATAATTTTTGCTCCGGCGGTTGTTCGAACCGCGCGTGTTGAATAGAGATCTTTGCACGCCACAGGAATGCCGAGAAGTTTTTTGGTTATTCCCTTCGCTATCTGTGCATCCGCCCGTTTTGCCTGAGAGAGAGCTCCTGATTCGTCTACTGTCAAAAACGCTCCGAGCTTGCTGTCGTGCGTTTGAATTCTGTCAATATATGCTCGAACCAGCTCGACTGCTGAAAACTCTTTGGATTGCAGTGCCCGCCGCGCTTCTTTGATTGTAAGTGTTAACAAATTCATGTGTTATTCCGTTTCTTCAAATATTGCTTTCACGACAATATAGCCGTTATAGGTTTGGGGAGCGTTTGACAATGCTTCTGATTGTGATAATGTCGGCTCTATGACATCTTCACGGAACACATTTTCCAACCCGGTAACATGTGCTGTGGCCTCTACGTGTTCCGTGTCTGCCTTCTCCAGCTGGTTCACGTAATCAAGCGTTGCGGATAATTGAGGCGTAAAAATCTTTTCTTCTGAATCTGAAATAACAAGATTTGCCAGCTTTGCAATTTTCCTGACGTCAGTCGCGGTGAGTGCCTTTTTGGCTTTCATAATCACAGTCATTGTAGCCGTTTTTCCGTGAAAAGGCCAGCGAAAGTTTGATATAATTATCCCATGCAAAAATATCAAACAATATTTCTTCGGATGACGGAGGAGAATAAGGAATTATTCGACACCTTCTGTGCGGTGCATGATGCGTTTGTTCTCAATCCCGATGCAAATAAGGCACGGTTTAACGAAATTGGATCGGAAGTTATGGATATTATCCGGTCCTATGAGCGTATCCTATGCGGTAAAACCGAATCCGGACAGTACGGAAAATTTTCTGCGAATCTTTCTCAAAAATTCTGGGACGAAGTGCGCAAAGTCTATCCAAAAATAGATTTTGTAGGGATCCAATGATTATTTTGCTCGTATAGCTCCGAATTTCGCAACCTTTCCTCGTGCAAATGCGTCAAGTATATCCCCTATGGAAAAATGCCAGAATTCAAACGGATAGTTCGTGAACCCGTGCTCCTCCATAACGCGCTGCAAAAGTTGTCTGTTTGCTGTTTGCTCGGCTGTCAAATTTTTATAACTTGTTAATGCGCTTTCGTTGTGCTCAAAAAAATTATTTCCGACATCACAAAGAGTAACGGTGCCGCCTTCTATTTTTACGAGCGCTACGTCCACAGCTCCTCCTGTCACATGCGGCGAATATTTTCTTGGATCTGATACGTATTTCCCCGCTTCTGTTTCTCCTACTTTTTGTACTGTATCATAATATAACTTGAGTTGTTCCTCAAACGAACGATATCCTTCTATCAGGACGAATCCGTACCCTTCGGGAAGGGAGTCCGCGGCGTCGGCGAGTGCCTGTCGTACTGATTCGCGAAGTGACATAGTCCCGTCTTCTTGGTGTATCCCTTTGGATAGCTGGGACGGCTTAAATATGCGCGAGTGTTCCACTGTTGCAAGCGGTTCATTATTTTCTTCAACTAACACCTGAAGAAGTTTTGGATCGTTTATACCGTTTATACGTTTATTTTCAATTCCTACCGGTAATTCTAGAAATTCCGTCATATTATGATTTTTTATGTAACATAAACTCATGCGCCTGCCATTCAAGCGAGTCGTCAAGAGGCGCCAGTTCAATTTTTTTCCCGTATTTCACTTCCAGAGCTTTCGCGATGAGCCAATCGGCAACATGCGGGTTTTTCGGTAAAAACGGGCCGTGGGAGTAGGTCGCGATACAGTTTTTGTACACCGCGCCCTCTGTTTTATCTTCACCGTTGTTTCCGCACCCTTTAACGACAGTGGCAAATGGTTTTACGTTGGCCAGGTATGTCCTGCCCCCGTGATTTTCAAATCCGACGACGGTTTTATCATTCCAACGATACACGGTATTTCCGATGCACCGCGGTTTGTCTTTCCCAAAATGTTTACTTTCCATATCGAAAATTCCAAGACCAATTAATTTTTTACCATCACCAGTCATATAGTAGTGCCCAAGAAGCTGTGGTGCGCCGCAGACGAATAAGCCCGGCACTCCCCGATCAAATAATTTTTTAAGCGTTGAACCTTTTTTTAGCAGGTTGTCAATTGCCAGTCCCTGCTGCCGGTCCTGCGCGCCTCCGCCGAAAATAAGATCACACGATTCTATTTCCTTGTCCGTGGTCCGGAAGTCAACCGGAATAATACGTACCATTATCTTTCGCCACTCGCATCTTTTGATGAGTACAAAAATATTTCCCCGATCACCGTATGTACTCATAAGTTCTGGATAAAGCCAGCCGATTGTCAATTTCATAATATCTTTCTCCCCGTCAAAATTTTACGGACGTCAAGCATTGCCGAATAGGTAGCCAGAATCCACAGCACCTCATTTTCTTTGACGGAATATATCCCGTTATGAACTGCCTCCGGAAGAGATGGAATAACCTGTATTTTATTTGCGGATATTTCTGCATATTTAAGCCGTAGTGCCATATCGTACACCCGATCGCCGCTTACCAAATATCGGGAAAAGTCTTTGTAAAATTCAAAGTCTACGTCCCAAATCCACGATACATCTCTTCCGTCTGGAATACGGTCATTTAGTACAAATAGGACTGGCCCTTGATCGACGGATGCGGCGACTGTCCGGAGCGACTCATTAAATCCCGTAGGGTTTTTTGATAACAAAATTTTAACGCGGCGATTTTCAACTACAATATTTTCCATCCGACCGAATGCCGGGGTAAACGTGGACAACGCCTCACGGATATTCTGCTTCGGGATATCCAGAACCTGTGCGGTGAGGGCTGCGGCTAGGGTATTGTATTTGTTGTAGACGCCTTCTACCGGACTCTCAAAATCTCCTGCAGTTACATCTTCCGTCGGCGGAACGAATGAACACACGCCGCATGCCCACTTGCCCAAATGTGAAAAATAGACGCCGGCAAATGTGAGGCGTGCACCGCAGTTGGGGCAATATATCGTATCGGTCGCATGCTGCATTTTAGGGAGAAAAAGCGACGGATCCTCCAGGCCGTAATATTTCACTCTGGCGGCAAGCTTGGACCCGATAAATGCCAGGTGCGGATCATCTGCATTAACAACTACGGTAGT
>Ga0208375_1002259_pt1 | contig 18638 bp, 26 predicted proteins | sample RifOxyD1_FD_184038 | JGI IMG/M metagenome (GOLD analysis project Ga0208375, IMG submission 184038) | Soil microbial communities from Rifle, Colorado - Rifle Oxygen_injection D1 (SPAdes) | ecosystem: Environmental > Terrestrial > Deep subsurface > Rock core/Sediment | place: Rifle, Colorado... | reverse complement strand
TACATAGTCCGTCAAGGCAAAAGAGACCTACCACAGAAAGTTAGCTAGTTTTCTCAAAAATACCACCAGGAAACCCCGTACAAGCGAGCTTAGCGAAGTCTGTGCGGGGAGGATGTCATTTTACATCACTCGCCTACCCTCCAAAGCTCTAAGCAAAGTTTGCCCGTCTGCAAATTCTATATCCGCACCAGTCGCAAGACCCCGACCGATTCTGGACACTTTTACGGTCTCAGACAGGCCCATTTCTTTTATTTTCTCCACAATGTACATGGCTGTTGCCTCTCCTTCTAAGTTTGGGTTTGTTGCTATGACCACCTCTTTTACTTCACCTAGTCGAAGGCGGGCCAACAACTGAGGTATTCGAATATCATTTGGGCCTATCCCCGCCATAGGATTAATTGACCCCCCCAAAACATGATAAACACCCTTATTGCCCTCCGACTTTTCTATAGCGATAAGGTCCAGGGCATTCTCAACTACACAAACAAGCGTTTTGTCCCTATTTGCATCTTGACACACTGGGCAAAACTGCTCCTCTCCCACATTAAAACAAAGCTCACAAAACTTAGTATCCTTTTTCAGGTTCTCCAGAGCCTCAGCAAACCTCTCTAGCCTCTCTTGAGGCATGTTGAGCATGTAGTAGGCCAAACGAGCAGCCGACTTTGGCCCTATCCCAGGCAAAATCTCAAAACCATCAATAACTTTTTGTACCGGCCTAATTGAGCGCATATTTGTCTAAATTTAACACTCTTCATTCTATCAGCAACCCAGCCTGTTTTACCACTTGAAAACTATAGGATAATATGGTATCATAAGCAAAATTCTTGTTTCAGAAGGAGTGAACAGTGGCACTTATAACAGCAAGCTTCTTGGCAAAGGCTCTAAATGAAGCTTCTATCGACGCAGGTTTCAGCCAAGCCAAATACCTGGACTATGTGGAACATGACGCTTTTGAGACGATCGTCATAAATGTTGGTGTTCCATATGCTCAAATCAATGTAAGCGGGTTTCAGGTAACAATTACCCTGATATCCAAAGGTCATATGAGCGCCAGGCTAATGCTTAAAACTAAAAAGGGGTTTGAAGAAATTCTTGGAAAAGAATACACCGTCGTCCTCAAGTAGCTAAAATAGCCGTCATAGACGGCTATTTTTATCGTCAAAATTACTTTGGCAGGTTACCAAGAACTTTGGACAGATCCCCCATTGAGTCCTTCATCTCCTCTGCAGCGTACTTTTGAGCCTTAGTGATTGCCTCATTGATCACTTTGACCGCTTTATTCATATTTTCACCATCGATAAACAACTCTTTCAGTTTTCCGTCACCTGTTACAGATGCTTTTACTCCATTTTCCTCTACCTCAGTTTTGTGATTGGCAATCTTTCTCTGCAACAAAGCCAATTTTGTAAGCGCAGCACCTTGTGAACCAAATTTTTTTATTCCTTCAAACATTTTATATATTATTTGCTAACCCTAACATTTTACCTTATCTTGAGTTTTTGAGTTTTGTAATTTGAGTTTTTATCCAAATATCTTCTCCACATCCACATTGACACTCGTCACGTTCGCATCATCCGTATTAGGTTCAGTTCTGGCTTCCATCTCTTGTACGACCATTTTTAAATTTATTGGACCCCACACTTTTTCCATCTCTCCCTCTATTACTTTTTTCTTAACCTCACGCTCCAGCATATCTTTTTGGAACCGTGACCGAACCTCTAGCACCAACTGTTTTCCTTGCAAATCCATAGGACTTGAGTTGCGAAGCATCCCGGCAAGAGATCCATTACTTGCCGAAAAACTATCCAAAAAATCTCCCCACTCTTGTTTGATTTTATCTAAACTAGTATTTAGTTCATTTCTAATTTCTACGCTAACCACTTTATCTACTTTTTTCTCTTCAGTTTGGACCTTCTCTAGCTCTGGTTTTAACACCGCACCATCCCTTAGTTTATTATTCACATCCTGAAGTTTCTCCTCTACTTTGGAAATCTGTCCTTCTGTCAGACTAGTATTCGGTCTCTCACCGCTAGCACCCAATGATATTTCTAGTAACACAAGCTCCAACGGCAACAATGGCTCTGGCGATACCTTTATTTTCTCCGACGATACAATCAACATGTCTAACATTTTCAAAATTTCCTTTACATTGGCTCCACTTTTTACAGCAAGCTCCATCTGTTGTTTTAAATAAGTAATTAGCATTGTCAAAACAATTTGAGCCTTAGAGGATCCTCTCTCTAGCTCAGCAAAAACTTCCAAAACTTTCGCGGAGTCATGAGACAGGGCAGCCTCAACTGCCATTTTTATAAGGACCTTACTGGCTCCGCCAAGCTTCTCCAGTATTAGGCTATCTGTAATCTCTACACCAAAACCAGCAAGTTGCTCCAAAAGCTTATGAGCTTCTCTAAAGCTGCCGTCCGACATAGACGCCAAAACCGGCAAAGCCAAGTCAGAAATCAACAAGCTCTCACCCTCGATTACCCTTTTGAGAGAATCAATCATCTCCACCTCATTCGCTTTATAAAAGTTTATTTTTGTACAACGACTAACAATGGTCTCTGGCACTTTGTGAGACTCTGTAGTACACAAAATAAACATTGCGTGGGCTGGTGGCTCCTCCAATGTCTTAAGCAAAGCATTAAACCCGGCAGTCGAAACCATATGCACCTCGTCGATAATATATACTTTCTTTCGCAAATTGGCGGGCGCCAATCTAACCTTCTCCCTTAAATCTCGAATATCTTCTACCAAACCATTGCTGGCAGCATCGATTTCAATCACATCCACCGCCCCACCTTTGTTAAGCGATAAACAGGAAGAACACTCTCCACAAGGGTCAAGCAAATTATCCCTCCTGTCTTTATTTAGTTCACAGTTTACAACCTGAGACAGAATCCTGGCCGCGCTAGTTTTTCCAGAGCCACGCGGACCAACAAAAAGATATGCGTGTGAAACCTGTCCGCTTTTTAAAACTGCCTCAAAAAAATCTCTAACAGAAAAGAGATTCAACTCCGAGACTTTTTTTGGTCGATATTTTTGGTAATAGCTCACTTAATAAAGTTAGGTCTTTTAAAACCAACAGTCAACCCCAAAAAATTTACTCAATACCTAAACTTTTTAGCAAGCAACCAAAATAAAACCCCATTAAATGGGGTCGGAAGTTATTATTAAAACTTTGCAATATTGCCGATTATCAAAAAACCGACAAATAATGACGTCATCTCCTTCAAAAGTGGTGCTAACTTGCTCTGTCTTCAGGTCCCAGGCAATACACCCCCCAGGAGACAATTTTATCGACACCTGAAACGGTTTTGGTATTATTGTCTTACTTATCATCCGATTGCAAAACTTTAAAACCTTCTCATCACCATCTAACTTTCTTGTTTTTACCAACAAATTAAAGCGTTTATTCTCATACTTTTCGACTAACAACCGCAAAAAACTTTCATGAGTTAGATTGGTAATTGACATTGTTGTCGCGACCACAAAATGCCTCCATTAACTAGCTATTTAAAAGAATAGATACTCAATTCTAACACCAGCTAGTCATGATGAATCCCTAGCAAGTGAAGAAGACCGTGACAAGCCAAAAACTCTATTTCTTCGTCAATTAACCTATTCCACTGCATTGCCTGCCTCTTTGCTTGTGGATAGCAAACTACAATATCGCCCAAAGCATGCCCCTCAAAGCCATCCGGCATCTGTTCTCCCTCATCTTGCGGAAAAGATAAAACATCTGTTACCTCGTCCCTACCAAAAAACTTTTGCTCTAACTCTCTTATCTTCCTCTCTCCCACCACACTAAGCGAGATATTCACCTTGCCTTCAAATTTGTTTTGCTCCAGCAAAACTTTCTCCAAAGCTAGTTTTACCCTTTTGCGATCAAAGGCATAACGACTATCGGCAGTAATTTCCAAATTCAATTTCATCATTATTATTTATATTTTTCGTTTACAATTCTTTGCACCACTCCCCCATCCACCTTTCCTTTTAACCTACCCATAATAATCCCCATCAGTCTGCCACCCGTGATTCCAGATTCAGAGGCAATTTTGGCTATCTCGACCTCTACTTCCGCCTCACTCATCAACTTTGGTAAATACCTCTCAATAATCTCTAGTTCCTTTTTCTCAGACTCTACCTTGTCTACGCTACCAATCTTAGTATAAACTTCTATTGAGTCCTTCCGCTTCTTGGCTTCCCTAAACAAAACCCTGATTACTTCGGTGTCCGGCAACTCGCCACCCTTAAAATCAACCTGAGCATACGAAAGCTCTGATAGCAAAAGTTTTAAAACACCCAAAAGAAAGGTGTCTCCACCTTTCTTCGCAACTAACAAATCTTGTTTTAGTTGGTTAAACATGCTCTTATTTGGTAAAACCGGCGTTCCTTTTGTTTCTTCTTCGAATTCGTGCTGAAGCTTTTCTAAGTTCAGTCATTTTGATACTTCTCACTTTGGATGGTTTCAAAAAGCCAGTCATTCCAACCATACGAACTCTATCCAATCCCGGATCTTCAAAGGTCAATTTCTTAAATTCAGAAATCAACTGCTGTGTACTTTGTCCTTGTTTTCTTTTTGCTACTAAAGCCACTAAAAATGCACCTCGCTTTCTTTTTTTTGATATTTAATATTTGATATTTGACTTTTCTAAGTCGCTCCTCCTGGCTCAGTTTTGGTTCCCCCCAGTATGTGCATATGTTCATGCTCAAAATGGTTGTATCCCGCTCCGTTGTTCACCAACTTGTAACCTGTTTTATCCAGTCCAAGCTTAATAACCACCAGAAAAACGACTGCCATCATTTTACCCCAGAACGCCTCTCCTGTCACCCCTAGTTTTTCCGCATCCGTCCAAGCCTTTTTACCCATGTGAGCCTTAGGTATAACCAGCACATGTACCGGAGCACTCGGATACTTGTTCTCGATACACAAAAACCCCTCGGTTTCCAAAATCACCTTGGCTGGCTCCTGCCCCAAACCAATTTTGCAAAACAAGCAATTTGTGTCGGTCATAAGACATTTTAACCCAAAAAAACAGACCCACACGGAGTCTGTTTAATAAAAACTCTATTCTTCGCCACCGACACACTTCAGGTCCCATTCATCAGGACCCCCACCCCTCCAGTTGCCATCTTCCTCAACTTCAACAACAAATTTAAGAGTGATCACTTCGTTACTGTCGCACTTTATACCTTCGGAAGTAGTAAAGAGATCTGGGATATCTTTTACGCTTTCATAAATAATAAGCAGGTCGAGCTTATACCGTAGGCCGCTCTCGGCATCCACAGGCATATAACCCATGGAATAATCTTTGGCAAAATCAGCAGAATGCCACATAGCAATCTCCCGACCTGAGTAACCACACTCCCGGAGGTCATCCTCCAAACTAGCCAAGCTCCAATACCCAAACTCTTTTGCTGAGACCCCTGCGTACATCGTTAACTCGCACTCTTCCTCGGAAAGTGGCTGGCTCTGACCATAACCATAAAAGCCGACAACTAAAAGCAAAAGCACGACCACAGCCAACGAGATCATTTTCCAATTCATACCACACCTCCACATTCAATTTTGAATTTTCTTTTACGACCTATATTATACCACACTCAGGCCTTAATCTTAAGCAAGTCAGACCTAAACTTGTCTAGCTCATCACAAACCCTTCCCCTCAATATCTCCTTATCACCAATCTCTTTTTGAGTTAGGAATTTATCTCCCTCCCTCCAATACATATATTTACTTATTGTCTGAAAGTCCAACAAAACAATTTCGTATGTACCATCATCTTTTATTAACAAGTCGTAAGGGTCATCACTCTGTATTTCGATGCTTTTTTCCGACAATGACTCTATTAGCCCCAAAACTCTTTGCTTAACATCATCAATGTCAAGTGACAAGAATGACACCTCTTTCTTGGACAATTCTCTTTTTTTCTTCATACCAGCTTCTACAGAGATTTTATTCCTTTTTACTTTTCCAAAAAATTCACCACCATTGGCAGTCATGTCAGTCATTGCAGCTCTGTTTTCATCTAGAACAACAACATTTGGTGGAACGTTGCAACCTATCTCTTGCAAATATTTCCAGATCTTATGAAACTTTTTTGCTGGTGATAATTTAGAATCTTCTTCATCTTCAAATTGCCAGTTAATATCACCAATTACCTTAATCACCATAGGTATTTTTTCTTGACTTTCAAAGTCATTGCCAGCAAAGGTTGCTAAGACCCTAACGGTCTTTTTATCCTCAGTTAAATTATCTACATTACTATCCGAACCAACTAGTTTGATCCTGACACCTTCACCGTACATTGTTGGGTCTAATATAAATTCAGTCTCTCCATCACTAACTGCAAATTCAGATCCTTCAGCCATTTCTAAAACAACTTAATAATATCCCTTACCGTCACCACGGCCATCAGAGAAAGCAACAACACCATACCAATGGTATGCACATACCCCTCAAATCTATTCTTTAGATTCTTCCCAATCAGCATTTCTACTCCCAAAAAGAAAAGCCTACCTCCGTCCAGAGCCGGAAAAGGCATAATGTTTAGGATTGCCAAGTTTATAGACAAAATCGCCATAAACTGCACCACAGCTACCCAACCGAAACTATACGCTTGCTTGCTAACCTGATAAATCCCAACTGGACCAGCAATATCCTCTGGTAATCCTTTACCAGTTATTATTCCTCCAATCAAAGTTTTAAAGTTAGTCACAATCTCTCCGCCCCAAGCAACCGCCTCGGATAAACCAACCTTCATACCTCTAAACGGCATCTGCCACCAAACATATTTCTTCATCTCAATTCCACTTAGTGTCACTCCCAAAGCTCCTTGTCCGTCCGGAGGGTCTTTCCTTGGTGTTACCACTACCTCTCTCATAGCCCCTTTCTCATCCAAAACACCAAGAACTATTTCCGAACCCTTCAATGGTTCTAGTTCTTTTATAAACCCTTCCACGCCCACAAAATTTACCAAAGACTTTTTAACTCTTACTTCTTTTATTTCTTCTTTTGCCTTGATACCTACCACGTCGGCCGGTGAACCTTTTATTACTTCTGCCACAAAAACTTTATCTGTCTTGGTTGGTATCCCTATGTACGAATAAACAATACCAAAAGCAATTACGCCAAACAAAAAGTTCATAAACACGCCTGCTGTTAGCACCAACGCTCTCTGCCAAATTGGCTTGTTAAAAAAAGCTTCAGGTGAATTACGCTGCACAGAGTCATCTGGATCCTCTCCATAAATCTTTACAAACCCACCCAAGGGAACCCAATTTAAACTAAACAGTGTCCCCCATTTAGTAAATAACCCCTTAACTCTAGGTGGCAGACCAATACCAAACTCATCTACTCTCATGCCAAAAAATTTAGCTACCAAGTAGTGACCAATCTCATGTATCAAAACCAAAAAAGAAAGGATCAAAATAAAGACGATTATTTGCATTATTTTATTCTATCGTAACAATTGCGATTTTACCCTGTCATTCCGTGCTACGACACGTAATCCAGAGTCTAGATGCCGGATCTAGTCCGGCATGACAACTATAAAATTTCCGATATACTTTAGTCATGATCACCGACAAAGATATCCAAAAATTAAAAACCGTCTTTGCTACTAAAGAGGATCTCAACAGCTTCTCCACCAAAGATGACCTCAAGAACTTTGCCACCAAAGATGACCTCAAGAACTTTGCCACCAAAGATGACCTCAAGAACTTTGCCACCAAAGATGACCTAGAAAAACTGGAAATTCGAACAGGAGAAAGCTTTATAGATGTCAAAGATAAAATAGACAACCTAGAAAATCAATTCAAAGATCTCAAAAACGAAGTTATAAGCATGGAGGACCATATCATCAAAGAAATTCAATCTATGAAACTAGACCAACAAGCTTCCCTCTCACACAGGAGAGAAATAGCAGATCACGAAACCAGAATAACCAAAATAGAACAAAAACTTCTCCTCGCCTAAACCACCATTATTTCCGCCTCTTTTTTGCTCGCCATCTCCTCAACTTTACTATTGTATTCCGCAGTAATATTGTCTAGTTCTTCTAAGAGTCTGTGTATTTCGTCTTCCGAAACCGTTTTACTTTCTTTAAGAGCGTCAATCTTTTCTTTTACATCTTGCCTCGCTTGCCTAAGCATTACTTTTGCTGATTCCGTCTTTTGCTTTAGCAGTTTCACAAAATCCAATCTTCTCTCTTGCGTCAAGGCTGGTAAAACGATTCTAATAATGTCCCCACTAACAACTGGTGATAACTTCATTTCGCTATCTGCTATAGCCTTCTCAATTGCTCCAGTTAGACTTTTGTCGTATGGCGAAACAATTAGCATGTTGTGGTCAGGTGCACTAATACTTGCCACTTCCATCAACTTCATCCACCCGCCATAAGCTGGCACTGAAACATTTTCAATTAAATCTGGCTTAGCTCGGCCGACACGTACCGTAGCAAAGTCCTCATCAGTGTTTTCTATAACTTTAGTAAATTTTTGCTTCAAGAGCGCAATCAAATCTTCATTCATGAGAATATTTTATAACAAAAAACCCGAGTCACCTCGAGTCTTTTGTTAGACTTTTGTTTTGAGTTTTTTACACCTCTCCCAATTTAAATCTGGCAAATCTTACAATTCGAATATTTTCACCGGTTTTGCCAATTAGCTCTTTTACTAGCTGATCGATAGTTCTACTGGTATCGCGAACATACGGCATAGCCAAAAGGTCTTCAACAGTTTCAGGCATCATAGAAACAATTTGCATAGCAATTTCCTTGCACAGGTTTGTAAACTCTTCGTTACTGGCCACAAAGTCTGTCTCACAAGCTACTTCTACCATAGCAGCGGCCGTGCCACCACCATGAGTGTAGCAATAGACCTTACCGCTTCTAACTTCACGATCGGCTTTATTGGCTGCCTTGGCCAATCCCTTGGCTCTAATAACTTCTACTGCTTTGGCAACGTCACCTGAGGTTTCCTCCAAAGCTTTTTTAGCATCCATTACACCAGCGCCTGTTAATTCTCGCAAGTTTTTAATTTTGTCTAGCATATTCATTATTTTGATTTTAATCCATTTTCTATTGCTTTACCCAAGGCAGCTATTACAATTTCCAATCCTTTGGCTGAGTCATCATTCATGGGAATTACTAAATTTACTTTGTCTGGGTTTGCATTGGAATCAACCAATCCGATAATAGTTACATTCTTGGAAGAAGCCTCGCGAACCACCAGTCTTTCCTTGTGAGTATCAATAACTACAACCACCTCCGGAGCTTCTTTAAGTGTCGAAATACCACCGACGACTCGTTCTAGTTTAATAATTTCTTTATCAAACAAAACTTGTTCCTTTTTTGTGTATTTTTTAAGATTACCTTCTTCTTTGTCTTTTTTGAGCTTGTTTAGGCGATCAATTGTTTGTTTTACTTGTTTCCAATTCGTGATCAATCCACCCATCCAGCGCTGGGTAATAAAAGGTACGCCAATTCTCTTGGCTTCGTCTTCGACCATTTGCTTGGCCTGCCTCTTGGTACCAACCATTACAATTCTCTTTCCGGTTGAAGCAAGGTGAGTGAGTGTCTTGCAAGCTTCGTTTAACCCTGCAATTGTCTTCTCTAAGTCAAAAATATGAATTCCATTCATGGCACCCCAAAGGTACTTCTTCATTTTTGGGTTCCATTTCTTAACCACATGACCAAAATGAGCCCCAGCGTCGAATAAATCCTCAGCTGTCACCTCTCCGCCTACTTTCTTTATTTTCTTTTCTTCCACGGTAACTTCCTCCACTACTGGAGCTACTTCGGCAGCGACTGCCTCGACAACTTCTGGAACAACTTCAACCTTCTCTACTTTCATTTTCTCAAGCTTAGGTTTTACAACCTTAGCTACAGCAACCTTTTTTACAGGTTCTTTCTTAACAACTGCTTTTGTTACTTTTTCTGTACTCAGTCTGCCTTTGGCAGATGGTTTTTGAGTTTTTGACTCAGTTTTTGCGGCTTTAGCCATATATTCATCTCTTTTTAACTCTCGGCGCTTGTTTAAGAGATTCGCACCGGAGCAAATTATTAATATTTAATCAGGCTCAATTCTACCACAACTTGTGCACCCATGACAATTAGCTTATAATCTACCCAAACTGCACATAATAAAAGGAGACAACAAATGTCCACTGTAACCATAATTGATCCGTTCGAGAGAAATAAGAAAAAATTGGCCATTATAAATCAGATTATTCAGGTTGTTGGTGAGTATTTCCCCAACCACCAGATTTGCCATCCAAGTCACTATCGTGGTAGTACTAACTACTATCCTGGCGAACCAATAACTGAAAAAACGCTAAACAACATTGTTAGCGCTGAATTTGCAATAGCAAAACCAAACAAAATTGACACCCGAAAAAGAATCCTTTGGGTGACAGTTGGAGAAGAAGAAAAACCAGAGGTCATAGGTCAAATTAACCTCAGATTCAAAGAAAGCGAAGAGGATGCTGTATCAATTACCATAAAAGTATTTGGCCTGGAAAACAAAGATATCTTTCTCAAATTTTCCAATGAATTTGTAGAAGGTAAACTGAAACACGTTAGCGGACTCAAATATCTTAAGGTTGAGTCTGAAAACCCCAAATACTTATCCTAAAAATCACAACCCCACTAACGGTGGGGTTTTATGTAAGTGCTAAATTCTCATATAGGGCTACTACAGTAAGTGGTCCAACCCCATTTGGTACCGGAGTTATGATCAATGCTTTCTCAACAGCCTCATTGCTAAATTCCGCCTTCGGATAACCTAAATCAATCCCCACAAAACCATCTGCAACCATTTCTGGCTTAATCAAGTCAACCATGCCAGTTGCCGAAATAACCACATCGAAGTCTTTTAGTTTATTTAAATCATCTCCTTTATCAAACCCAGTAAAGTCAAAACCCAAAAACTCCAGCCTTTTCCCAAGTTTCATCCCCACCATCCCTTTTGAACCAACAAGCGCAATTTTTTGATCCTCTTCCACTTTAAAGATATCCACCACCCTCTCTGTTGCACTGACTACAGCAGACACAAAGTCACTCTTTGAATTCAATCCGTCAACATCTTTTTTTGGATCTATCAGCTCCAAAACTTTCTCTACATCTCTCCTATCTAAGTCGAAAGCAGGCAGCTGAACCAAGATACCATCCACTGTTTCATCTTCGTTTGATTCAATAATCATTTTCTTAAGGTCGTCAACGTTTGCCACAAAAACCACATGAACTATTACCCCAAGTCTTTCCCCCATCTCTCTCTTGAGTCTTACATAAGTACTCTCTTCATTTCTTCCATCGCATTGAAAAATTACCAAAGACTTCCCCAAAACTCTCTCAGATTCCTCCAAAAAAACAGCTTGCCTCTCGGATTCCTTTTTTCCATCAAATTTCACGTTTAACATTCCCCAATTCTACAACCCAACAGCCTCAAACAAAAAACCTATAACTTGTGTTATCAACAACTATTTGCTAAAATATGCCAAAATCGCACGTTAACGGAGGCAAACTTGAAAAACTTTTTTAACAGATATCCCTGGGCTGTCTATGTGCCCCTCGGTATTATCACCATTCTTTTATGCATTTGGGGGATTTACAGCATCTGGTACAACTACTACGACGTGTCGTTCGTTCCGGGCAAAGTCGAGGGTTTCTCTTGGCAAATGGATATCAAAGAATATCACTGGGAAGCTGTCAGCTATAGTGATTGGTGGGACGAAATTCCTTATGACGGATATGGAGAATGGTGTTACGAAAAAGAAAGAACTATTACCATTGAACATACAGATGGGACCACAGAAGACGTCACTTTCGACGACGACTATTGCAACTACTATGTCGACGAGTGGGTCTACTACCAAACCATCTCTAACAGCAACACCGACAAAAACCCAGCATACTCACCCATTCCAGTCGACACTTCAAAAGTTAAGTACTCTCAACAGCCTGGCGTCTTCACTGTACACTTCGTATCCGACACTACTGGCACAATCCATTTCAGCTACGATCGTGCCACTTGGGACGCCTTCCGCGAAGGTATGAGTGTTCAAATCGGAGTTAGCCGCAAAGGTACTGTACCTTACCCACCAGAACTTCCTCGTTAGAGGAAGTTTTTTTATACCCAAAGCTCACCACCTCTCCCCTATCACCCTCAAAACCTCCTCGTGCACCCTCTCTGGGCTCTGATTGGCATTCACTATCTCCCAACCAAACTCAGTAGCCAAATGCTTGTGTATTTCCCGATTTCTCTCCCAGACACCTTCTTTACTCGCCTCAAACCTGTGCCCCTTCTCTATTCCTCCACTAAACCTTTCACCGTCTAGCAAAATCGTGATATCTGGTACCAACAAGTCAGAATTTATCTCATATAAATAAGACTCTGCAATGCCCATTGTAAGCCCCCAAGCCAGCCCCGTACCTACATAATCCTCTGCAAATACGTCGCCATCCTTAAGCAGCTCAAACAGGCATGGCTCATAGTCACGCCTATTCTGAGCATAGACAGCTTGTAGTTCTGCCTCGCTTAACACTCTCTCTTCTGGTGCTCCTCGAAGTTCACGGTTGATTGTCTGACCGGTGGGTGTGTGGTACCTGGGGTACTTGATCCTCGCATAATCTCTACCCAAACCTTTCCACGCTTGCTCCAGCAAATCTAGTTGCTTGCTCTTCCCTAAGTTGTTTGCCGCATAAATGACGATAAATTTGCCTCTGTCCATAAGGCCTTTAGATTTTACCTAGTCTTCTTAATTCCTCGAGTATTTCCTGTGTGAACTCCGCCTTTGGGTCATTCACGTACCTACGATACTGAGCCAGCAGGTCTTCATAGGTCTGCCCTCTTATCTCGTTTTTAGACTTATATGGCTCACTGCCTAAATCAACAACCCCGTTACCCTCCCCCACATACCACCTATGAAAATTGGAGTCGAAAATTCTTTTTTCTGTCATAACATTCAACTTACTCAAAAAATATCTCCTCGTCTACCCCCAAATTTGCTATCATGAAATTATGGATAAAAACGACGTCCAAACACTCATTCACCTCATCAAATCCCAATCAGAACAAACACGCAAAGAGTTGAGATCTGAAGTAGTAGGAATAAAGTCAGAATTGGAATTCAAAATTGCTTTACTCGAAAGAAAGCTAGACGATAAATTCGAAAACCACCGACGAAGCTTAGTTAACGATTTTCAAAATTTTCAAGATGCAATTCTTTCCGAATTGGTTGAACTTCGTCAAGAAATTACCATCAACTCAGGGCATCGCAAACTGTTTACAGAATTCGACCATCGACTAAGTAAAATCGAAAAAAGACTCCTCGCCAACTAATTACTTCCCCAGTTAAAAAACATCAGCAAGACTGCAAGCAACATAAATCCAAAAATTAACCAAGCAACCACTCGCTGAAAGTTACTCGACCGAAACTTCCCCACCACTTTCTCACTATCCGCCAGACGAATAATAATAAAAATTAGTGGCACTGCGACCACTCCGTTAACCACTGCCGAGTAATACAAGGCGCGAATTGTGTTTACCCCCAACATATTCATCAGCACTCCCACCATGGTCGACAAAGCAATTATCAGATAAAACCCCTTGGCTTTATTAAAACTTTTTCCCAAACCCTCTCGAATACCAAAAGCTTCCGAAAAAGCATAAGCAATAGAACCCGCCAGTACCGGTATTGCTTGCAAACCAATCCCCACAATCCCCAAAGTAAATAGCAAATAGGCCATTTCTCCTGCAAGCGGTTTTAGAGCCAAAGCCGCGTCTTCTGCTCCATTTATTTCAAAAATTCCATTTTTGTTTAAGGTATATGCCGTTGTCAAAATAATAAAAAAGGTCATTAAGTTACTAAAAAACATCCCGATACCTGTATCCAATCTCATTTTTTTTATCATTGCCCCCGTTGTCTCTGGTTTACTATTAAAATCTACAACTCTCTTTTCCAAAATCTCCTCCTCAACCTCTTGCGAAGTCTGCCAAAAAAACAAGTATGGAGAAATAGTAGTACCTAGAAAAGCTACCAAAGTCATTACATAATCCATGCTCCAACTAATTCTAGGAACCAAAGTTGCGTTTATTACCTCCACCCAATCTGGTTTTACCAAAAAAGCCGTAATAACGTAAACCAGCAACAAACATCCGAGCCACTTTAAGCTCTCTGAATAAATTCTGTAGGGAATCCAAATTTCCAAAATCACAATTCCCATCGCCACAACAAAAAGCCAAAAGAAGAACGGCAGACCCAAAATCATCTGCAAAGACGAAGCCATAATCCCTAAATTCGCTCCTATATTTATCGTATTCGCAACCCCCAAAAGCAAAACCGCAAACCACATCACTTTTTTGGAAGAATATTTGGCAATAATGCTAGCTAGCCCTCGACCAGTAATAAGACCTAGTCGCCCACACATCTCCTGAATTGCAATCATTGCCGGTAAAAGAAACACAGAAAGCCACGACATTCCCAAGCCAAACTTGGCCCCAGCAATAGAGTAAGTAGCAATACCACTCGGATCATCATCCGCCGCCCCAGTCACAAACCCTGGGCCGATTTTCTTAAACAATTTCTTCCACAAAAACTTCATTAATTAACTATACAGTCCAAAACCAAAAAAACCAGAAATAAACCACAAAAAAAAAGACGGGTACTTAGCTCGTCTTTGTATAAATCTATTCTTCGTTTGTCAAAACAAAGAGTTGATCTCCACCATCAGCATTTCCGAGATAACAAGTTCCTTTATTATCTCCATGGATCATCCAACAATGTTTGGCTTTCAAAACTTTGGATGGCCACTCACTAGACCTGAAAGCTACTAGTTGTGGTTGGTCACCAGATTTAAAGGCAATATCATCGATTTCACCCAAGGCCTGACCAGAGTCAGGTTTTGGTTCACCAGAATACGACCAAGCACTATGCAAAGGGTAAAGAACAAGCCAAAGCAACTCGTCGGGGTATTTCTGCTTCAGCAATCTCTCCAAATCATCACCTTTAGTTCCAGCAGAAAAATCAAAGCTGAATGTCTCACCGTCAAAAGTTACCACTGCCACATCTGACGAACCTAGCATTACCATGAATTTTTCTGGCTCACCTTCGACATAGTCGAACGAATCAATAGTGTAACCGGAAAGTAATGAGTCAAGTAGTTTTTCAAGTAACTCGTATACCGTGAACTCAATTTGTTTCCTACTTATTTTCATTTTTCACATCCTCAAAACCAAGCTTCACACCTTTGGTTGCCCAAAATCGCACCAATGCATCAAATAAGTCCATTGCACCAGGTGCACTGGGGTAAACGGTGTAGACAATATCATCACCATTAAGCTCAACAGATCCAGGCGCTGGATCGTCTGGTCCTGGATTGTTCAGTACGATCTGATAACCAACTCCTTGAGCCCTAACCAGTCGATAGCCTTCAGGGATGGGAACATCTTTTAGATCATATGTTTCTGGCATCTGACCCAACTTACGAAGTGGAACTCTTGATTGAAACATTGCAACTTCTCCTCTCGTTATTTATTCAGGTTCATATTTCCCTATAGGATATCATAGATTTGCTTCTTTTGCAACAAAACAAACCCGAATACCTCTCTAGCTCTCCTTCGAACTATCATCTGAAATCTGAGATCTAATTTTCAGCAGCTTCCAGGCTGCCCAGGTACAGTTTGGGTAGTCCTCACAGCCATAAAAGTCCCTCCCCTTGCTCGTCTTTTTCATTACTACCCTCTTGCCACATTTCTCGCAAGCCACATCTGGAACATATTGAATGTATGGCGCTTTGTACTTGCAATCTGGATAACGGCTGCAACTTAAAAATTTTCCAAATTTACCGTCCCGAATCACAATCTCCCCTTCCTTGCACTCCGGACAAGTCTCACCCGTACTCTCTGTCGGCACTCCCACTCTGACCGCATCTTTATCTACTTTGGCAATTTGTTCAGCAAAAATGCCCCAAAATTTGCCAAGCATTTTTTCCCAGTCCAATTTTCCTGCCGCAATTTCGTCCAGTTCTGTTTCCATTTTGGCGGTAAACTCATACTCCATCTCCTTACCAAAATGTTCCACCAAAAAGTCTACCACCGCCTTACCGATAGATGTCGGATAAAATCTCTTTTCTTTTTGTTCTACATAACGCCTGTCGATAATGGTCGAGATAATGGCCGCATAGGTACTAGGTCTTCCTATCCCTCTTTTTTCTAGTTCTTTAATTAGCGAAGCGTCATTAAACCTTGCTGGTGGTTGGGTAAATTTCTGATCCCCTGTTACTTTTTGTCTTTGCAATTCCTGATCTTTTTCTAACTCTGGTAAGGTTTGTTCTTCTGGTTCTTCTCCTTCAACTACTTTTGTTTTGGATTTTTGTGGAAATAATTTTCTCCAACCATCAAACCTTACCATTACCCCATTTGCAGTCAACAAATACTGTCCGCTTATAACTTCGACTCTAGTATCATCAAAAATTGCTTCAATCATTTGACAAGCTACAGTTCTGCGCCAAATAAGTGAATATAGTTTTTCCTGGTCTCCCCCACTCTCCTGCCCTACAAACTTTTCTGGACTAACAGCAATATTGGTAGGTCTGACGGCTTCATGAGCCTCCTGAGCTACTACTTTCCCACCAGTCTTGTAAACTCTGGGCGTCGCTGGCAAGTAATTATCACCATATTCTTTTTTGATAAAGTCTCTGACTGCTTCTATAGCAACTGGGGCTAAATTAAATGAGTCGGTACGGTGATAAGTAATGTCACCCTGCTCGTAAAGTCTCTGAGCTACATTCATAGTTCGCTTTGCAGACCAACCCAAAACATTAGCCGCTGCCTGTTGTAAAGTAGAAGTTTTAAATGGTGCATTGGGCTGCACTTTTCTTGTGGATTTTTTAATATCAAGTACTTTGTAGTTTCCGTTCTCCAAGTCTGCCAAAACTTTTTTAGCAACCGCTTCTCCATTTACTTCTTGTTTCTTGTTCTCAATTTTTGCCAGTTCTACCCAAAACAGATCCTTTTTTGCTTTTACTTGCACTCTAATTTGCCAATATTCTTTGGAAACGTGTTTTTCAATTTCTCTCTCTTTTTCTACAATCAGTCTCACTGCTACACTTTGAACACGACCAGCAGAAAGACCGCGCCTAACTTTCTTCCACAAAATTGGTGACAACTTGTAACCTACTAACCTATCCAAAAACCTCCTCGCCTGTTGCGAGTTAACTAAACCCATGTCGATCTCTCTGGGGTTATCGAGTGCTTCCAAAATCGCCTCTTTGGTAATCGAGTGAAAAGCAATTCTCTTAAACTTCACCTCATTTTGAGTTTTTGAGTTTTTGGTCTTAGGAGCTTTTGAATTTTCTAGTAGCATCTCCTTTACATGCCAAGCAATCGCCTCTCCTTCTCGGTCAGGATCGGAAGCCAAAATAATCTCGTCTGCCTTAGCTGCTACAGACCGAAGTCTACGAACTTGATCATCTTTCTTATCCATAGTTTCATAAGTCGGCACAAACTCAAAGCTCTTGGTTTCTTGATTCTTAGATTTCTCGATTTCTTTTATTTCTATCCCCATCTTACTTTTTGGCAAGTCACGAATATGACCCATACTGGCCATAATTTCGTACTCATTACCCAAATATTTGGATAAACTTTTTGTTTTGGTAGGTGACTCTACTATTACTAGTTTCATATTCAAGCATAATAACGAAGTTATTAGCGAATATAAGAGGAAGCACAGTTTGGATATTTCAATAACAATCTGTTATTGAAAAGAAAACGAACAAGCTCTTATGTTTCAGCTTAACATTATCCAATATACCATTGCGATAACGTCGGAAATTCTACCACACCTCATTTTGCTGCTTCTCAGCAGAGCTAAATGTCGAAATTAGTTTTTTGTACTCAAAAATAACTTTCGACCAAAAAAACAGGGCTAGAGAAAATCTCTGCCCTGATATTTGCAAACCGCAGCGATCAGTAAAGTGCTGCGGTGAGGAGTAAGTTTCCAAGACACCGACGCGATCGGCAGGTGGCTGGCGAGGCGGATGATCGTTGGCGCCAGCACTAAAAGTGTCTTAAAAACTTATTGAGAATAATAAAGTAGTTCCTCCAGCTTCAAAGAGCTCCCTCTCCACCGAAGTATCTCAAGTGGTGACTCCTTCTGTGCCACTCAGACTGGGCACAAGATTACTCCTATGCCCAAACAGAGTGACACTATTTATCAGCTGTCCAGACTGGGCACAAGATTGCTCCTATGCCCAAACCGGACAACTGAAATTTTTAATTTAGATTTTAAAAGTTTGTTGCTCCCCGGTTTGCATTACCCGGGGAGCGGCGCAAAGGAGGAGAAGGAGGTGCTAATGAACAAGTTATATATTACCACACCCCATAATATTTGTCAAGCCCCCCTACCCTACCCATGTCATTCCGGACGTAGCCTTCAGCCCCGGACTTGATCCGGGGAAAGCGTGATCCGGAATCCAGCACTTTTAAGGACAGTTCCGGAAGGTGAACAAACAAAATGACATCCTCCCCGCACAGACTTCGCTAAGCTCGCTTGTACGGGGTTTCCTGGTGGTATTTTTGAGAAAACTAGCTAACTTTCTGTGGTAGGTCTCTTTTGCCTTGACGGACTATGTAATCTT
>Ga0208375_1002257_pt1 | contig 18653 bp, 21 predicted proteins | sample RifOxyD1_FD_184038 | JGI IMG/M metagenome (GOLD analysis project Ga0208375, IMG submission 184038) | Soil microbial communities from Rifle, Colorado - Rifle Oxygen_injection D1 (SPAdes) | ecosystem: Environmental > Terrestrial > Deep subsurface > Rock core/Sediment | place: Rifle, Colorado... | reverse complement strand
GCCTCGTCGCTAAAAAAGAAATCGATGATGCTCTCGAGGAAGCGAAGACGCGCGGACAATCGCTCGGCGACATACTCGTCTCGCGCGGTTCGCTCACCGAAGATGCGCTGCGGCGCATTCACTCGTATGTGCTCGGTATCCCGTTCGTCAATTTGAAAGAGTTTCGCATCCCCGCTGATATTCTCTCGGTTATTCCAGAGCCAATCGCACGCACGCACAATATTATCGCGTATAAAAAGAACGAGGACTCGCTCGAAGTGGCGATGCTCGATGTTGAAGATCTTGCATCCATTGATTCGGTGCGCAAGAAAACAGGGCTTAAGATATTGCCACGGCTAACTGACACTGAAAGCGTCAAATATGCGCTCCTGCAATATCAGAAATCGCTCAAAGACGAATTCGGTGGCATTATTGCAACTGAGGCAGGCAAGATTCGCGTTATTGCAGAGGACAATAAAGATCTCTCTAGCGATGATTTGAAAAAAATGGCCGAGGACTTGCCGATTGTGCGCATTGTCGACACACTCCTCCGACACGCTATCGTACAAGGCGCTTCCGACATACACATTGAGCCGATGGAAACCGAGGTGCTGGTTCGCTATCGCATTGACGGCATTCTCCACGATGCGATGACCCTGCCAAAGACCGCCGCTGCAAGCATCGTTGCACGCATTAAGGTACTTTCAAATTTGAAATTGGACGAGAAGCGTCTTCCACAGGACGGCCGATTTAAGATGGAGACGGAAGCCGACCGTGTTTCCTTCCGTGTTTCGATTCTTCCGACATTCTTCGGCGAGAAGACGGTCATGCGCCTTCTGCGCGAGACCGGCGAAGGATTCACGCTCGAAGTGCTCGGCCTACACGGCGAGAATATGGAACGCATTCACAGCGCACTGAAACAAACGACCGGTATTATCCTAATTTCTGGCCCCACGGGCTCCGGCAAGACGACCACACTCTATACGATGCTCGATATTCTTAATCAGCCAGATGTAAACATCTCGACGGTCGAGGACCCAATCGAATATCAGATGAAACGCATTAATCAAACGCAGGTGAATCCAACTATCGGCTTCACTTTCGCCAACGGCTTGCGCTCGCTCGTGCGCCAAGACCCGGACATTATTATGGTTGGCGAAATCCGCGATGGCGAGACCGCCTCGCTCGCCATTAATGCGGCGCTGACAGGGCATCTCGTGCTCTCCACTATCCACACGAACAGCGCCGCGGGCGCGATCCCGCGCCTTATTGATATGGGCGTCGAGCCATTCCTTCTTGTTTCGACGGTTCGCGTCATCATCGGACAGCGACTTGTGAGAAAACTGTGCGACAACAAGGAAGAATATGCGGTTGATGCCGCGATGCGCGCGAAGATAGCGAGTGAAGATGATTTCGCTGCTGCATTTAAGTCCCTGAAAGATGAAAAACTTCTGAAAGCAGACGCCACGCTGAACGATCTACACTTCTATCGGCCGATGCCGGGAGCGGGGGGCGAGGATGGCTATAAGAGCCGCATCGGCATTCATGAAGTCCTCGCCGTTACTCCAACTATCCGCGATTTAATGCTTCACTCCGGTACGACCGACGCGCTCGAAGCGCAGGCGAAGAAAGAAGGAATGCTCACTATGCTCCAAGACGGACTCTATAAAGCCGCGCGCGGCATCACCAGTGTTGAAGAAGTGCTACGGACGGTGAACGAATAATATGGAATCGCCGGCATCTGAAATACAAATGAAAGAGTCGAGGACTTTTGCATTTATAGATAGAACTAACTTGGATAGAACGACAAACAAAACAGGGCTATGAAGCAAGGGTAAAATCTTCAAAACCACAAAAAGATAAAATAAAGGAACATCCTTATACATGTGGAATTTGTGGAAATAATAACAAGCTGACTGTGATTTATCCTGGGGCGTTAAAATCAAATTGCGATGTTGATTTGACAGTAGATGCAATGCTGCTTGTAGATATAGCCACAGAATTTCTTTTATTTACAGGCGACGGAGATTTCGAAGCTCTGATTATCTATGCTATGGAACACGGCGTCCATGTACATATAGTTTCTAATACAAGAAGAGACGAGTTCGGAGATAAAAGATTTTCAACTAGACTTCAAAATTTATTGGAAGAGGAAATATCGTCTGGAAAGAGAAGATCCTCATTTATAGACATAAACGATTGGAAACAAAGCATTAAAAAGAGAGAACCGCCCTCAAGCGTGGCGGTTCTCGAGCGAACATAGCTAGTATATCCCTTTCAGATGAGATTTGCAAGAAGCTGTGAATAACATTAATTTATGGCTTAAAACAATCGGGAAATCAAATCCCAGATCCAAGGATATGTCCACGCTAATAGACCAATAATTATGATGCCAGCCAGTAAGATGAGGATCGTTTTCATACCTTAGAAATTAACACACTACCAGCAGTTATCTAAAGGATGCCCACTGTCACCACCACTACAAGGGTTTCCCATTACCTGATTTCTCTCGTAATTTCTCATATCAGGTTGAGTATTTTTAGAGTTTCCCCACAACACCATCACCAGAACCCAGATAGATATAAAAACTATTCCCGCAACAGTTTCTTTCATACATGTTTTTGTTTAGTGAAAGGAAAGATAAAAATAGTCAGTGTCTCCAAAGGATACGATGAAGTTCCGGGAATAAAGGAGTGGCTTGAACTCAAAAAGGAGGTTAAAGAATCAGGAATCACTGTCATAGATAGCATTTATTTTGACGAAAACTCGATTACTGGCGGCGGCTCAAAATACAACAAAGATAAATTTGATGACTATGAGCTTCCGCTTTTCTACAAAGATTCTCAGAGAGAGATTCCTTCGTTAGACGAGCTTGAGATGATGGTCTCTTCATGGGACAAAGACCGTCAGAAGAAATTTTTTAATAAGTTCAAGACATATCAGAATTTCCTTGATGTCTATACTAACGGGTTTAAAAATACGATAATCGTTCCTTGCGATTATAGAACCATGGCTTCTAATGCTGGGTCAGAAGAGTATATGTATAAGGGGGAAGGGGGTTGGAGTTGGGCAATTCCTTATTTCTCCGGAGTGTTTGCACTTGCTTTGCAGGTCAATCCATCCCTAACAAATGACGAATTTTTGGAAATAGTAAGGGAAACCGCTGGCAAAAATAAAAAAGGAATCAAAGTAATTAATCCGGAAGGAATCATTGAAGCTATTAAGAAATCAACGAAATAACCGCCTCACTTTTTCGTAAAAGTTCTCACGAACTCCGACAAGATGAAAAGTTATTTCTTTCTTTTCTTCATTAACGGTATACACAGCGCGATAGGCGATGCTATTAATTGAAAAGTGGAATGAATACAGGAAAGAAAGAGAGGAAGAAAGTTTTTCTCCAGCGTACGGATTTCGTTCAATGATTTCAGTTTCCTTGAATAAGATCTTGCGAACGGTTAGCGGCAATTTCTTAATTGAGCGTTTTGCTGAATTAGAAATGAACCGCCGATACATGAGGAAAGAGTTTCCTAGTGAACCAAAATGCTACGCAGAGAAGATACTTTTCGCGTTTTAGTATCAGAAAGACTTCGACGCAAATCGCCAACAAGTTTTTTATCCATAAGAATAGAAAGTGTTTCTTCGTCTGCGGGCGCGAGAAACGGCTTCAGCGTGAAAAGGCGAGTGATACTCTCCCGAGCTTCTTCAAAAGCCAATATGTTGTTCTTATGCGGCGAGATAAGTGTAGCCATGAGGTTATAGTAGCATAAAACTCCGTGTCTGCATGCTACGATTATTATTGATGAAATTCAGCGTCACCATACAGAAAGAGGGAGTACCGAATCAGACGCGCACAATCGAGGCGGCATCGCACTTCGCGGTGTACGACCAAATACAGAAAGAGGGGGGCGTGGTGGTAAGTATTACCGATAATGCAGGAGGATTTACGCCTCCGTCATGGTTTTCTATTTCTATCGGCACCGAAGTGAAGCGCGCTGAAATCGTCCGATTGACGAAAAATGTATCTGCAATGCTTTCTGCCGGTCTCCCACTTGCGCGCGCACTCTCGGTTATTGAACGGCAATCAAGCAACAAATACCTAAAAAAAATTGCTGCGGGACTCTCTGAATCAATCAAGAAAGGATCTTCATTCACTGAAGCATTAGCGCAATATCCCAAGGTTTTTCCTGAAATATTTATCGCGATGGCGCGAGCAGGCGAGGAATCGGGCTCCTTGGCCAATTCTCTCAATGTCATCGCTCTCCAGATGGAACGCTCTGAAGAACTGGCGCGTAAAATTCGCGGAGCCATGATTTACCCAGCAATTATCCTCTCAACCGTTGCCACTGTTGGCATTCTTATGCTCATCTTCGTAGTCCCGACACTGACCAGCACCTTTACCGAGCTTGGCGTGCAGGTGCCGCTCGCCACGCGCATCATCGTCACTTTGTCGAACTTTATAGTTGCTCATGTTATATTCGTCTTTTCAGCAATTATCGTGCTTGTGATAGGCAGTATCGCCTTCTTTCGCTCTCGGATAGGGAGCAGGACTGTAATCGCTACCGCATTGCATATGCCCGCCATAGATGAACTAGTGCGCGAGACATATTCGGCGCGCGCTGCTCGCACCCTTTCAGCACTTCTTTCTTCTGGCGTTCCGGTTCTTGATGCACTTTCTATAACAAAAGAGGTCGTGCATGTTAAAGCGTATGCTGATGTGATAGGAGAGGCAGAGGCGCGTGTGAAGAAAGGCGAACTTCTTTCTGCCTCCTTCGCCGAACACACTCATCTTTATCCTATTTTGATGAGCGAAATGCTTTTGGTAGGAGAGGAAACTGGGAAGGTTGCCGAGATGTTAAAGCAAGTCGCAGAGTTTTATGAGGAAGATGTTGCCGAGAAGACAAAAAACCTCTCGACCATCATTGAACCGGTTCTTGTTTTATTCATTGGCGTTGTCGTTGGTATCTTTGCTATTTCAATGATCGCGCCAATTTATTCGCTTTCATCTGTATTTTAATGTTCCGCTTCTCCCGCGGGTTTACCCAGCACCAAAACGCTTCTACGAAGCGTTTTGGTGCTGGGTTTAGTTTCATTGAAGTTATTGTCGCCATTTTTATTATGAGCGTTATGCTCCTTCTGCTCCAGGCGGTTGTGCGGAGCAATGTCTTGGTGAGAAGTTCGAAGAATCAAGGTATCGCGCTTTCAATCGCTCGTAACGAACTCGAGATTTTACGCAGTGGCGGTTACGCAGCACTTCCGCAAAGTGGTTCATTCCCAGACATCCTTTTGAATTCTCTTCCTCAAGCAGCCACCACAACGCTTGCGATTAGTACCTATAACGCAAAAACAAAACAAGTATCCGTAAGCGTTATATGGCTGGAACCAGGATTAAACGCATCAAGCACTGTTTCGCTCTCGACGCTTATTACTCAAACCGGCGGACTTCTATGAAAAAGACCTGCCACTGCGGTTTTACCCAGCATTATAGGAATAGTGCTGGGTTTACCTTTATCGAGACGATAATTGTTGTTGCGCTTAGTGTTTGTATGATGATTGCGCTCGGCTCGTTGCTCTACAGTTTCAATTCTATTTCAAGTTTTCAGCAGGCGTCATTGCAATCATCCGGCTCGGCGAGCATAATACTGCGCGAGATAGAATCGCTCGCGTTTCCCGCCAATGCGATACTGCAGACGCACGCATTCTCAAGTGCATCGTATACTTCTTCATCAACGGCGCTTGTTCTCGAGATTCCTTCTATCGATAGTTCTGGAAACACTATCGCCAACACTCACGATTATGCAGTAATTTATAGTGTCGGAACGAATGTCTATCGTCTCCTCGAAGCAAATGCTTTAAGCGCGCGTTCGTCTGGCACAAAAAAATTAAGCTCTACCATAAATACTCTTTCGTTCTCGTATGACAACACGGACATTACTCAAGCCAGCATCGTCACTGTTGATGTACAAACGCAATCGCAAGTGAAGCAAAACATTCTCTATGATCATCGGAATGAACAAATCAAATTGCGTAACTATTAATTCTGTATGCGCTATTCATCTAACACCGCCAAGTTTCACCGAGGATATGTACTCGTTCTCGCTTTGGTCTTCCTCGGAATCTTCTTCACGGTCTCAGGCGCCTACCTGAATTCAGTAACGAGCTCTGCAAGAATTGCTCGCTACGACATCGCAAGCGCACAAGCACTCGCGATTGCTGAGGCCGGCATAGATAAGGCCGTCTATCAGCTGAATCAAAATCCTTCTTATGCAGGAGAAACAAACACAGTGCTTGTCCCCGGAGTGTTTACGATAACGGTCTCGACTATTGACGGGTCTACCAAGCAGATTACGGCGACCGGCTTTGTACCAAATAGTACTAATCCCGTAGCAACAAAGATTATCAAAGCGAATGTGAGTATAAATAATTCAATTATTTCATTCCATTACGGGATTCAATCGGGGAATGGTGGGTTCCAAATGGAAAATAGTTCGACCGTCACCGGCAATGTATTCTCTGGCGGTTCGATTATCGGAGACAGCCAAAATTATATATACGGAGATGTTGTTTCTTCAGGAGATAACGGATTGGTGTATGGCATCCATGCAACAAGCTCGGTGTATGCGCATACCATCGGAAATTCCTCAAAAAGTACGATTATCGATAAAGACGCATACTATTATTCCACCAAGACCAATACGACCGTGCATGGCGCCTCGCATCCGAATAGCGCCGATCAGCCGACGGTTTCTTTGCCGATATCAGACGACCAGATCGGCCAGTGGGAAACGCTTGCTGCCGCCGGAGGAACAGCAGTGTGCCAAGATGGGTTATACAGCATCTCTTCCGGCAGCGTAGATATCGGACCAGTAAAAATCCCTTGTGATCTAGAAATCAGCAATAGCGCTATCGTAACGATACACGGCTACATTTGGGTCATGGGTAATATTTCCGTTACAAATTCTGCCGAAGTGAAAATGGCCCCTGAATTAGGAGCAAACAGTGTCGCCATCATCGCTGACGACCCGACCGATTTGATGAACGGAAGCAGAATAACGGTCGCCAATACGGCAACATTCCAGAACTCTGGAACGCCCGGCTCATTCATCTTCCTGATTTCTCAGAACAAAAGCGCTGAAAACGGCGGAGAGGTCGCGGCATTCGACTTAAGCAACAGTGCTTCTGCTCTGGTCGCCTATGCGGCACACGGACTTATCCCGCTCGCCAACAGCGTTTCATTAAAAGAAGTCACGGCATACAAAATAAAATTGCAAAATTCAGCTAATGTTATTTACGACACCGGCCTCCCAAGTGTCGCATTTGAATCAGGACCGGGCGGAAGTTGGGATTTTATTCCTGGCACCTACTCTATTGTTCGTTGATTCCAGTAGGTGTCTCGAACCTGCTATCATTCTAGTATGCTCATTGTTGCAAATTGGAAAGCATATATTGAGGACTTCGAGAAAGCGAAAAAACTTTTTGCCATAAGCAAAAAACTTATGCGGACGATTGACTGCAACATCGTACTCGCGCCACCTGCGCCCTTGCTCGGCGCGCTCGCGTTCCGAAACAAGTCAAAAATCGCCTTCGCGGCGCAAGATGTTTCAGCAACGACTGGTGGCGCGGAAACCGGCGAAGCGACCGTTCAAGCGTTCGCAACCGTCGGTGCAACCTATGCAATCATCGGACATTCCGAACGCCGCGCAGTGGGCGATACTGATGCGATTGTCGCCAAGAAGCTCGCACACGCATTAACGCAAGGGCTTACTCCTATATTATGCATCGGCGAGAGCGAACACGATGATGAAGGGCGGTATCTTGCAGTTGTGCGCGAAGAATTAACTCGCGCAATTGAACCGCTCGCACCAAAGGAACGCACAGAAATCATCATAGCGTATGAACCTCTTTGGGCGATAGGGAAGAATGCTTCGGCTGCGATTAAGACGAATGATCTTACTGAAATGGTGCTCTATATTCGTAAAATACTCGCGGAACTTCTGCCTGGGAAAAGTTCCGCGCATTCTCTGGTGCTCTATGGTGGTTCAGTTGAATCAGGAAATATCCGCGCACTTGCTGCCACTTCAGGCGTTGATGGTTTCCTAGTCGGACACGAATCAGTCGACCCGCATGCCTTCACCCAGCTCGTAAAGCAACTCGACCAGCACCAAATCAGATTTGATGCTGGTCGAGCATAATATGCGAAGTATTCGCGACATAAAATTATTTGAAAGCATTCCTATACTGGTGCGCGCGACGCTCAATGTACCCACTAAGAATGGGGAAGTGACAAATGATTATCGCCTGCGGCGGGCGCTGCCGACGATTCGATTTCTTTCTGAACGAGGTGCAAAAGTTATACTCATCAGCCACATCGGAGAGAAGGGAACTGAAACACTCGCGCCAATCGCCACGAGATTAGGAAAACTTATTTCCGGCGTTTCATTTTTCAGAGAGACAGTTGGTGCTGGCGCGCGATCCGCGATTCGCGAGCTTGCACCCGGACAAATTCTCGTTCTAGAAAATCTGCGCCGTAATGCAGGCGAGCAGACAAACGATCGTGCGTTCGCGCGCGAGCTTGCCGCACTGGGCGACATATTTGTTCAAGACAGTTTCGATACCTGTCACCGAGTACACGCTTCCATAGTCGGTGTTCCAGAAATTCTACCCAGCTATGCAGGATTTCTTCTCGAAGATGAAGTGCGAGAATTATCGTACGCGCTCACGCCAAAGCATCCTTCGCTCGCCGTTATTGGCGGAATGAAATTCTCGACAAAAGAGGCAGTACTGACGCGATTACTCGCTATTTACGATAAGGTTTTTATTGGCGGAGCGCTCGCGAACAGTTTCTTGAAAGCGTCAGGAAAGGAAGTGGGCAAGTCGCTTGTTTCGACTACCGATGAAAACACGCTTAAAAAGTTCATTGCCAACCCGAAACTCGTTCTGCCGATTGATTCTGTCGTCAAAAATGAAAGTATTTTCGACCACGGCCTCGGCACGATGGCGCTTCTAGCCGATCTCGCGCAAAAAGCGAAGACGATTCTCTGGAACGGTCCTTTAGGGAAGTATGAAGATGGATTTAGAGGAGCGACAAACGCATTTGCGCGCGCCACAGCCGATTCAGGCGCGCACTCAATAGTCGGCGGCGGCGACACTGTCGCTTCCATCGAAGGTCTCGGACTTCTCTCGCGATTCTCGTTCGTCTCCACCGGCGGCGGCGCGATGCTCGATTTCCTCGCTCGCGGCACCCTCCCGGGTATTGAAGCGCTCAACTAGGCAAACGGCTCATTTCCTGCCATTTGAGCCGTTTGGCTTCTGAAATGAGCCGTTACGCTAGGTTCGCGCGGATTTTGGCGGCGATTTCGGCAGCAACACCGGCAAGATAATTTTTTTGCGGCCAGTTGGAGAACTCCTCGCGAGACAGACGCGGAATGATGTGGAAATGGAGATGTGGAACAAGCTGTCCAGCGGCTTCTCCGTGATTTGAATTAATGTGTACGCCATGCGCGCCGACCGCATCGCGCACGGCGGGCGCAATCTTCCGCACGGTACGCATCACCGCTTCAAGATCCTTCTCTTCTACATCGAAGATATTCTCTGCTAACTTTTTGGGCATCACCAGGGTATGGCCTGGAGTAGTGGGTTTCACATCCAAAAAAGCGAGCGTGTCAGCATCTTCATACACAATTTCGGCTGGGATTTCGCGACGAACGATTTTCATAAAAATAGTGTCCTCCATCGCATCAGTATACAATGCCTCTCATGTTCCCGCTCCACGAGCCACTCGATGATATTTTACGAGAAGAGCTCGCTCAATATGACGACCTCACCGCGGCGCTTCTTGCGCGCCGCGGAATACAAACAAAAGAAGACGCCGAAAAATTTCTTAATCCTTCGTATGATGAGCATTTACATAATCCGCTACTGATGACTGATATGCAGAAAGCTGCGGAGCGGCTCAGTACCGCGATTCTTTCAGGAGAAAGAATCGCGGTGTGGAGCGACTATGACTGCGACGGCATCCCTGGAGCGGTCATTCTGCACGATTTCTTGAAGAAAACCGGTGCGAATTTTGAAAATTATATTCCGCACCGGCACGATGAAGGATACGGAATGAATGTGAATGGTATTGAAGGACTTGCGAAAGGCGGGACAAAACTTATTGTCACGGTTGACTCTGGCATCACCGACCTCGAACCGATTGCTCGAGCGAAAGAATTAGGAATGGAAGTGATTATTACTGACCATCATATGCCTGCCCAATCGGGTTTGCCCGATGCTTATGCAGTAGTAAATACGAATGCACGCGCCGATGAGAATTATCCATTTCATGAGCTTTGCGGCGCGGGTGTCGCGTGGAAACTGGTATGCGCCACGCTGTCTCGACTTCGCTCGACACAAGTCGCCAGAGGTGAGGAACCTGTGCCGGTAGGCTGGGAGAAATGGCTCTTGGATATGGTTGGGCTCGCGACTATCGCTGATATGGTCCCGCTCATCGGAGAAAATCGCGTCCTCGCGAAATTCGGTCTTCTCGTACTGCGTAAGTCGCCACGCATCGGACTCAAGAAATTGCTCCGAGGTATAAGAGTCGACCAGCGCGCGCTCACTGAAGATGATATCGGATTTATGATTGCTCCACGAGTGAACGCGGCGAGCCGAATGGGTGACGCGCGCGAAGCATTTACTCTCTTCACCACTGCCGACGAGAATGAAGCTGATGCGCTCGCGAAGAAATTGGAAAGCGCAAATCGAAAAAGAAAGGCGGAAGCCGGCGCGCTCACGCGCGCCGTGCACACCAGGATTAAGGAGCGCAGCGAAATGCGCGAAGTCATCGCGCTTGGCGACCCAGAGTGGCGTCCGTCGCTCCTCGGCCTCGTCGCTGGCGGTATTGCTGACGAATATGAACGGCCCGTATTTCTCTGGGGGAGGGAGGGGAACGGAAGTATTAAAGGATCAGTGCGGAGCGGAGGAGGAGTACACGCGCTTGAACTTATGCAGGCAACAGAAAAAACTTTTGTTGAATGCGGCGGGCACGCTGCGGCTGGCGGTTTTACCGTCAGAGATGATGCGATATTTTTTCTTGAAGACAAATTAGTTGAAGCATATGCGCGCCTGAATGAAAAAAATGAACTAGTTGATTCACTCGAGATGCATGCCGATGCTGAAGTGCAGCCCGAAGAATTACATACGGCGTTTCTCACGAAGATAGAAAAGCTTGCTCCCTTCGGCCAACAAAATCCGAAGCCCGTTTTTTTATTGCGGAAAATTATCGTGCAAAACATTTCGCACTTCGGGAAAAGTGAAGAACATCTGAAATTAAAAATAAGCTCTGAAGAAAAACCAAATCAATCGATTGATGCGGTCTCGTTCTTCGCGAAAGGAACACTCGCACGCGCGGCGAGCGCGTGTACAGAAAGATGCCGAGCTGATATTCTCGCGCATCTCGAACGCGATACCTTCTCTCGATGGAATCCCATCCGCCTGCGACTTTTGGATATTCGCTTGGTATAGTAGGCGTTATGCATTTCACCATTCATGCCGATGGCGGGTCGCGCGGGAATCCGGGACCAAGTGGCGCAGGCGCGATGATTCGCGATGCGCTCGGTAATTCGGTCGCGAGCGTTTCGCAATTTCTCGGGACGCACACCAACAATTTCGCCGAGTACGAAGCGGTGATTCTTGCTTTTGAAACATTGAAAAAACTCGTTCCAGAAAATAAACGAGACAAAACAGAAGTGGTTGTAAAAATGGACAGCGAACTCGTGGTGAAACAAATGCGTGGGGAATATAAAGTGAAAAACCTAACACTAAAAGAACAGCATGCACGATTGAAAAAAATCATTGCACCATTTGGCACGGTCTCATTCATTCATGTTCCACGCGAGCAAAACTCTGACGCTGACGCCCTCGCCAACGCCGCGATGGATAGAAGCGTGGTATAATGCGCCTATGGTAAAAAACTCTAAAAAGACGGCGGCGATAAAAACTCAATACGGATTATTTACTGCCGTATTTGAACCAGAAACCGATATGGGTGGCTATGTAGTGACCGCGCCAAAAGTACAGGGAGCGGTTTCGTGGGGAAAGAATCTCGCGCAGGCGAAAAAAATGATTGCGGAATGTATTGAGGGCGCCATCGAAGCGCGTATTATTTCAGAAGCCGTAAAAGAAGGAAATGTCCGTTTCACCGCTGGCGCGAAACGCATTCCGTCTTTTGCATGAGCATTATACCGATACTCTCGGCGCGTCTGGTAATACGCAAGTTGAATAGAACAGGGTTCTCCTATTTGAAATCGCACGGAAGTCATCAGTATTACATTCATCCGATAACGAAGCGTATGACTTCAATTCCAGTTCACGGAGGAAATGCCATCGGTCGGAAATTACTGAAAGAAATTATTGATCAAGCAGGAATCACTATCGAACAATTTTTGAAGCTTTAAGTACTGCCGGACAGTATTGAGAAGATGTTTTTTGTTACGATACATTTATGAACATCCTCATCGCCATTGTTTCAGGATTTGCGAGCGGGGTGTTTCTCCGCTCGGTTTTTAATTTCGGTTGGCCGGTGATTGTTTTTATTTTTATTCTCGCGGCGCTTCTGAGCGCCGCTGTATTTCTGAAATCGCGCCGAGTGTATTCGCTTGGCGCGATTTTTCTTCTTCTCACTGCATTCGGAATGCTGCGCACGACATTCATTGACTCATCATTACCCGATGCATTTTTGCGCGATGTGAAGCATCGCGTTTCATATGACGGTATTGTGGTGAGCGATCCTGATGTGCGCGACGCGAATCAGCGCGTCCAAATTCGCGTCACGAGTGGCGGTTCAACCGCCACAATGTTAGCAGTAGCGCCGCGTTCTCCGAGCGTCGCGGTCGGCGACCGCGTGCGCGTGTCGGGCACGCTAGCAATTCCTGAAGCATTTGCCGACGACAATGGCCGCATCTTTCGCTATGACAAATATCTCGAGCGCGATGGCGTACGCTTTATGCTCAACTTCGCGTATCTGCGTGTCGAACAAGAAGCTCCTTGGTATTCGATTCCATCCGCGCTCGCGCGCGTGAAGCATTCGTTTCTAAATGGGCTACAAGCGACACTACCAGAGCCATATGCATCGCTCGCGGGCGGAGTGGTGATAGGAGGGAAGTCCGGTCTCGGAAATGATTTAAAAGATGCATTCATCCGCTCCGGTCTCGTCCAGATTATAGTGCTCTCCGGCTACAATGTGATGATTGTCGCCGAATGGATTATGGCGGCGCTCGCGCATACCAAGCTCCCGAAACGATGGGGCGCCGTGGCGGGAGCACTCGCTGTTCTTATTTTCGTCGGCATCGCGGGAGCATCGGCGACTGCGTTGCGCGCGATGCTTATGGCGTTTATCGCGCTCTTCGCCCGCGCGACTGGTCGTTCCTACGCCGCCAGTCGCGCGCTTCTGGTCGTCGTGTTTCTTATGATTCTTTGGAATCCGCTCTATCTTGTCTTTGATCCCGGATTCGGTCTCTCGGTCGCCGCCACGGCAGGACTTATCTGGCTTGCGCCGCGCATAGAAAAAATCTGGGACATCGTAAGTCCCTCATCATATGGGGGACTTACGATGTCCAAACATGGATTCTGGAAGAATGCGGTCGCGACAACACTCGCAGCACAAATTGCGGTTCTTCCTCTTCTTCTCTATGACACCGGCAATCTCTCGCTCGTTTCGATACCGGCGAACCTCCTCACGATGCCGATGGTTCCGCTCGCGATGGGCTTCTCCGCGCTCGCAGGATTCGCAGGAATACTTTTCAATTCTTTTGCTCCATTTCTCGGCACTATACTCGCATTTCCGGCATATCTCGCAAACGCTTTTTTAATTTTCGTCGCAGAAAAATCTGCTGCGCTGCCTTTTGCAGCCTTTACTCTTCCGCTCTTTCCATTTTGGCTTGTACTCGTCGCATATGCGATGCTTATTTACATTGTTTCTTCAAATAAAATTCCGGTGCAAAATACCTCTGCCATTTCTTCGTCATGAAAAATTTTTACCTCATTTTATTTTTCATACTTATTGCCGGAAATATTTTTATCTATCAAACGATATTTGCTCCACGAATATTAGAAATATCGCTACTCGAAGTAGGGAAGGGATGTGCAACGCTCGTGCGAACGCCGAATGGTAAAACGCTCCTTATTGATACCGGACCGGATGCTTCTATTTTGCGAGCGCTCGGCGCGGCGCTGCCATTCTGGCAGCGCCGCATTGACGCAGTCGCGCTTACAAACAACAAATCCGCTTCGGTTGTAGGACTGCAGGATGTCAAAAATCGCTACGATGTCCCGACTATTCTGCATTTCGGCACTGTCACTACTCCTTATGGCGCGCGCCTCGCGCTTGATTCAGTACAAATTTCTATTCTCTACGCCAGCACACTCACTATTTATTACGGCTCTGCTTCTATATCTATCTCCTCTTCAACACCCAAAGGCGTCTACATTTCAAATGGGAAAACAGTGACAAAACCTAAATAGCCCCGGCTTTCGTGAGTGCGGCGAAGGCGCCATTCTTCTTGATGGTCTTGAGCCCTTTTACTGAAACATCCACCATAACGGTCTTCTTGAGTTCAGGGACATAAATACGGCGTTTTTGGAGATTTGCCTTTCTGCGAACCTTTCCGGTCGGGTTAAATTGTGTCGCGCGGACACGATTTGAGTACCGACCGCCGATTTGCGTGCTTTTACCCGTAATATCGCAGGTGCGTGCCATAGTGAGCGCATGGTAGCATAGGATACGACGCGCGCAAATATGGCCATCACCCTTACCCTTATTATTCTTATCCTTTCCGTCATCGCACATGAGGTGGCGCATGGCTATGCCGCCAACTCGCTCGGCGACCCGACCGCGCGCCTCGCCGGCCGTCTTACTCTGAATCCGCTCCCGCACATCGATCTGATGGGCTCGATTTTCATTCCGGCGCTGCTCGTCTTTACTCAATCTCCGATTCTATTCGGCTGGGCGAAACCAGTCCCGTATAACCCATACAATCTGAAGAATCCGCGCTGGGACGAGACGCTTGTCGCAATCGCAGGAAGCGCGACAAATATTCTTCTCGCCATCATTTTCGGACTTATCGTGCGTTTTGGCTCGATTCCGCTCGCCACAGGCGGCCCAATGCTTGATGCAACGATGTTATCGCTTGCGGCTACTATTGCATTCGTTAATCTCTTTCTTGGTCTCTTTAATCTCATTCCATTCCCTCCGCTTGATGGATTTACCGCTCTGCGCTCTGCGCTTCCGTGGCGCGCTTCTGCTGTTTTCGCGCGCATTGAACAACAAATTCGCGGAGCAGGGATGTTCTCTCTTGTCTTTTTCCTCATTATCTTTTCGTACATCTTCGCTGGTCCATTTTATACTCTCGTCCTCTGGCTTCTTGGACTCATCACAGGCAGTTAAATGATAGACATTTCCAAATAAATAGTGTACTCTTTTCTATAGAAGTTTTAAAAGAGAGGAGGAGAGTATGCCGAAGTATTGCGGTTGCGGCAGAAAAATAAGAGTCAGGAATTGTTTTCACAAGTCAAATCAGTGTCACCAAAGGGTATGGGGCAATACCCCGGACAAAAATCATGACCTTTGCGACAGATGCTGGAGAAAGGCGCTGCAGAGAATTTATCTGCAGAGAATGTTGGCACAAAGCCCTTGAGAACAACTTCTTAGGGGCTTTTTCATTTTTATAATTTGCTATACTGAGAAAGATGGAATACCAAGTTCCGCAATTTATTGATGTTGAAAACAAGATTATAGGGCCTTTGACCTTGAAGCAGTTTATTTATGTCGCCGGCGCCGGAGGGCTCTGCGTAGTCTTTTTTGTCTATCTGAATATGGTCATCGCGCTCCTGCTCTCGGCGCTGGTGGCAGCGTTCGCAGCGGCGCTCGCGTTCTATAAAGTGAATAACAAACCATTCATCTCGATGCTCGAAGCAGGATTCAACTATTATACCGGCGCAAAGTTCTTCCTCTGGAAGCATAAAGAGCCGAACAAAAATGAGAGGAGCGCCGCGGCCGCCGCAGAGGCGGCCGCGGAGGCGAGCCAGCGCATTCCGAAAGGCACTCCGAAATTAACACGCGGAAAACTTTCAGAACTTGCATGGTCTCTCGATGTTAAGAGCTCGCCATCTGGAGGGCAGAGTAAAGAATAATATGCCGACTGCACACCTATCAGGAGCAACGCAACAGTTCGTTCCAGTAAAAGAGATACGGAACGGTGTCGTCGTTCTTAAAGATGGCGGATATCGTGGCATACTTATCTGTTCATCAATCAACTTCGGGCTTAAATCGACTGACGAACAGCACGCGATTATTCTTGGCTTTCAGAATTTCCTCAACACGCTTGATTTCTCGATTCAGATAGTTGTGAACTCGCGCAAAATGGATTTGCGTCCCTACCTCGCCCTCCTTGAAGAAAAGGCGCCGGATCAGAAAATCGAGCTTATGCGAATCCAATTGCGCGAATATATTGAATTCGTACGATCATTCGCCGACCAAGCAAACATTATGACAAAATCATTCTATATTGTTGTGCCTTATTCTTCCAATGTGTCTGCCGCCAATGCGATAAGTTTCTTGCGGCGCGAAAGCACGGCGGTAAAAAGCGCTTCTGCAGATACCTCTTTTGAAGAAGATCGATTACAACTTGAACAGCGACTCTCGCTAGTTGTCGGCGGTCTCGCCAATACCGGCGTGCGTGCGATTCCGCTTGGTACCGAGGAATTGATCGAACTCTTTTATCGTTCATTCAATCCTGGCGAGCTTGAGAACCCAATTCGACTCGATGTATGAAATCTAAATATTTAAACTTTTAAATCTTTCTATGGCACTTCTTGACTTTCTTAATCGTAAAAATAAGGACTCGGAGAATCCGATGATAGTGCCGGTTCTCCCGAAAGATATCTACAAACAGGGTTCGCTTGATCTTGTTGATACCATCGCTCCGACTGCGCTCAAGATTAGTTCGCGCGAAATTGAGCTCGGAGAAAAGTTTGTCCGCGCCTTTTATACCATCTCGTATCCGCGATTCCTTTCTGACGGATGGTTCTCGCCCGTTATTAATCTCGATAAAGTGCTTGATGCTTCCATATTTATCCATCCAATAGAAACCGAACAGGCCTTGCGCGGTTTCCAGAGAAAAGTCGCCGAGGTTCAGAGCCAGATTAGCGAGCGAGAATCAAAAGGGCTCGTACGCGACCCATTGCTCGATACTGCATATCAAGATCTTGAGTCGCTCCGCAATAATCTCCAACAGGCGCAGGAGAAACTTTTCGATGTCGGCCTCTATCTCGCGCTCTATGGCGATTCAAAAGAAGACATCGATAAAACCGAGGGCGATATCCGCGGTATTCTCGATGCGAAGCTTGTTTATACCAAACCAGCACTCTTTCAGCAGGAACAAGGATTCCGTTCTTGTCTCCCGCTCGGCACGGACGAACTTCTAGTGAATTCAAAATTGAATTCTTCGCCACTCTCTTCGTTCTTTCCTTTTGTCTCGTTCGACTTAACAAGCGATAGAGGAATCTTGTATGGGATAAACAGACATAATTCGTCTCTTATCCTTTTTGATCGCTTCTCTCTTGAGAATTATAATTCTGTTGTTTTCGCGAAGTCCGGCTCCGGCAAAAGTTATGCGACGAAGCTTGAGGTGCTTCGCTCCCTTATGTTCGGTATTGATGTCATCGTTATCGACCCAGAACGCGAATATGATCAGCTCGCCGAAGCGACGGGCGGACGCGTTTTCCACATCTCGCTTTCATCCGAACACCACATCAACCCGTTTGATCTCCCTCCAGTAAAAGAAGATGAAGATCCAAAAGACATTTTGCGGTCTAACATCATCGCGCTCGTCGGCCTCTTCCGTATTATGTTGAGCGGTCTCTCTCCTGAAGAAGATGCCATTGTTGACCGCGCGATTAGTGAGACCTATGCGCTGAAGGATATCACCGGCGATGCTGATTTCACCGGCGCCGAACCGCCGCTCCTTTCTGACTTTGAACAGGTGCTTTCTGGCATGGAAGGAAGCGAGTCGCTAGTTAAACGCCTTTCAAAATATACGCACGGTTCATGGGCCGGATTCCTCGATCAGCCGACCAATATCGATATGACTCAGCAATTCGAGGTCTTCTCGGTGCGCGATATGGAGGACGAATTGAAGCCAGTAGCGATGTATATCATCACTCACTACATCTGGAACGCAATACGCCACGAAATGAAAAAACGATTGCTTATTATCGACGAAGCGTGGTGGATGATGAAGAGCGAGGATACTGCTTCGTTCCTTTATTCTGTCGCAAAGCGCGGACGCAAATATTATCTTGGCGTCTGCACTATCACTCAAGATGTTGAGGACTTCCTAAAGAGTTCCTACGGTCGGCCTATTCTCGCCAACTCTTCGCTCCAATTGCTTCTGAAGCAGTCGCCGACAACTATTGATGTGCTGCAACAAACATTTAATCTTACTGACGAAGAAAAATATCTTCTTCTAGAAGCCGGAGTAGGGGAGGGACTTTTCTTCGCGGGCCTCAAACATGTCGCAATTAAAGTGGTCGCTTCCTATACCGAAGATCAAATTATTACTTCCGACCCTTCGCAGCTTCTCGCGATAAAAGAAGAGAAGGCACGGTATGCCGCCGAAAAGAAATAGCCCGCCGCGGCC